>Ga0302324_100005582_pt1 | contig 27407 bp, 18 predicted proteins | sample Palsa_T0_1_FD_201949 | JGI IMG/M metagenome (GOLD analysis project Ga0302324, IMG submission 201949) | Peat permafrost microbial communities from Stordalen Mire near Abisko, Sweden - Palsa_T0_1 | ecosystem: Environmental > Terrestrial > Soil > Palsa > Peat permafrost | place: Sweden: Abisko...
GTGATCAGATTCCCATTACGGATTGGGCGTTGACTCGGTGTTTACTCGACGGTCTGTCACCAAGCGATTGGTATCTGCTTCTCAACCAAAGAGTATTTTTTTGGCCCTCGAAAGAGCGGTTATTACGTCTCTTGGGCGCGAGAGCTTATCGAGGCAAGAAGCACGATATTCTAGAAGTCGATTGCAGACAGTTGGTGGAGGCTTACGGTGACAAGATTACACTTTCGCCTATAAACAGCGGAAGCACTTTGTTCAATCCTCAATCTCGTGGAAAAGAAACGTTTCGCCGAATTTCCGATTATCCGTACGCGAGCAGACCAAAAGACAATCGACTGGCAGAGCTTGCGATTGATCACAGCGTTCCGGACATCAGTCGCTATGTACGGCGCGCCGTGAAGATGAAGGGACCTGACGAACTCGAGGAATATTGAGGGTAACGTCGCAATTCTACTTTCATTGCGTTGCCATTTCTGTTGCGCTGCACCATCCCAATCCGAAGCAAGCGATCGGCAACGCGGCGCAAGCTTCGGTTCGTCGCTGCGAATCATTGGAGTGCCGCGACCTTCAGGCAAAACGCGTGCTGCGATAGGCTCTGATTCATCGGCGGAAATTTAACGCCCTTTGACTTCGCCGCCACGGTGGCAATAACCGCAGCCAATCTCGCTCTTAAAAGGACGTTTTCGGGGAGGGTACTCCCTGAGGGCGGAGCGAGTGCGGCGCCCGCGGGCGGAGCGATACACTCCGCACCCGGGCGGCTCGGGCATCATGCCTGCCGGCAATACGACCGGCGCGCGAGGTGCATCGCTGTGACCGGAAACGGTGCGTGCGGCACGCCGCAGCTTTCGCGCCGTTTTCGGGAAGCCTGGCCCGACGCTGAGCCTTCGGGACGAAAGTCCCGCTGGTGAGAACCGTAGTGGAACGCCGGCAGGCGAGCGCGCCCGCAAGCGGAGGGCGGCGCAAGCCGCCTTACTCCGTGGCGCGTCCCGCACGCCGCTTGCGTGCGGGCAAAACACAATGCGTCTGCCGGCGTTTCGCTTCCTTTTATTTTTTCGTGGTCGTCATCGTTACGAGCTTCGTTGTCGTCATTGCGAGCGATAGCGAAGCAATCCACTTGCAGCGTAAGAAACCTGGATTGCCTCGTCGCTTCCGCTCCTCGCAATGACGTGATTGGCAAAACTCGGACGCGAAAAAACCGCGCCGCGAGAACGATTTTTCTTTCCTCCCCCGCGATGCGGGGCGGGATGAGATGGCGCGTGGTGAAGCCGCGCGTGTTGTTCGCAGGGCATGAATTCGGTATATCCAGATAAATATCACGCGACGGAGCGCCGCCGCGAGCATTCAAGCAAAATCGGCGCGCAGGGAGGATAAAGGCCATGAACGTTCCGGCACCGAAGTTTCTCGTCGAGACGACCTGGGAAGGCCGCGTGTTTGGCGGCGAATGGCGCAATGCCGCCGGCGGCTCATTGGACGTGATCGAGCCCGCGACCGGCAACAAGATCACATCCGTCGGCAATGCGTCGGCGGCCGACATCCGCAAGGCAGCGGCCGAGGCGCGGGCCGCGCAACCCGGCTGGGCGGCGACGCCCTATGAGGAACGCGCCGCCGTTTTGCGCAAAGCCGCCCGCGCGCTCGAGGACAATCAGGAAGAGCTGATCCCGTGGATCGCTCGCGAGACCGGCGGCATCCCGGCGAAAGCCGGTTTCGAAATCCACATGGTGACGGAAATCCTTTATCGCTCGGCGGCGATGTGCACCGAGCCGCAGGGTCTGGTGCTGCCGTCAAACCCGGGACGCATCAGCATCGCCCGGCGCATGCCGCGCGGCGTCATCGGCATCATTTCGCCGTTCAACTTTCCGCTGATCCTCTCGACCCGCGCCGTCGCGCCGGCGCTGGCGACCGGCAACAGCGTTATTCTCAAGCCCGATCCGCGCACCCCCATGACCGGCGGATTTATCATCGCGCGGATTTTCGAAGACGCCGGCCTGCCGAAAGGCGTGCTGCACGTGCTCCCTGGCGGCCCCGAAGCCGGCGAGGCGATCTGCACCGATCCGGATATCGCCATGGTGTCGTTCACCGGATCGAGCAACGTCGGACGGCGCATCGGCGAACTGGCCGGCAAGCACCTGAAAAAGGTGCAGCTCGAGCTCGGCGGCAAGAATGCCGTCATTGTGCTTGAAGACGCCGATCTCGACGCCGCCGCCTCGGCGATCGCATTCGGCGCCTGGTTTCATCAGGGCCAGATCTGCATGACCACCGGCCGCATTCTCGCCAAGGACAAGATCGTGAAGGCGCTGACCGAAAAGCTGGTCGGTAAAGCGAACCATCTGCCGGTCGGCGATCCGCTGGGCCAGGTCGCGCTCGGCCCGGTGATCAGCAAAGCGCAGGTGGCGCGCATCGACGGCATTGTGCAGGATTCGATCAAGGCCGGCGCCAAGCTCGAAGCCGGCGGCACGTTCGAGGGACCGTTTTACAAGCCGACCGTGCTGACCGGCGTGAAGCCCGGCATGCGCGCCTTCGAAGAGGAAATCTTCGGCCCGGTCGCGGCGATCACCTCGGTCGGCAGCGACGACGAAGCGGTGAAGCTCGCCAACCAAAACGAATACGGCCTCTCGGCCGGCGTGTTCTCGGCCGATGTCGGCCGCGCCGTCGCCATCGGCAACCGGCTCAATACCGGACTTCTTCACATCAACGACCAGACCGTCGCCGACGAACCGCATGTGCCGTTCGGCGGATCGGGCGCATCCGGCAACGGCACGCGCATCGGCGGCCCTGCCAATTGGGACGAGTTCACCCAATGGCAGTGGGTCACCATCAAGGAAAAGCCGAATCCCTACCCGTTCTGAGGGCGCCGACGCATGACCGCGTAACCGTGCGCTTAAATTTCGGAGAGCTTAGATGAGTAAGAAGTTTGATCTCGTCATCGACGGCGGCAAAGTCTCGGCGCGCGATCATTTCGAAGTCCACAATCCGTCGACCGGTGAAGTCGTCGGGCTCGCGCCACAGGCGAGCCCGGCCGACCTCGATCACGCGGTGGCCGCCGCCAATAAAGCGTTCCTGAGTTCAGCGAAGAAGGTTTAGCCGAAAACACCGACATTCAGGTCATCTGGTCCTGATCGGTCGGCCTTTCGGCCGTAATCGTTCCCCCTCGCCCCGCTTGCGGGGAGAGAAAAGATGAGACGGCGGAACGAACAACCTCATCCTGAGGCGCTCGGCGCGTTGGCGCCGAGCCTCGAAGGATGCCAGCTCAGTCGCCGGGGTGCGCGCGTCGTCAGATTTTGCCGATCTGGATGATCGGCTTAATGGTCAGGCCGCGCTCAGAGTCCTGCGCCGCTTCGTTGATACGCTCGAACGGATAGAATTTGACGAGCTTGTCGAACGGAAAACGGCCCTGGAGATGGAGATCGATCAACTGCGGAATGAACACGTCCGGTACGCTGTCGCCTTCAATGATGCCGTAGAGGGTTTTCGCCTGCTGCATGAAGTCGGTGATGTCGATCTTGATGTCGGTCGCCGGCGGCGCGGCGCCGACAATGCCAAGCGTGCCGCGGACGCCGAGCGCATCGACCGCCTGACGCACCACCGGCGGCAGGCCGGTGGTCTCGAGCGCGAATTGCACGCCGCCGCCGGTGATCCCCTTGATCGCGGCGACCGGATCGGTCTCGCTGGCGTTGACCGCGTGCGTGGCGCCGAGCTCTTTGGCGAGCGCAAGCCGCGAGGGAACGACATCGACCGCGATAATCGTCGTCGCGCCGACGGCGCGCGCCGCCATGATGGCCGCGAGCCCGACCGCGCCGGAGCCGAAAGCGGCAAAGCTCGCGCCGTGGCCGACTTTCAGCGCGTTCATCACCGCGCCGGCGCCGGTCTGGATGCCGCAGCCGAGCGGCCCGAGCAGCTCGAGCGGCGCCTCCTTCGGCACCTTGACGACGTTGCGCTCGTTGGCGAGCGCAAAGGTAGAGAAGGATGATTGGCCGAAAAAATGATCGTGGATGAGGCCGGAGTCATCCTCGAGGCTGCGGCTGCCGTCGGCCCGTCCGCCGCTGAAATTGTGGGCGTTGAAGTTTTCGCAATTGTTCGGCCGCCCCTGAATGCATTGCCGGCAGGCGCCGCAGGACATGAAGCTCAAGACTACATGGTCGCCAGGCCGCACCTTGACGACCCTCGGGCCGATCTTCTCGACAATGCCGGCGCCCTCGTGGCCGAGCACGATCGGCTGCGGCACCGGATACATCTGGTCGCGCACGATCATGTCGGTGTGGCACATGCCGGTCGCGACAATGCGCACCAGCACTTCGTCGTCGCGCGGCTCGCCCATGCGCAGCTTTTCGATGGTGAAAGGACCGCCCTTGTTGCGCACCACTGCGGCTGTCACGGCATTCGATGAAGTCGGCCCCGGCATGATCCCTCCCCTGGCGATTTTGTTCAGCGCTTCCGCGGACGTTACCATAATTTTCCGGATGGCATTACCGCCTCCCCGGAAAGTCCCATTAACGCACGCACGGCCCTCTAAAAATTCTATCCGCTTTGCCGAACGATTGAGCGCCGGTCACGAGAAAGGGAAAGACTATTTGCCGCGCTGGACTAAAATCGAAGCGGCGTCTATGGCAGTTGTTGATCCAATCTCTGGCGACAAAATCGCAAGATCGCAGCAGACCAAATAATCAAAACCACTCGGGAGGAACGAAAATGCCATCCAAAAAGCGGAATACAAATAAACCGTCGCCCGGCGTTGCGCCACGGGGATTGTCGCGCCGCGACTTCGTCAAGCGCGCGGCCGCGGGCGCCGGCGGTCTCGCGTTTGCCGGCGGCATCTCGACCGCTTTCGCCCAGGCGGCGGACGTCATCAAAATCGGATTTGTCAGTCCGCGCACCGGGCCGCTCGGCGGTTTCGGCGAAGGCGACCCATTCGTGCTCGGCTTGGCGCGCAAGGCGCTGGCCAATGGCATTACGTCCGGCGGCAAGAAGTACAAGGTCGAGATCATCGACCGCGACTCGCAATCCGATCCGGCGCGCGCCAGCCAACTGGCGAAGGCGCTGATCTCGACCGACAACGTCGATCTGATGCTGGTCACGTCGACGCCCGAGGTCGTCAATCCGGTGTCGGACGCTTGCGAGTCCGCGGGCGTGCCTTGTATCTCCACCGTCATGCCGTGGGAAGCCTGGTATTTCGGCCGCGGCGCCAAGCCCGGCGAACCCTCGCCGTTCAAGTGGACCTATCACTTCTCATTCGGCGTCGCCGAATTCGCCAAGGCCTACATTTCCGAATGGAATAACGGCGCGGTCCCGACCAACAAAAAAATCGGCGTGATGTTTCCCAACGATGCCGACGGCAATGCGCTGCGCCAGCACATGATTCCTATATTCGAGAAAGCCGGTTTCAGCGTGTTCGATCCCGGCGGCTACGAAGACGGCACCACCGACTATTCGGCGCAGATCGCGAAGTATAAGGCGGCCGGCGTGCAAATCTTCACCGGCGTGCCGATCCCGCCGGACTTCGCCACGTTCTGGCGCCAGGCGGCACAGCAAGGCCTTGCCAAGACTGTCAAAATCCAAAGCATCGCCAAGACCGGCCTGTTCCCGTCGCAAATGGAAGCGCTCGGCACGCTCGCGTACAACATCGCGAGCCTCGCTTATTGGCACCCGACGTTCCCGTACAAATCGCCGCTCACCGGCGGCACGTCGCAAGAGCTCGCCGACGGCTACGAGAAGAGCAGCGGCCGGCAGTGGAACCAGCAACTCGGCGCCACGCAGTCCCTGCTCGATGCCGGCACCGAACTCCTCAAAGCCGCGGATCCGAAAAACAAGGCGGAGCTGGCGAAGACGCTGAGCAGCTTCAAAGTCACCACCGCAATCGGCGTCGTCAATTGGGGCAAAGGACCGGTGCCGAACGTTTTTCCGACACCGCTGATTGGCGCGCAATGGATCAAGGCCAAGCCGGGCAGCAAGTACAAGCTCGACCTGGTCATTGTCGACAACGCCGATGACCCCAACGTGCCGATTGGCGCCAAGCTCCAGCCCTATAGCTGAACAAGCGAATTTGCCGAAGACCGACAGCCGCGCCATCTGGTGCGGCTGTCGCCGTTAAGGGCCCGCAGTCAACAGGCGCCCCGGCGTCGCTTTTGCCGCTTAGCTAGCTCTGATAGCGTGCCGCTTCCCATGGACGCTGTGCAGACCGTCAAGCTGGAAGACGCCGGACCGTCGCCGGAGACGGGCCGCGTCACGCCGATGATGGAGCAATATATCGAGATCAAGACCGCCAATCCGGACTGTTTGCTGTTCTACCGGATGGGGGATTTTTACGAGCTGTTCTTCGACGATGCCGAGATCGCGTCGCGGGCGCTCGGCATCGTGCTGACCAAGCGCGGCAAGCATTTGGGCCGCGACATTCCGATGTGCGGCGTCCCGGTTGAACGCGCCGACGAATACTTGCACCGGCTGATCGCGCTCGGCCATCGCGTCGCGGTCTGCGAGCAACTCGAGGATCCCGCGGAAGCGCGCAAGCGCGGCGCGAAAAGCATCGTGCGGCGCGACGTCGTGCGCCTGGTGACGCCGGGCACGCTGACGGAAGATTCGCTGCTCGATGCCAAGAGCAATAACTATCTCCTGGCGCTGGCGCGGGCGCGCATTGCCGCCGGCGAAGACCAGTTTGCGCTCGCCTGGATCGACATCTCGACCGGCGAGTTCCGGGTGCGCGAGTGCGAGCGCAGCGTGCTCGCCGCCGAGATCGCCCGCGTCGAGCCGGGCGAGATCATCGTTTCCGATGCGCTCTATTCCGATGCCGAATGGGCGCCCTATTTGCGCACGCTGCCCGCGATCACCCCGCTGCCGCGCGACGTGTTCGACGGCGCGACCGCCGAGCGGCGACTGGCGGCATTCTTTGCCGTCGCAACCACCGCGGCGTTTGGCACTTTCTCGCGCCTGCAAGCGACGGCCGCGGCGGCGGCAATCACATATGTCGAGCGGACCCAGATCGGCAAGCGTCCGCCGCTGTCGCCACCCGTTGCCGAACGCGCCGGCGCAACGCTCGCCATCGACCAGGCCACCCGCAGCAATCTCGAATTGCTGCGGACTTTGACCGGCGAGCGGTCGGGTTCGCTCCTTACCGCCATCGACCGCACCATCACCGCGGCCGGCGCCCGGCTGTTGGCGCAGCGCCTGGCCGCGCCGCTCACCGATCCGGCCGAGATCGGCCATCGGCTCGATGCGGTCGAGACGTTCGCGAGCGATGGTGCGATGCGCGGCGACATGCGCGAGCGGCTTAAATCGGCGCCCGACCTCGCGCGCGCATTGTCGCGCATTGCCATCGGCCGTGGCGGCCCGCGCGACCTTGCGGCGATTCGCGACGGCATCGTCGCCGCGGCGCGGATCGCCGAACGGCTAGCGGCAGCGGCGCAGGTCCCGCGAGATATCGCCGAAGCGGTTCGGGCATTGCGCCGTGCCGATCCCGCGCTCGCCGGTGAACTCGCGCACGCCCTCGCCGAGGAGCTGCCGGCTTTGCGCCGCGACGGCGGCTTTGTGCGCGCCGGCTATGAACCGGCCCTCGATGAGGCGCGCGCGCTGCGCGACGAATCCCGCCGCGTCATCGCCGCCCTGCAAATCCGCTACGCCGAATCGACCGGCGTGCGCACGCTGAAAATCCGGCACAACAACGTGCTCGGCTATTTCGTCGACGTCACCGCGCAGCACGGCGAAAAACTGATGGCGGCGCCGCTCAACGCGACTTTCATCCACCGGCAAACGCTTGCCGGCCAGGTGCGCTTCACCACGGCCGAGCTCGGCGAGCTTGAATCAAAAATCGCCAATGCCGCCGACCGCGCGCTGGCGCTAGAGCTGGAGGTTTTCGACCGCCTCACGGCGGCAGTGGCGGCTGCAAGCGGCGCCATCAAGGCCGCCGCGGACGCGCTCGCGGTGATCGACGTTGTTTCAGCCCTGGCTGCGCTCGCGGTTGAGCGCGACTATGTGCGTCCGGAAGTCGATGACGGCCTGGCGTTTGCGATCAGCGGCGGCCGCCATCCAGTCGTCGAACAGGCGCTGACCGCGAGCGCCGGACCGTTCATCGCCAACGATTGCGACCTCTCGCCACCAGGAGAAGAAAAGGCCGGACGCATCTGGCTCATCACCGGACCCAACATGGCGGGAAAATCGACTTTCCTGCGCCAGAATGCGCTGATCGCCGTGCTGGCCCAAATGGGCAGCTTCGTACCGGCGCAGGCGGCGCATATCGGCGCCATCGACCGATTGTTTTCGCGCGTCGGCGCCGCCGACGATCTCGCCCGCGGCCGCTCCACCTTCATGGTCGAAATGGTGGAAACCGCGGCGATCCTCAATCAGGCCGGCGAGCGCGCGCTGGTCATTTTGGACGAAATCGGGCGCGGCACGGCGACGTTTGACGGCCTCTCCATCGCGTGGGCGGCGATCGAGCATCTGCACGAGAAGAACCGCTGCCGCGCGTTGTTCGCCACGCACTTCCATGAGATGACCGCGCTCGCCGCCAAGCTTAACCGGCTGCATAACGTCACCATGCGGGTGAAGGAATGGCACGGCGATGTCGTATTCCTACACGAAGTCGTGCCCGGCGCGGCCGATCGTTCCTACGGCATCCAGGTCGCCAAGCTCGCCGGCCTGCCGCCGGGCGTGATCGAACGCGCCAAAATCGTGCTGGCGCAGCTTGAGGCCGAAGACCGTATGTCGCCAGCGCGCAAGCTGATCGATGATTTGCCGCTCTTCGCGGCGACACAGCGCGCCGCAGCGCCTGCGACGCCCGCTGATTCCGCGCTCAACGCGGTGACCGAAGCTTTGGCGGCGCTTCATCCGGACGAGATGTCGCCGCGCGACGCGCTCGAAGCGCTTTACGCGCTCAAGGAAGAGCTGGCGAAATCGCAATTCTGATTTCCGGCTCAGGCGCTCTTGCCCCGGAAGAAAAACAGCGCGCCGCTCCACATTAGGCAGACGCACAGAGCAACCAGAAGCGCGAGCCACACCCCGATGGGCGCGACCAGATAGTACAGCGCCACGCCGCCGAGCGCGATGCCGATCAGAAAAACCTGTGCATGTGCCGCTATGCTGGCGGTGGCTTTGCCGCCGATGCGCGGATGCATGATGGCGATCGAACTGCCGAGAATGATCGGAAACAGCGCCAACATGCCCGAAGCAAAAGGGCCGATGGCCGAACTCGCCGTCGTCACCGCGGCGACGACCACCGCGACGGCGAGTGCGCGCAGCGGGATTTCGAAGCGGTTCCGCGTGAACTCCTTCGCTTCGCCGCCGGCGCGATAGCGCCAGCTCAGCGGAATGGTGACCGCAAAGATCGCGGCGCAGACGGCGAACGCGCCGAACGGCGTCCAGGCCAATGCGCGAAAAGCGTAAACCAGCGCGAACCACACCAGCGTCGCCGTGCCGAGGCTGATAATCAGCCCGTACCGCTGGGCGAGCACTGTATAAATCAGCGCGAAGACGCTCACCGCGCCGGTTATGGCAACCGTGCCGATGGCGCCGGCGGCGATGAATTCCGGCGGCTGCTCCAGCGCGAGAATGACGTACGCCGCGCCGACCGAGGTTGGCAGCGCGCTTATCAACGCGCCAACGAACGGCCCACTTCGCTCCACGGCGACCGAAACGGCGACCACGGCTGTTGCCGTCAGCACCATTTTCAGAGCAAGACCTACCCAGAACAGCAGCTCGGGAGACATCGGCATCGTTGACCGGCAACTGATGTTTTGCAGCGCCGCGCTTTCCGGCGCGCCGCTATGCCGGTGTGAGCACGAGCCGGCCGACAACTTTGCCGGCCTTCAGTTCGTTGAGCGCTTCGTTGACGGCGGCGAGCGGCCGCGTGCCAACCGGGAAATCCGGAGCGCCTTTGCGGCGGACGAGATCAAGAAGCTCGGCCATTTCGTTGAGGCTGCCGACATAAGAGCCTTGCACGCTGATGGCGCGCAGCGGCAGCGACGGCAGCGGCACGGTAATGTCGCCGCCGAACAGGCCGACGATAATCAGTTTGCCGCCCTTGATCAGGCTATCGAGCGCAAGCTGCACCGTGCGCGTCGCGCCGACGAGATCGATCACCGCCCAGGCGCCACCGTTGGTGGCATCGACGATCTGTTTCGCGGCGTCGGCGGCCCCGCCGTCGATTGCGGCCTGTGCGCCGGCCTTGAGCGCGGCTTCGCGCTTGACCGGATCGATATCGACGACAATCGCAGCCTTGCCGCCCATCGCCTTGTGCAGCGCCAGGCACATGAGCCCGAGGCCGCCGGCGCCGATGATGACCACCGTCTCATCAAACAACACCGGGCCGACTTTCTTGAGCGCTCCAAAGGTGGTGATGCCCGAACAGGCGAGCGGTGCAGCGCGCTCCGGCGCAACGTTGCCGATGTCGAACAGATAGCGCGGGTGCGGCACCAGGAGGTAGTCGGCGTAGCCGCCGGCACGGAAAACGCCGATGCTGAACGGCGTGCGGCACAGCTGCTCGTCGCCGCGCTTGCAGACTTTGCACTCTCCGCAACCCAGCCAGGGATGCACAAGCCTCCGGTCGCCAACCTTGACGCCGGTCGCGTCCGGGCCGACGGCGACAACCTCGCCGACATTCTCGTGCCCCATGGTCAACGGCAGCTTCACGCCGCGGTCGCTGAGTTTGAGCTTCTTGCCGCCGCCCAGGTCGTAATAGCCGTCCCAAATATGCAGGTCGCTGTGGCAGACGCCGGCCGCGACCACCTTGAGCAAGACCTCACTTCCCGCAGGCTTCGGGGTCGGCCGTTCCATCAGCCGCAACGGCGCGCCGCACTCACAAACGTCGTAGCTTTCATCGGACCTTTCTCCTCCCAGTGTGGCAGCCGCTTTTTCGTTTCGTCAATGCGAACGTAGCATATAGGCGTCCGGCCGCCCTACCCCCGGCCGCAAGCGGCGCCGGGCGATGACAGCGGGCGGCGCCTCGTTTATGACGGACGCCCGATGCTTGAAATTCACCGCCCCTCGCGCAACGCGAGCGACCTTCTCGACAGCGCGTCGATCGTCGCCGATCTGAACGCGCTCGCGGCGAGCAATTCCGGTGGAGAGCGCGAGCTGCGCGCGGCGGTCGCGCGCCGTCTGAAGACCGCGCTGACACGGGCGCGCGCCCGCGCCGACGAGCTTTTGCTCGAGGACCGCCACGGCCGGCGCTGCGCGGAGCGGCTAAGCCAGGCCGAAGATGAAATCATCCGCATTCTGTTCGAATTCACGACCAGCAAGCTCTATCCGCCGCAGGTCCACTCGCAGGCCGAACGCATGGCGGTAATCGCGACAGGCGGTTACGGCCGCGGCTTGCTGGCGCCGGGTTCCGACATCGATCTGTTGTTTCTGCTGCCTTACAAACAAACCGCCTGGGGCGAGTCGGTCGCCGAAGCGCTGCTCTATTGCCTGTGGGACATGGGGCAGAAAGTCGGTCATGCGACGCGCTCGGTCGACGAATGCATCCGCCAAGCCAAGGCGGACATGACCATTCGCACCGCGCTCCTTGAAGCACGCCTCCTGCTCGGCGACGCGAAACTCTACGACGAGCTGACCGCGCGGTTCGACAAGGAAGTGGTGCAGGGAACCGCGGCGGAGTTCGTCGCCGCCAAGCTTGCCGAGCGCGAAGAGCGCCACCGGCGGGTCGGACAATCGCGTTATTTGGTCGAGCCGAATGTCAAAGACGGCAAGGGCGGATTGCGCGATCTGCACACGCTGTTTTGGATCGCCAAGTATGTCTATCGGGTTCGCGAGCCAGAGGAACTGATCGATCGCGGCGTTTTCGACCGCGACGAATACAACATGTTCCGGCGCTGCGAGGATTTTCTCTGGTCGGTTCGCTGCAACATGCATTTCCTCGCCGGCCGGGCCGAGGAACGCTTGTCGTTTGACATCCAGCGCGAGATCGCGGTCCGGCTTGGCTACACCGAACATCCAGGCTTGCGCGACGTCGAACGCTTCATGAAACACTACTTCCTCACCGCCAAGCATGTCGGCGACTTAACCGCCATTCTGTGCGCGGATCTGGAGGAACGGCAGGCTAAGCCCGCCCCGGTATTGAGCCGGGTGATCGCGCGGCTTCGCCCGGCGCGCGCCACTCGGCGGCAATTGAGCGAGAGCGCGGACTTTTTCGTCGATAATAACCGCATCAATCTTGTCCGCCCGGGCGTCTTCAAGCGCGATCCGGTCAATCTCATCCGGCTGTTTTACCTCGCGCAGAAGTACAATCTCGCCATCCATCCCGAGGCCATGCATACGGCGACACGATCGCTCAAGCTGATCGACGCCAAACTGCGCGGCGACAAGGAAGCCAACCGTCTGTTCCTGGAAATCTTGACGTCCAAAAACGAAGCCGAAACCGTGCTGCGCCGCATGAACGAGGCCGGCGTGCTCGGCGCATTCGTCCGCGCCTTCGGGCGGATCGTGGCGATGATGCAGTTCAATATGTATCACCACTATACAGTGGACGAGCATCTGTTGCGCTGCATCGGCGTGCTCAACGAAATCGAGCGGCACGCCGCTCCGGCTTTAAGCTTCGCCAGCGAGCTGTTCGACACCATCCAGCCGGAACACCGAAGATTGCTCTACGTCACGCTGTTTTTGCACGATATCGCCAAGGGCCGCGTCGAAGATCATTCCATCGCCGGCGCGCGCATTGCCCGGCGGCTGTGTCCGCGGCTGGGCTTGAGTGCCGCCGAAACCGAGCTCGTGGCCTGGCTGGTGGAAGTGCATTTGGTGATGTCGACGGTCGCCCAGTCGCGCGATCTTTCCGACCGCAGAACCATCGAGAATTTTGCCGCGGTAGTGCAGTCGCTGGAACGCATGAAGCTGTTGGCGATTTTGACCACGGCCGACATCCGCGCGGTAGGACCTGGCGTGTGGAACGGCTGGAAAGCGCAGCTTTTGCGCACGCTTTATTACGAGACCGAGCCGGTACTCACTGGCGGCTTTTCCGAAGTCAACCGCGGCCAGCGGGTCGCCGCGGCGAAGGCGGAATTCCGCGACGCGATTGCCGGTTGGCCGCCCGACGAAATCGAAGCCTATGTCGCGCGCCATTATCCGGCTTACTGGCTCAAGGTCGACTTGCCGCACAAGCTTGCGCACGCGCATTTTGTCCGCGCATCAGACGCTGCCGGCAAACGGCTCGCCATGGACGTCGGCTTCGATGCGGTGCGCGGGGTGACTGAACTTACGGTTTACACGCCCGACCATCCGTGGCTCCTTTCGGTCATAGCCGGAGCCTGCGCGCTCGCCGGCGCCAACATCGTCGACGCACAAATTTACACCACCACGGATGGGCTTGCGCTCGATACTATCTCGGTGACCCGCGAGTTCGAACAAGAAGACGACGAAGCGCGGCGCGCCGCGCGCGTGGTCGACGTCATCGAGAAGGCGCTGCGCGGCGAGATTAAGCTGCCGGATGTCGTCGCCAAACGGTCGCCGGCGAAGGGCCGCCTGCGGGCGTTCGCCATCGAACCGGAAGTGACCATCAACAATCAGTGGTCGCAGCGCTACACCGTGGTCGAGGTCACCGGGCTCGATCGGCCGGGACTGCTGTACGAACTCACCACCACGCTGTCCAAGCTCAACCTCAACATTGCGTCGGCTCACGTCGCGACTTTCGGGGAGCGCGTCGTCGACGTGTTTTACGTCACCGATCTGCTCGGCGCCCAAATCACCGCCCCGACCCGGCAAGCCGCGATCAAGCGCCCGCTGCTGGCCCTATTCACGCTTCCAGGCAGCGAGACTAATCCGGCACAATTGACCGCCGGCAGCTGATCTCGGCTAGCGCGGAACGGCAGTAACCGCCCCTTAAACCGCGTTCTCTACCGTCGCTCCGCACGATTTGCTGGGGACGGGACATGGCGTGGCAAGGAGCGGGCCGCAAGCGTGCGCGGAATCCCGCGCGCCTCGAGCTCCGCTTGCGCCCGCAGGACCGCACCGGCGGTCCGCCGTCCGGCCGAGACAACGGCCACCGCCGCCGGCGCGACGATTTCGCCCCGCGTGAAGTGCGCAAGCGCCGGCGCTCCGGCGGCCGGCGCTCTGCGCTTGGCAGCATGTTTTATTGGGGCGCGGTTTTGGCGGTGTGGGCCATTATCGCCGCTATCGGCCTTGTGATCTGGATCGGCGCTCACCTTCCCCCCATTCAGTCACTCGAAATTCCCAAACGGCCGCCATCGGTTCTGATCGTCGGTGCCGGCGGAACGACGCTTGCCACCCGGGGCGACATGGGCGGCGCGGCGGTCATGCTGCGTGAGCTGCCGGATTATGTCCCTAAGGCTTTCATCGCCATTGAGGATCGCCGCTTCTATTGGCATCACGGCGTCGACCCGCTGGGGATTCTGCGCGCGCTGATGCACGACGTGCTCCGTCGCGGCAACGCGCAAGGCGGATCGACCATCACCCAGCAGCTGGCAAAAAATCTCTTTCTCACTCAGGAGCGCACGGTCTCGCGCAAGCTGCAAGAAGTTGCGCTCGCTTTCTGGCTCGAACACCGCTTCAACAAATCGCAGATCCTCGAGCTTTATCTCAACCGCGTCTATTTCGGCTCCGGCGCCTATGGCGTCGAAGCCGCCACGCAGCGTTATTTCGGAAAATCGGCGCGACAAATGACGGTCGCTGAAGCTGCGCTCCTCGCCGGGCTGGTTCAATCACCGTCGCGGCTGGCGCCGAGCCATAATCCGGACGGCGCCGAACGCCGCGCCCGCGTCGTGCTCGCCGATATGGCCGACCAGAACCTGATCGGCGAAGACGCGGAAAAACTCGCACTCGCCCATCCTGCGCGCGCAGTTAAGCCGGCCGGCGCGGACTCGCTCAACTACGTGGCCGATTGGGTCATGGACGCGGTCAACGATTACGTCGGCCGATTCGACCAGGATATCGTCGTCGAGACCTCGATCGATCCGGCGCTGCAAGGCGCCGCCGAACACGCGCTCGACGACGCGTTGCGCGAGAAAGGCGAGAAATTCGGCATCAGCGAAGGCGCGATCGTGGCGATGACGCCGGACGGCATCGTGCGCGCATTGGTCGGCGGCCGAAGCTACGCCGAAAGCCAATTCAATCGCGCGATCGCCGCGAAGCGCCAGCCGGGCTCGGCATTCAAGCCGTTCGTCTACCTCACGGCGCTGGAGCACGGCCTGACACCGGAGACCGTGCGCGACGATGCGCCGATAACCGTGAAAGGCTGGAAGCCGGAAAACTACGAGCACGAATTCATGGGGCCGGTAACGTTGACGACGGCACTCGCCAATTCGCTCAACACCGTCTCCGTGCGCCTGATCCTCGAGGTCGGTCCCTCGGCCGTCGCGCGAACCGCCTACCGCCTGGGAATCGATTCAAAGCTCGACCCCAATCCTTCGCTCGCGCTCGGCACATCCGGCGTGTCGCCGCTCGAACTCGTCTCCGCTTATGCGCCGTTCGCCAACGGTGGATTTGCCGCCGTGCCGCATGTCATCGAAAGGATAAAGGGGACCGACGGAAGCATCCTTTACGCCCGGGCGACACAGGCGCTCGGCCGCATCGTCGATGCACGCTACGTGGCGATGATGAATTCCATGCTGCACGAGACCATCGCCAGCGGCACGGGGCGCCACGCCGACCTTCCGGGCTGGCCCGCGGCCGGCAAGACCGGAACCAGTCAGGATTACCGCGACGCCTGGTTCGTCGGATACACCTCGCACATGGTCACCGGAATCTGGCTCGGCAACGACGACAATTCACCAACCCGCAAAGCCGTCGGCGGCGGCCTGCCGGTAGACGTCTGGAGCCGCTTCATGCGCGCCGCACATCAGGGCGTTGCTCCCTCGGCACTGCCAGGCGCGGGCGGCGGATCGCCGATTACGTCCCTCTTCCAGTCGGCGGCGGCGCCTCCGGCCGGCGGCCGCGCTCCGCAATCGAATCAGGAAGGCCTCGACTCGTGGCTGCTCGATAAGCTGTTCGGCCGGCATTAACGCCATACCCAAAGCGCCACGCGTCGTCCCTTTCGTTTCGACGATTAGGCCGCGCCGCTCTTGTTCAGTACCGTGCCGCGATCGGCAATTCCTCCGCAGGGAACAGCGAGATCACGGTGCGGCCTTTGTCGGTGACGACAACCTCTTCCTCGATGCGCGCCGCGGAATACCCGTCGCTCGCCGGACAATAAGTCTCCAGCGCGAAAACCATTCCCTCCTTGATCACGGTCGGGTGGTCCATGGAGACGACGCGGCTGATGATCGGCCGCTCGTGCAGGTTCAAGCCCAACCCATGGCCGAATTGCAGGCCGAACGCAGAAAGTTCGTCGGGGAAACCGAATTCCTCGGCTTTCGGCCACACGCTGCACACCTCGTCGGTGGTCACACCGGGCTTGATCAGGTCGATCGCCAGATCGAGCCATTCGCGGCATTTCTTGTAAGCATCCCGCTGCGACGGCGTGGCGCGGCCGACGTTGAACGTGCGGTAGTAGCAGGTCCGGTAACCCACGAAACTGTGGAGGATATCGAAGAACACCTGATCGCCCGGCCGCACCATCCGGTCGGTGAAATTGTGCGGATGCGGGTTGCAGCGCTCGCCGGAAATGGCGTTGACGGCTTCGACGTCGTCGGAGCCGTGGCGATACAAGAATTCGTTGACCCGCGCGACCATGTCGTTTTCGCGGATACCGGGTTTGAGCTCTTCGTTGATCAGATGGTAGGCGCCGTCGACCATGGCGGCAGCGCGATTGAGCAACGCGATTTCATCGGCCGATTTCACCTCGCGGGCTTCGAGCATGATCTGCTGGCCGTCTTTGACCTTGAGCCCTGCCTTTTCCAGCTCGAACATCATCGGCGGCTCGATGATGTCGACACCGACCGGCATTTTGGCGACGCCGGCTGACCGCAAGATCGAAGCTATTTCCTCGGCGTGATGCTTCATCAAGCCGAAGGCGGGATCGACCGTGCCGCGCAAACCGACCAGGCCGGCTCTGCAGTTCTCCGGCTTGAGCCAGGGCGAATAGAGCCGATGGTGGACGGCGGCCGAGCCAAAATCCCAAAGGATAGGGTCGCCGCCGCGCGTCAACAGCGTCCAGCGGGAAAGCTTGTCGCGCGCCCACTCGCCGATTTTGGTCGACGTGACATAGCGAATGTTGTTGTCGTCGAACAACAGCAGCGCGCCGAGATCGGACGCTTCCAGCGCGGCTTGGGCGCGGCCGAGCCGGTAACGGTGCATGCGGCGGTAATCGACACGCTCTTCGAAATCGACGCCCATGATGCCGAGCGCCGGCAAATGCCGGCCCCAATTATATCTCGGGTTGACGTCCTCGGCGCGGATGGTTGTCGGGTCGCGGGTAATGTCGTCCATGACGCGTTCCTCCTTGTTTACGCATATTAGGCCGGCGATCGGCGCCGCGGCAGCCTCACGGCGACGCTTTGCTTATGCGGCGGTCTTGCGTCCCCAGAGCCGCGCCGAAGCGAGGTCGGCGCCGTCGCGGATCGATTTAAGCTTCAGCCACACCGCAGGCTCGATCACCCATTCGCGGCGGGTGAACGTGCCGAAACCGCAATCGGTCGAAGCGATGACGCGCTCACGGTCGCCTATGGCCGCGACTGCCTCTTCAATGCGGCGCGCTACCACTTCCGGATGCTCGACGAAATTGCTCGTGCTCTCGACCACGCCGGGAATGAGAATCATGTCCTTGGGAAACGGCACGCGCTTGAGCGCCGCATATTCATGCGCGTGGCGCGGATTGGAAAATTCAATCGAAAGCGCGCCGACCTGAGCGCCGTAAAGCGGCCGCAGGATTTTTTCCAGCGCGATGTCGTGCATATGCGGGCCTTCCCAATTACCGTAGCAAATATGCAACCGCACGCGGTCGCGCGGGATGCCGGCGATGCCTTGGTTGATCATAGCCACGTGCAACTCGACCGCCTTGACGAAATCGGCGTCCGTTCCGTCGCGATAGAACATGGTCCGATCCATGGCGAGATCGGGGGCGTCGATTTGCAGGACCAGTCCAGCTTTGTGGATGGCCAGGTATTCATGGCGCATCTCGCGGGCGATGGCGGCGAGATAGGCCTCGTTGCTGTCGTAAAAAGCGTTGAGCATGGTGGATGCAATAATTCCCGGCGACGGCGCAGTCATGAAATTTTCCGCGAACGGTTGGCCTTCGCCAGCAATGCGCAGATACCGCGCAATTTCATGCTCGATCGCCGAGGTATCGTGATAGTGCAGCTCGCCCTGCGCCTGCGGCGCGTTCTGCTGGCGGCTCACATTGGGAAACCGGCGCGCGAGGTTTTGCACCAGTTCGGGGAATTCCTCGAATTCCCGTCCGCGCCGCCGCTTCGATTCCCCGCCGAAGCCCGACATGCGCTGCGGCACATACGTCTGAAATCCGACGCGCTGCTGCTCGCCGTCATTGCCGCTGTCGATGCCCGCCTCTTTCTGCTTTGCAACAACATGGCGTAGGGCCTTGTCCATTTCGGCGTCGAGATCAGCCTCCTCGTAGGGCTCGCCCGCCTCGCGGCGAACCAAAAGTTCACTCAAGCGCTCGTTGCGCGGCAGGCTGCCGACATGGGTGGTGAAGATGCGGTCGCGACTAACAATCATGATACGAACCTTTGCTGCTGATAGAAAAAACTTTTAGCTCCACAATTCCCGGCTGGCCAAGCGCGCGCCCTCGGCCAGGGCTTCGAGCTTCGCCCACATGATGGACGGATGAACGCGCTTGACGTGCGGCGATTGCGCAAAGCCGCAATCGGTGCCGCCTAAGACGTTCTCGCGGCCGACCAACCGCGCGAGCCGCACCAGCCGTTCGGCGACGAGTTCAGGGTGCTCGACAATGTTGGTGGCATGGCTGACGAGTCCGGGAATAAGCTTGCGGCCAGGCGGCAGTTTGGCCATTTCCCAGACCCGCCATTCATGATCGTGCCGCGGATTAGCCATCTCGATGCAATAGCCGCCCGCTTTGACGCGCAGGACGAGATCGACGATATCCTTGAGCGGAATGTCGGTGGAGTGCGGCGTGTTAAAGCTGCCCCAGCAGATGTGGTAGCGGATGCGCTCTTCCGGCAATCCGGCGAGCGCATGATTGAGCGCCTCGATGCGCACCGCCGCCCACTTGCGATATGGCTCGAGCTGGTCGGCGGCAAACGCCACGTCGAACATATAGGGCAGGAACGCGTCGTCGATCTGCACGATCAGTCCGGCGTCGATGATCGCCTTGTATTCCTCGCGCAAGGCTTCCGCGAGCTTGAACAGAAATTCCTCGTCGTTCTTGTAGTATTCGTTGTTGTGCCGCGGCACGGCGCTCGCCGGCGCAACGACCGGCAAGAAGGCGTCGGCTACGTCCACGCCTTTGAGCGCGGCCTTAAAGGTGGCGATATCCTTTTGCAGCGCTGCGTGGCCTTTGTAGGTCAACGGCCCGACGCAAACCACCGTGCCGCGCTTTGGCAGCTTTTGCGTCGGAAAATATTCGGCATAGAAATCGCCGAATTTCTTTTGATCGCGGCCGGCGCCGCGCGGCACCTCGATGTCGCGTTCCTCGATGCCACCGAGGCGGTCGAGCACGTAGAAAGACCAGCTGCGGAATTTGCCGAACTCGCCGTCGCTGACGATGTCGATTCCGGCCTTTTGCTGCTGCTTCACGACCTCGGCAACGGAATGCGACAGACAGCGATCGAACGCCGCCTGATCGGCTTTGACGCCGCTATCAATGGCTTCAATGTAGCGGCTGAGTTCGGGAGGGCGTACCAGACTGCCAACATGGGTGGTGAGAATGCGGCTCGACATCGTATTCGGCTCCGGCAGGCCTTTTGCTGACGGCGCTTCCTTAGCGCAATTTTGCCGCGCTGACATTGCCTTGCTGGCAATTTTCGTCACCGGCATAATGTGGGCAAGAATGGGCAACACATAAGGCTCCCGCCCGCCTTGAGGAAACGCCGCGATGAATATCGCTCAGTCGAGCTTGCCGGCGCACGCGTCCGACGCCGCCGTTCCGCGCGACTTCAATTTCGCGGCCGATATTCTCGCGCGCAATTTGGCGGCCGGGCGCGCCGACAGGCTTGCTTATATTGATCACCGCCAGGGTTGGAGCTACAGAGCGCTGGCCGCACGCGTCGACCGCTTCGGCTCCGTGCTGCGCTCGCTCGGCGTTCGCCGCGAGGAGCGCGTCATCATCTGTTTGCTCGACGGCATCGATTGGCCGACGACGTTTCTCGGCGCCATCAAGGCCGGCGTGGTGCCGGTCCCGCTCAACACCCTGCTGACTGAAAGCGATTATCGCTTCATGCTGGAGGACAGCCGCGCCCGCACCCTCGTCGTCTCCGAAGAGCTGTTCCCGAAGTTCGCCAATGTGATCGGGACCTGCCCCGATCTCGCTCATGTCGTCGTCTCGGGAGAAAGCGGATTCGGTCATCCACGCTTCGAGGATTTGCTTGGCGAAGCGCAGGACGAGCAAATTACCGCGCCGACCGTGCAGGACGATATCTGCTTTTGGCTCTACACCTCCGGCTCGACCGGCAAGCCGAAGGCCGCTGTTCATACCCACGCCGATCTGAAACTCACCGACGATCTCTACGGCAAGCCGTTCCTCGGCATCCAAGAAAGCGACGTCTGCTATTCGGTGGCAAAGCTGTTCTTTGCCTACGGGCTCGGCAACGCGCTGACGTTTCCGCTGTCCGCCGGCGCGACCACCATCCTGGCGCCGCAGCGGCCGACGCCAGAACTGGTGGCGGACATTCTCAAAAAGCATAAGGTCACGGTGCTCTTTGGTGTGCCGACGTTTTATGCCGCGTTTCTGGCGAGCAGCGCGGCGCCACCGCGCTCCGAGGTGAGGACGCGCGTGAGCATCTCCGCCGGCGAAGCGTTGCCGCCCGATGTCGGCCGCCGCTGGAGCAACCGCTACGGCATCGACCTTCTTGACGGGCTCGGCTCAACAGAGATGCTGCACATCTTTGTGTCCAACCGCGCCGGCGAGGTGAAATACGGCACCAGCGGCAAGCCGGTACCTGGCTACGATATCCGGCTGGTCGATGACGACGGACGGGTGGTGACAACCCGCGGCACCATGGGCGAATTGCAGGTGCGCGGACCGACTGCCGCGGTCATGTACTGGAATAACCGCGAGCAATCCCGCGCGACCTTCCTCGGCGAGTGGACGCGCTCCGGCGACAAATACATCGAAGACGATGACGGCTATTTCGTCTACTGCGGCCGGCGCGACGACATGCTCAAGGTTGGCGGCATTTATGTCTCGCCGTTCGAGGTCGAGGCGGCGCTGCAAAGTCATGACGGCGTACTCGAAGCCGCGGTCGTTGGCCGGCCGGACGTCGACGGCTTGATCAAGCCCAAGGCCTTTGTCGTGCTCAAATCGCAAGAGCAAGCCGGCGACGGCATGGTGCGTGCGTTACAGGACCATTGCCGGGAAAAGCTCGCCGCTTTCAAATACCCGCGCTGGATCGAGTTTCGCGTCGAGCTGCCGAAAACCGCGACCGGCAAAATCCAGCGTTTCAAGCTCCGCGCCGAAGCGCCGCCAGGGCCCTGACGCGGGGGGCCGCACGCCTTGCCTTTAGGGGGGGCGGGTATTACTACGATGGCATTCCGCTAGGGCGCCGCGGTAGCTCAGCTGGTAGAGCACCGCATTCGTAATGCGGGGGTCGGGGGTTCGAATCCCTTCCGCGGCACCATCTTTCCTCGAGCGCAAAATCTGGCTATATTCTGGCCAGAATGGCATATGCGATTGTGATTGCGCCGGAAGCGGTTGACGACCTCAGAAGGCTGTCAGCAAATACTCGCGCAACCGTTCGAGCGGCGTTGGCGATCCACCTACTGCACGAACCGGAAAAGACAAGTCGCAGTCGCATTAAACGCTTGCGAGGAGTGCGACGACCACGATACCGGTTACGCGTCGGCGAGGTCCGCGTGTTCTACGATATTACCGGTATGACCGTTGAGGTTTTGGCGATCGTAAGCAAATCGGAGGCCGAGCCATGGCTCGCACAGTTCGCAGATCGGGGATAAGAAAAGTTCCCTTATCCCAAATGAAGGACGACCTATCGCGGTTTTTGCGTGAAGCGGAAGCGCAGGAGATTGTTATTACGCGGCACGGCAAACCGGCCGGCGTACTTATCGGGTTCGAATCCGATGATGAATGGTTCGAATATCGCCTCGAAAATGATCCACGTTTTTTGCGGCGGATCGAGCAGGCAAGAAATAGTATTCGCGCCGGGCGTGGTGTGAATCTGGAAGACTTGGAAACGGAATGATTCTCAGTGGTTATCCCACCTTCGCCATCGGCATGTCGACGTAGATTTTATAGCTCTGCGTTTTCGGCTTCGCCTTGTCTTCCTCGCGAAGATATTCGACCGAGCTTCGCGCCAGATAAGCCATGGGCAGGATCATGGTCCGGATGAAACGCGTCGGCCGGTCGGTCGCTTGCGCGAATACCGGCTCGGGCCCGTTTTCGAACCAGGGGCTGCCCGGGCCGTACGAGGTCGAGCGGCCGTGGGTGTCGATGCGGATGCCGCCTTCCAGCAGGCAGCGGATGCCCGGTCCCTGATGGCGGTGCAGATAGGCGCAGCCGCCGGGCGGGAAGGCGACGCTGTCGCCGCGGAGAAGTAGCGGGCCCTCGGGCAGCGCATCGAGCCGCGCCGCAAACTTCTCGCGTGAAACGACGGAGCTTCCGGCTGGCACGGCAGCGGCCGAGCCGTCGGCGGCAAATTCCCAGCGCCATAGCGTCGCGCCTTCCGGTCCGCCTTTGATGTGCGCCGCCGCCTCGCCGCCAAAACCCTCATCGGCCCGCACGATCCGGTCGGCGACGGCGATCGAGCCGTGCACCACATAGATCATGTATGGCCGCGCCGGCAGCGTCAGTTCGGCGCCGTCGTTCGCCAATGTATCCTCGTAAAGCCGAAGCGCCGGCGGCATGGCGTTCCTCCTCCTGCATTATGCGCGGACGAGCCATGAGTTTCCGCGCTGAACGGGCTAGTGGTCCGATTCTAACATTCGCATCCCTTCTCGGTTAGCTCTCATGCGAATGTTAAAATCAAAGGACCACTAGCAAGTATAGGTCCGAGTGGGGCTTTGGACTTAACATTCGCTTCGCAAGTTTGCGGCTGAGTGTGTAGCGAATGTCAAGTCCGCCCCACTCGATGCAACGGGTTTACACTCGCTTCCGCGCCTTGCTAAATCGCAGTTAAGTCGCCGCGCCCTCTTCGCTCAAGAACGAACAGCGCCGCAACGGGAGGACGCCATGCAACGGACCACGCCGCCATATCGCGCCGACCATGTCGGCAGCCTGCTGCGGCCCCAAGCCCTGAAAGAGGCGCGCGCCAAGCGCGACCGTAACGAGATCACGGCGGAAGCTTTGGCCGCGATCGAGGACCGGGAAATCGAGCGGGTGATCCGCAAGCAGGAAGAGCTCGGCTTGAAGCTCGCGACCGACGGCGAATTACGCCGCACCTGGTGGCAGTTCGATTTCTTCCGGGGTCTCGATGGCGTGGAAATGTACACCGCCGATCGGGGCATTCAATTTCACGGCGTGACGACGAAGTCGCATGCGCTCAAGATCGACGCCAAGATCGGCTTTTCCGGCCATCCCATGATCGAGCATTTCAAGTTTCTCAAAGAGCATACTCGCGTGATGCCGAAAATGACCATACCGGCGCCGAGCACTTTGCATTTTCGCCAAGGCCGCACCGCGATCAGCAAGGAGATTTATCCCGACCTCGACGGTTTCTTTAAAGATGTCGGGAACGCCTATCGAGCGGCGATCCGCGCTTTCTACGATGCCGGCTGCCGTTATCTGCAGCTCGACGACACCGCCTGGGCGATGGCCTGCGATCCGGCCGAGCGGGTGCATTCCAAGGAGCGCGGGGACGATCCCGACGCGCTGCCGCAGCTTTACGCGCGCGCTACTAACGCCGCACTTGAAGGCCGGCCGGCCGACATGGTCATCACCATGCATTCATGCCGCGGCAATTTTCGTTCGACCTTCATTGCGTCGGGTGGTTACGAGTTCGTCGCCGAACAGCTTCTCGGCAAGACCGATCTCGACGGCTATTTCCTCGAATACGACACCGGCCGTGCCGGCGGTTTCGAGCCGCTGCGCTTCTTTCCCAAAGGTAACAAGCAACTGGTGCTCGGCCTTGTCACCTCGAAGTTCGGCAAACTGGAAAAGAAAGACGACATCAAGCGCCGGATCGACGAGGCGAGCAAATACGTCGCCCTCGATCAACTCTGCCTGTCGCCGCAATGCGGCTTCGCCTCGACCGAGGAAGGCAACGCGCTGTCGGAAGAGGAGCAATGGGCAAAGCTGCGGATGGTTGTCGAGATTGCCGAAGAGGTCTGGGGCTAACGCGTCATGCGGGCAACCGGGTCCGGCCCGTAGTGGTCGGCCCGGCTGTAAACTTGACCCGGCGATCCATGCAGCGTCGAAGCCGCACGGACCCGCGGGTCAAGCCCGCGGGTGACGAATAAAAGGGTGAAAAGTTGCCAATGCAACGAACCAAGCCGCCATTTCGCGCCGATCACGTCGGCAGCCTGCTGCGGACCGCCGCGCTGAAAGAGGCCCGCGAGAAGCACGCGCGCGGCGAAATCGGCGCCGGCGCGCTGACGGCGGTGGAGGACCGCGAAATTGAAGCCCTGATCAAGAAGCAGGAAGCGATCGGGCTCAAAGTCGTCGCCGACGGCGAGTTTCGGCGCCGCTCCTGGAACTTCGATTTCCTCGAGCGCCTGCCGGGCGTCGAATGCTATCTCGGCGAGCGCAAGATAAAATTCAACGCACAGGGGCCGCAGCCGCCTTCCTATCTGCTGCGCGTCACCGGCAAGCTCGGCGGCGCCGCGCCACACCCGATGGTCGAGCATTTCCGCTTTTTGCAAGACCATGCCAAGGCGACGGCGAAAGTGACCATTCCCTCGCCTTCCTCGCTGCATTTTCGCTACGGCCGCGGCGCGGTGCCGGAAAGCATCTATCCGGTAATGGAAGATTTTTACCGCGACCTCGGCGAATCCTACCGCAAGGTGGTGCGCGCCTTCGCCGACGCCGGCTGCCGATACCTCCAGCTCGACGAAGTGAACATGGCCTATCTCTGCGACCCGTCGCTGCGCGAACACATAACGGCGCGCGGCGAGAACCCGGACACGTTGCCGGCGATTTATGCGCGCATGATCAATGCCGCGATTTCCGACGTTCCACCCGACATGACCATCACCATGCATCTGTGCCGCGGCAATTTCCGCTCAAGCTTCGTCGCCAGCGGCGGCTATGAGCCGGTCGCCGATGTGCTGTTCAACGGCATCAACGTGCACGGCTATTTCATGGAATATGACAGCGACCGCGCCGGCGGCTTCGAGCCGCTGCGGCTGTTGCCGAAGGGTAAGGCCGCCGTGCTTGGATTAGTGACCAGCAAGAGCGGCGGGCTGGAGAGCCGGGACGAGATCAAAAAACGGATCGAGCAAGCGGCGAAATACGTGCCGCTCGATCAGCTTTGCCTGTCGCCGCAATGCGGGTTCGCATCGACCGAAGAGGGCAACGTGCTCTCCGAGGATGAGCAATGGGCGAAGCTGCGCATGGTCGTGGAAATCGCAGAAGAAGTGTGGGGGAAATAGCGCAGCTGTCATCGCCCGCGAAAGCGGACGATCCAGTAGCCACCGCACGGAAGAGCGTTGTCTGTAATTACTGGATGCCCGGCTTCGCGAGGCATGACAAGTAAGGAGAATGGAAAAGATGCAACGAACCAAGCCGCCGTTCCGCGCCGATCACGTCGGCAGCCTGTTGCGGCCCGCCGCGCTGAAATCGGCGCGCGAACGTCACGCCAAGGGCGAGATCGATGCCGCAGCGCTCAAAGCCGTCGAAGACCGCGAGATCGAAGCCGTCATCAAGAAGCAGGAAGCGGTCGGCCTGCACGCGATTACCGACGGTGAATTCCGCCGCTCGTGGTGGCACCTCGATTTTCTCTGGGGGCTCGATGGCGTCGAGCGCCATGTCATGGACACCGGTATCGCCTTCTCCGCGGTGACGACGCGCAACGAAGGAGTGAAAGTTACCGGCAAGATCGGCTTCTCCAGCCATCCGATGATCGAGCACTTTAAGTTCGTGAAGGCGCACACCCAGCGCACCGCGAAAATAACCATCCCGGCACCCTCGGCGCTGTATGGCCGCCCGAACCGGACGCCGATCAACAAAGACATTTATCCGACGCTCGACAAATTCTTCGCCGACCTCGGCCAGGCCTACAAAAAGGCGGTGCGCGCGTTCGCCGACGCCGGCTGCCGGTATTTGCAGCTCGACGAAGTGTTCATCGCCATGCTCTGCGATCCGAAATACCGCAAGCAGATGACCGACCGCGGCGACGACCCGGACTATCTCGGCGACGTCTACGGCGAGCTGATCAACGAGGCGATGTCGGATATCCCGTCCGACATGACGGTGACCATGCATTTGTGCCGCGGCAACTACAAATCGACCTTCATGGGCAGCGGCGGCTACGACGCCATGCAGGAAGTACTGTTCGACAAAATCAAGGTGCACGGCTACTTCATGGAATATGACAGTGACCGCGCCGGCGGCTTCGAGCCGCTCAAGCGGCTGCAAAAGGACCGCATCGCCGTGCTCGGTCTGGTGACCACGAAAACCGGGCAGCTCGAGAGCAAGGACGCGATCAAGCGCCGGCTCGAAGAGGCGGCGAAGTTCACCAGCCTCGACCAGCTCGCCCTGTCACCGCAATGCGGCTTCGCCTCGACCGAAGAAGGCAACACGTTGGCCGAAGACGAGGAATGGGCCAAGCTTAAGATGATCGTCGAGGTCGCGCAGGAGGTCTGGGGGAAGTAAGCATGCCCGGCATCGTCGACGGCAAAGTCGCGATCGTCACCGGCGCCGGACGCGGCATCGGGCGCGGCATAGCGCTCCTTATGGCGCGGGAAGGCGCGCGCGTCGTCGTCTGCGACATCGGCGCGAGCCTGGAAGGCGCCGGCACCGATGCCGGCCCGGCGCATGGCGTGGTCGACGAGATCAAAAACGCCGGCGGCCAGGCCATCGCCTCGACGCTGTCCATCAGCGATCCCGGCAACGGCGACAAGATCGTCCAAACGGCGCTCGATGCCTTCGGCCGCGTCGATATCCTGGTGAACAATGCCGGCATTCTGCGCGATCGCATTTTTCATCGCATGAGCTGGTCGGACTGGTCGGATGTCATCAACGTCCATCTCAACGGCAGCTTCATCATGAGCCGCGCCTGCGCCACGCATTTTCGCGAGCAGAATTCCGGCGCTTACGTGCACATGACCTCGACGTCCGGATTGGTGGGCAATTTCGGCCAGGCCAATTACGCGGCGGCCAAGATGGGGGTTGTCGGGCTGTCGCGCGGCATCGCGCTCGACATGGCGCGATTCAACGTGCGCTCGAATTGCGTGTCGCCATTCGCGTGGACGCGCATGGTGCAGTCAATCCCGACCGAAGACGAGAAGGAAAAGGCGCGCGT
>Ga0302324_100005583_pt1 | contig 27401 bp, 21 predicted proteins | sample Palsa_T0_1_FD_201949 | JGI IMG/M metagenome (GOLD analysis project Ga0302324, IMG submission 201949) | Peat permafrost microbial communities from Stordalen Mire near Abisko, Sweden - Palsa_T0_1 | ecosystem: Environmental > Terrestrial > Soil > Palsa > Peat permafrost | place: Sweden: Abisko...
GCGTTCCATTTTATTTTCCTTTCGTCTCGCATTAAGCCGATTTGAGCGTTCACCCAGTAACGCGACAAGGCGAGGAAAGTGGGGTCACGGCGGGTCATTGCTGCGAGGTAGCCACCGTGAGGGGCCCGAGGGGCTCTGACAGGAACCGGCAGAAAGAACACCGAGGTCTTTGATTACGGATGAAAACAAAAGGGTTATCGGAAATCGACGGGTTGCAGATTGACCGTGCGATCACATTTGCTAGCGCGCGCTGTGCAACAATCGGCAGAACCCCGTAATGCAAGAGTAACAGCCGAAATCAGGCGTTCCCGCAACCGTGCGCTGTTTGTTCGCCTTTTCGAGAGTCAATAAGCGTTATAGCGATATTTCAACAGTCGAGCGAAGTGCCTCACCACTATCCCGGAGACCCTCGACATTTTGGTATAACCAATGTGCGCTTTTTGGGAGCAAAGTGGCTGTGCGAAGACTTCTGTCTGCTCTAAGACGAGAGAAGTTCGACATCGCGCGAACGTCCTCGTTCTTTGTGATTTTCTTTTTTTCTTCCGTGGGTTGGATGGCTGCGCTTGATCCCCACACCCTGATCTCACAATACGGTCACACTGCCTGGAGAGCACAAGATGCCTTCATAAGTGAGCCCGAATCGATCACTCAAACCACCGACGGATATATCTGGATTGCAGCCGATGGCAGCCTGTTCCGGTTTGACGGGGTCAAATTCCGCCAGTGGACTCCACCCAATCACCAATCTCTGCCGGGCTCCTGGGTCAATCAAGTCCTTGGCGCCCGCGACGGTAGTTTGTGGATCGGAACAACGCAAGGTTTGGCTCATTGGAAAGATGATCGGCTGACGAACTACACGACGACCCCGAATAGTCCAGGAATTTACTCAATCTTTGAAGACCACACCGGAAGAATATGGGTCACCCGATATCGGGTCAACGATGGCATGGGCTCCCTCTGCTGGGCAAAAGAAAGTGGCCTCGAATGTTATGGAAAAAAAGAGGGCAATCCCGCCCGATACGGCTGGTATATGACTGAGGACAGTGCAGGCGACATCTGGTTCACCGGCCTGGCGCTCTACCATTGGCATCAAGGGTCCTTTGTTACGTATTTCCCCGAGCAGCTCAACAATCCGACTGGTGGAGGGGTTACTGACGTTGTTGCTGCGCCGTCGGGCGACATCTTGGCAAGTCTTGACGGAACTGGCCCGAAAGCAGGCGTCCAGCATTTCTCGGATGGAAAATGGGCAAGCTACATCGTTCCAGGATTCGACGGCCGAGCTTTCCGAGTGCCGCATCTTTTTGTCGATAAAAGGCAAACGCTGTGGATCGGAACCGCCGCGAATGGTCTCTATCATGTCCACGACGACGTGGCCGATCACTATGGCAGCGCCGATGGGTTATCTGGCGACGGTGTTGAGGCGGTCTATGAGGATAACGAAGGAAATCTCTGGGTCGGTACCGACGGTGGACTCGATATGTTTCGAGACAATGCGGTCATCAATTTTTCCAAAACCCAGGGGATCGTAGGAAGCACAGTCCGCACCGTTGTCACGGTAAACGGCGATGCCGTGTGGGTTGCTAATGACGGAGGCCTGAATGTTATCCAGATCGGGCCTTCCCCCTCGATTCGATCTCAGATGGCGCCTGGGGCTGACATTGCCGCCATGCTGGTCGATTCCAGCGGACAAGTTTGGCTCGGTGTCGAAAACCGGGTGTTTGCCTACAAAAATGGGCAGTACGTTGAAGCGAGAAAGGCTGATGGCAGTGCGCTTGGGCAAATTGGAACGGCAAATGGCTTCGCCGAGGACATTGAGGGCAATCTCTGGGTTTTGACCTACACCGGTGAGAACCCGGATCATTCCGACCTCTATCTTATCCGGGATCACCGTGTAATACGGGGTTTTCGGCTGGAGGATAGTAAGACTGCCTGCCTCGCGGCCGACCGGCGGACTGGAGTCTGGACAGCCTCTGTCGGCGGCAAACTCACTCACTACATTGGCGGTAAAGCGCAAGAGTCCCTGCAGTTGGGCCCCGCTGTCAATGCCCTTAGCCTCGATGTCGATTCTCACAACGCCGTATGGGCGGAAACCAACAAAGGTCTTTATCGCTGGAGTGACGGTCAACTGACTGTGATGGATGTCAAGAACGGTTTGCCTTGCTCCGAAATCTACTCCTTGATTCAAGACGATCAGGGCGCTCACTGGCTTCGTACAGCCTGTGGACTCCTGCGGGTCACGGCGGACGAGTGGGAACGATGGCAAACATTTCCCTCGAGTAAAGTATCTTTTGTAAAGTTTGATGCACTGGATGGCGCTCACTCCGGTCTTGGAAACCTCGGCCAACCCCAAGCGACCAAATCTCGTGATGGCAGACTCTGGTTCGCGGGCAACAGTTCCGTGCAAATGGTTGACCCGAAGCGGACGACCAACCCTCTTCCGCCGCCTGTGCATATTGAGGAAGTGATCGCCGACCATAAGACTTATGAATCGTTAGACAAGGTCGCCGTGCCGCATTTGCGCGGGGAATTGGAAATCAACTACACGGCACTGAGCTACCAGATCCCCCAAAGAGTGCTCTTCCGTTACAAACTCGAAGGGCACGATACAGAGTGGAACGAGGTCGGCACGCGGCGTCAGGCTTTCTACACCGACCTTCGACCCGGGAAATATCGCTTTCGGGTGATTGCCTGCAATAACGACGGCGTTTGGAACGAGGCCGGAGCGTCTCTGGATTTTTCGATTCTTCCCGCGTATTACCAAACGACCTGGTTCCGCGCCTTGTGCGGAGCTGCATTTCTGGCGTTGCTGTGGGTTATGTATCAGTTCCGTGTTCGGCAATTGCACAAGCAGTTCAACATCGGAGTGGAAGCTCGGATCAACGAGCGTACGCGCATCGCGCGAGACTTGCACGATACTCTGCTGCAGACTTTTCACGGACTGATGTTCCAGCTTCAGGCGGTTCTCAACCTGATGCCTCGCAACCCTGATGAGGCAAGAAAATCTCTGGCTGATGCCATTGATGAAACCGAGAAGGCGCTCGCCGAGAGCCGGGACGCCATCAAGGGTTTGCGCTCTGAGCCAATTGCAAAGGGTGACCTTGCGGAACTGCTCCGAGCCACGGGCCAGGAACTGGCGGCTGCTGGGGCGGCGCAGCAATATCCGGCACACCAAGATCCGGCGCACCGAGGTTCGTCGCAACCGGGTCCCCCCGTTTTCGACTTAGTTGAGGAGGGCGAGCGGCGAATACTGTCTCCGGACACCAAGGACGAGATCTGTCGGATCGCGTTCGAAATACTCAGAAACGCCTTTCATCACGCGCAGGCACATCGAATCGAGATCGAGATCCGATACGATGATCACAGGCTTCGCCTTCGGATTCGCGACGACGGACAAGGTATCGATCCCAAGGTGTTGAAGGAAGGTGGAAGGGCTGGACACTGGGGATTACGAGGCCTCCGTGAACGCGCGGAGCGAATCGGCGCTCAACTTGAATTCTGGAGTGAGGCCGGGGCCGGTACAGAAGTTCAGTTGATCGTCCCAGCCCCTCTGGCTTATGAGAACTTCGCGTGAGAGCCTTGGATCGAGACTCTTTCGAAAAGTGAACAATCGGGGACAACGCTCTTAACTATCGAGAACAGCAATAAGGTAAATTGAGAATTAATCGCGATTTGCGCAGCTACGCTACTGTTGTGGAGTAGCGAGAACAATTGGAATGCTTCGCCCCCAGGTTTGTCCGATACATACTTTGTGGCGAACTCTCGCCGTGGCTTCGGCTGTCAACAAGGTTTCGTCGCGTATGAGGGAGACTTCGGCGTAGGCGCGGTCGACGGATTGTGCTGACAAAAAAACGAGCTCGGCGTCAGTCGGAAGAGCAAATTTGCCTTTGCCGATTATTCGTACCCATTCACCCTGCTTTAGCGTCAACACTGTGCCTGCGTGATCGTCATCACCGTACAGACTGAAGCCACCGCTGGAATTTGAGCGCCATTCTTTGCCAGCGATCCACAACTCCACTTGGAGCTCCGAGTAGGAGAATTTCTGGGCTGGATCTTCAGGTTGGAGATCCGCTACGTGCGGAGAAAACGGAATACGCAAAGGTATGGGGCCGAGGTTCTCAACCGTGACCTCAAATCTTGGTTCATCACCAACCTGATAAGAGCTACGGTCCAGCGACACTAAAGTTGTGCGCAGCGCGGCAATGTTGCTAACTGAGTGGGGACAATTGAAGCGATCATCAAAGCCAGCTCCCCCACGTGCTTGATTCGCTTTTCCAGTCGCGGGCGGACGGCGGAACTCCGTGCGTGCCGTGATCTCCGTTAGGTCAACGGAACCGATCTCTTGTGCCGGGCAGTTGATAACGAGAGCAGCGGTCACCGCTATGGCGAGAGTCACGGAAGGCAAGCAATTGCGAGGCATACCCCCATCCCTTCTGTAGGAAACGAACTGCACCGCGAATTATAGCCCCAGCTCCTTACTTTTCTTGTTCTTTGTGGCTTTCGCCACATTTCCGCAGAAAATTTTGCGTTAGGATCGCTCAGGGGCGACGACTGGCGAATCGGTCGACCCACAGCATCCCCCGTTTTGTCTGTTTTCCGCGTATTCAGTCCGCCTGATGCTAATTCGCTCTGCTCGGACTTCATGGAACGAAGTGACGTTCCCGTGGTAGCAGAGCAACCGTTCGAGACGCCAATCAAGCAATCAAGCAGGGCGAGGGACTGGGAAGAGACAGTAGAGCAGCCGAATGCAGCCGGAGTGGATATCGGCGCACGAGAGATTTTTGTCGCGGTACCTCACGACCCGGAAGGGGAGCCAGTCCGGAAGTTCGCGACCTTCGCAGAGGATCTGCGGCGTTTAGGGGATTGGTTGCAGCGCTGCGGGGTAACCACGGTGGCCATGGAATCCACCGGCGTATTCTGGATTCCGCTGTATGAAATATTGGAGCAACGTGGGCTGAATCCCTGTGTGGTGAACGCTCGTCACCTGAAGAATGTCCCCGGACGGCGGACCGATTGGCATGAATGCCAGTGGATTCAATTCCTACACTCGGTGGGACTCTTGCGAGCCGCCTTCCGTCCTGAGGATCAAGTGTGTGCCGTGCGAGCGCTGGTGCGCCACCGCCAGCAACTGGTGGAAATGGTAGGCCAGCACGTTCAGCATATGCACAAAGCGATGACGCAGATGAATCTGCAATTACAGCACGTGATCAGCGACATCACCGGCACTACGGGACTGGCAATCGTAGATGCGATTCTGGCTGGGCAACGAGATGCGAAAGAGTTGGCGGCACTTGGAGACCCACGTATCAAAGTCGGGGCGGAAGTGATTGAGAAATCTTTGTGCGGCAACTGGCGGGACGAGCACTTGTTCACCCTGGAACAATCCAGGAAATTCCATCGGTTCTATCAAGAGCAGATTGCAGCGTGGGAAGCGAATATCGAGCGATTGCTGCAACAGTTCGATGCTCGTGTCGACCCCCAGCAGAAGCCTCTGCCGGTGGACAGCAAGCGGAATCGCAGTGCAGCCAAGCGTCGCAAGAAGCTCGGCCGCACGGAGAACCAGTTCGATCTCCGCACCGAAGCCTATAAGCTATTCGGCGTGGACGTGACCCAAATCCCTGGACTCGAAACCAATGTTGTGCCCCTGTTCAGTGAAATCGGCCGTGATCTAGAACGATGGCCATCCGCTAGCCACTTTGTATCGTGGTTGTCCCTCCGTCCCGACAATGACATCAGTGGAGGACGAATCTTGTGGAGAGGGGTCCGCAAGGCCAATAACCGTGCCGGGCAGATTTTCCGTCTGGCCGCGCAGTCTTTGCATCGTAGTCCAACTCCCATGGGAGAATACCTACGACGTCTCAAAGCGAAACTCGGTCCGGCTGGCGCTATTACCGCTACGGCCCGTAAGATCGCCACGTTGTTTTACACTCTCGTTACGCGGCAAGTCGAGTTTGACTCCGCGCTTTGGCAAGCTACCGATGTTAAACGCCAACAGCGAATCCAAGCCCGGCTCACTCGGCAAGCGCGCAGACTCGGATATCAACCGGTCCCCCTTGCAGCATAGTCTCTGCAAGCCACTCAATCTATGTCTTCAAGAAAGGAGTTCCTCCGAAGCTGACTGCGGCAGACGGTTCTTTTCGATCAAATAAACCACCTCGGCCAGGCTTATGGTCGAAATGGCAATCTTGCGTCTGGCGGTCGCCGCTTCGTTGATAAAGGCTTCGGCGGCAGCGGACAGTCTCTTGTCGTCGAACAAATGCCAAAGGGCCGTGTGCGTATCGGCAACGCCGGCAATCATCAAAAATGTTCACCGAAGTTCTGGAACATATCGGCGCGATTGGCGTCGATTTCCTCTGCCGATGGAGCCTGTCCGTATTTGGCGAACATGCCGCGTCCCGTTTTGAACGGAACACCCGATGATTGGCCTTCGAGCGAGGATGCGAGATCACGTTCAAGAACCTCGCAAACATAACCGGCGGGGGAAACGCCACGCGCGTTGGCCTGGACTTTCAGGGCTGCTTCAAGCTTCTCTGGAAGTTCAATCATCATGGCCGATTTCCTTTCTCCCTGACCCATTGTAGCGATTTCCTTGGCGCGGTCAAACACCGACGATACACCCTTAATGTCGGACCTTTCCCCCCGCCCCGGTACAGACGTGACACCGCCCGCTAACGAACCGAGCCATACCGTCGTCTGCCTGTACCTTGCCTCTTTCCGTGAGTCAAGAACGGACTGGGCGCAGCCAACCCAACAGCCACAAGCCTGCGTCCTTTCGCGGCATAAACGAGCGGCCTGACCATCACGGCTTATTTCAGGTATCTGATCCTGCCAGCGTGCAATAGCGTGCAATGGTGCGCGGCAATCGTGGTAAATTTGGCATCCGTGGCAATGTAGAATCTACAACTTACGGAAGTCGTTGAGCGCTTCAGGGTCCGAATCCGATCCTGAGAGCGGCTTCTCACAGGTCATAATCATAATTGATGTAAATTAACGAGGCCTCCGCGAACGCGCGGAGCGAATCGGCGCTCAACTTGAATTCTGGAGTAAGGCCGGGGCCGGTGCTGAAGTTCAGTTGCGTCCCAGCGCCTCTGGCCTATGAAACTTCGCGTGAGAGCGTTGGATCAAAATTCATTTGAAAAGTGAGAAATCTGGAGTAGCGGTTTCTTAGTTGTTGAGAACAGGCGAGCGCTCAGAACCTCGTTGCACGGTCAATGAGCGGGCATAGTTATGCGGTGGAATTCAGTCCTTCCGAACTGGCGTCGGAATCAGCCACGCTGAATATCGTGACCAACGCTCCCGGCATCCCCGTACAGGTGCCCATCACGGGCACAGGGATTGCGGATAAGAACTGTGTTCCCGAACAGGATTTCACTGCAAGAAGAATTTGTAGTGAACGCAAAATAACGAACGTCGCTCGATTTTTGGGCGGTTTTTCTTTTGCAGCAGCGAAAGAGTGGGAGGTAGTTGGCGTAACCAGGTTTAACGTCAACTATTCGCATTTCCTGGTTCCCGTTCGTTTTGTGCTAGCATCCGTGGCACCTTTAAAAGGAGAATCCAAATGAGTGCCCTCCAAAGGTTGGTCTCATTAGTGTTGGCGTGCGCTTCGAGCGTAATTGTGGCTGGCGCTCAGTCTCAGGCAGCGCCTGGCCCGGAAGTGAAGAAGCTGGCAGTAATGGTCGGCAGGTTCACAGTCGAAGACGAAGTGAAAGCCGGGGCAATGGGGCCGAACTCGCCAGCGATAAAATTCAGTGGGACTGACGATTGCAGATGGACGGCAGGCGGTTTTGCCGTGATCTGCGAGGCGGCACTCTACAGACCCGGAAGAAGGAAATACTCGGAGTCTTCCTTCGTCTACTACGATCCGACTTCCAAGACATACCTATACCGCGCAGTTGACAGTTCAGGAGGAATTGAAAACAAGACTGGCACGGTGAACGGCGACGTATGGACCTGGCTTGGGGAGAGCATTTTTGGCGGGAAGCTGTATCACACCCGGTACATCATGAAGTTTGTTTCGGAGGACTCCTACGAATACACTGACGAGTCGGGCGAAAGCGAGAGCTCCATGAAGGTGTTCGTGAGCGGAAAAGAGACTCGCGTCGCGGCCACCAAGCCCGCGAAATCGCAACCGGCGCAGTGACTGAGACGGTTAATGTCAATTGATTCTGTCGCGGGTGTAAAGTTTGGGTCACAAGGAGGCTAGTGTGACCCATTTGCGAAGAATGATGCTGGACGAACTCCAGGGTCGAAAAATCACTGCACTTGTGCTTGGCTTGATTGAGTTCTCGACCACGCCGCTCCGGGCTGCGGAGATTCTTTGACTTTAGCGGCCGAATGCCAGCACTCCTCGCTGGAGATCAAACGTAATTCTTGTGATGCCCAGGGCTGCCGGACTCAACAGTCCATCGAAATCTCGTCCTGCATCAATGTGGTCGCGGACGACAAATGCGGGCTCTTGGGCAAATTCAGCTTCGCCCAGTTTGAGGCTGTGCAGCCACACTTGTTTACGCTCGAAATTGCCGGTAAGACTGGTCGATCGTTGGACACCACTGATCGGCACACTCGAGACCGACTTGGGCATTCGCGTTTCGAAGATGATGAGTGAAGAGCCCCCGGTATCCACTAGCAGATGCACCGGAGCTTGATTCAGCTCGGCCTCCACTATTGCCAGTCCTTCCTTTAATCGGAGTGGAATGGAAATGGGCGAGGTTGTTGGGGAACCAAAATGGATTTCTCGCGATGTGTAATCTACCGTGAAGCTGACTTGCCCCAGCACATCCAGGCCAATCAGCGCGTCGACCGGGACAGCGAGCGCTCTCTGGAGGAAACTCAGATCCTGGACGAAGACGGGGAGATTGTTCCTTCGAAGCGGTCCGATTCCTACACTCGGCGCAGTTGTCATTCTGGCATGCACTCTTCCATTTGTGATTGCGATGACGGCGGGTTTCTCGTCTAGATGAAGCCTTCGTGCCAGCCGCTGATCGAGAATGGTTGAACTTGTCCCGGTGTCCAGCAGTAGATTGAGGTTATTGAATGGGCCGGCTGAACCTTGGGCTAGAATTAAGTAGCCTCGATAGAGATTGAACCTGATCGTAGTTTCACTTGCCGGCCGCGGATCCGTCTCCGAAAACCTTATCGCAGATGGTTGCACGGCCACCGCCAAGCATTTCAACATAACGAGTAACCAACAGCGAGATCGCATAGCCCACCTCCGCGTTGCAATCTTCCACCGAGAGGGTAACTACCTCAATTCACTGGGGCTAGTGTCTTTGTCCAGAGTTCCTCGCCTGTCAGGAGACTGCGGGGAGATCGTTAAGTGACCATGGTCTCCAGCAAAATAGTTGATCGAAATCGATATTCTGTGGCATCAACAGAAAGGCGGATTCACAATGCTCGACGTCCCTCAGAATGGGAAGCAACAGGTTTCCAATGGGAACCGGATGGTTCGGTTTGGAGCATTTGAGGTTGATCTTCGCTTGGGAGAACTCCGCAAATCAGGAAGCCGAATCAAGCTCCAGGACCAGCCATTCAAGGTGTTGCACATTTTGTTGGAGCACCGAGGAGACCTCGTCACTCGCGAGGAACTGCAGTCTCGTATTTGGCCGGAGGAGAATTTCGGAGATTTCGACCATGCAGTCAATGTTGCGGTTGGCAAACTCCGAACTGCCCTGGGCGATTCAGCCGACAATCCTTCCTTTATTGAAACCGTGCCGCGCCGCGGCTATCGCTTTGTAGCGCCCCTTGATGGCGCGGTGGTCGATGGGTATCCAGCCCAGCCAGCGACACGCGGCGCTTATCGTGCCAGAGACGTTCATCGACCGAATCGCGCGCTTCTGGGAACTCTGGCAGTTCTCCTTGCCGCAATACTCGCCGCCGCCATACTTCTCGGCCTTGGCATCTTTCTGGGGCGTCGCACCGTTCGGCAGCAACCGCCAGATTTTCAGCGATTAACGGTCAGACACGGCACTGTTTACTCCGCCAGATTTGCGCCTGACGGTTACGACGTAATCTATGCAGCGTCGTGGGACGGATCACCCACCGAAATATTTTCGACTGAGCTGAAATTCCCTTGGGCGAGGAACCTGGGATTGCCCGCAAGTGAGTTGCTCGCGGTCTCTTCGTCCGGCGAAATGGCGGTCTTACAAGGAATCGATCATCGTTTTCTGCTGACCGTCCGCGGCACGCTGGGACGAGTCCCTATCACCGGCGGGTCTCCTCGCCAGATCGCTGAGAATATCGAATGGGCCGATTGGTCTCCCGATGGGACGGCGCTCGCCGTTGTGCGTGACATGGCTGGTAAACAACGTCTGGAATTTCCTTTGGGCCATGTTCTGTATGAAACCCCGGGCTGGATCAGCCACCCTCGAGTCTCACCAAAGGGCGACCAGATTGCGTTTCTTGACCACGCCATCTATCCAGACGACCGCGGGATCGTTTCTATCGTCGATCTTGCGGGACGCAAGACAATTCTCTCCACTGGCTGGGAAACTGAGCAAGGACTGGCCTGGTCCCCAGACGGGAAGGAGGTCTGGTTCTCCGCAGCTCAAGCGGGGCTCGAACGCCGAATTTATGCCGTGGATTTGTCCGGTCGACAGCGTCTCGCATTCCGCGCCCCCGGTGGGGTCACGTTGCAGGATATCGCCTCTGACGGCAGAATTTTGCTGACTCGCGATCAGCAACGCACCGGAATCATGGCTTTGGGCCCAGGCTCAACCAAAGAACGGGAACTATCCTGGATGGACTGGTCGTTTCCGGTGGACCTTTCTGCGGACGGCAATAGGCTCCTTTTCGACGAGCAGGGCGAGGGGGGTGGGCCAACCTATACCGTCGCCATACGGGACACGCATGGTTCGCCACCGACGCCTCTGGGCGAAGGTATGGCCGGCGGATTCTCTCCCGATGGGAAATGGGCGACCACCATTGTCGCGAACACGCAGCTTCTGCTTTTGCCGACTGGACCGGGCACGGTCAGGAAAATCGACCGGGCCGACATTCAACAGTACGGCATGGAAGCTCACTGGCTGCCGGATGGCAAGCAGATTATCTTCTCGGGAAACCAGCCTGGGCACGCGGCTCGTTGTTTTGTTCAAAACGTAGAAGGCGGAAAACCGCGCGCGGTCACGCCGGAAGGAGTTGTCTTCTGTCTGGTCTCTCCCGACGGCAAGTGGGTTGCCGGAAGCAGTCTGGCAGAGGAAGGTGGGTTGTATCCGATGGATGGTGGAGAGCCGCATGCCATTTCAGGTCTGCTGTCAGGAGAAGAATTTGTTTGGACATCCGACACGCATTATATGTACGTCTATCAGTGGAAGCAGGCGCCGGTGAAGATCTATCGGTTGAACATTTTTAGCGGACAAAGGCAATTCGTCAAAGAAATAACACCTCCGGAGCTGAGTGGAAACTGCGACATCGCGCGCATTCTTTTCAGCGCCGACGGTCGATACTACGCTTACAGCTACACTCGTTTGCTTTCGGAACTCTACCTGATCAAAGGGCTGAGATAGGACTCCCGATTAACCTGCTCGATGGACCGCCGCTTCGGACTCGTGGGCAAACCGGTAACTATCCAGAACCCGCTGGTGTTTACGAATATCGTGCCACCTCCCGAGTGGTCGGCGAACCTTACCTTGCCGGATTACGGAAGGGTAGCCCGTCATGCATTCCGAATCTGCCTTGTGCCAAAACCAGTGAAGTGCAAGTTGACTTCGTGCCTCAAAAGTCCGGTCACGACGGCGCGGTTTCAAACGCGGTAACGACAGCGTACAATTTGTGCCAACTCCACGGAGAGCGAAAATGCGCCGGTACCATCACATCGGAATTCCCACTACTGAAGCGAAGCCAGGCGAGACCCACTTGAAACACCTGAAACTCTTTGTCGTCAGCCACGAGAAAAGCGAATTTGGCGTGGAATGGATGCGTTTCGAAGCGGACGCGGCGGTCCCTGATCTCGTCCGGCAAGTTCCGCACGTCGCGTTTGAAGTGGCTGATCTCGCCGCCGAGCTTGCTGGCCGCGAAATCCTGATTCCTCCCAACAGCCCATCCGACGGCGTCCGCGTCGCGTTCATAGTCGAAAACGGCGCGCCCGTCGAACTGCTCGAATTCACCGACCCCAACCATCCTGGCCGCCGCCAGCGGAGCGAGATGCTGATATAACCACCCTCCATCCAAAGCACCTGTTAGAGCGAAGGCGAGCGCTTGACACCTTTCAAGAGTGGCCAGCTAATGGGCTGAGAGTTCCATCAAGCAAGCCTTTCTCAACCCCCCGCCTCCAAGCCAACCTGACTCCCCGTTTGCCGGCTACTCGGAATGACAAAGCACTGCGTTCCCCCCTACCAACATCGTCGGCAGGTTCGTGCAACCAAGAGCGTCTTGACGAGATTCGTGACAAGGCTAGATACGTGGCCAATGTCAATCACCACGCACGCATAAATTTATTTCTCCTCCCCGAGCAATAAAGTCGGAGGGTAAAATGCGTGCAAGAACCTGCACAACGGGCCGTAATCGTCCCAATCGTGACCTTGCAGTCGATTAGCGGGAAAAATCGTCCTGTGCAGTGTTGAACAGAAAAGTTAGGCCGCGTTCGGCACAATGTAGAGATGTCTTTGCCCCACGACAGGGTGATTGCGAAGCAAGAACCTCTGTCAAGCAGCAAAGGAGAAGGCACATCGCTCTACATCGCCGATCGAGTTCGGTTCATAACCCATCAGGGGAAGCAGGTTCTCTTGGTAGACCTCACGGGGTGTTCAGAAGAGGTCGAAGAGATCATGCGAGGGCTTCCCGACACTGTGACCACCAATCCTCGCGGATCGCTCTTGATACTTGTTGACTACTCGGGAGCATTCGTCAACGAGGAAGCCGTGCGGGTTATAAAAGAAACCGCTGTCTTCGATAAGCCTTACGTCAAGAAATCCGCCTCGGTGGCGGCAAGGAAGATTCCTTCCGAGTTGGTCGAGAACTTTTCACGTCGGGAATTTCCTGCCTTTAAGAGCCGCGAGGAGGCTCTGGCATGGTTGGTCAAGGACTGAATATTTTGTCACTTCGGTGCAGTGCTAAGCGTAGCGTCTTATTTGAGCGGATTAGCCTCTCAGTCACCTTGGCCTGTCAGCTTTCGACAGCGTGTGCGAGAACGCGTAATTCTTCTTCCCTGCGCAGCCCTCCGCCTTTCCAAACTTGACCGAGAGGTCGTAGGTCTTGCGCCCTAAAACGCAAGTGTCAGTGGAGCGGCAGAACCCAGCCATTGCGACTCCCCGGTGAGGTTATTAATATGGCAATCAAAGAAATGCGCTTTTGTTTGCAATTAATGATAATTACAAACGACAAACACCTATTTAAAGAAAGCGCTTTTGAATGCCTCGTGCCTTTGACGCGCTGTATTTAAGGTCTGATTGAAGTCTGGTTCGCGGCGCAGGTCATTCAACAGCGGGTCCTTGGAAAGATACGGATAGCTGAAGAAACCAGATTCAACGCTCATGCGCAGCGCGCGCATAGCGGAGATTTTTTCTCCCAATACGGCGTACGCTTGCGCGATCTTGTATGTGGCCTCTGGATCGCCGACCCCTCGCTCTCTGATCTTGCTCTCCAACACGCGCAAGAGATCCAGGCCTTCTGCCTTGCGGCCATGAATCGAGTCACTGAGAGCCTTTCCAATTCCCGTGTACAAAGTAGGGTCGAGTTCGTACGCACGATCAAAATCTCTTGCGGCTTGGGCGAACTGCTTTTCGTGAAATTCTCCAAAGCCGCGGTAAAAGAGAATGAACGAGGAATCATCGACTGGCAAGCTCTCAAGAAACTTCCGGTATTGCCCCAAATAAAGGTAGCCGTTTAGCACCGAGCCGTTAGCCTTGACCAAGGGATCGAGTTGGCGCGCCCGCTCGCACTCCGCGACGGATTCGTCCAACATCCCAGCGAATCGGTAGGCATATCCTATTTCCCAGTGAGCGGCGGCATAGTTGCTGTTCGTCTTCAAGGCGTCGCGCAATAGTGGCACAGCCTGCTCGACTCTTCCGGTGTCTACCAAAAGATTCGCGAGGAATATTTGTGCATCAAGCAAGTCCGGTCGTATTGCCAAGGCCCGTTCGTACGCGCCTTGGGCACGGCGATATTGCTCACGGCCGGCTAGCTCGAATGCGGCATCCGAAGTGTATGACGCTCCTAGGTAGGCCCAGGCCGGAGCGTAGTTGGGATCAATTTCAGTGGACTTTTCAAGCATTTTGATCGCCAGGGGGAACTTGTGCTGACCATGGAGGTCGATGCCTCGAAGATAGTACTCGTAGGCAAGCGGATTCACAGGAGCGTCGGCCTTGATTCTCTCGGCCTCGGAGGGTGAGAGGCTCACCTGCAAGTTCTTGATGACCTGCTCCGCTACATTGTCTTGGACACTCAACAGGTCGTCATATTTCAAGTCAAGTCTTCCTTTGCCAAGAAGCCTGTCACTCTTGACATCGACCAATTGATAGGTGATTCGCAGCTTGTCGCGATCGCGGATAAAACTTCCGGTGAGAAGGGTGTCGACATTCAGGTCGGCAGCCACTTTTTGCAGATCAATCTCCTGGTTCCGATACTTCTCCACGGCCGTGGACGGCCGAATGGTCAGGGCGCTCACGTAGTCAAGCTTCGTAATGATGGCATCTGCCAGCGAGAATCCGAGGAAATCGTCTTCCGGAGTTTGTCGAAGATTCCTCAGCGGAAGTATGGCCAGACTCCTCGGCGAAACTGTTCGCGTCACCCTTTGGGAATGCCCGGGATACAACGACCTGACGACTAACAACACAGCGGCGGCCAGCAAGACGACGACCGCGACCCGCAAAATCGTCTCGTGGCTTTGACGAGCACGCGAAGGCGCCACTGCCGGAGACTGCGGAGTTGGTGAGCTTTGCGGGTAGTCGGTGCGGTGAGAAGCTGGGCTGGATCGGTCGAGGCATTCAGGAGCAGGGCAGGAAGGCAGGAGGGATGAGGGAGGGACTGGCTTCTCTTCGACCCAACTGCGGACATCACCGATAAAGCGATAACCTCGGCCCGAAACAGTCACGATGTAATGGGGATCACTGGCGGATTCACCGAGCGCTCGCCGGATCATGGAAACCTGCTGCGTCAGGTTCGATTCCTCCACGAAACTGTCCGGCCAAAGTGACTTCATCAGTTCTTCCTTCAAGAGCATGCGCCCGCTATTGCGCACAAAAAGCAGCATAGCGTCAAAAGTTTTGGGGGTGAGGGCCACGGGTTGGCCGTCTTTAATCAGAGTGTGCTGGAGAGGGTCGAGGACAAAGGGGCCAAATACATACGCTGACGGACTTATTTTCCCGTCCCATGCTTGCCGAAGCTGGCTGGCTGTGCTCATCGAGTGTTCACTGCCACGCGAAAGGCGCAGACTTTGTTGGTTAGACAAAATGGCGCGTTAGCGTCGGCTTGAAGGACAGTCAGAGCCGTCCCTACCGCAGGGCTGCCGCTTGAATAGAGCTGCGAACAGCAGACAGCGACCCATTTTACAACATCTGCACAAGGCTTGGAGTGCGGAAACCGGACCGAGCGTTACACGCATCCAGCCGCGTTGCCATCGTGGACCCGACCGGGCTCCTATCCAAGCCCTTTCCTTCCAGCAATATCCGTCTTTTCCTAGAATTTTTAGAGTTCTTTTATACCGCCCACAGGACAAACTCGACCAACCTGGTCGAGTATGAGTTCCGTCGACGCGACCAATGCTCGACGGGCCTACGATTTCCCGGCCGAACGCCGGTAAAGCGAGCTCAACCTAGATGAAGAGGAGATTAAATCTCATGCATCGTAATGTAACAAAGGCAGGCAGCAATCGTTTCATGGTGGCTGCCGTACTCGCTGTCGGCTTGGTCACAGCTTTCCCGGCGACAGCCCAAGTTAAGAAGATCACTTTCAACCTCACACCTCAGCCTAAGTTTACGAGCTGTCTCGGCGTCGAAGGCGGCCCGACGCCTACCGCAACAGTGACTGTCACCAGAGGCGAGTTGCACGACACGCTTACGCTAAAGGCTGCATACATCAAGCCCAAGCTCGGTTTTGATCTGTTTACTATTCAGAACAGTAACTTGTTGTCGGATGGCGAGCCCGATTCGAAATTCGTGAATTTCGGACTGGCTTGGTACCAGACAGACGTCCAGGCAAATGGCGAGGGCAACGCCGAAGTTACAATCAACACAATCCTGCTCGACCAGATCTTCGGCTTTGACCCAGCCTCGAATCTGCTCCCCACTCATGCATTCCATGTCGGCTTCTGGTTTAATAATCCCGAGGACGCCGTTGCGTGCGGTTTTGATCCTACTAAGCCCACTCCGTTCAACGGGGAGCAAGATGCCGGGCCCAATGCCATGATCAGCTTGCCGAACGCCACGACAAATCTCGGCCCGTTGTGTACTAGCCCGGTCCTACACGACGGCACCTACGTCTGCAAGGAATAGATTGACACGGTTGCACTGAAGAAACAGGGCCGCTTTGCCAACTCAGCGACCAAACGCAATTCGGAGTAGCCGGCGAGGAATGCGGGGTTCGTCGCCGGCTCCGGCGGTCGGAATCGTCGCGTGATGCACCGAAAAAATCCGCACAACCTCGCCGCGCTGGGGAAATGGTTGGGACTGGCGCCAGGCCGAGGCTGGGTACACTTCTGGCAACCGCAAGGATGCGGTGGCCGTGAGCTGTAAATCCGGAGTCTCCAAATCCATGAGTGCCGCACGCGAGGCGTTTTACCTTCGCGGGTGTGCTGCGGAAGAACGGTGTTACTGACCAGCGCGTGCTCCGGTGGTAACGGAAACTGTCAAAATTAAATTGGCGCTCCAGCGCCCAACTGGTACGATGATGATGGCGTTTGTAAGCTGCAGGCGGTCCCGGGCAAACAAGAACGGGATCGCCGATGCGCAGTGTTGCGCCCCTCAATCTACGGGAGATTAAGACATGATGAGTAAGCCAAGTTCGTGGAAGTTGTTGGTGCCCTCTTTTCTATTGTTGGCTTTCGGTACGAGCCAATTCGCCGCCGCTACTACACTTTGCGTAAATCCTAAAGGCACCGGTGGTTGCTATTCGACGATCACCGCCGCGTTAGCGGCCGCAGCAGCCGGCTCGACCATCAACGTTGCCGCGGGCACGTACGCGGAAGACGTCATCATTAGCAAATCGGTTTACCTGATCGGGGCGGGATCGTCCAAAACGATCGTGAACGCACTCGGTCTCCCCAATGCGCTCTACATCGACGGTCTCGACCATCCCGGGTTGTCTGGTGTGACGGTTCAGGGATTTAAGTTTGAGAATGCCAACTTTGAGGGCATTGCGGCGACCAGTGCGTCAAACGTTAACATTTGGGGCAACCTTGTGACCGGCAATGACAAGTCGCAGGATACCGCAAGCGGGACTTGCCCAGGCCTGCCTGCATGGGAAACCGCGGAGGGCCTCGACTGCGGCGAAGGAATTCATCTCAGTGGGACTTCTTATTCGACGATTGCAGACAACGTCAGTGAAGGAAATGCCGGGGGGATTCTGATCACCGATAACACGGCCATAAGTCAGTACAACGTGATTGCAAGAAACACCATCAAGGACAATTTGTATGACTGCGGAATTACCATGCCCTCGCAACCTCCCTACCCCAGCGGAGGGAGTCCCCATGGCATCGTCAACAATATTATTTACAACAACACCTCAACCGGAAATGGAACTGGCCTCGCAGGAGCAGGCGCGGGAGTACTCCTCGCCGCTGGCGCGCCGGGAGAGTCAATTAAGAATACTTTGATTATCGGCAATACGATCACCCACAACGGGATTCCCGGAGTGGTCTTTCATGCCCACTCCACCGCCGTAACCATCCAAAACACCATTGTCGCTGGCAACGTCATCAACAATAACGGCGCTGATGTCGGGGATGCTGTAACCCCGGGGACGACCGGAATCAATTTTTTCGGCGCTGCAACGGGAGGGGCGGCAGCCCAGATGTCAGGTACGCAGATTTACGGGAATACTATTAGTGGCGAGGAGTACGCCATCATCGCCAACAGCAGTACGAACCCGTTGACTGTACACCTCAACAATCTAACCAATGTCGGCAAGTCCGGTCTGGACAGTCTCAGCGCAGGTACGGTCGACGCAACACAAAACTACTGGGGCTGCACGGAGGGTCCAGCCAATGCTGCCTGTTCAAGCGTAGCGGGATCGAACGTTACGATGGATCCATACCTGCCCATGGCGGCAGAATATTAAGACCCGTTCGAGGCTTGGCCGTAATCGGATGATGTTTGAGGGGAGGCGATTTTCGCCTCCCCTCAACGGTGTGGGCGCTCCAAATGTTTGTAGAAGCTGACAAGAAACGCTACCCGCTCAAACAAATCAAACATTATCCGTCATATCCGAGCTTGGCGTGATCGGTATTGCTCGGAACTGAGAAAATGCCCGCGCGCTGCCGACCTTACCAAACCTCCAGCGCACCTTCGCAAACTGCGGACGTAGCGGTGCAGGCCGTTGTCGAAAGAGGCACACACTGATAGAGTTCCTACGTCATGAAAAAACTATGGCAGTTGCATCCCATCCGAGCCGCAATTCTCAGCATCTTCTTGACTTGTTTTCCTCTCAACGTGACCAGCCAGACCGAGACGCCCAGCGCCACTCCTTCATCTGTTGCGGAGCAGCAACGGGAGATCGCCGATTTGCGTGCGCAGATTTCAGCCTTGCAAAAAAAGGTAGAATACTTTGGGTCCCGTGAAAGCCTTCTTTCCATTCGGATGAACGATAAAAAAGATCGAGAGGACTCAGTCGCATTAGACTTAACCCACAGTGCATACCAAAGACTGGACACCGACAACGGTTTCTTACTGGTTTCAGCAGAACAGGCGGTGCCGTACTTAAACGGATACAAGATTTTATTGAAGATCGGGAATCCGTTGTCTGTGAGCTATTCGGGTTTCACAGCTAAGATCAAGTGGGCAAAGAGGTATGACAATAATCAGTTCACAAACGACTCGTACGCGGAGTGGCAGAAGAGTGTTCAGGAAAAAGAGATTTCATTCCCCGATGTTTTGGAAAAGGGCACATGGAAGAAAATCGAATTGATTGTGGCCCCGACAACGGCTGAGCAACTTGGATACCTCAAGCTGTCCATCAATACGAAGACGGTGATCATCGATGCCAAGTGACTCGATAGACTGTAAACTGCTGTAAACTGCTCGACGCAGACTTCTAGTTGCTTGTACAAAGCTTCGAACCAAATCGGCTTTCGGTTCTGGTCCCTCGGACCGCGTTTCCCTTTTCCAAACTCAGGAGATCTCGATGCGTGTTTTACGGTTTGCGATCATTATGGTTCCGCTTTGTTTCGCGCTGAGCGGCATTCGCGTCCATTCCCAGAGTGCAACCTCGTCACAAACCGTACCCTCAACCCAAAGCAAGCCCGAATCGAAAAAATCGCTATGGGGGACCAACAAGGACAAGCCACAGCCCCCGCCCCCGCCACCTCCTAAGCTGGAGCACTTCGATCCCAGCCAGGTCGATAAGACGCTCGATCCTTGCCAGGACTTCTATGAATACGCGTGCAGCAAGTGGAACGCCGCCAACCCGATACCGAAGGACCAAGTGGCTTGGGGAACCGGCGGCGGACTGCAGTACTGGAATGAGAGTATTCTGCGCGAAGTCCTGCAGAAGGCGGCAACGCCGACCGCTAACCGCACCGGCTACGAGCAGCAAATCGGCGACTATTGGGCGGCCTGCATGGACGAAGTGACGATCGAGGGGACGCCGGCGACCAGGAGTCTAGCGGCAGGTATGGAATACATCGATCACTTGAAGAGCAAGTCGGACCTTGCCGGCCAGGTGGCGCATCTTCACCTGGCGGTTCCAGGCGCGTGGCGGGGTGACGATAATCAGACGCGTTCGGCGCTACTGGGTTTCGGCCCACACCAAGCGTATGACGACGCCACCAGAGTCGTAGCCGCGATTGATCAGGGCGGATTGGGATTGCCCAACCGTGCCTTTTATCTAAAGAATGACGACAAGTCGAAGGAGATCCTAAGCGAGTACGAGGCCCATATCGCCGAGATGCTGATACTTGGAATTTCAGAAGAAAGCGCGGAACAAGGTGCCGCCGACGCGAAGACGGTGGTTGCGATCGAGACCGCCTTGGCACAGGCGCAGATGGACAATGTCGCGCGGCGGGACCCGAAGAACCTCAACAACAAGATGAGTTTGAAGGAGGTAAAGGCCCTGACGCCCTCGTTCGATTGGAAGGCCTACCTCGAGGCCGTCAAAGCCCCACCGTCTTCGCCTTACTACCTGGTGAGTTCGCCGCAATTCTTTCGCAGCCTCGAGCAGGTTATTCAACAGTATTCCGTGGATGATTGGAAAGTGTATTTGCGCTGGCAGCTGATTCACGGTTCGGCGCCTTATTTGTACAAACCGATTGCCGAGGAGAATTGGGTTTTTTATTCCCAGACGTTGCTGGGCGCAAAACAACCGCTGCCCCGGTGGCGCCGCTGTGTGCGGACTGCCGACCGCGATCTTGGAATGGCTCTTGGACAGGCATACGTAGCCGCGGCTTTTCCGCCAGAGAGCAAACAGCGCGCCGTTGCCATGGTCCACGACATCGAGAACGCGCTGGACCGGGACATAACCGATGTTGACTGGATGCAGCCGCCGACCAAGGCTGAGGCAAAAGTTAAGCTGCACGCGATCGAGGACAAAATTGGTTATCCTGATCACTGGCGCGATTACTCGCCGGTAAAGATCACGCGCGGCAGCTACCTCGAAAACGTTCACGAAGCGACGGCTTTCGAGTTTCATCGCCAACTCGGTAAGATTGGCAAGCCCGTGGATCGCTCGGAGTGGACCGTGACGCCGCCAACCATCAGCGCCTACTATGACCCACAGTTAAATTCCGTCAACCTCCCTGCCGGCATTTTGCAGCCGCCGTACTTCGACAGCACGATGGACGACCCAGTGAACTACGGTGCCATTGGCATGGTGATCGGACACGAGATCACGCACGGTTTTGACGATCAGGGCCGCGAGTTCGATGCCAAGGGCAATCTGCGTGACTGGTGGACACCCGAAGACGCGAAAGCTTATGCACAGCGGGCAGACTGCGTCGCTAACGAATACACCAAGAGCGGCGTGGAGGCCGGCGTCAAGCAGAACGGACCCTTGACCCAGGGCGAGGACACAGCCGATAACGGCGGGCTACGATTGGCCTTTATGGCGGTGAGCAATAAGGTGCAGTCAGAAAACAAGTCGCTGGACATCGATGAAGCCGATGGCTGGACGCCGCGGCAGAAGTTCTTTCTTTCCTTCGCCTACTCGTGGTGTACGCAATATAGCCCCGAACTAACGCGAACCGTTGAGTCGACAAACCCCCACTCTATCCCCAAGTACCGTGTGAACAATGTCGTCTCCAATATGCCTGAATTCCAGCAAGCGTTTTCCTGCAAGAAAGGCTCCCTCATGGTAAGGGATAATCAGTGTCGGGTGTGGTGAGAAACTGGTTTTGACGGATTGGCTCCCGAACCGGGTTCCCAGTCGGCGACTCGGCCCACAACCCCCTTCAGCAAAGAACTCCGCTTCTGGCTGCCGGAAAATTCCATGTGTGCGGTTGGCAAAACGATGGCAAGAATTATGTTCCTGTCATCGGGCAATGCCAAGAAAAATGGGGCGGGCTCATTTGGCTTCATGATGCGAGGCGACAAAAAAAGTGGCGCACCAGAGTGCGCCACTGAGTGAGGTATTAAACCAGGGCACCGCTGGGTTGTCCAGGCGATGCCCTACTGGTTATTGTTTACGTTTCGCTTGAGTTCTCGGCCCGGGTTTTCTGGTCTCGGGGAAGGCCGTTCCGTTCTGCGCCTCGATCGGTCCGAGGAAGACGCTTTCGCCGTCCCAGTTCAGCCAGTACAGCGTGGTTCCGCTGGCCTGGTAGATGTCGACGTCGAAAGCTAGCGTCGTCGCACCTGCATTGAGCGTCGCATTCAGCGGATTGGGCGTCGGGTTAGCCGATGACATCGAGTAGTACCCAGCAGAGACCGGCAGCGGAGTTGAGCTATAGATATCGCCAGTGCTCTCCACACCGGTGATCAAGTTGAGCGGGTCGCTGTCGTCGGCCCCGATGGTCGCCGTGCTGAGCACCCCGGCTGTCATCGTGAACGGCCCGATCATGTCGAACTCGCAACCATCGCAGATAAAGGACAGGTCGAAGTCGTTGAAGTCCTGGAATCCAGCGGCATAGTTGCCGGTGAAGTCCGAGACGCTGGTATCAGTCTGTGGAGTGATGACCCCGATTCCGCCGGGAAGAGCGGCGTCCAGGTCGACAATGAGAGCGCCGCCCGGGTCGGTGGTCGTGTTGTTCGGATCATTGAGGTTGAGGGTGGGATCGGTCATGTACAGCCCGATCGCGCTAACGTCGCCTGTGCCACTCATGGTCATGGTGCCGTATCCGTTGGTAGAGCCGGTCAGGTTATACTGGCTGCCAGCAAGCGAGATCGCTTCTTGCTGCACCCCGTTGTACAGTTCGTTGTCGTCCGCCGTGCCGGTGATGTTGCCGTTTCCGTCGGTAGTGAACTGGCCCAACGTGCCATACGCCTCACTCCACTGGCCAAGCAGCGTGAATACGGAGCTTCCCAGCGACGTGTCGGTGAAAGTGGCTGAACCCTGCCCGAAGGCCGAGCCAACCGCGGTGTCGCCCGTATCCACATCGATGATCCGCATTGCCTCCGGACCCACGGCGTAGGAAACGAAGGTGACCGGAGCGGGTGTGCCCGACTCCGTCGCAAAAGGCACATTGCTGATCCCGGTCACAACGGAGCGCCCGAAGGCGTCCGCAGTGGTCGAAGTTGCGGTGAAGGCAGTTCCGGATAGGGGACCTCCATCGGCATCATTGATGTCGATAGTCCCCGTGGCCCCGCCGCTGGTGGCCGCGAAAACGCCCCCGTAAGCCACCGAGTCATTGTAGGGATTCACGCCCGAGATCGCGAAGGCGAAATTGCCGGTCGTGGCCGTCGTCGTCTGCAGGTCCAGACTTCCGCTCGAGGTTGCCGACCCATCGAACTGCATGATGAGCGCATGGTTGGCGTTTACAAATTGAACAGCAAAGATTTCCACGCCGCTCACGCCTACGCTCTTGTTCTTCGAGGTCATGGTGAGCGTTCCGAGGCCGGTGGTTGCGTCGACCGCCAGGGCCCCCGTTGCCGGAGTGATGGTGTCCGGCTTATTGGGTTCACCCGGTGAGGTGATCCCAACTCCGTCGTTGTAGTCCTGCTCGCCCGCGATAATGTCGCCGCTGCTATCGAGGGTGACCGCGCCTGCGACAGCGTAGTAATGATCGTTCGACTCCTCACCGCTGGCGTAGTACACGTAAGTGTTATTAACTGCGACAACGGCCGTGTTGGTCAGGATGAAGCTGGCCGAAGCCGTGGCTCCCGTTGCCGAAGCCGTTACTGCGTAAGCGCCGGTCGTCGCGTTGGCCGTGAATACCGAGGAAGTAGCCACACCGCTCGAATTGGTCGTGGTCGTGTCGGTTTGCGGGGCCGTGCTGTTGGCGAAAGTGCCGCTGGCTCCGGTCGCGGGAGCGGTGAAGGTTACAGAGACACCGCTGGCCGGCGATCCGTTGGAGGTGACCGTCGCTACGAGCGGATTAGCAAATGCCGTGCTGATCTGCGCGCTTTGTCCACCCCCACTGGTGGCCGTGATGGCTAAGGTAGGGGCCGTGTTGGTCAGGCCGAAGCTGGCCGAAGCCGTGGCTCCCGTTGCTGAAGCCGTGACTGAGTAAGCGCCGGCCGTCGTGTTGGCCGTGAATGCCGAGGACGTAGCCACGCCGCTCGAGTTGGTCGTGTCGGTTTCCGTGGCTGTGCCATTGGCGAATGTGCCGCTAGCTCCGGTCGCGGGAGCGGTGAAGGTTACGGAGACACCGCTGGCCGGCGATCCGTTGGAGGTGACCGTCGCTACGAGCGGATTAGCAAATGCCGCGCCGGTCTGCGCGCTTTGCCCACCCCCACTGGTGGCCGCGATGGCTACGGTATGCTTCGATGAACCACCGCAAGCGGCCAGGAAACCCAGGGCCACGCAAGTGCATGATGCGAGAATGATAGCGTAAACTTTCCGGTTCATAGAGACTCCCCTTTCTGCGCGGCCTTCTGGCTGGCCCGTTCACGCGATAGAGGGGACATGGGGACTCCGTGTTGGTTTCGGAGCTTATAGGCCTTGCCGTCCACTTTTACGATGCGGGCTACGAATACGTCCTTGTCCTTGACCGTCTTCATGACGCCGGTCACCTCAACTTCCTTCCCGGAAGCGACTGAAAGCGGGTCCTTGCCTTGCAGAGCGAACCTTCCGAGGCTCGCGTCTACTTTCCCCGAGGAGGTTGCAAACAGAAGATGAGGACCTGCCATCGTTCCCGGAGCGGCTTTCGCGAGGACATCCGAGACTGTGCCACTGAGTGTCACTTCCTTGCTGATGTCGTAGAACGGACGGGATTGGTGCGCCGTTTGGGCGCAGAGTGGAAGGGTCAAGGTCGCAAATAGCAGGCCAGTGAGCAGCCCCGCGACCATCCGAATGGATTGGGTGAAACGCCTCATGGATTTCTCTCCTTAGAAAACTGATTGTTGGTTGTTGGCTCCCGAAATGGATATCCCAGTTGGCGACATGACGAGACGCGGCACCAAAGGCCTGAATAGGAATTTCCCATCTGGCTGGCGGAAATCAAAAGCCTGCTTTTGAGGTACGTTCGCGGATCGTATCTCCCTCATGATCCAGAGTCAATCCTAAATCGACTCGCTAAGGGTTACCAGAGTAACTGTTAAGGTTCGACGCTGCGCAAGGAAGTAGTTGGCCGGGTCGCTGTTTTCCCGCAGCAAATCAAGGGGGAAAGCGCGAAGATCTTTTACTCGCTGGTGAAGTAATCCACCGATCTTCGTGAAACGCGAATTTTCTAAACGCCGGGCGAGCACGACATGGCCGACAATCCGATCTCGCCGCAGGCTCACCGCCGCAAAACTCATCCGCACTTGAAACGCAATGCGAGTTTTTTCAGGCACTACACGCACAGGACCGCAGAGCTTTACCAGTTTTGTGAAGTGTCGGAACAAGGCGACCGCGACCGGACGTCTCCCGGCGAGATGCTCACGCAATGTGTAGCGGGAGCAGAAATGAGACTGCTTGCGGTTCGCAAAGAACCTTGCGCATTTCGGGCATTTCCAAAGTGGTGCGAGGCCCATATTGTATCCCGAAGTCTAATGCAAGAATCCGACTTATCCTTCAGTCCTTTGCGGATTCCACAAGTCGGCTGGGGGCAATTCCACTAAGTATGGCCGATCCCATAGGTCCCTCAAAACCCGTTTCTGGATAAGTTCCGGATGGACAAACCGGGGGCTGACACTCAATGCAGTCAATCAAAGCTCGTTCCTCGTCGTCACTTACATGCATCGCTCTCGTGTGGCCGCACTTGCCATCCGAAAAGCGGCACAATCAACTTTCACTCGCAATTTGACGCACGACTCCAACCTGTTCCCAGCGTTCATTTTTACCTATCAACTACAACTTGGAATCGCCAACCTCTCGATGCGCCTTAGCCCGTTCGCGGCCGAAGAAGCTGGAATATCTTGGACCCGAAGGTGCATCTCAGTTCAGAACACTTGTCGCGGACCCGTCGGCACCCATGTCACCTGTGCTGCCCCAAAAGGGTTCGTTATAAGAAAGAGGACGATGCGCTTCCGTGCCAAAGGCGGCCTGTTTTTCCTTTTGCTCTATTTGGCTGCGATCCGGCCTGGGGTGGCGCAAAGACAAGAAGAGGAGAAACAAACCCAGGTTGGCACTAACGGGGTTGACCGAGCCACGCGCGGAGTTCCTGGCTTGCAGAAGAAGGTGACTGCGCGCCTGCTGAGTCCGAATGAAGGTTTGGCAATTCTGACCGCCGCGCTAGATTCGCGCCACCATAATGCAGAGTTCTCTGCGGATTGCTCTCATTTCGTCCATGAACTCTTTGAGCGCGCCGGTTTCCCTTATCAGTACGCGAGCTCGTCCGACCTTTATGAGGGGAGGGATGAGTTTCGACGAGTCGCAAATCCTCAAGTGGGTGACTTGGCCGTCTGGCGCGGACATGCCGGGATCTTGGTAAATCCCGATCAGCATTCTTTTTTTAGTGTGCTGCATTCTGGCCCCGGGGTCGATTCGTACGACTCGCCATATTGGAAACAGCGCGGACACCCCCGCTTCTTTCGTTACATCAAGCTGGCGCCGGGCGGTGTCGATACATCGATCCGGAATGCGAGCTGGCGGCCAATAGTCCGGAACGATGCGGATTCCGACGAGCCAGCCGCGGGCGCCCCGGTGGGTGACTTTTCAGACGAGTCTCCAAGTGAGACCATGCCCTCCGCAAAACCAACCAAAACGAACTGGGAGACTCTTCCCGTGGTGATTCTTAACTCTGCTCGCCCCAATTCCGAACAGGTGAGGACAGCCTTTCTGCAAGCATGCAATGATTCGGAGCAGACGCTCCGCGGGCGTGACCTCTTCAATTCGGCTCAATCCCTGCTCGTGTTCGACCATTTCGAAGTAGGGAAGCTGCATATCACAGGAAACCGGGGCTGGATCGAGATTCACATCGATGAACTGGTTTCTCTCAAGGGCGGGAAGGCGGAGGCGCTGCACAAGGGATTGGAACGGCAACAATGGTCGCTGAGACGGAGCGGCAACAAGAGCTGGGAGCTGAACCCTTCGCGGAACGCGATCTACCTACCTCAGCCCATAGCCGAGCGGGTCCTAGTACATAACCTCGCACAGCTCACTGAGGACAATTCCGACAGCACTAGTGAAAACCAGGAAAAGGTCGACCTGGCGCGACTGCTTGACGTGCTTTTCGCAAAATAGCCAGCTTTTTGAACTCAGGAAGTGCAGCACGTATTTTAATCAAGCTCTCGATATTCTTCCCTACGGAGATGTCGGCTAAAGCCAGTCGAGGCTGATTACCCGATAGAGCGGGTTCGGACAGTTTCACGCTCTCGCGACGATGGTGCGCGAGATCTTGCAAGCCTTGGCCAGCTGAGCCAGGCTCAAGCCGCGGGTGCGGTCGCGGAGCAAGGATGCTCGATCAATCGCAATCGGCGATCGGAGCACAAAACAAAGGCTGGCGGCCGAGATTTCGACCTTGGTATGTGGCCAAGACCGCCCGGTTCCCCAAGACACGATCTCCCCCGCTGCCCTGTACGAGATGATCACGCGAAACCGGCCAATGCGTCCTCAATCGAACGGGCACGTGTCCGCTGCTGGTGTTCACCAGACAATTATGTGAGGAACTCAAAGAATTTTCATGAGGACTGATTTGTTCACTGGAAAAGATCGGCGGCTCATGGGGATCTGGCTGGTATGATGGCCTTCGATAAAAGGTAAATGGTTCTTTCGAGAACTGAACTGATTCTGAGATCAACTACGAA
>Ga0302324_100005584_pt1 | contig 27399 bp, 24 predicted proteins | sample Palsa_T0_1_FD_201949 | JGI IMG/M metagenome (GOLD analysis project Ga0302324, IMG submission 201949) | Peat permafrost microbial communities from Stordalen Mire near Abisko, Sweden - Palsa_T0_1 | ecosystem: Environmental > Terrestrial > Soil > Palsa > Peat permafrost | place: Sweden: Abisko...
ATTTTCCTCCCAAAAGTATACGAGGACAACCGGTACCGGTACAGAGGAGAACGATATGCGCATTTCGGATGATCGCTACAGTCGCGACCGCCTGCGGTTGGACCTTGCACTGCGCTTCCTGAACCACGGCGCGCGCACGCATACCATTCGCGCTTGGACCACCCTGTCGGATGACCGCATCCGCAAGCTTTACAGCTCGTACGTGCGTGTCGCGGACGGTCCGCCGCGCCATCGCGGCAAATCGCCGCAGCAGGTGAGCTTTTTCACGCGCGGCGCACACGCGCAGCATGAGACCGGCATTCTCGCAAGTTTCTTCTCGCTGCTCGGCGTCGTGCCGACAGCGAAGCTCGCGGACGCTGCCCATACGCTGCCAAGTCTCGCACGCGGCGAGCGCATCTGTCAGGCGTTCGAGCTCTTCACGGCGATATTTCCCGCGGCACGCATCAGCTTTGAACATGCCATCTTCCTGGTGGCGGCACTCGCGCGCGGCAACGAAATTCATTTCGGGCGCTGCACAGACTGCACCGCTTTGATCGTGGTCGATCGGCTTACGCTGCAGGAGACGCGTTGTCTGCTATGCGCGCGGGGATTGCACTCGTGCTGATACTGTTGGGGTTTCTGTTCTTGACTGCCTTAAACGAGAATAGGCAGTGATCCTGACCGCGGTTTGTCTCGATGCCGGACTACAAAGTTGAAAACGCTGGTGGCCATCTCATTCGAGTCGATCCGAGAAATGCCAGTCAGGAGTGCTCACGCTGCCATGAACTCGTACCCAAGTCGCTCGCCATGCGCACGCATAAGTGCCCGTCGTGCGGCTTGGTCATTAACCGAGATTACAATGCGAGCTTGAACATTCGCTGCGCCGGGATTGGCGCGGGGGCGCTTAACGTGATCGGTTGGCGATGCGCGTGCGCCCGGAAACATGTGCTGGCCTCCCGCGGGGGAGTTAAGTATATAAATCCCATACAATTGGCGATTCGCATGGCTTGCCCGCGAACTCATGGACCAAGATCACGAAAGTCCCAATTTCTTTGCCGGCCCGTATATCGATCGGCGCTCCGGCGAGCGCGAGAGCCCTGCGTGGCGCGCAGACGCGGCGGCTGACCCAGCCACGCTCTACGTCGCTGCGTGTGGCACCGGACACCTCGTGTACAGCGAGCCCGCGCCGCGTATTGCATTTCTGCGCGAGGAGCATCCACTCGTAAGGGCGGCGCGCGACGCCGAACTCGTACTCCTCGGCTGGTTTCGCGGTGCGCGCTGCGTGCTGGTCGAGCTTGAGTCGCCCGATATGCAGGCGCTACCACCCGGGACGCGCTTTGCAGAGCTACGGGCGGTGGCAGGCCAGCTGCCGTCTGATGAGGCGGCGCTGCTCGCCTATGCACGCGGGCTTTCCATTTGGCGCGCACGGCACCGCTTCTGCGGCGTATGCGGCGGGCGCCTGCTACCCGAACGCGCCGGGCACGTACTGCGCTGTTCAGATGCGGGCTGCGGCCAGGAAGCATTTCCGCGCATCGATCCTGCAATTATAGTCATGGTCAGCGACGGCGAGCGCGCGCTTCTCGGGCGACAGGCAAGCTGGCCGGCCGGCCGTTACTCGACTATTGCAGGCTTTGTCGAGCCGGGCGAGAGTCTCGAGGACGCGGTCGTGCGCGAAGTGGCGGAGGAGACTGGCGTTGCCGTTTACGGCATTCAATACCACTCCTCGCAGCCCTGGCCATTCCCGGCGTCGCTCATGGTCGGCTTTCAGTCGCGCTGCGCGCCAGACGCGGCCATCGAGGTCGGTGGGGAACTGGAGGACGCGCGCTGGTTCACCCGTGCCGAGATCAATGCAGGGGCAGCCGGGCTGCCGCCAGCGCATTCAATCTCTTACCGGCTCATCAATGGGTGGCTCGCCGGCTCTGCCAATAGCGCCGACTGACCTCTCGCGGGCGCCGAATCTTGTGTCTCTTAGTGCTCGCCTGGCAGGTTCACCCCCAGCATCGGCTGATTCTCGCAGCCAATCGCGATGAATTTCACGCCCGGCCCGCCGCGCCCCTGGCCAAGTGGAAGGATGAGGACATTCTTGCGGGGCGCGATCTCGCAGCCGGAGGCACCTGGCTCGGCGTCAATCGACAGCGCCGCTTCGCAGTCGTGACCAACTTTCGCGAATGGCCTACATCACAGGCTGCCGGACCATCCCGCGGCCGTCTGATTCCCGACTACCTTCGTGGGCAGACCTCTGCGCAAGGCTTTCTTGCGGATCTTGCGGCCACCGCATCTGAATTCGCCGGCTTTAACCTCCTTCTCGCAGATGGGGAGGAGCTGTGGTATGCCTCAAATCGTGCGCCTGACTTTGCACGGCGTCTGGCGCCGGGAATCTATGGGCTTAGCAATCGCCTTCTCGACACACCCTGGCCGAAACTTACGCGCGTGCGCCAGCGCTTTGAAGCTTGGCTCGACGGCGCAGCGCAGAGCGACCCACGGGAACTACTCGCCATGCTCGATGATCGAACGCCAAGCGCCGCAAGCGATGATGCGTATCCTGCGGAACTCGCGCCCGAGTGGCGCCGCGCACTGTCCGCACCGTTCGTGCTGCACCCGCTCTACGGTACCCGCTGCTCGACCGCGGTGCTGCTGGGTGCGAGCGGTGCTTTGCACCTCATCGAGCGCCGCTTCTATCCCGCCGGAGATTGCAGCGGGGAAACTGCAGTCGAATTGAACGCTGCGGCGTGGCCGTAGCGAGCGCCGCCGCCGGTTCGAACCGGGTGGCGTCTGATGCAGCGCCATGAAGAGCTGCAAGCAGGGCGGCGCGTGAGGCTCTAGAATTCTCTCTTTATGATCGCGGGGCTCGATGGCCGAGCACATTCCCTTGCTGCGGGCGCTGCGGCGCAGTCGAATTCCGATGGTCATCGGCTGCCTGCTCCTCTGTGGGCCGGCGTGGGCCGACATCGATGTCGATGTCAAGGGAGTCAATGACGAGCTGCGCCGCAACGTCCTCACCTACTTAAGCTTCGCACGCTACAAAAAGCGCCCCAATATCGACCGCGATACGCTTGATCGGCTGCTCAACCGCGTCGACCGCGAAGTGCAGGCGGCGCTGAAGCCCTTTGGATACTACGAGCCGAAGGTCGAGGCGAATCTCGAAGACCGCGGCAAGGGCAACTGGCGGGTGCGCATCCAGATCGATCCCGGGCAACCCGTGATCATGGAGAGCGTCGACGTCCAGGTGCATGGGCCCGGAGAGCACGATCCGCTCTTCGAGCGCATCACTACCCATCTACCGCTGTCCGTGGGGGCGCGCTTGAGCCACGCTGCCTATGAACAGATAAAGGATGATCTGCAGCGCACCGCGGCGACCTACGGATACCTGGATGCGCACATGGCCGCCAATGAGCTGCTGGTGGATCCGCAGAAGCACACGGCGCGCGTGACTCTGACTCTCGATACCGGCGCACGCTACTATTTTGGCGCGACCACCATCGAGCAGGATACGGTCAAGAATTCTCTGGTGCGCCGCTATCTGCGCTACAAGGAAGGCGATTATTTCGACATGTCGCTCTTGCTGCGCACGCAGTTTGCGCTCGATGACAGCCAGTATTTCGCGACTCTCGAAGTGCTGCCCGGCGAACCGAATCGCGAGCAGCATATCGTGCCGATCAAGATCACGGCGAAGGCGAACAAGCGCAACCGCTATTCGATCGGGCCGGGTTATGGCACCGATACCGGCCCGCGCGCCACGCTTGCGTGGGAGGATCGGCGCGTCAACGAGGAGGGCCATCGCTTCAACACGAGCTTGCAGGAAGCATCGCGGCAGACACAGCTCAAGTCGGACTACATCATCCCGATCGGCGATCCGGCGATTGAAAAGCTGACCTTCGAATTCTCGATCAACAACCAGCAGCCGGGCGATTTGGTGACCAAGGATGTCTCCATCGGGCCGAGCATCACCTGGGTGCGCGGCGGCTGGCAGACCGTTTACTACGTGAATGCGGTGCACGCGATCACCGAAGACGTTGCCGAGCGCTTCACCGACCAGCTCTTCGTGCCGGGGATTGAGCTTGCAACCGTCCCCAAGGGCTATCTCGGCGAGGACCTCTTCACCCGCACGTTCACTGCGGAGCTGCGCGGCTCTGCCCCCGCGTTCGGTTCGGACTCAGAGTTCATCCAGCTGCACCTGCAGGCCGAGCGCAGTTTCGATCTCTTCCCGAAGTGGCACCTGTTGCTGCGCGATGAGATCGGCGCAACCGTCGTGTCGCGCTTCAATGACCTGCCCGGCTCGATGCGCTTTTTCGCGGGCGGCGATCGCAGCGTCCGCGGCTTCGCCTACGAGGAGCTTTCACCGACGCAGACCGTTCCAATCCTTGGGGCAACGGGCCAGCCGGTGATCGGACCCAATGGCGTCCCTGAGACGCAGACCATCAGAATCGGCGGCAAGGATATTTTGACCGGCACCGTGGAGGTGGAACGCGATCTGCCGCGTAACTTTGGCATCGCGGTGTTCACTGACTACGGCAACGCCTTCGACCACTTCGGCAATTCGCTCCTGTACGCTGCAGGCTTCGGCGTGCGCTATCGCCTGCCGGTTCTGACGGTCGGCATCGACCTCGCCCAGCCGCTGAATCGACCGGGCGCCGGACCGCGCCTCAACATCGACTTTTCCACCAAGCTATAGGAGTCCCATGCGCCGTCGCGTCCTGCTGATCGCGGTCCTCATCACAGCCCTTGCGCTGGCGGTGCCGAGTGCCGTGATCTATTACGCGGCCTTCACGCAAAGCGGCTTGCAGTTCATCGTCAATCGGGTGCCGGCGAGCATCGCAGGCGTGCGCCTGACCTTCGTTAACGTGCGCGGCACGCTCGCCGGCGGCGTGCGCATCGAGCGCCTGGAGATCGACCAGGAACGGGTTTATCTGCGCCTTGAGGATGTGCGCGCACGCATTGATCTGCGTTCGCTGCTGTGGCAGACCATCCATGCTCCGCAGGCATCCGTACACACTGCATTCATTGTGGTGAAGCCACACAAAGAGGAGCCGCCGAGCGCAGATCCGCACTTCCTGCCGCACGGGCTCGTCATTCGCGCCGACAGCGTGCATGCGGACGCCGCAACGCTCGTGTTACCCAACGGCCAGCGCATGAACGGCACCCAGATCGACACCGCCGGTTTCATACGGCGGCACACGATTCGCATACTGAACAGCGCGCTGACGATGGGAGGCATGCAGCTTAGCGGCGAGACCGAGCTCGGCGCGGCGAATCCGCTCGCAGTAGGCGGCAACGTGCACGTCGTTCTGCGCAGCGCCGGGCAGCCGCCGTGGATATTTTCAGTTACGGCACATGGCGATCTCAACACGCTGCCGCTGAGCGTGGGGTTGACGGCACCGTTTCGCGCCGACTTTGCAGGTGAGGCGCGCCAGCTGACCGCACACTGGAACTGGTCCGGCAATGCCAAGGTTGCCGGATTTGACCTGCGTGCGTGGGGAGGCGGCAACGCTTTGGGACTCACGAGCGGCGAGCTTGCGCTCGCAGGCGACGCATCGGGTTTCAGCGCGCGCGGCAGCGTCACGCCGGCCGGATTGGACGCGGGTGCGTTCGATGCGCTATTTGAAGGCGCGTACGCCAACAACGTGCTGACCGCCAAGCGCATCGAAGTGACGCATCACGCCTCCGGTGCGCACGTGACGGGCGCAGGCACGATCGGCGTTGTAGATAACGGCCCGCGGCTGGACCTCAAGGGCGACTGGCGCGAATTTCGCTGGCCGCTGGTGGGAAGAGACATCGCGGTCAGGAGCGCCGCGGGCGACTACACGCTTTCCGGCACTTGGCCCTACGCCTTGCGGGGCAATGCGCTCATCGCGGTGCGCGACTTCGCGTCCGTGCCCATAAAAATGGAGGCGCAGCTCGCCAAGGACCGCCTTATCGTGCGCAGCGCGGACCTGCGGGCCTTCGACGGGCAGGCGCACGTTGCCGGTGAAGTCGTGTGGGCGCCGGGACAAAGTTGGTCGGTCGCGGGAACTGCCGCTGACATCAACCCCGGCAAGCTGCGCCCCGACCTTCCGGGTCAGTTGAACTTCGGGTTCAACGCGCAAGGCCAGGGTTTCACTGGCGACGCGGACTTCAGTGTGGAACTGAAGGACATTGCCGGGCGTCTGCGCGGGCTTACCGCCCGTGGCGGCGGCAAGCTTGCGCACCGCGCCAAAGCCTGGGAGCTCTCCGCGGTGCGTGTCGGCCTCGGGCAGACGAACGTCGCTTTAGACGGCAAGATCGCTGAGACCCTTGCACTTAAGTTCACCGTGGATGCGACGGATATGAGTCTCCTCGCCGCCGGGAGCCGCGGCGAGCTGCACGCACACGGTACGCTCGGCGGAACGCGACGCCTGCCGGCACTCACTCTGAGCGCGCATGGCAAGGGCATTCATCACGACGGCATGACCCTGGAGAGCATCGATGCTGAGGTTGACTTCGATATGGGCGCAGCGCACCGCTCGAAGATCGACCTGCACGCGCGCAATTTCACTTTTCGCGAGCGCAAGCTCAGCGCACTTGACTTGAGCGTTGATGGCACGACCGCGAGCCACGTCATCCGGCTCGACGCCAAAGCCGTCGGGCTCGCGGCGCAGCTGCAGGCTGCCGGTGGCGTCAACCACGGCACGTGGCAGGGACAGCTGACGGGCTTTAATTTGGATGGCAATGAATCCTTGCACCTGGTACTAGAGGCGCCGGTTGGGCTGCTGGCGTCCGCGGATCACGTGCATGCCGATCGAATCTGCGTCCACGGCCAGCCGGGGCGCATGTGCCTGGATGGCGACTGGACTGCGGCGCATTGGTCTGCGGATCTGGCGGCCCAGGACCTGCCGATGAGCACGTTGACTGCAGGGCTCACCCCGTCGATTGAATATCGGGGCCGACTGAGCGTCACAGCCAGCGCCTCCGGCAGCGCCGATCAGCCGCTGACAGGCAGCCTGCGAGCCGATCTCGCGGACGCCGGACTCTCGCACCACACGCCGAGCGGGAAAATTGAACTCATCAAGCTCGGCACCGGCGTCGTGACGGTCAGTGCCACGCGCGCCGCCATTGCGACCGACGTGAGCTTTGATGCGGGAGAAGTCGGAACCATCACCGCCCGCGCCAACGTCGCGCGCACAACTCCTCGCTGGCAGGACATGCCGCTGCAGGGCGAGGTGCATGCGCAAACCGCTGAGCTTGGCTACGTGACCCTGTATTTCCCGGAGATTGACAAGGCCGCCGGCAGGCTCGATGCGAATCTTGCCATTACCGGCACGCTCGGCACGCCGCTCATCGAAGGCTCGATCAAACTCTCAAACACCGAGCTTGATTTCTTTCAGGTCAATCTTTCCCTGCGCCAGACCGAGCTTGAGGCAAAGCTGCACGACAACGCCCTCGAATTCAGCGGCTCGGCGCACATCGGGCAGGGAGTCTTAAGCGCCAAAGGCGCCCTTGCGTGGCGCGAGTCGCTGCCCTATGGGCAATTCCACATGGAAGGCACCGACCTGCGGGTGGCGGATATACCCGAGGCGCAGATCGACGCATCGCCCAAACTCGATTTCACCATCAAGGGGCGGCAAATCTCGGTCGCGGGCAGCGTCAACGTGCCGTACGCGAAAATCGTGCCGGCGGATCTCACCGGTGCGGTGCGTGCCTCCCCGGATGAGGTGCTGGTCGGTGCGCAGCCCGAGAATCCCAATGAACGCTTCGAGGTGACAAGCGACATCACGCTGTCACTCGGCAGCAAGGTGAGCATCGATACCCTGGGACTCAAGGCGCGCCTGACGGGCAGCATCGCAGTGCACAGCGGCGCGGACAACATCACGAGCGGCACCGGCGAGCTTTCCATCGAGGACGGCAAATATTCGGCCTACGGGCGCCAGCTCGACATTCAGCGTGGCCGGCTCATCTTCAACGGTGGCGTCGTCGAGAACCCGGGAATCGACATCCGCGCCGTCAAGGTGTTTCCGGACGTGACCGCCGGAATCAACGTGCGCGGCAGCCTGCAGCAGCCGCGTATCTCCTATTTCTCGGATCCGTCTTTGACGCAATCCCAGATCCTCTCGCTGCTGCTCGCGGGCGGCTCACTGCAGAGCGTGCAGAACCGGCAGAACGGCGCCGCCGCGCAGGCCATCGCGCAAGGCGGCGCCATTCTCGCGCAGCAGCTCGGATCCAAGGTCGGCATCCAGGACGTCGGCCTCGAGTCGGATCTGACCAACGATACTTCCCTCGTGCTCGGCCGCTACCTCTCGCCGCGCCTGTATATCAGCTACGGGGTGAGCCTCACGCAGCAGCTGAATACGGTGAAGCTGCGCTACACCCTGAGCGACCGCTGGACCATCAAAACCGAAGCGGGCCAGGCGCGCGGCGCCGACCTCGTCTACACGATTCAGAAATAACGACTGCGTCGCAGCGCGCCGCGCCGCAGCGTATTGACCGCCTGTGCATTAATATGCAAAATGCATGCAACTTTATGCAGGCGCAACCATGACCCTGGCCGACCATCATCAGTCCGACCGCAGAAATGCCATCGTGCGCCTGCTGGCGGGCGGCAGCGTGTGCAAACAGCGCGAGCTGGTGCGCCTCCTTAACAAGGAGGGCTATGTCGCAACCCAGTCGTCCATCAGCCGCGATCTGCGCGAGATTGGAGTGCTGAAGGCGAGCGGCCGCTACCTCCTGCCGGCGCAGGACGTGGTGCGCGCCAACGGCAAGTTCAACGCGCTCGCACAATTCGTGCAGCAGATCAGGCGCGCCGGACCGTGCCTGACGGTGGTGAAGACCTCCACGGGCGCCGCGCAGAGCGTGGCGGTCGCCATCGACAAGGCGCAGTGGCCCGAGGTCGTCGGCACGCTCTCCGGTGACGACACGATCTTCATCGCAACCGGCAGTGCGCGCGCGCAGTCGCTCATCGTGACACGCCTGCGCGAAATGTTTCGGCTTTGAGCGCCATGGCGGACGAATTACCGGCGGCCGGCGAGCCCATCCTGGTCGCCTATTCCGGCGGCCTCGATACGTCCTTTCTCGTGCCGTGGATCACGGAGCGTTATGGCCGGCCGGTCATCACCGTGACCGTGAATACGGGCGGCGTCGATGCGCAGGCGGCGCGCACTCTCGAAGAGCGCGCACGCGCCTTGGGGGCGCAGGAGCATCACCTGATCGATGCCCGCGAGGAGTACTTCGAGCAGGTGCTGCGATTCCTCATCATGGGCAACGTGCGCCGCGGCCAGCTCTATCCGCTGTGCGTCGGCGCGGAGCGCGTGATGCAGGCGCAGACGATCGCGCGCATGGCGCGCTCGCTGGGCGCGCGCGTGATTGCCCACGGCTGCACTGCAGCCGGCAACGACCAGGTGCGCTTCGAGGTTGCGCTGCGCACCTTGGCGCCGGAGCTGGAAGTGCTGGCGCCGGTACGCGATCAGGCCTTCAAACGCTCGGAGGAGCTGCAGTACCTGCGCACGCGCGGGCTGCCAGTGCCGCCCTTTGGAGCCGCATATTCCATCAACCGCGGACTGTGGGGGGTCACGATCGGCGGCCAGGAAACCCTTACCTCCGCCGGCAGCATTCCCGATGAGGCCTGGGTCCTCACGCGCGATGCCTTCCTGCACCCGCGCGCGCCTGCGCACCACGTGATCTCCTTCGAGCGCGGGCGGCCGTGCGCGCTCGATGGCGAGGCCCTGGGAGCGGTAGGCATCATCGAAGCTCTCGAGACACTCGCAGGCTCCTTCGGCATCGGCCGCGCCATCCACCTCGGCGATACGATCATCGGTACCAAGGGCCGGGTCGCATTTGAAGCACCGGCCGCGGAAACGCTGCTCGTCGCGCACCGTGAACTGGAGAAGCTGGTGCTCACCGCACGCCAGCAGCGCATCAAGGAGCTGGTTGCGCAGCCGTACGGGGATCTGGTGCACGAGGGGCAGCTCCTCGACCCTGTGGGCCGCGACATCGAGGCGCTGCTTCTGTGCTCGCAGGAGCGGGTCACGGGCGAGGTGCGGGTGCTGCTGCGCCCGGGATCGGTGTTCGTCGAAGGCGTCGAGTCAGCCTATTCGCTCATGAGCGCATCGCGCGGCGTATACGGCGAGTCGGCGGGCGAGTGGACGGCGGTCGACGCGCTCGGCTTTTCCAAGATCGCTGCCCTCACCGGCATGTTTTATCGGCGCGCGGGCGAACACGCCGACGCCGCCAAGCGCTGAAGAGTACCTGCGCCATGGTGAACGGCATGCTGCGCGTCGTTGTCGACAAGGTTGCCTCTGTGACCCAGGCCTGCGGCCTCTCGCACGAACTGCGCGTCGCGCCGGATATTCCGCCCGAGGAAGGCGTCGTGGTGGTCGTCGAAATCCTCAACAACAAGAGCACCTACAACACGGTCGAGCTTACGAGCGGCCGCATGGCGAAAGTGGGCAAGGGCGATATCGTCGCCGGCGCACTCGGCCACAGGAAGGCGCTGTTCGGCTACTCCGGACACATCCCCGCCGCCGTACAACCGGGCGACATCATTCAGCTGCTCAATATCGGCGGCGTGCTTGGCATCTGCGACTCGGTCAATCCGGAAAAGGGCAAGCCCTTTGACTGCCGCGTGATCGGCGTCGTCCTGCACTTCCCTTACCTGGGGGAACGCATCGGCGTGCCGGCGCGCGTCGGTCAGCGGCCGCTCGACTTCAACGCGCCGCTCGACGCCCGCGGCGTGCCGGTGGTCGCCATCGCGGGCACCTGCATGGAGGCGGGCAAGACGGCCGCGGCCTGCGCGATCGTGAGCCGCATGCGTCATCGTGGACTCACCATTGATGTCTTCAAGGCGACTGGCGTCTCCTTGCGGCGCGACATCCTGGCCATGGAAGATGCCGGTGCACGGCGCGCGATGATCTTCACGGATCTTGGCATCGTCACGACCACGCGCAGCAATGGACCCGCCCTCACCCGCACTATGCTGACGGACCTTGCCGCGGGAAAGCCGGACGTCATCGTGTTCGAGCTCGGCGACGGCATTCTCGGCACCTACGGAGTCGATGCCATCCTCGAATGCGCGGACATCCGCGGCGTGCTGAGCGCCGTACTGCTGTCGGCGAATGATCCGGTTGCCGCATGGGGCGGCGTCAAACTCCTGCGCGAACGCTTCGGTATCGAGCCCTGCGCCGTCACCGGCCCCGCGACCGACAATCAGGTCGGCGTCGAGATCATCACCAAGCAGATGCAGGTTCCGGCATTCAACGCGCTCACGAGCGGCGCTGAGCTTGCGGACGCGGTGATCGCGGCAGTGGGGCTCGGGGAGGCCCGATGAGCCCGTCGATCCCAACCCTCGTGCTCGGCGGTTCGGGCTATGTCGCCGGCGAGCTCCTGCGCTTCATCGCCGCCCATCCGCGCTTCGAGCTCACGGCTGTCATGTCGGACAGCCGACCGGGCGAGCCGGTTGCGCGCGCCTTTCCGCACTTGGCGAGTGCCTACGGCGCCACCTGCTTCAGCTCGCAGGCAGTCATCGAGAAGCACATCACGCAGCTGCCCGCGACGGCGGTGTTTTCGGCCGCACCCCACGGGGCCGCGGCGGCGCTCATTGACTCCCTGCTCACGAAGGCCGCCGCCGCCGGCACTCGTGCGCGCGTGGTCGACATGTCGGCGGATTTTCGCTACCGCTCGGTACAGGCTTTCGAGTCCAACTACGCGCAGACGCACGCGGCACCGGCGCGCATCGGTGAATTTACCTGCGCATTGCCGGAGCATCTGGCGGCGCTCGCCACGGAACACGTCGCCCATCCGGGGTGCTTCGCGACCGCAACGCTGCTTGCCGCCGTGCCGCTCATTGCGCTCAAGTTGGCAAGCGCACGGCTCTTCGTCGCAGGCGTCACTGGCAGCACAGGCTCCGGTCGCAAGTGCGTCGAGGGCACGCATCATCCGCTGCGGCACAGCGATCTCTACGCCTATAACGCACTCGCGCATCGCCACGTCCCGGAGATGCAGGCCTGTGTACGCGCGGCCTGCGGCGCAGAGGTTGACATCGCTTTCGTTCCGCATTCGGGACCTTTTGCGCGCGGCATCCACGTGACCGTGCAGGCCGAGCTCACCGCAGCGCACGATAGCGCGCAGGTGCTCGCCGCCTTGCGCAGCTTCTACGCGCGCGCACCGTTCGTGCGCGTGCTCGATCATGCGCCGCGCCTGAAAGACGTCGTGGCGAGCAATTATGCGCATCTATCTGCGGCTGCGAACGGCCGCACGGTTGCGGTTCTGTGCGTGATCGACAACCTCGCCAAAGGCGCGGCCGGCGGCGCGCTGCAGTGGATGAATCGCATGTTCGACTTGCCGGAGACGCTGGGCCTTACCGCGCCGGCGCCGGGATGGACCTGACAAGCGTGAACTATCTGGCGCCCGTCTTCGCCGAGTACCCGATAGAGGTGACAGGCGCCCATGGTGTTTGGCTCACGACGCGCGATGGCCGGCGTATTCTTGATCTGTATGGGGGGCATGCCGTTGCGGCACTCGGCTACGGGCATCCGGGCTGGACCGCGGCGCTCACAGCCCAGGCCGCGGCCTGCAACTTTCAGAGCAACGCCGTGCCGATGGCAGTGCGAGCGCGCGCCGCTGCGCGGCTGGTGCGCTTCTCGCAGCTGCCCTTTGCCAGCGTCTTCTTCGTCAACAGCGGCGCCGAGGCGAACGAGAATGCACTGAAGCTCGCCTTTCGCAGCACGCGTCGCGAGAAGATCGTGGCGATCGAAGGCAGCTTTCACGGTCGCACCGCAGCTGCCGGGGCAATCACCTGGGGCGCGCGGCAGAAGTGGTTCGGCTTTCCGCGTGCGCCGTTTGACGTGACCTTCATCCCGCGGCGCGCGCTCGCGGCCATCGCTGAGCACGTGCGCGAAGACACCGCGGCGGTCATCGTCGAGCCCGTGCAGGGCGTCGGCGGCGCATTCGACATGGGAGCCGAGTTCCTCGCGGCGCTGCGCCGCCGCTGCGACGACACGGGCGCACTGCTCATCTTTGATGAGGTCCAATGCGGCGTCGGCCGCACTGGACATCCCTTCGCCGCCAACCTCTACGGCGTAATCCCCGACATGATCACGACGGCCAAGGCGCTGGGCAACGGCTTCCCGTGCGCGGCGCTGCTGATGTCAGAGCAGGTGGCGGCGGCGCTCACCGTCGACAGCCTCGGCACCACCTTCGGCGGCGGCCCCATGGCGAGCGCCGTCATCGAGGCTGTGATCGAAGCGATCGAATCGGAAGAGCTTCTGCAACGCGTGCGCCGCGTCGGCGCATATATCCGCGACACTTGCGTGGTGGGCCCGGTCGTCGCGCATCAGGGTGCGGGCTTTCTCACTGGCCTCGTGATGCGCCGTCCCGCCAAGGAAGTGCAGGCGGCACTCCTGGCTCAAGGGATCCTGACCGGTACCAGCAGCGACCCGCACATCGTGCGCCTCTTGCCACCATACATATTGGAAGAAGAGCACGTTGACCTTCTGCGCGATGCGCTCGCGGCGCTCGCATCCTGAGGCGCGCGCGCGAAATGCGATGAGTCTGCCGTGAAGCGCTTTATCGATCTTGCCGATTTTCGCCGCGATGAGGTGCTGGCGCTGCTCGATCTTGCGCGCTCGCTGCAGGCGCAGCCGCAGCCGCAGGCACTTGCGGGAAAGATCCTCGGCCTGCTCTTTTTCAATCCCTCGTTGCGCACGCTCGCCTCTTTCCAGGCGGCGATGGCGCGTCTCGGGGGAAGCTCGTTCGTCATCACCCCGGGCGAGGGCAGCTGGCGGCTCGAAACCCGCCTGGGCGCGGTGATGAACGGGGACGCGGCCGAACATGTTCGCGAGGGCATCCCGGTCCTCGCCTCCTACTGCGATGCCCTGGGGATCCGCGCTTTCGCCGCCGGCAAGGACTTGAACGACGACCTGTCCGAGACCGCCTTCAATGCCATGGCGGATCTCGTCGCAAAGCCCCTCATCAATCTCGAATCGGCGGCCAATCATCCCTGCCAGGCCCTGGCTGACTGGAAGACGCTGGATGATTTCGGGGTGCCGGAGAGCGGAAAGTTTGTCCTCTCCTGGGCATACCATCCGCGCGCGCTGCCGCTCGCGGTGCCCGCAGCGGTGCTGCACATGGCCGCGATGCGTGGCATGCAGGTCGTCGTGCTGCGCCCGGAAGGCTATGCATTACCGCGCGCGATCATGGACAAGGCCGCGCGCGCCGCCGCTCTTTCCGGCGGCAGTGTCCAGGAGACGAGCGAACGCGCGGCGGCGCTCTCAGGCGCGCATATCGTTTATGCCAAGGAATGGGGCGCCACGGCGCCCTACGGCAACGCCGCAGCCGATGAGCAGCTGCGCAGCACGCTTACCGACTGGTGCGTACGGGATAGCTGGTTCGCAAGCGCGCGCGCCGACTGCCGTCTCATGCATTGCCTGCCGGTCAGGCGCAACACGGCGATCGCCGATGAGGTGCTCGACGGGCCGCGCAGCATCGTGCAGCACGAAGCGCACAATCGCCTCGTCGTGCAGATGGCGGTGCTCCATCAAATGCTTCACGGAGTATAAGACTGTCATGATCATGAACCGCAGTGACCACGCGCTCGCCATCCGTGCGTTGCGCAGCGCCGCGCCCTACATCCGCATGTACAAAGGCAAGACTTTTGTCGTGAAAGCGGGCGGCGGCGTGTTCGCCGATGCGGATTCGACGCGCTTGCTCATCGAGCAGCTTGCCATCCTGCATTATTTCGGCGTGCGCGTCGTCATGGTGCACGGCGGCGGCCCGCAGCTGACGGCGCTCTCCGAGTCGCTCGGGCTTGCCACGCAGATCGTGGACGGCCGCCGCGTCACCGATCAGAAATCGATCGACGTGACCTCTATGGTCCTCAACGGACTCATCAATACGCGCATCCTGGCCATCTGCCGGGATCTCAACATCGACGCGGTCGGCATCAGCGGCGTCGATGCGAATCTGGTGCGCGCGCACCGGCGCGCGCCCGTCAAACTGGAGGACGGCAGCGAGCGCACGATCGATTACGGCTTCGTCGGCGATATTGATGCGGTAAACACTGCGGTGCTGCTGAAGCTCCTCGACAACGGTCTCATGCCGGTGGTCAGCCCGCTGTCGGCCGACGACAAGGGCGTGCTGCTCAACATCAACGCCGATACGGTAGCCTCCGCCATCGGTGCGGCCGTGCAGGCGGAGAAGCTCATCCTGTGCACGGGCGCGCCGGGCATCCTGGAGGACGCCACCGACCCCGGCTCGCTCATCTCTTACACCGACCTGCGCGGCTTGCAGCGCCTGCGCGCGGCAGGCGCACTCCTCGACGGCATGCTGCCGAAGGCGCAGGCCATCGAGGATGCCATTCGCGGCGGTGTCCGCCGCGTCCACATCGTCTCCTATAAGACCGGCGAAGGGATCCTGGGGGAAGTATTCACCAACGAGGGCACCGGTACGCTGGTGGTCCAGGACGTCAATGCCCTGTCGCCGGCTGAGATCACGGCGAGCGCGTAACGAGGCGACCTATGAGTTTTCTGTGGAACAAGGACGCAACCGTCGATGCGCGCGTGCTGCATTTCACGGCCGCAGAGGACTACGCGCTCGATGCGCGCCTGGTTCACTACGACGTGACGGCGTCGATCGCCCACGCCGAGATGCTGCATGGCGCAAAGCTCTTGGACGATGCGGATCTTGCGGCCCTGCGCGCCGGCCTCAGTGCATTGGCGGATGAGCATGCGCGCGGACAGTGGCGCATCGAGCTTGCCGATGAGGATGGGCACAGCGCGCTTGAAAAGCACCTGACGCAGCGCATCGGCGCCGCCGCCGGCCGCATTCATTTGGGCCGCTCACGCAATGACCAGGTACTTGCGGCGCTGCGGCTGTATCTGCGCGATGTAATCGAGGAGCTGCACGCGCGCGCCGCCGGGGTTGCCGCCGCGCTCGATGAACTTGGCCGCCGCGAAGCGGCAACGCTGCTGCCGGGCTACACACACATGCAGCAGGCAATGCCGAGCTCCGTTGCGCTCTGGGCGGGAGGCTATGCGGCGCAGGTACGTGACGATGCTGAAGGGTTGAGATTGGCGCATCGGCGCCTTGCGCAGAATCCGCTCGGCTCGGCGGCGGGCTACGGCACGCCGGGACTGCCAATCGACCGCGAAGCGACCCGCAGCCGCCTAGGCTTCGCAACTACGCAGTCCCCGGTCACAGCCGTGCAGCTCTCGCGCGGCAAGGGCGAGGCGCACCTGCTGTTTGAAATCACCCTCCTGCTGCAGGGGCTCGGGCGCTTTGCAACCGACGTACTCCTCTTCTATACGCAGGAGTTCGGCTTTGTGAGCATCGCCGACGCCTTCACCACCGGCTCCTCGATCATGCCGCAAAAACGCAATCCGGACGTCTTCGAGCTCATTCGCGGACGCTCGGTCACGGCGCAGGCGTGTCTTGATGAAGTACTCGGCCTGTGCGCAAAGCTTCCCTCCGGCTATCAACGCGATCTGCAGCTGTTGAAGGCGCCGCTGTTTCGCGGCATCGACCTTGCGCTAGCAACGCTCGCCATCCTGCCGCCCGCGATCGAGTCCATAAAATTCCACCCGGAGCGCATTCGGCTCGATCCCTCGATTCACGCCGCCGAGGAAGCCAATCGGCTCGTGGTCGCCGAAGGCATTCCCTTCCGCGAGGCCTACCGGCGGGTGCGGGAAAATCTGAAACGCTGACGGCGCTCAAAGCGCATCCGGCTGCGCCTGAGGTGCGGCCTTGACAAAAGCGGGCAGCTGCTCCAGATGCGCCGTGATCTGCCTGAGCCTGGGATAGGGGGTGAGATCGCAGTCAAAGCGGCGCGCGTTGTACATCTGCGGCACGAGGCAAACATCCGCAATGGTCACCTGAGACCCGACGAGATGCCGCCCGTCGCTGTCCGCCCGTGCGGCTTCCGCTTCCAACGCGCCCAATCCGCGCGCGACCCAGTGCCGGTACCACGCGCTGACCGCGGCGGCGTCGTGACCGAGCGGCGTGCGCAGATAGTCGAGCACGCGCAGATTGTTGAGAGGATGGATATCGCAGGCGATCACAAGAGCTAGCGAGCGCACGCGTGCGCGCTCAAGCGGCGCGTGCGGCAGCAACGGCGGTTCGGGATGAGTTTCCTCCAGATATTCGATGATGGCGAGCGACTGCGCGATCGTTGCGTCTGCATCGATCAGCAGCGGAATCAGGCCTTGTGGGTTCAGCTCCAGGTAATCGCGCTGGCGATGCTCGCCGCCATTGCGGGTGAGATGGCGCGGCAGCGACTCGTACTCGAGCCCCTTTACATTGAGAGCGATGCGTACTCGGTAGGCGGCGGAACTGCGAAAGTAGGTATACAGCTTCATCGGCCGTAGACTACCGAGCTATGAGTATTTGGCGCAACGTCGCAACCATCGAAGAGCTGCAGGAGCGCGCGCGCAATACGCTCATCGAGCAGCTCGGCATCCGCTTTACCGAGATCGGCCCGGACTTTGTCCGCGCCAGCATGCCCGTCGATACACGCACTCACCAGCCGATGGGCGTGCTGCACGGCGGCGCGTCCGTGGCGCTTGCGGAGACGGTTGGCAGCACGGCGGCCAACCTGTGCGTCGACCCGGCGCGCGAGCTGTGTCTGGGACAGGAGATCAACGCCAATCACCTGCGCCCGGTTTACGCCGGACAAGTCACGGCGACTGCTCGCCCCTTGCATCGCGGCAATCGCAGCCAGGTGTGGCAAATCGAGATCCGCGACGAGCACGAGCGGCTCGTATGCGTCTCGCGCCTCACGATGGCAGTGGTCGCGGCGAAGTGAGAACATTGCAGGTGAAGTCGTGCCCGTGTGCGCGAACTTGGGCGAGCAATTCATGAACAGCAGACAATGGCACATCGCCTGCGCGGCTTTCGCCCTCATCCTCCTCGTAGGCTGCGGCCAGAAAGGCCCGCTGTACCTGCCCGATAAGAAGGCGAGCGTCGTGAAGCCCGTCACGGCCGTGCCCGACGCCGCAACGCCAGCGGAAAAAATTGATCCTGAGCAGAAGGACGACTCGCAGCAGCCGCCCACGCCGTAGCGGTTCAGGCGCGCACAAGTCCCTGCAGGGGCTTCACGCCCGCGCTGTCGGGAAACACCGCAGTGTCAAGAGCGCGCGTTGGCACCGCCAGGTGATCGGCCAGCACACCCTTCAGCGCCGCGTGCATGTTCATGGTGGGCGCCAAATCGCGCCCCTGGTACAAGGCGTGGTCACTCAGCCCGGGCCAGTCCGCAATCACGCGGCCGCCGTGCACGGCGCCGCCCACGAGAAAGGCCGCCGCTGCCGTGCCGTGATCCGTTCCGCGCGTGCCATTTACGGCTGCCGTGCGTCCGAACTCGGTTGCGATCATCACCACGGTGTCGCGCCATACGGGCCCCAAGTCCTCCTTCAGGGTACGCAGCCCTGCGTCGAGGCCCGCCAGACGTGCAGCGAGCTGCCCCAGCGCGCCGCCCTCGTTGGCATGAGTATCCCAGCCCATGGCGTCAAACACCGCAACCCGCGGGCCGTCAGCGCTTTTCAAGAAACTCGCGGTTGCATGAATGATCTCCTTATAGGGAGCGCCGCCACGCGCCTTGGGCTCATTGCGGCGGGCAAGAAGCTGCGCCGGGGAATTCTCCTCGCCAGCGCCCAGCATCGCCTCACTCGCGGAAGTATCCGCAGCTGACTCGGTCGAAAGCGCGTCCGCGAGCCGTTGCGACAGCACCGGATCTGTCGAGTACAGGTCCGCGATTCTCTGCAGGGTGTCCTCATCGAGCGCCGCCAAATGCGACGGCGACCACGATGCGACCGGCGCTGGGCCGCGCATGACGAGTGGCACGTTTTGCCCCAGCGCGATGCCGAGTTCCCCGCGCCGCGCGCTCGGCTCGGGCGGCAGTGCGGCAAGCGCCCGATTGATCCATCCCGTTTGCACGGCGTGCGCGCGTGCGCAGCCGTTTTCGAGCACGTCCTGGCCGTCAAAATGCGAACGCTCGCGATAGGGACTTGCCATGGCGTGGAAGACAACGAGCTCCTCGGCTGTGAAGCACTCGCTCAGAAAAGCGAGGCTCGGATGCAAGCCAAAGAGGCCGTCGAGCCTGAGTGCGCCGCCGGATGCGCCCGGCGCGGCGATCGCGACCTCACCGCGCAACCGCGCGTAGTTGGGATCCGCGTACGGCGGCACGGCAGTAAGGCCGTCGAGAGCGCCGCGCAAAATGACAAAGACGAAGCGCGGGCGCGTGGCGCTGCCTGCGAAGGCGATCCTGCTCGTAAAAAGGGCGCTGCCCGTGGCAAGCGCAGCGCCAGTGAGGAATTCGCGTCGTTTGATGGCTCGCATCCTCATTCTCCTAGCGGCGCATGAACTCGGGCGCGCTCAGGAGCAGAGTCAGCGCCTGCGCGCCGCTTGCTGCGCGCGCGACCGACGTATGGGTCGCCGCGCTCATGCCGGCACCCAGCCATTGCGGCGCCAGTTGCGCCGCGTCCTGATGCGCGCCTATTTTCTGGCCCAGCGCATCCGCCCACTCGATGCGCTTCATCACGGCGGAGGAGCCGTCCCAGTCTGCGCTGCGGTCCGGCCAGCCCGCGGGCGAACCGGGCGCGTAGATGCGCTGGCCCAGGAGCGCGAACGAGGTCCGCGCCTTGTCGGCATAGTTTTGCGGTATTTGCAGGCCGCGCAGACTCGAGATGATGTATTCGCCGGGCGTCTTGAACTTGGCCAAAGCCTGCGCCCAGCATTCCTTGAGGCCGATCAGAGCGCGATACACCGAAGGCAGGTCGCCGCTACTGTCATGAAAGACGCGTGCGAGGTGCGCGACCGCCTGCGGCGGCGGCTCATCGGCGATGAAGTGGCGCGCAAGCTTGGTTGCGATGAAATTCGCGGCGGCGGGCCGCTGCGCGAGGTCGCGCAGCACCGCAACGCCTTGCTCCGCGCCGTCCTGCGCATAGCGCTTGCCCAAGATAAGCTGCGCCCCCGGTTCGTGCATCTCGGGGCGGAAAACGAATTGCCCGGGCACCCCGCTCGTGAGGTGTCCGAGGTTCTCTGCACCGATCGACCATCCGGTGATGACCTGCGCGAAGCTCGTGACGTCCGCCTGCGTGTAGCCGCCCGCGACCCCCAGTGTTTGCAGCTCGAGGATCTCGCGGGCCAGATTTTCATTTATGCCGAAGCGGCGCTCACTGGCACGCCGTGCGGCGCGCTGTGCAAGCAGCGAATTCGGACCGACGGAGACCTGATTGTCCAGATACAGCAGCATCGCCGGATGGCGCGTCGAGGCGAGCAGCAGATCCGTGAAGTTGCCGAGGACGTGGGGCCGGATCGCCTCGCGCTCGAAGGAGCCGGCAAGCCCGAGCACCGCCACCTTGTCGACCGATACGGCGAAGTGATTGGTCCAGAAATAAGTCAGGCGTTCAATGAAGGGTCGATCGGTGGTCAGCGCCTCACGGATCCGTGCGCTCGTTTCGTCAACGTAGACCGGCCGGTAGAGCTGCGCAATTTTCATGACCACAGCGGCGTCGGCATTCGGTGCGCTGCCGCCGGCGCGCGCGTCGCGTCGCTCGCGCCGCAGCTCGAGCGCCTGCGACAATATGTCGGCCGAGCTGCGCAGCTCGCTGCCTTGCAGCCGCGGCGCGCCGCCATTCAATTGCGCGGTGAGCCAGCCGCGCGCGTCACTGCCCATGCGCGCAAGCTCGCCCGGCCGAGCTCCCAGGCCAAAGCGGTTTGCGGCAATCGCCGCGGCTAGCGCGGGCTCGTCCATTGCTTGCGTCCATCCTCAACCCAATATTGCGTACAGCGCGCCATAGGCAGCCCGGTTGACACAAGCGCCGGCGCGGCGGCCGCATTCGCTATACTGGGCAACTTCACGCGCGCATCCATCATGAGCACTCCTGCCGATTTAACACTGGTCGACGGTTCCTCGTATCTGTACCGGGCTTTTCATGCGTTGCCGCCGCTTTCCAACTCGCGCGGCGAGCCGACCGGTGCGCTCCTGGGCGTCCTCAATATGCTCTTGAAATTTGTGAAGGAGTATCGACCGGCGCACATCGCAATCGTCTTCGACGCCCCGGGCAGGACTTTCCGCGACGATCTATTTGCGCAGTACAAGGCTCACCGGCCGACGATGCCGGATGACCTGCGCTCACAGGTGGAGCCGCTGCTGCTGATGCTGCGCACCCAGGGCCTGCCGGTGCTGCGCATCCAGGGAGTTGAGGCCGACGATGTCATCGGCACTCTGGCATGCCGCGCTGCGGCCGCCGGTCAGCACGTGCTCATTTCGACCGGCGACAAGGACATGGCGCAGCTCGTCAACGAGTCCATCACGCTCGTCAACACCATGAGTAATAGCACGCTCGATCGCGCGGGGGTGAAGCTCAAATTTGACGTCTATCCCGAGCAGATCGTCGACTACCTGGCGCTCGTCGGTGATTCTTCTGACAACATTCCCGGCATCAACATGGTGGGTCCGAAGACCGCGGCCAAGCTCTTGAAACAGTACGGCACGCTCGATGTGCTGATCGAGCGCGTCGCCGATATCGAAGGCAAGGTCGGCGACAATCTGCGCGCCGGACTTGAGACTCTCGCGCTGTCGCGCAGCCTTGCGCGGCTGCGCACCGACCTTGAATTGCCGCTGCAGCCGCAGGAGCTGCGGCCCGCCGCGGCGAACCTCGGTGAATTGCGCGCGCTCTACGAGCGCTATGAGCTGCGCTCGCTGTTGCGGCAGCTGGAAGGCGCGGGCTCCGCCGACGAGCCGCCGGCGCCTGCTCCGGCAGCAGCCGTCGCGCAGGTGCCGCGCCACTACGAGACCATCACTTCGTGGCCGGACCTGGAGCGCTGGCTCGAAAGACTGCGGCACGCGGCGCTCATGGCCTTCGATACCGAGACCACCAGCCTCGACTACATGCGCGCGCAGATCGTCGGCGTATCCTTCTGCGTCGAGCCTGGCTTCGCCGCCTACGTTCCGCTGCAGCACGACTATGCCGGTGCACCCGAGCAGCTGGATCGGGCGGAAGTACTGGCCGCATTGCGGCCGATACTCGAAAACCCGGGGATTGCCAAGCTCGGCCATCATCTCAAATACGACGCGCATGTCCTCATGAACTACGGAATTCATCTTGCGGGCATGCGCTATGACACCATGCTCGAGTCGTACGTGTGGAACAGCGTCGCCACGCGCCACGACATGGATGGGGCGGCGCTGCGCTACCTGGGCGTCAACACCATCAAATTTGAAGACGTGGCCGGCAAGGGCGCGAAGCAGCTGAGCTTCAACGAGGTGCCTGTCGAGCGCGCGGCCGAATACTCCGCCGAGGACGCCGACGTGACGATGCAGCTGCATCGAACGCTCTGGCCGCAAATCGAAGGCGTCCCCGCCCTGCAGCGTCTCTATGAGGACATGGAGCAGCCCCTCGTTCCGATACTGCTCAACATGGAGCACCACGGCGTGCTCATCGATCGCGAGCTTCTCGAGGCACAAAGCCGCGCCATCGCGGCGCAGCTTGCGCAGCTCTTGGCTCTGGCACATGCACAGGCTGGATTTGCCTTCAACATCGAGTCTCCCAAGCAGCTGCAGCAGGTGCTGTTTGAGAAGCTGCAGCTGCCGGTGTTGCGCAAGACGCCGACTGGACAGCCTTCCACCGCCGAAGACGTGCTGGAGGAGCTTGCGGCGTCATACGAACTGCCGCGCACGGTCCTCGACTACCGCACGCTCGCCAAACTCAAATCCACCTACACCGACAAGCTGCCGCAGCAGATCAATCCAAATACCGGCCGCGTGCACACCTCTTATCACCAGGCGGTGGCGCAGACCGGACGGCTGTCCTCTTCCGACCCCAATCTGCAGAACATTCCGATCCGCCGCGCCGAAGGGCGGCGCATCCGGCAGGCGTTCATCGCGGCTCCCGGACATGTGCTGATGGCGGCGGATTACTCGCAGATCGAGCTGCGGATCATGGCGCATCTGTCGAACGACGCGGGACTATTGTCCGCGTTTGCAGCAGACCTGGACGTGCATCGCGCGACCGCCGCGGAAGTCTTCGGCGTGGCCGTCGATGCGGTGAGCGCCGACCAGCGCCGCCTTGCAAAGACGATCAACTTTGGGCTCATCTACGGCATGTCGCCGTTTGGACTCGCGCGGCAACTGGGCATCGACCGCGGCGCGGCGCAAAAATACGTCGATGTATACTTCGCGCGCTATCCGGGCGTTAAGCGCTTCATGGATGATACGCGCTTGCAGGCGCGCGCCGACGGGTTTGTCGAAACGGTCTACGGCCGCCGCCTCTACCTGCCGGACATTCGCGCGAGTAACCAGCAGTTGCGCCAGGCGGCAGAGCGCAGCGCCATCAATGCGCCCATGCAGGGCACAGCCGCCGACATCATCAAACGCGCGATGATCGGCGTGGATGCGTGGTGCCGGCTGGAGAACTTTCCGGCGCGCGTCATCATGCAGGTGCACGATGAACTCGTGCTCGAGGTACGCGCAGACGCAACGGAAAAAGTCGCCGCGGGGATACGCGAACAAATGGCAGGCGCAGCGGAACTCAAGGTGCCACTTCGTATTCACATTGGAGTCGGCATGAACTGGGACGAAGCCCATTAGCCCGCCCGCGGCAAGAGCGTGGCCTTGAGCGCAACGGCCGATACTTTCGAATCAAAGAGGACTCGTCATGCGTAAGTTACTTCTGGCAGGTGTGCTCGTACTGGCAGGTTCCGCCGTCGAGGCGGCGGACGGCGTCTATTTAGGTGCAGGGATAGGCAAGAGCAATCTGGATAATGTCTTTGGGGACGGCTTCAGTCTCGATTCCAACGGTGTCTCGTGGAAGGCCCTGGTGGGGTTTCGGCCCATCGACTTCTTTGCCGTCGAGGCCAATTATCTCGACCTGGGCAATCAGACCAAGAATTTCGGGCCCGGCGTGCAGAGCGCCAACGCGAAGGCATTTGCCGCCTACGGCATGGGGATCCTGCCGCTTCCCTACCTCGACTTCTTTGCCAAGCTCGGCGCAGCGCGCTGGCAATTGGACGGCAGCATCTCCGGCTCTGGACAGTTCTTTGCATTCGACAACCACGGAACGCAGTTCGCCTACGGCAGCGGCGTACAGGCGAACTGGGGGGCATTCTCCGCGCGTTTCGAGTACGACGGTTTTCAGATCCGCAATACGGACGGCCTCAACATGTACTCGATCGACGCGATCTGGACATTCCTGTAGCGACGAGGATCGAGCTTGGACGGCGAAGTCCCTGATCCGATTGGCAATATTCGCGCGGCACGCGGCGGAACTTTGCGAAATCCCGCTCGTCTAATTTTTTGAGCGCCTCCAGCGCTCCCCGCTTCCCTCCCTAGGCGGGTCAACCCGGTTCACGAGACCTGTGCCGGGTTAGTCTGCCCCGGTGATCTCTAGCGAGGTCACCGGGGTCTTTTTATTATTTGATAGCCACTGCGCAAGCTTGCTCTGTGCTTCGGCCACCCCCGTCGCCGCATGTGCCGAAAACAACTGCAAGCTCACATCGCTTGCCACTTGCACCTTTGCCGCCTGCAGCACGCGCGCAGCTTCGTTGCGCGTCAGTTTGTCAACTTTTGACAACAGTACGTGAACGCCGCGCTGTTGCGGCTGCGCCCACGCAATAAGCTCCTGGTCGGCGTCTGAGATGCCGCGCCGCGCATCGACGATCAGAAACAACCCGTACAAAGAACGGCGCGCCCGCAACGCGTCAATGAGCGGCGCCCAGGTGCGCCGCTCGCTCTCCGGGGCGCTCGCATAGCCGTAGCCCGGCAGATCGACGATTCGTCCCTGCGGCACAAGCTCGAAGAAATTCAGGAGCCGCGTTCTGCCGGGTGCCTTGCTCGTACGGGCGAGCGCATGCCGGTGAGCAATCGCGTTGATGGCGCTCGACTTGCCCGCATTCGAGCGGCCGGCGAAGGCGACTTCCACGCCATCATCGGGCGGAAACTGCGCCGGCGCGGCTACGCTCACCAGGAATCGGGCATCGGGGAATCGGCTCATTGCGCACGCTCGGGAGCTGTCAAGCTGCTGCGGACTGTAGTGTACAATTTAGCGGCGTCGCACAAGTCGATCAGGATGCGGAAAAGCTACAATGCCGAAGAGAAAGATGGCCGTTGGCGCATGGGGTGTTGTGTTGGCGGCGTGGCTTGCGAACGCGCCTGCCGCAACTCCCTATGACCATGGCACGGTCCAGAACGGCGCGGCCAAGGCCGCAGTATGTTTCGGCTGTCACGGTCCAAACGGCAGCAGCTCCAATCCCGCCTGGCCGACACTTGCCGGCCAGAGCGCCATCTATCTGGCCGAGCAGCTGCGGCTGTTTCGCTCCAAGGTGCGCGACAACCCGGTGATGACGGCGCTTGCAGCGCCCCTTTCCGATGCCGATATCGACGATGTCGCCGTATATTTTGCCGCGCAAACGCCGGCCGGGCTCGAGGCGGATCCGTCCTACTGGCAGCCCGGACAGATCGTGTACATGCGCGGCGATAAGAACCTCGCCATTCCCGCCTGCATCGCCTGCCACGGACCTGTCGGCCGCGGTAACCTTGCAGCCGGCTACCCGGCGTTGCGCGCGCAGCAATCGGCTTACACGATGAAGCAGCTCAACGATTACGCTCAGGGGACCCGCTATGCCGGCGCGACTACCGCGAATCCGGCGAGCCCCAACGGCTACATCATGGCCACGATCGCCAAGCGCTTAACGCCCGAGGACATCCGCAATCTCGCGTCCTACGTTCAGGGTCTTCGTTAAAGTGAGGCATTTCATCATGGTTCGATCCGTCGCTGTGGCCGCCCTTGTGACTCTGAGCGCCGTCGCCTGCGGCCATTCGGCGCCCCAGGCTTCTGCATCGCTCGCCGCACCGGCGAGCGCTCCCATGCGGGCCGTTGCCGAGCCGCCGCCGCCTGCCCCGCAGACCGACACCGCGCGCGCGCCGGCGCCCGCCGAGACGACGAGCGAAGAGCGCGCTGATACCGCCCTTGAACACCTGGCCGCAATTCCCGCCGACCAACAGTTGCCGGGCGGCCGCTGGAAAGCCGGCACGAATTACGTGCCGGTGGTGCCGGCGCAGCCGACGAGCGTTGGGCCCGACAAGGTCGAGGTCATGGAAGTATTCTGGTATGCCTGCCCGCACTGCTTTGATCTTGAGCCCGTCATTCAAAGCTGGCTTAAGAAGAAGCCCGCCAACGTCGAATTCGTACGCGTGCCGATCATGTGGGGCCCTGTTCACCGCGCGCACGCGCATCTCTTCTACACGCTGCAGGCGTTGCAGCGCTCGGACCTCGATCAGAAGGTGTTCGAGACCATCCACAACGACCACAACATGCTGTTCGCCAATAACGAGCCGGAGACTCTGAACCAGCAGACGCAGTTTGCGGTCGCGCACGGAATCAATGCGGACGCGTTCCGTACCGCCTATAACTCCTTTACGGTTAGCTCGAACCTGGCGCGCGCGGAGGAGCTCACCGCTCGCTACCACGTCGAAGGAGTGCCGCTCGTCATCGTCAATGGCAAGTACGAGACGGATGTCGGCAAGGCCGGCGGCCCGACCGAGCTCATAGCGCTCATCAACGACCTGGTCGCGAGCGAGAAGCGCCACTAGAGCGGTGTCGAGTCTTAAGCCATTGGCGCGCCCGACTGGATTCGAACCAGCGACCTGCAGCTTCGGAGGCTGCCACTCTATCCAACTGAGCTACGGGCGCGTGCGCGAAAGCTTAACCGATCGGCGCCGTTATGGCCGCAGCCCGCGCAATTTCCGGCTGTGCTTGGCAAGTCGTTATAATGCGCAAGCTGTCATAAACGCGCACGGATGACATCGTGAGCAAACAAGATACCCATTTCATCAACATCTTCAGTCTCGTCATCGGCATCCTGGTCGCCATCGCGATCGCGATCTTCGCCCTGGCGCGCAACGTTGCAAGCCACACGCAGGACGTGGATGTGCGGGCCGAGGCGCAATATCTGAAGAGCGTCGACGGGCGCATCCAACCCTTCGCACAGGAGGCTGTCGCCGGCCAGGACAATACGAGCCTTGCGATCAAGGCCGATACCAGCGCCGCGGCGGCACCCGGCGGCTCAGCGGCCATACCCAAGGATGGCGCTGAGGTGTTTCAGCAGACCTGCAGCGTCTGCCATGGCCAGGGCATTGCCGGCGCGCCCAAGGCGGGGGATCGCGCCGCCTGGGCGCCGCGAATTGCCAAAGGAAAGCCCGTGCTCTACCAGCACGCCTTGCAGGGCTTTCAGGGCACCTCAGGCGTCATGCCGGCCAAGGGCGGTCGAGCCGACCTGCCGGATGACCTCATCAAGGCCGCGGTCGACCACATGGTCGGCATGGCCCAGCAATAGGGCCTAGGTACCGCGCGCCGCCTGCGCGGCCTCCAGCTGCTGCACCCGCACTTCGAGCGCCTCCAGCCGCGCGCGCGTGCGCGCGAGCACTTTCGATTGCACGTCGAACTCGTCGCGGGAGACGAGATCGAGCCGGGCAAGACTTGCGCGCAG
>Ga0302324_100005588_pt1 | contig 27387 bp, 29 predicted proteins | sample Palsa_T0_1_FD_201949 | JGI IMG/M metagenome (GOLD analysis project Ga0302324, IMG submission 201949) | Peat permafrost microbial communities from Stordalen Mire near Abisko, Sweden - Palsa_T0_1 | ecosystem: Environmental > Terrestrial > Soil > Palsa > Peat permafrost | place: Sweden: Abisko...
TTCCTCGCGCTCGCGGAAGGTATAGAGGAAGACGGTGAGCGCGCCGATGTCCATCGCGTGCGTGCCGAGCCAGACGAGGTGCGAATTGAGGCGGGTGAGCTCGTTGAGGAGGACTCGCATCCACTGCGCACGCTCGGGGATCTCAAGCTGGAGGAGCTTTTCGATCGCGAGGCAGTAGGCGAGGTTGTTGGTCATCGGACAGAGGTAGTCGATGCGGTCGGTGAGGGGGACGACCTGCTGATAGAACTTGGCCTCGCAGGTTTTCTCGATGCCGGTGTGGAGGTAGCCAATGTCGGGGACGAGCTTGACGACGGTTTCGCCATCGATTTCAAGGACGACGCGGAGGACGCCGTGGGTGGAAGGATGCTGCGGTCCCATGTTGAGGACCATGGTGTGATCCTTCGAGCCTTCTTCAGGACGCGGGACGACGAGGGTCGAAGTCTCAGTAAAGCCGGGAATTTCTGGGGCGTGCTGGTTCTCGGGCGAGTGTTGGTTATCGAACTCGGACATCAGCGATAGCCCTCCACCGGATAGTCTTTGCGGAGCGGATGGCCTTCCCATTCTTCAGGAAGCATGATGCGGCGCAGGCTGGGGTGGCCGTTGAAGCGGACGCCGAACAGGTCCCAGACTTCGCGTTCGTAGAAATTGGCGGAGGGCCAGACGGGGACGATGCTGTCGAGGGAGGGGTCGATGGACTGGACCATAGCGTGCAGGCGGACGCGATCTTTGAGCTTGAGGGAGAGGATGTGATACGTGACCTGGAAGCGCGGCTCGGCGGGATACCAGTCGACGCAGGTGACGTCCTCGAGGAAGTTGTAGCCGGCGGTCTGAAGGGTACGACAGGCGGCGCGAATCTGATCGGCGGCAATGACGAGGGTCAGCTCATTGCGGTCGAATTTGGCATTGGTAATGGCATCGGGATGCGCTGCGCGCAGGGCCTGGATCGCGACGTTTTGCGCGAGGCCTTCGAACACAGCCTGTGTATTGAGCAGCGCTTCTGCCATTGCCTTCTTCTGTGGAGTTGGAGGTTGCGGTTAGAGGTCTGCCTTGTCGGAGGCCCAGTCGAGGATGCCCTTTTTCCAGACGTAAAAGACGCCGAGCGCGACGAAGCCCAGGTAGACGAGCATTTCCCAGAAGCCGAACATGCGTGAACCGGTGATGTGCGGAAGCTGACGGTAGATCACGGCCCAGGGAAGCATGAAGACCGCTTCCACGTCGAAGAGGATGAACAGCATGGCCACCATATAGAAGCGCACGGAGAACCGGCCGCGTGCGTCGCCTTCGGCGGGAATGCCACATTCATAGGCTTCGAGTTTTTCTTTAATGTTGCGATGGCGGCCGATGAACCAGGACATGCCGACCATGCCGCCGGAGAGGGCGCCCACGACTACGACCTGCATCAGCAGGGGGAGATAGTTCCAGATGTAGGGGGTCTGCATGTGGGCCGTTCTCCTGAGGGCAAAAGAGCGGAGGGGTAGAACTGCCGCTGCCTCCATTTCGAGACTAAGTCCAGGGTTGTCAAGAGTCAAGTTACTGAGGGGCAGGGTACCAGGGCGGGGGGTATAGGGCTCAGGTTGCGTGGAACCAAGCTCACCACGAAGGCGGGAGAGTTCGACGCATCGGACGTCTGGAAGGTGATCCGGCCACGTGGTGCGGGTGCCCAAAACGGGACAGGACGGTACGTTCGGGTGAACCCCGGACCGAATTGTTTGGACGTTCGGATCGCGGGGGTTGAAGCTGCTTGCTGTGGGGTGAACCTGGCCTTCGCTGGGTTGGTGTTGGTTTTGTTTTCGTAAGGTCGAAGTGGACCCGACAGCAGGAGTCGACGGGGCCGGTTCCAGGTTCGGGGCCGGTTTTAGGTTCGGGGGCCTGCTTTGCGGACGGAGTCGGGGACGTCGAACTTACGGAAATTTTCTGCGAATTTTGTGGCGAGCAGGCGGGCTTGCGCGTCGTAGGCATTTTTGTCGGACCAGGCGTTGCGGGGGTTGAGCAGTTCTGCGGGAACGCCGGGGCAGGTGGTGGGGATGCTGAGACCGAAGGCTTCCTCTGTGGTGAATTCGGCCTTGGCGAGGCGGCCGTCGAGAGCGGCGTGCACGATGGCGCGGGTGTGGGGCAGGCTCATACGCTTTCCTACACCGAAAGCGCCGCCGGACCAGCCGGTGTTGACGAGCCAGCATTGCGCATCGTGTTCGCGGAGACGGCGGCCGAGCATTTCGGCGTAGACGCCGGGGGCGAGCGGAAGGAACGGCGAACCAAAACAGGTGGAGAATTCGGGGACGGGTTCGCTGCCGAGGCCGGCTTCGGTTCCGGCGAGCTTGGCGGTGTAGCCGGAGAGGAAGTGGTACATGGCCTGGTCGGGGGTGAGTTTGGCGATGGGGGGGAGAACACCAAAGGCATCCGCGGCGAGGAAGAGCGCGTTGCGCGGGTGGCCGCCGATGCCGGGGATGACGGCGTTGGCGATGAAATCGACGGGATAGGCGGCGCGGGTGTTCTCGGTGTAACGGATGTCGGAGTAGTCGGGCTCGCCGGTGCGGGGATCGAGGACGACGTTTTCGAGCACGGAGCCGAAGCGGATGGCGTTGTAGATCTGGGGCTCTTTCTCAAGGGTGAGGTCGACGCACTTGGCGTAGCAACCGCCTTCGAAGTTGAAGACGCCGTCGGGGCTCCAGCCATGCTCGTCGTCACCGATGAGGCAGCGGTCGGGATCGGCGGAGAGGGTGGTTTTGCCGGTGCCGGAGAGGCCGAAGAAGAGGGCGGAGGTGCCGTCGGCTCCAATATTGGCGGAGCAATGCATGGGGAAGACGTTGCGCTCGGGGAGCAGGTAGTTCATCACGCCGAAGATGGACTTCTTCATTTCGCCGGCATATTTGGTGCCGCCGATGAGGACAATTTTCTTTGTGAAGTCGGCGAGGATGAAGGTGCTGGAACGGACACCGTCGCGCTCGGGGATGGCTTCAAATTCGGGGGCGGCGATGACGATGAATTCGGGGTGATGGGTGGCTAGTTCGTGGAAGTCGGGACGGACGAAGAGCTGTTTCACGAAGAGTGCGTGCCAGGCATATTCACAGATGACCTGGATGGGGAGGCGGTAGGTGGGGTCGGCGCCGGCGGCCAGATCCATGATGTAGAGGTCGCGCTCGGCCATGTGGCGGAGGACGCGTTGGAGGAGCGCTTCGAATTTTTCGGGCGGGAAGGCCTGATTGACTTTGCCCCAGTCGACGCGGTCGCGGGTTTGGTCGTCCTCGACGGTGAATTTGTCGCGGGGAGAGCGGCCGGTGCGGGCGCCGGTCATGGCGACGAGAGCGCCATTGGAGGCGAGGCGGCCTTCGCCGCGGGCAATGGCGGTTTCGACCAACTGCGGGGTGGAGAGATTGCGATGGGCATGCAGACCTTCGGAAAGGCGTTTCAGGTCCTGCATAGCGATGGTCGCGGCCATCGTGGGAAGCCTCCGTGGGTCAGAAGGAACAAATTATTGTCCCATCCGGGGGGACGGATGCAAAGGAGAAAACGCTGGGGGTGCGGTACGCGGACGGGGGATTGGTGGCTCAGGTAACATCGTGGGCGATGGCGAGTCCGTTTGAAAGCGCGCAATTGAATCTGCAGCTGTTCGATCTTCGGCGCGAGCCGGTGCTGCGAGAGGCGCGGGCGTGGTTCACGCGGGAATTCAATCCGGAAAGTTTTGAAGAAATGCTCACGCTGATGCGGGGGGAACGGAACGCGTGGTTTCGCATGGTGCTGGGCTACTGGGATATGGCGGCTTCGCTGGTGACGACTGGGGCGATCGATGCGGGAGCTTTTTGCGCGGCGCACAGCGAGATTGTTGCCACGTTCAGCAAGATTTATCCGTTTCTGTCGGAGTTGCGCGAGGCCAGCGGCGAGCCAGAGTTGTGCAAGCACATGGAATCGGTGATTCTGTCGACTCCGGATGCGGTGGCGGTGATGGATCGGCGGCGGGTGAGGCTGCGGGCCGCGGCTAAGGCGCGGGAGGCGAAGTTGAACGCAGGCCTGAACTAAACGGCCTCATGGAGAAACCGTTATAGATCGGAAAATCACGCCTCGGCGGCTCAAGCCGGATTCATTCTGTAGTGCTTCCGGCAGGGCTGAAGCCGTGCGCCTTTCACATTGTTGAGTTTTTTCGGAAACTGTGAAAGTCGTTCCCAAAATGGGCAGGCGGAGTACTTTGGATTGAATCGAGAGTCGAATTGTATGGGCCGTTGGGTAGCACGGGATCATGCTTCTTGCTGTGGGGTGAACCTGGCCTCCACCGCGGTGGGGTGTTGGGTTTTTTCCTCGAGGTGTAAAGTTGCACGCCCCGGACGAAATCAGACCTGCGGTTGGGCATCGTCGGAGGGGACCAGATGGGGCAGGTTGCGGGTGTGGCCGGCTTCGTGGAGGACGGCGTCGACCTGCTCGATGACCTCCTCGATGGTCATGGTGTACATCTCGCGGCCGTTGTCGTAGCCGGACTCGATGGCCTTCTTTAGATAGCGGCCGGCGGCCTGCGCGGCGAGCGAGTCGGTGATGGCGTGGCCGGTGCGTTTCTTCTGCTCGACCCAGGCAAGGCAGGGCATAGCGATCCAGACGGTGCGGTCGTTGACGTCAAAACGGATGTCGACAGCGTCGGCATGGCGGGTGGCGATGGCGACGATGTTGGCCTTCCAGCGGCAGTGCAGCACTTCTCCGCTCCAGCGGTCGGGGGCGTGGAAATCTTCGTACATGGCCTCTTCAGCGTAGAGCATTTTTGGCCAAGGCGCATCCGCATGATGCAGATAACGGAAACGGAAGGATTTAGTGGTTCCGGATCGGGAAGGGTTGACCGGGAAATAAACATGGGGAAGTGGCAAAAGAAAAACAAATCTTCAGGGGGTTTGTGCGTCCAATGTATGTCTGAAAGGCCGACCAGCCCTTATCCGAGGAGTTTCATCTGTGACCAGTCCATCGCAGAACCTTAAACTACGGCGATTCGAAGAGCGGCTTCGCCATCAACAACGGCAACTGGAGCGGAGCATGCAAAGCGCCGCGATCGAGGGCCGGCAGCCGGTAGCCGAAGATTCGCTGGATGTTGCCGATCAGGCGGTTCTGTCGTATCAGAAGGAGCTGATTTTCTCGCAGGGGACCGAGGGGCACAGCCAGTTATCGCTGGTGCGTCTGGCGCTGGAGCGTCTGCACGAGGGAGGCTTTGGCGAATGCATGCATTGCAACAAGGAGATCGGCGAGAAGCGGCTCGAAGCGCTGCCGTGGACTCCGTACTGCATACAGTGCCAGGAGAAGATTGAGTCGGGTGAGCTTGAGGGCGTGGTGCGGGCGGCGTAAACGCGCTGGCCGCAGCTCTGGGCTTTGGGCAGCGTGGTAGACTGGGGCGTATCTTTTGCGAACGCGGGCTCAGAGCTGTGCCTGCAATTATCGCGACTATCTTGCCCAGGAAATTGGGCTACCCAAAGGAAATCCGGGGAATTCGGTGGACACACAGACCCGTCACGCGCTTAAACAGGACAAATTCGTAAACGCTACCACCTCCGGTCTTGAGTGGATTGGCGAACACCGCAGCAATGTTCTTGCGTGGGCGGTGGGCGCGGTGGTGGTGGTGGCAATCATCGTCAGCGGCTTTTTTCTATACCAGAAGCGCGACGCTGCAGCGAACCAGCTGCTGGGTCAGGCGATGGACATTTACGAGACACCACTGACGCAGCCGAATCAGCCGGCGGAGCCGGGACTGAAGACTTACGCGACGGCGGCGGACCGCGCGAAGGCAGCGTATCCGCTGTTCAAGCAGACAGCCGACCAGTACGGCTGGCTGGGCGCGGGCGAGATGGCTCGCTACTTTGCAGGCGTCACAGAGCTGGAGATGGGACAGCAGGGAGCAGCGGAAGCGGATCTGGAAAAGGCGACGCATTCGCACAACGTAAATCTGGCGGCGCTCGGTAAGATTGCGCTGGCGAACCTGTACGAGCAGACGGGCCGGGGTTCGATGGCGGTGACGGAGTACAAGGACGTGATCGCGCACCCGACGACGACGGTTCCGAAGGCGGCGGCGCAGCTACAGCTGGCCCAGATGTATGAGACGACGCAGCCTGCGGAAGCGCGCCGGCTGTATGCGGAGATCAAGGACCAGAACAAGGACACCCAGGCTGGACAGATCGCTACGCAGAAGCTGCAGGGTGCGAAGTAGAGACCAGGGAATAGGCAACAAAAAGCCCCGACGGTGTCGGGGCTTTTTGTTTTATTCCAGACTGACGTCCAATTGCGGAAGGAGGGAACCTATGGAGAGACGCGACGACGCAACTCGACGACAGGTCTGGGGAGGCTCCCATTCGTTGGACTGCAATTATTTTGAATTTGCCCCAGTAGTGGTGGTGTTGGCATGAGATGCCCCTATAATGCCTAACTGGACACTTGCTCCCGGATGAATTTGGGCCGAGTATTGCCTCTGCCGAAGTTACAGCGTCCGAAGAGGTCCAGAATAGCTTCTCTAGCTTTTTCTTTTTTCCCCAGGATACAGGTCTTCAATGTGTCTTCGGTCGGCGTTAGGATGACGCGGCGGATTTTCCGGGCGGTGGTTGAGCCTTGTTGTTTTGGCTCCTTGTACCGCAATGGCGCTTCAGGTGCACGGGATTCGCGCCGTCCACGGGGCCCCCGCGATGCGGTTGCGCGGGAATTAAGGGGGCGGCTATGCCAGGCATCGATCTGGTCTACTACGGCAACCGGCGGCAGCTGGAATATGACTTTATGAATGCGCCTGGGGCCAATCCCAAGCCCATCCGGCTTCAATTTGCCGGAGCCATGAAGCTCGATCCAGCCACCGATGGCGACCTGACCGTTGCAGCAAGGAAGTTTCGTTAGTCCACAAGGAGAGTCCCGTGATTCGAGGAGTACCTGTTAGTTTGCTCGCGGTCGTCGCGATCATGTCGGGCGCGGCCGTCGTCTCCCAGGCGCAGCGGCAGCCCTTGTTGACGCGCCATGTGCGTGAAGTGACTCTCAATGGGCAGGCACCTCTGGTCGGGCATCTGCCCGCAACGCAGTCCATCCGTCTGGTTCTTGTTCTGCCCCACCGCAACCAAGCCGAGTTAAATGCCCTACTGAAGGAACTCTACGATCCTTCCAGCGCGTCTTATCGCAAGTTCCTCACGGTGGAAGAGTTCACCGCCATGTTTGGTCCCAGCCAGGAGGATTATGACTCGGCGATTCGCTTCGCGGAAGCGAACGGTCTGACCGTGGTAGGCACCTCACGCAATCGCATGAACCTGGATGTGACAGGCCCGGTGGCGAACATCGAGGCAGCCTTCCATGTGACCATGGGCGTCTACCAGCACCCCACCGAAAACCGTACTTTCTTTGCGCCGGACCGCGAGCCCACACCGGACCTGGCGGTCCAGTTATGGCACATCGCGGGCCTCGACAACTATTCGACCCCAAAGCCCGCTCTCATGCGCCGCGATGCGAGCGCGGCGTTACCCGCTCTCGTACGTAGCGATGCCAGCGCCCCGAAGGCGGAGCCCAATGCCACAGCGGAGCCCAACGCCACCACCGGCACCGGCCCCTCCGCCTCGTTCCTCGGCAGCGACATGAGGGCGGCGTACTACGTCAATGGGAATCCAGGGGCGGCGACTCTCACTGGCGCCGGCCAATCGCTCGGGTTGTTCGAGTTCATCGGTACCGATCTGGCGGACCTGACAACCTACTACTCAAACGTCGGCCAAATCAATAGCGTACCCATCACTCTTCTCTCCGTCGACACCCAGAGTACGAGTTGCGTCGAACCTACCTGCGATGATACGGAACAGACCATCGACATGACCCAGTCGCTTGGCATGGCCCCGGGCTTATCCAGCCTGGTGATGTACATTGGAACCGGCGCGCTATCCGGGCAAACAACCGACGATACCGGCATCTTCAACGCCATGGCCACGGCCAGCCCGTTGAACGCTCAACTGAGCTGCTCGTGGGGATGGACACCCCCGGATCCCACAACCGACGACGTCTACTTCGAAGAGTTCGCCGCGCAAGGCCAGAACTTGTTTATGGCCGCCGGCGACGACGGTATGTGGAGATCGGGCGTTGGCTTTTATTGGCCGGCGGAAAGCGCCTACGTCACCACCGTCGGCGGGACTAGCTTGACGACAACCGCCGCGGGCGGCGCATGGGCCTCGGAAACGGGCTGGGAGGACACCGGCGGCGGCATTTCGCCGGACGACTATGCAATTCCATCGTGGCAGGTGGCTACGGCCGCCCTCTGCGCAAACTGTTCCCAAACCTATCGCAACGGCCCCGACGTTTCGGCCAACGCGGACTTCACCTATTACGTCTGCGCCGACCAGACGGCGTGCACCGCAAACGTTTATGGTGGTACCACCTTTTCAACGCCCATATGGGCTGGCTACATGGCTCTGGTCAACGAACAGACGGTCCTCTACGACCACGCCCCGCTTGGCTTTATCAATCCGGCTCTTTATACGATCGGTTTAGGCGCGGACTATGACCTCGATTTCCACGACATCACCACCGGCGGCAATAACCTCGGGACGACTGTCGGCTTTGACTTGTCGACCGGCTGGGGCAGTCCCTACGGCAGAGCCCTGGTCGACGCACTTGCCGGATCGCCCGGCTCGGGAACCATCACCATCACGACCGCGGCAAGCGCCACCGTCGCCTACAGTTCGAGCAACCAGGTTGTCCTCCTTTCGGCAATGGTGGCCACGGGCTCAGGAACTGTGAATGTGGGAACCGTCACCTTCGCGGTTCTCAACGGCGCTACTCCGGTGGGCACCTCGGTGACCAGCGGGACCGTCACTGGTGGCAATGCGAGCGCGAACTATACCGTGCCGGGCGGCACGGCAATTGGAACCTACACCATCAAGGCCACCTATAACCCCGGCGGCGCATACAACGGCAGCAGCGATTCCACGCGCACGCTCACCGTTGGCACGATCCCACCGCAAATCACCTGGACGCCGGCGACGACCATCATCTTCGGCAGCTCCGGGACGAATGTGCTGAATGCCAGCAGTACCGTGGCCGGCAGCTTCACTTACACCGCGAGCCCGCCGACGCCGGCGGAGGTTATCACCTCCACGGCCGGTCTGGGTCCGTTTTTGCCCACCTATACCATCACCGCCAATTTCACCCCGTCGGATACAGGTGAATACAGTTCGGCAAGCGAATCGATCACCCTGACGGTAAGCGAGGAGAGCGTTTGGATTGTGGATGGTAGCGGGGGGACCAGTGAGCTGGCGGGGAACGGTTACGGGATCACGTCGACGCCCTATACCGGAGCGAATGCGTCGCTGGCGCTCGACAACGCAGGCAACGTATGGAGCGCCGGAACCGGACCGACGCTGCTGGAGGAAACCAGCCAGATCGGCACGCAGCCGGTGACTCCTTCCGGTGGAGGCCTGGACGCACCGGTGGGAATCGCGATCGACGGCAATGGCCAGGTGTGGGTGACCAACGGCAACGGCAGCGTGAGCGAGTTTTCGAACGGTGGCGTGGCGATCTCGTCCGGCGCCGGGTTCACGGACTCCTCGTTGTCGACGCCGAGCGGGATTGCGGTGGATCTGGGCGGGAGCGTGTGGATCGCCAACAAGGGCAACAACAGCGTGACGCGAATCCTGGGCGCAGCTGCGCCGGTGGCTCCACTGGCGACGGCGGCGGCGAACGGGACTACCGGGGCGAAGCCTTAGTCGAACAAGAGGAGTATCGGGTTGGATCAACGGTCGGGCAAAAGAGGTCCTCGATGGGATTCTTCCCGCAGGATCCCAGTCATCGCCCTTGGGCTTTGGAGGGAGTCGTTCGGTTCCGCTTGAAGTCTAATGAGTGCGCAGGGGGGGGCGAATCGATGAGCTCGGATCATGAGCAAAGCGGGTGGAATCGCGACGTGGAGAATCCCGGCAGGCGGGCATTTATTGTTTCGGCCGCGGGCGCTGTGAGCGGGGTGGTTTGGCTCACGATGAGGAACCATCTGCTGCTTTCGCCGCGACCGGTGGAGGCCGCGAAGGCCGGGGAGAGCGTGACGCTGGTCGTGTTTGGCGACGATGGGCGGAAGAGCGGGACGGTGACGGTTCCTGTGGTGGTGAAGAGCGAGGACGAGTGGCGGCGGCAACTGTCGGCGATTTCGTACGACGTAACGCGGCAGGCGGGGACGGAGCGCGCGTACTCGGGTGCGACGTGGGATCTGCACGATAAGGGGATTTTCCGGTGCATCTGCTGCGACACGGCGCTGTTCAACTCGACGACGAAGTTCGAATCGGGCACGGGATGGCCGAGCTTCTGGGAGCCGATCGCTAAGGAGAATGTGGTGGAGACGCATGATCCGAGCCTGGGAATGGATCGGATAGCGGTCTCGTGCCGGCGGTGCGATGCGCACCTGGGGCACGTGTTCGACGACGGGCCCCAGCCGACGGGGCTGCGGTACTGCATGAATTCGGCAGCGATGCGGTTTGTGAAGCTGGCCTAAGGGGCGTTGGGTGCGAGCGGCCGGCTAAACAGCGCGCGGAAGAAGGCTCCGGGAGGAAGAAAAACCGGTCCCTCGGCGGCTGAAGCCGGACTGGCTTTGGATCTCCTATGACATGGCTGAAGCCGTGCCCCTTCAAAGGAGCCTCGTTTTTCCGCAGGCTCTGAAGCCGGAGTGCACGCGGGAAACTTAGGCGAGTTTTTGGTGATCGGCATCGGCAACCACTTCAAGATCGGCGCCGCGGACGAGCTTTTCTTCCCGGCGCGAGGCCTCCTCGAAGAGGACGACATAGACATCGTCGAGGGAGGTGAGTTTTTTCTCGACCGTCCCGACGAGCTGTTTGTCCCTGATGCGGACCCGTTGTCCCTGATGAAAGTTCATGGTGAGAAGGTAGGCCTCGAGAGGTGCTATCCACTATCCCAAGAATGGGTTAAAGGAGAGCGAAAACAGTAACCAGAGGGGCGAAACCATGGTGATTGGGTTCTTTTGCCTTTGGGTACTCGTGGTGGAGGAACCGGGGGACGGCAGGGGCCTGCTGGTGGGACCCGGGGTGGGGAGGAAAGTTCCTGTGCAATTGAAATCCTCGTGGCCGTCCAGGGAGTGACGGCGTTTTTGAAGTCGTCGGCGTTGTTGACTCAGGGACCGGGCTCATAGTGAACGAGCCGACACCGGGTCTCAGAGTCGAGAGCCGTTCGACTCGCCTCGCATTGCTCGGCATTCGCTCAGGGCGGGCTCCGGGGAATCCAGTTTCCATGCTGGTATGCTGGCAGCGTTCCTTCTGTATCTGCCTTTTGTGACTCTCGGGAGCCGTCTGACTGCATGGAAACCCTCGTAGAACTGGACCACGTATCGAAATCCTATGAAGCGAAAGCGGCTGTTCGCGATCTGAGTTTGAAGATCGAGGCGGGCAGCATGTTTGGGCTTTTGGGGCCGAATGGGGCTGGGAAGACTTCGACGATCCGGATGATGATCGGGATCACGCTACCGGATTCGGGGAAGGTTTCGCTGTTCGGCAAGCCTTTCGGCGACGCGGCGCTGAAGCGGGTTGGGTATCTGCCGGAGGAACGCGGGCTCTATAAGAAGATGAAGGTGATCGACCAGCTGGTGTTTCTGGCGGAGTTGCGGGGGCTGGGGGCGCTGGAAGCGAAGCGGCGCGCGCAGCTGTGGTGCGAGAAGCTGCAGATCGCGGAGTCGATGGATAAGCGGACCGAGGAGCTGTCGAAGGGGATGCAGCAGAAGATCCAGTTCATCTCGACGCTGCTGCACGATCCGGAGCTGATCATTATGGATGAGCCGTTTTCGGGGCTCGATCCGGTGAACGCGGTGCTGCTGCAGGACACGCTGGTGGAGCTGAAGAAGCAGGGGAACGCGGTGCTGTTCTCGACGCATCGGATGGATCAGGTGGAGAAGCTGTGCGATTCGATTTGCCTGATCGATCGCGGCGCGCCGGTGCTGGCGGGAGGAATGCGGGAGATTAAGTCGCGATATGAACGCAACCGGGTCATCGTGCAGTTCGAGGGCAGCGATGCTTTCCTGAAGCATCCGGCGATTGAGGAATACAAAAGCTATGTGGGACATGCGGAGATCAAGCTGAAGCCGCATGCGGACGCGCAGGATCTGCTGAAGACCGCGGCGGCGACGGCGACGATTACGAAGTTTGAGCTGGTGGAACCGTCGCTCGAGGAGATATTCATCGAGACAGTGGGAGGACGGGCCGATGCCTAGCGCACTGCTGCGGAACACTCTGTTGATTGCGAAGCGTGAGTATCTGGAGCGGGTACGGAGCAAGGTGTTCCGGATTACTACACTACTGGTGCCGCTGGGCATGGGCGGGCTGGGGATGCTGGGCGCGTTGAGCGGCAAGAAGCTGGAGGGCGTGCAGAACCTGGCCATCGTGTCGAACAACGCGGAACTGGCGCAGGAGGTAAAAGCGGCGTTGGATGAGGGCGCGTTTCCGCCCAAGCAGGTGGAGATATTTGCCCCGGCGACGGATGCGGATGAAACGCTGGTGAAGAGCCAGGTGGCGTCGCACCAAATCGGTGGGTATCTGATGCTGGAGACGACTCCGGGAGAGACGCAGCCGGATTCGACGTGGATCTCGGGCAGCTCGATCAATCTGGTGGGCAAGGCGCAGATGGAGTCGGCGGTGCGGTCGGCGATGATCCGTGAGCAGCTGGTGGCAAAGGGCGTTCCGGCGAGCCAGGTCAGCGGTCTGATGAAGGAATCGAAGCTGGAGACGAAACAACTGAAGGGCAGCGCGGTGGTGTCGTCGGATTCGGAGCGGAGCTTTCTGGGAGCGTACGGGCTGATCATCGTGCTGTATGCGTCGGTGCTGATTTACGGGATCAACATTGCGCGGTCGGTGGTTGAAGAGAAGACGTCGCGAATTTTTGAGGTGCTGCTGTCGACCGCGTCGTCGGACTCGCTGATGCTGGGCAAGCTACTGGGCGTGGGCGCGGTGGGGCTGACGCAGATGGGAATCTGGGGAGTGCTGCTGGTGTTCTACGCAGGGTCGGCGATGGCGTCGACGCAGGGGATCCATGGGCTGGGATCTCTGGGGATCACGAAGGCAGAGCTGGGATTCTTCGTGATTTTCTTCCTGGGCGGATTCTACCTGTATAGCGCGCTGGCGGCGGCGCTGGGATCGGCCGTGAGCGCCGAGCAGGAAGTGCAGCAATTTAGCTTCATTCTGATTTCGCCTCTGGTGGTGAGCGTAGTGCTGCTGCCGTATGTGCTGGGGAATCCGAACTCGACAGGAGCCGTGGTGTTGTCGCTGCTGCCGCCGTTTACTCCGATCATTATGTATATGCGGATTTGCGCGCAGATGCCGCCGCTGTGGCAGGTGTGGCTGTCGATTTTGCTGCTGGGTCTAACTGTGTGGGCGATGGTGTGGCTGGCGGCGCGGATTTACCGGATTGGCGTGCTGATGTATGGGAAGCGGGCGACTTTGCCGGAGATGATTCGGTGGCTGCGATATTCGTAGGGTACAGGTTGCAGGGTTCGGCGTTCAGCGTTCAGAGGAATGGTCCTCCCACATCTCAAATTCGAGATGTGGGGCACCCGTGTGACGGCGCTTAGGGGACGGGGTCGCGGGTTCCCTGGGGAACGGTGCGCTGGCAGGAGCGGATGCGGCGGTAGCTGAGGAGGAGTCCTTTGGCGATGCCGTATTTCTGGACGGCTTCGACGGCGTAGTGGGAGCAGGTGGGCTGGTAGCGGCAGCGAATCCAGCGGCCGGTGATGGGATGGATGTAGTGGTGGTATCCGTCGACGGCGGCGGCGAAGACGCGCACGCTGGCCTGGCGGGCGGGTGGGCGGAGCGAGTCCGCGACACAGAGCAAAAAGAAGAGCAGGAGCAGGGCGAGCCAGGTGTGCGGCTTCTTCAGGAGCTGACCCGGAGGGCGGCGCCCGGACATCGAAGCCGGGGAGGAGGCCGCGCCGGGGATGTTCATGCTCCGCAGTGTGGGCATCGGACGCTGGACTGCAGACGTTTGTTGCCGCAGTTAGGGCAGACGGCGAGATTGCCCTGCGGGCGAACCAGCAGATAGACAATCAGGCCGATGATGTTGGTGAAGAAGACCAGCAACATCCAGAGGACGGCACTGTCCATGCCGCGAGCCTTGGCGTCGCGGGCAACCCAGACGAGCAGAGCGATGCCGAGGGCGAGGCCGATGATCGGTATGAAAAGAAACGTACTGCAGAGGGCGCAGCCGGCGACGTTCGCGGCGGCGTCCGAGGCATTTTGGGCGAAGGCTGCGGCGGCGGGCAGCAGGACTCCGAAACAGACAACAGTCAGGGCGGCCTTCCTCATTGGGAACTCTCTCGGAAATTGGTTCTCGGGGAGGAGTCTATTCAACAGCAGGGAGTGGGGAACAGGCAACAGAGAACAGCCGGTAGCACGACCCGAGAGGCGGGAGGCAGGAAAGAGCGACCGAAGAGAGGGAGGGCCTTAGGCGCCGCGCATGTTATGGATGTTGCTCTTCTTGATCGCGGGACGAGTGTCCGAGGCGGTTGCGGCGTCCGGCGAGGGGAAGGATACGGGGCCTGCATTGTGGCTTCCGCCGTCGGGTTCCTGATCGGGCGCGTGGGGCGGACGATCGACGACCTGGGGCCGCAAATTCGTAGGCAGGAAAATGCTGAAGACGGTGCCGTGGCGCTCTGGCGAGACAGAGGAGCGGAGCTGAATTTCGCCGCCGTAACGCTGGACGATGGAGCGGGTGACCCAGAGGCCGAGGCCGGTGCCGCGTTGACCTTTTGTGGTGAAGAACGGCTCGCCGAGGCGGTGCTGGACTTCAGACGGGATGCCGGTGCCGTTGTCGCCGACAGAGACGCGAATGCCGCGGACGCCGGGATCGGCCCAGCTGCGCGTGGAGCGTATGCGGAGCCGAAGGCGGCCGTGGGGCGATGAGGCTTCGACAGCATTGGTGACGAGGTTGGAGAGGACCTGGCGCATTTCACCGGGATAGACGAGGGCTTCATCGGTGCAATCGTACTGGCGCTCGACGCGGATGTCCTTCTCGACGATGCGACGGCTGTAGAGGGAGAGCACTTCTTCGAGGAGCTCGTCGATGCGGGCGCGGACCGGACCGGTGGTTTCGCGGGAGAAGCGGAGGGTCTGGCGGCTGATTTGCGCGACGCGGTCGAGCTCGCGCCGTGCGAGGTCGAGATAGCCGGTCACGGTCGGAGTCAGACCCTTTTCCTCGCCGAGGAGGTAGAGAAGATTGGTAATGGACTCGAGGGGGTTGTTGATCTCGTGGGCGATGGAGGCAGCGAGGCGGCCGATGCTGATGAGTTTCTGATTTTCGCGCAGCATGATGGCGGCGCGGTCGAGCTCGTGCTGCTTGGTGGCCTGGATGACGGCGGACTGGCGCACTTTGAGGGCGCGGGCGATGGCGGAGGGCAGGCGTTCCATTTCCCCGGAATGCAGAACTTCGCTGGCGCCTTCGCGCAGGATGCGAACGGCCTCGGGTTCGCCTCCGCGGCCACCGGCGAGCAGAACCGGGATGGGCGGGTCGGCGGAGCGGGCACGCTCGATGACTTCGCGGGCTTCGATGTCGGGAAGGGCCTCGGTGCCGGCGATAACAAGGTCGGTGGAACCGCGACGGAGCTCGTCGAGGAACTCGCGGCGGTTCTCGGCAAACTCAATGGTGAGGGCAAGACCGGCGTGTCGTGCCGCCGCTCGTACAGCATGATGCGACAGCGCGGAACACCGCAGCATCAGCACAGCCGGGATGGATGGCCCAGTCATGGATACAAGACCTGGATGGGCGAGGACGAACGCAGACCTCGGCCAATTCTTCGTACTTCGGACCGCACCTGGGACCGGAAGCCTTTCGGCTTCCAGCATCGCCATACGAGCCTCCTGGATCGTTCGACTTCCGGCGGAATAAGGACCTGGCCAGCTCTTCCTCGGACAAAATGGGCAGGCGGAAGTGGGGTGTAACGGAGCCCGCAGTCTCTTTCTCTGAAATTGGGATGTAAGGGGTTACGACGGTGTTGCTTATTTGGAAACGGGGCGGGGTGGCGAGGTGTGGAATTCGGGGGCTTATTTCGGAATGCGGTACGGTCGCTTTGGGCAGTTTGTGACGGATGGGCTTTAAAAGAGTAGGGAGGAGCCGCGTTCTTCCATAGACAACTTTGGGAGGCACAGAAACGCGTGAAGGTGGCCATCGCGGCGGACAGTTCGGATTGAGCCGGTGGCTGCTTTGCGTTGCGAGTAGGCGCGGAGGCTGGATTCGAAGCGGAATTTCCTGGTACTGGCTGGGGGAATCCGCAGCGAGGACTGGAAATTTGGCAACCCGGAGCAGGTATTCTGATCTAAACAGAAGAATTCCGATGGATTCCGGGGGACGATGAAGAACCTGGCGGTGAGCCTTATTCTGGGGCTAGGTGGGCTGTTGCCGGTTGTGGCGGCGCAGGCGCAGAGTAATCCTCAAAATTCGGCGGCGAATCCGTACGCGGGCAGCGTGCAGTCGGTGAAGTACACGCCGGAGCCAAAGGCGCTGTCGATTGATGACGCGATCAAGCTGGGGATCGAGAACAATCTGGCGCTTACGCTGGCGCGCGAGCAGCAGCGGGCGGCGGATGCGCAAAAGCTGGAACTGGTAAATGTGCTGCTTCCGGATCTGACGCTGCATGGGGAGACGGGCGTGCATGAGTACAACCTGGAGGCGCAGGGATTTCACCCGTCGACCGTGGGATTGTTTGCGCCGCTGCTTCCGCCGGGGACGAGTCTTTCATCGTTTCACCTGATCACGAAGGTGGACACGACAATCGGGCAGGTAAATTTCTCGCAGGCGCTGTTCAATTGGGCGGGGTATGACGTGTGGCGCGCCTCGCAGGCGTTCACGAAGGCTGCTTACTACAACGCGCAGTCGTCACGCGGGCTGGTGGTGCTGAACGTGGGGAACACGTATCTGCAGGCACTGGCAGCGAAGGCGCAACTGGATTACGCGCAGGCTCTGCTGAAGACGGACGAGACGGCGTTCAACCAGGCGCATGAGGAGCATCTGGCGGGGGTGGCGGCGAATCTGGATGAGCTGCGGGCGCGGGTGCAGTACCAGAGCCAGCAGCAGACGGTGATTGCGGCGGAGAACGATTTTAAGAAGGCGAAGATTGCGCTGAACCGGGAGATTGGGCTGGCTCCGGAACAGGCGATCACGCTGACCGATTCGGCTCCTTATGCGGAGCTGCATCCGATGGATTTGCCGGACGCGCGCAACGAGGCGTATGCGAACCGGCAGGATTTTCAGGCGCTGCAGCAGGAGCTGATTGTCGCGGAGCGGGAGCGGAAGGCGACGACGCACGAGCGCTTCCCTACCCTGACGTTCGGCGGGAACTGGGGGGTGACGGGGATTTCGGGCGGCGTGTATCACGAGACGTTTGCGGCGGTGGGGACGCTGAGCTTTCCGATTTTCAAGGAGGCGCAGTTCCGCGGAGATCGCGACGTGGCGGAGGCGCAGCTGGATGAGATTCGGTCGCGGCTGGAGGATCTCAAGCAGAAGATCGATCAGCAGCTGCGGGACAGCTTTTTGGATCTGCAGACTGCGACCGAGACGATGCAGGTGGCAAAGAGCAACGTGGATCTGGCGACGACGGCGCTGAGCCAGACGCAGGATCGGTTCACGGCGGGGATCAGCGACAATTTGCCGGTGGCCGAGGCGCAGTCGACACTGGCGCAGGCGCAATCGCAGTACGTGAACAGCGTATATCAGCTGAATGAGGCGCGGCTGGGGCTGGCGCGGAATCTGGGGATTATCGATACGCAGTACCGGCAGTATTTGCAGGGTGGGACGCCGGCGCAGGTAAAGAGTGATGCGGCGGTGGGGGAACCTAAGAAGGAATAGCTGGTAGCTGGTGGCCGGTGGCCTTGGATTGTGCTGGCCGTCACGCGAGTTGACTAATCTCTGAGCGGCGTGCCCGGCGGCGTGCCCGGCGACGTGCGATTCTTGAGGGGTGGAATCGGTTGAGGCGGTTTATCGCCGGCTGCTTCGAGAGAGCCAGGAGCGCGCGGAGCGGGAGCGCCGGCGGCATTTCTGGCTTGGGTATGCGAAGCTGGCGGATTTTCTTGCGGGAGTGGTTGCCGCAGCGGTGCTGGTGCATACGCGCGGCCCTTTCAGCCTGCTCCTGATTCCTGTTGCGATTTTTGTGGTTTTAGTTGTGGTGCACGACCGGGTGATCCGGCGGATGGGGAAATTTGTGCGCGTGACTGAGTTTTATTCGCGCGGGCTGGCGCGGCTCGAGGACAAGTGGGCGGGCACAGGCGAGACCGGGGATCGGTTTTTCGATGCGGCGCACCCGCATGCGCGGGACCTGGATTTGTTTGGGAAGGGATCGCTGTTTGAGCTGCTGTGTACGGCGCGCACGCGGGCCGGTGAGGAGACGCTGGCGCATTGGCTGCTGGGCGCGGCTCCGCCGGACGAGGTGCGCGCGCGGCAGACGGCGATGATGGAAATGCGGTCGCGAGTGGCTCTGCGGGAGCGGTTGTTTGCCGCGGGGGAACATGTGCGGGCAGGGGTGCATCCGGAGGCGCTGGCCGCGTGGGGCGAGGGTAAGCCTGGATTTGGATCGCGATGGCTGCCGTGGGTGCTCGTGGCTCTGGCGGCGCTTTGGGTGACTTCGATTGTGGTTTGGGTGGTGACGCGGGACTGGGACCTGGTGCTGCTGGTTTCGCTGATCAACTATGCCGTGAGTTACCGATTGCAGGGGCGCGTGATGGCGTCGGCGGATGGAGTCGAGAAGGCGGCGCAGGACTTGAAGGTTCTGGCCGAGGTTCTGGAGATCATGGAGGGGGAGGCGTTTGCGGCGGAGCGGCTGCGGAAGGTGCGGGCTTCCCTCGAGGCGACATTCAAAGAGCGGCAGGTGGCGGCTTCAGCGGCGGTGAAGAAGCTGGAGCGCGTCTACGACTGGCTGGAGGATCGGCGGAATGGGTTTGTGGCGATCTTCAATCCATTTGTGTTTTACACGGCGCAGCTAACGATGGCGGCGGAGCGATGGCGGGCGAAGTTTGGGCCTGCGATTCGGGGCTGGCTTGTGGCGGTCGGAGATTTTGAGGCGCTGGCTGCGCTGGCGGGATATGCGTATGAGCATCCTGCGGATGTGTTGCCGGAATTTGTTGAGCCCAAGGGGAGTGCGCATGGGCCGAGGACTGTGGGGCGGTTCGAGGCGGAGGGTTTGGCGCATCCGCTGCTTGCGCCGGACGAAGCGGTGGCCAATGCTTTGAATTTGGGCGGAGCACCGCAGTTGATTGTGATCAGCGGGCCGAACATGGCGGGCAAGAGCACGTTCCTGCGCGGCGTGGGATTGAATGCCGTATTGGCGCAGGCGGGCGCTCCGGTGCGTGCGAAATGGCTCCGAATGTCGCCGCTGACGGTAGGCGCTTCGATTTGCGTGCTGGATTCGCTGGCGGGTGGGGTGTCGCGGTTCTATGCGGAGATTCAGCGGCTGAAGGTGCTGTCGGATTTGGCGCGTGGGCCGGTGCCGCTGCTGTTTCTGCTGGACGAATTGCTGTCGGGGACGAATTCGCACGACCGCCTGGAGGGTACGCGGTTTGTGGTGCACGATCTGGTACGGCAGGGCGCGATTGGGATGGTGACGACGCATGACCTGGCGCTGACGGCGATTCCGGAGACCCTGGATGGGGCGGCACAGAATTGCCACTTCGAGGATTCGATCGAAGATGGAAAGCTGAAGTTCGACTATCGGCTGCGGCCTGGGATCGTGCAGACCAGCAACGCGCTGAAGCTGATGAAAGCTGTGGGGCTGAACGTAGGGGACAGCGGTTAGGGGATAGCGCTCAGAAAAACGACCCGCAAAAGCGGGCGCTTCACGCTATCCCGGGTCTCAGAATCGAGACCCGGGGCAGCCTGGATGACGGTCGGGTGAGACAAGGTTTAGCGGTCGGCGGCTAATGCTTTTCATCGGCCGGCTGCCAGAGTTCGACGCGGTTGCCTTCGGGATCGGTGAACCAGCCGAATTTGCCATAGTCGGCGCTGTCGCGTTTGGGGTCGACCTGGACGCCGGCGGCGGCGAGCTCGTCGAGGAGCTTGTCGAGGTCGTCGACCTGGAAATTGAGCATGACGGGCTGCGATGGCGGGAAGTAAGCGTCCTTCTCGGAGAAAAACGCGAAAGCGATAACGGCGCGCTCGTTCTCGGCGGGGAAAGAGAAGGAGCCGTGGGCCATGGGGAGGCCGAGGTGCTTCTCGTACCAGGCGTAGAGGGCTTTGGGATCGCGGGAGCGAAGAAAGACGCCGCCGATTCCGGTGGCTCGGGCCATTTCAGTTTTCCTCCGTGAGCAATTTGGCAAGGGTTTTGGGATGTTTTTGGCCGCGCTTCTCTTCGCGGGGGATGGCGGCGATGACGCGCTCGGGCTTGGGCTGGCCGACACGGGCGCGGGCGTTAGCTTTAACGGCCTTGACCGCGGAGAAGATCTTCTTTTTGACGCGTTTCTTCGGCATTTGTGCGTTGGACTGATACAAATAGCGCGGTTTTGCGCCCGAGTGCGAGACCGGGTGAACCTGGGTTGTCCTACAAATTAGCACCCTCGGGGGAAGGCGATGTGAAATACTTTGAGTGAATTTCTTTATTGGAGTCTGGGCCAATGGAAGAACGCGAGTTTTTCGATGAAAAGTCGGAGCAGCGGAAGCATACGCTGACCTGTCCGCATTGCGGCCAGGCAGGTGAGTACCAGGTGCGGTGGCTGGTGCGGATGCGCAAGGCGCAGGTGCCACGGAACGCGGACGAGCGGGACCGGGCACGATTCGCGAAGGCGCAGTCGTACATGGTCAGGCAGGACGATCTGGTGGCCTGCACGAACATCCGGTGCCGGAAGCGGTTCGAGGTAACGAGCCTGCAGTCGGTAGCGTTTTTGCAATCGGCGTAAAGCAAACTTACGGCAAGCGAACGGCGAGCCGGAAGCCAGCGAAACGCGAGCAAAGGACGTTTAGCGAAAGGCGAGCGAAGAGCCGCGCCCGACTTGGGAAGTTATGAGTCACGAAGGGATTCGTCTGGTCAGCGCGGAAGAGGCGCGGCGTGGGGATGCGCCGGAGCTGCCGCGGGATGCGGTGACGCCCGCGAAGGTGCGAGTGCAGCAGTCGACCGGCGAGGGGCTCGAGATCGACTGGAAAGATGGACATCGCAGCCGATGGGGCTTTGTATGGCTGCGCGATGCTTGTCCGTGCGCGACGTGCCACGAAGAACGCGAGGCACAGGGTCGGCAACCAGGCGAGGGCAAAGCGAAGGCGGCTGGCCTGTTGCCGATGTATCAAGCTCCGGCGCGGCCCGAGTCGGCGAGCCCGGTGGGCAATTACGCGATCAGCTTCAAGTGGAATGACGGGCACTCGAGCGGGATTTATTCCTGGGATTATTTGAGACGGCACTGTGGGTGTGAGGAGTGCCGGGTGGGCAACACAATCTCTCGTTAGGAACTGTGCTCGCCGGGTCTCAGAAGCGAGACCCGGGCCAGCCATTTGATCGTGCGGCGATCTTCACTTCTCCGACGAGTGTCCCTGGCGCGCATCGAGAGCTACGACGACCTTGACGTAGAAGGCGGCGAGGTCTTCCGAGGGTCCCATGGTGAGGCGGCGGAAGATTTTCAACAGCGGATAGATGTGGGAGCCGGAAACGTCGAGGGCGGGCATGGCTAATTCGGTGCCGGCGTCGGCGCGTCCGGAATTGAGTTGGCCGGGATAGACGGCCATGATCCACTCGGCTGGGAATTTTCGACGAAAAATCTCGCCGTAGTAGGCGCCCCAGAGGCGGGTGGCTTCTTCCTGTTCGGGCTGCGGGATGGGGGTGCGGGCGGAAAGAACGGTTTCGAGGCGCGGGATGGATTCGGGGGAAAAATCGAGGGCCATGCCGTGGTCTTCTGCGGCGAGACGGACGGCTTCGGCCGCGTACGCTAGCATCATGGCGTCGAGCGAGTCAAATGATTGTTGCGCGATGGGGCTGCCGGTGCTCATGCTTCCTCAGAGTACAGCAGGGCTGGAGTGAAGGGTTCCGAGTTAATTCGTCTCTGGAGTCAGGGCTGGTCCCACATCTGCCAACTGCGGGCAGATATGGGGCACCCAGATCCGGCTGGTTTTGGGACAGAATGCGGGTCGGCCATGTATCTTTGAAGTTTGCTACCCAGTTTGCATAGTTTCTTGCGGTATGGCCGGAGGATTTGTCTGTTGAAGAGGACGTGGAGTGTTGGTTTGGTTGTGGCGGCGATGGCAGCCGCGATGTTTCTGGTGGGAGCGAGGGTTGAGGGACAGGTGGTGAGCCCGCCGCCGAATCCGCAATTGTCCGCGCCGGCGCCACTGGCGGGAGTTCGCTACGACTATCCGTGGGAGGTCTACGGCGGGTTCGCGTATTCACACTTCGATGCGGGGCCGAAGTTGCTGCAGGGGGCAAACCTGGGCGGATTCGACGCGCGGATTGTGCGGGAGTTCGGGACGCGATGGGGCGTGGGCGCCAATGTGCGCGGATACTACGGTACGAGCGGCGTTTCGCCCAACTGCGGGAGTTGCACGGGAAGCGGCCCGAATGCGGGGCCGATCACGGGACCGTTCGTGAGCGAGCATATGTTCCTGGCGGGTCCGGAGTATCGGCTGAAGGCCAATGAACATGCGGCGATGATGCTGCACGCGTTTGTGGGCGGGGCCTATGGGAATTTTGAGAGCGGGCTCAACGGAGTGAATCCGGCGACGCTGGGGTTGTTCTCGAATCAGGTCACGGTGGCAGGGGCGTTTGGCGGGTCGATCGATCTGAACCGGTCGCCGAGGCTGGTGTTCCGGATTGCGCCGGATGCGACGATGACGGATTTTGGGCACAACGGATTCGCGGAGCAGTTCGCGATTTCGGTGGGAATTGTTTACCGGATGGGGAAGCAGTTTAAGTAAGGCCGGCAAAGATGCCGAGCTCATCCCCGTTCGCTTTACGGTGCGGACTGGACAGTTGAGCGCCGTTTGGACAGCAGTTCACGGACGTTGTCGGGATCGGCAACGGCCATTCGCATCACGAGTTCGTTCAGCAGTGCATCGCGTTCGGAGCCCTGGCTGTTTTTATAACTGTCAAGGTTCAATACGATTCGATCCCGCGGCATTTTCGCGAGCGCCATGATCTGAGAATAGTCCTCAGAAAAAGCCTGCAGGTCGGAGTGATAGATGGCACGCAATCCCTCCGCAAGCTTTCTGGCATGCCGGCGGGACAGGCTGGCCCGTTTGGCGACCGAACTTTGCAGAGCTGCCGTTCGAAAGCGGGCAATAAGTTCCTCGACATCGACGACTTTCCGGCCTGCAAACTGCAATGTAAAGCTCTGGAGGACCGAGTAGACACCAATCGTGGCGAGAAACTGAATGGCGGCCGTCGCCAGAATGGGAGACGGAATCAGCACGACAAGGTGCGCAAAAGAGTTGGCATACAGGATGCCAAACGCCAGCAGATCCAGAAAGCTGAATACCAGCCAGAGTATCCAGAAGGCTGGATTACGCCAGATCGCGGCCAATGAAGACACCTGAGGATAAAAATCGAATGTGAGATACGCGAGGCTCATCAGCAGCAGTCCTTCGTAGGGAAGCCGTGCGATGAGCCAGTCGAGAACGTACATTTTTTCGACCGTATTTCTTTCAGGAAGCGAAACTACTGTACTGAAACCCCAGGCCAGTGAGATAAAAAAAGGCGTCCAGAGCTGGGCCGTCGCTGCTGATCAGGCCGCGGGACTGCATTTCGGAGAGTAGCCCCTGAAGAGCGTCCGGATCGAGGTTCGTTTCCTTCGCCAAAGCCCATCCGGATATCGAAGACGAGCGCGAAATGGCATCGAAGACTTGCTTAGCCTGCGGATTGCCGCGGAAGTATTCCGCAATGGGAACCACATTGGAAACGCTGCTCATTTAGTCAGTCTCCGCGCCAAGCGATTCTTCTGATTGTACTCTCCCCCCGGCGCGGATCCTGCTACGCCGCAGTGTCTTTAAGCGAGGCCATGTCGATGACGAAGCGGTATTTGACGTCGGCTTTGACGACGCGCTCGAAGGCTTCATTGATCTGCTGGATCTTGATCACTTCGACGTCGGCGGTGATTCCCGTCTCGGCGCAGAAATCGAGCATCTCCTGGGTCTCGGGCATGCCTCCGATGATCGATCCGGACCAGCTGCGGCGTTTGAAGAGGAGGTGGCCAGGGAAGATGACGGGCGGCTTGTCGGGGAGGCCGACCTGCGCATAGGTGCAGTCGCGCTTGAGAGCTTCGAGGTAGGGGTTGATGTCGTGAGGCGCGGAGACCGTGTCGAGAATGAAGTCGAAGGAGTTGGCCTGCTTCTTCATCGCGTCAGCGTCTTTGGAGATGACGACTTCGTCGGCACCGAGGCGTTTGGCATCGGCGACCTTGGATTCTGATGTGGTGAACTGGACGACATGGGCGCCAAAGGCGTGGGCGAATTTGAGTCCCATGTGGCCGAGGCCGCCGAGTCCGATGATGCCGACTTTTTTGTTGGGTCCGACTTTCCAGTGGCGCAGCGGCGAATACGTAGTGATGCCCGCGCAAAGGAGCGGGGCGACGCCGGCGGGGTTCAGCTTGGGCGAGACGGTGTGGACGAAGTGCTCATCGGTGATGATGTTGTTGGAGTAGCCGCCCTGGGTGAGGTCGCCGTACTTGTCCTTCTGGCCGTAGGTAAGGGTGATGCCGACTTCGCAGTACTGTTCTTCTCCAGCTTTGCAGCTGGGACAGGTGCGGCAGGAATCGACGATGACGCCGACGCCGACGAGGTCGCCTGCTTTGAATTTTTTGACGGCCGAACCAACGGCCTTGACCGTGCCGACGATCTCGTGACCGGGGACCATGGGATAGACGGCGTTGCCCCATTCGTTGCGGGCGGAATGGATATCGGAATGGCAGACGCCGCACCACTGGATGTCGACGTGTACGTCATGGTCGTGGAGTTCGCGGCGGTCGAACTTGAAGGGCGCGAGGGGGGTGGTGGCGCTTTGTGCGGCATATCCGTGGGACTGGGTCATGCGGTATTTCTCCTCAGAATTAAATATGCGAGATGGGCGGAGGGGGATTCATGATGAGGTTCGCTCTGCGGGACTGCTATGGGCTTTTCGCGGTTGGCGCATCGAGAACCGGATGGTCGAGGCCTTGTAGTCGGCGATCGGGTTCTCCCTGCAGGTCGAAAACCACGACGGTGTTGGGGCCTGGCTTGAGCCATGGGCCGGGGAGATAGAGAGCTTTCTGGGGGCCTAAGTTCCAGCAGCGGCCGAGGGGTTGTCCATTGATCCAGACTTCGCCCTTGCCGAGTTGGCTGGCGTCGAGAAACGTGTCCGCGGGATGGTCGATGTTGAAGGTGGCCTGGTAGAAGCAGGGGCCGGTGCAGGGCTGGGTTGTGTAGACGAGCTGGCCGGGCGCGAGCAGGGGGAGCGAGAAGTTATCCCAGCCAGTGAGCGGATGACCGGCGAGGGTGACACCGTTGAGGAGGCCGACACGTTCGGTGGGTAGGCTGGGACCGAAGTTCACGCGGCCGGTGTTTTCGAGGAGGATGTCGAGGTCGGCGTGCGCGGCCTGGATATCGAGGGGCAGAGATTTTTGATCGAGGCGGCGGTCGATGGTGCCGGCTAGTTTGCCATCAACGTAGACCTGCGCGTAATCGTGGATGGCTCCGATGGCGAGATCGCCGGTCACGGGGCCTGTGATGACGGTGCGGTAGAGGACGTAGCCGTAGGCCTGGTCCATCTGCTCCATGGTGAGGGGCTGGTCGGAATGGACGGGCTCGGGGAGGCTATTCCAGAGCGATGCGGATTGGTCGAGGGTGAAAGCGGGGATGGTGGTTGCACTTGGTGCTGTGGGGACGGGTGGCGGGGTGACGCCGGTGACGCGCGCGATGACTTCGCGAAAACGAAAATATTTTGGAGTAGGATGGCCGCTTTCGTCGAGGGCGGAGTCGTAGTCGTAGCTGGTGACGTCGGGCTCGTAGTTTTTGCCGTTGGAGTTTGCGCCGTTCATCCAGCCAAAGCTGGTGCCGCCGTGAAACATATAAATGCTGATGGAGTAGCCCTGGCGGAGGATCCAGTCGAGGTCAGCAGCTTGCTGTTCCGTGTTGGTGTGGGCGTGGGGCGCGCCCCAGTGGTCGAACCAGCCATCCCAATACTCGCCGTTCATGAAGGGGCCGTTCGGGCGCAGCTTTTTTAGTGTGGCGAAGGATTTTTGCGCTTCGCCGGGACCGAAGTTGATGACGGCTGGGAGTTCGGGGAGGCTGCCGCGGGGGACCTGGTCCGCGCCATCGGCGGTGTAGAGCTGCGATTGGGTAAAGCCGGCATCGATCAGGTCGTGGTGGATGGCTTCCATGTAGGCGTGGTCGTCGCCGTAGCTGCCGTATTCGTTTTCGACCTGGACGGCGATGATGGGGCCGCCGTTGCCGATTTGGAGGGGCGCAGTTTCTTTGCCGAGGCGCAGGAGCCAGGTGCGTGCGGCGCCGAGGAATTTGGGATCGCCGGAGCGCACGACGAGGCTGGGATCTTTGAGCAGCCATGACGGGAAGCCGCCGAATTCCCACTCCGCGCAGGAGTAAGGGCCGGGACGGAGGATGACGTAGAGGCCTTCCTGTTGGGCTTCGCGCACGAACTCGCCGACGTCGAGGTTGCCGGAGAAATCGTAGACGCCGGGGCGAGGCTCGTGGGCGTTCCAGAAGACGTAGGTAGTAACGGCGTTCAGGCCCATGGCTTTCGCCATGCGCAGGCGATCGCGCCAGTAGGCACGGGGGATGCGGGCGTAATGCATTTCGCCGGAGATGATGCGGAAGGGTTTGCCGTCGAGAAGGAATTGGCCATCCGCGGCGCGGAACGAATGCTGCTGCGCAGCGGCGGGGGACGGCGCGAACCAGGCGAGCGCGGTAACGGCAGCAATGGCGAAGAGGGCGCGGAACAAAGGAAATCTTGCCGGGTTCACAATTCCCTTCCGTATGGGCAGTGATTACGGATTATATTTCGCAGGCGATGGCGAGTCTCTGTAGGACGGGGTCAGAAGGCGAGAAGAATGCGGCGGAGTGCGACTTCCGCGGGGTTGACGATGAAGCCGATGACGCGGCCTCCAACGAGAAAGATGAGGATGAGGCTCAGCATGCCGAGCCGGTCGTAAATGCGGAGGGCGTTGTAGGGCAGCATGTGGCGGACAACGTGGGAGCCATCGAGGGGGGGCAGCGGGAGGAGATTGAAGGCAGCGAGGATGAGGTTGAGTTCTATGGCGATATAGAAAAGCATGACCAGCGGGACGAGGATGGGGCTGGAGGCCATGAGGGTCTGGTCGAAGCCGCCGGTGGCAGCCATCTGATGCACGATGGCGGCGCCGCTGGCGCTGGTACGGGAGAGGATGAGAAGGACGAGGGTAGCGCCGATGGCCGCGAGGATGTTGCTGCCGGGACCGGCGATGGTGGTGAGGATGTCGTCGCGGGTGAGATTTTTGAAGTTGGCCGTCGTTA
>Ga0302324_100005590_pt1 | contig 27377 bp, 31 predicted proteins | sample Palsa_T0_1_FD_201949 | JGI IMG/M metagenome (GOLD analysis project Ga0302324, IMG submission 201949) | Peat permafrost microbial communities from Stordalen Mire near Abisko, Sweden - Palsa_T0_1 | ecosystem: Environmental > Terrestrial > Soil > Palsa > Peat permafrost | place: Sweden: Abisko...
TATCGTATACCGTGAACTACCCCGGCCTGAAGGCCAAGGCTTCCGCTTTCACAGGCCCGAGCGAAGCGGAGGCCCTGCGGCCTCTACGTCGTCTTACCGAGCCTCCGGCGGCAGCAGCGACTATTCCAGCCGCCAGGATGCGTAAGGCTTCTTGTTTAATGAGACTATGATACAGTATCGTAGTCTAGATGTAAAGCCATATCCTACTGCCTACGGCTCGGCGGTCGGAAGCCTGTGGTTAATCGCATCTATTGTCATCTCCAGGCCCGATCCATTCATATCGAACTTCAGGGTGATGCGTCTAGGCCAATAATAAAGATAAGCGCTTGAGGTGTTAAATCGAGAATATGGAAGATCCGTTACTGTCAGCCATGACGTGATCGTTATGTCATTTAACTGTTTCGAGCTTGGAGCAATCGTCATCGTCGCACTGAACTCATTTCGAGATATTTGCAAAGCAATGGTTTGAGCGAGAGCATTGGCCTTGGCTCTGTCGAGGTTGGCAATTCTCACAACGTAGAGTTCAGCGGAGGTATCTTTTGGGATGTTTGTTTGACCTGTATTAAATATACCGCCTTGTGGGTCAGCGGCTGTCTGAGTAGTCGAGGTGCTAGAAGCTCCTGTCGTAAGGTTCTGCGTGGATGACGAGCGATTTGTGGCGTTCGATCCGAAGTCAGTAGTAGAAACGGCCTCACGCGTCGATTCAGTAACTGTCGCGTTTCCGTTGGCATCATACGAATAGCGAACGGTATGGGAGAATCGAATCTTAGGGTTGCAAGTACGAACCTCGACCCTAATGTTTCTATTGAACTGCGGTGAATGCTTCCCAGAGAAACTGATGAAGTCGTGTCCCCAACGAAGTGGAACGACAGTGCGTGGAATGCTTCCAGGGTCGCAGTAGTTGAGAGTATCATCCTGGACCCAACAATCAACGTCGTCGTACTCAGCGCATTCAATAAGCGTCTGACTCACGCGTTCATTATGGAAGCCAGTCATCAGGTCCTGTCCATAGACGGACCCGAGCGTCCCAGGTTGCTGATTCTTCTTTAGCTGGATGTTGTACTTCAATCCAACCGCATTGGCAGCAGCTTTTACGAAGGATACCGTCGTCTCGTTCAGAGAGAGGTTCGTGTGCTTGGTGAGTTCCAGTAGTGCCCCGAGGCTCCGCATCGTGATCGTGACTTCATTCTGCTCGCCAAACCGTGGCTCGATAGTGTCAATGACACCCCAGAACACGCGCTGAAGCTGCGTGAAGTCGTTAAGGTCAGCACTCGGACTTGCGGGGAAGCCAATGTAGATTTGGGCGGCAACTGATCCGTCATTCTGTTGCGACTGAAGGAGCATGGAGAAATCGGGGTTCGAGCTTATCGGAAGCGTTGCAGAGGCCGTCCCGAGCGTCCCGTGAGCGCTCATGGTGACCTCGACGGACAGCGGCAAGTACGCGGTTCCAGCCAAGACGACGACGGCTCTGGGTTGATCGAAGCGAGATCCTTGTGAGGAGTAGGACCCCATTTGGTTCGGCCCGTCGAAGACGAGATACGAACCACTCGAAGGGACCGAACCCATTTAAGCCACCTTTAGGACGTAGCGATTGGCGGGAGGATGATCGTAGAGAGTACCCCTGAAGGGAGTTCGGTAGACGCGAGCCCATTCTGTTGCTGTATGTCAATAGCCTTACTCGGATCTCCATAGTACTGGCTTGCGACCTCAAAGAGAGAGCCGCCGTTACGAGTGATCTGTTGGTGGTTTTGAACTGTATTGAAGTTCTTGTAGACCACCGACCAATTGTTCACATACTGCGTAAGAGAGAGGTACTTTGGACTGACGGAACCGGGAGGAAGTGAGGAAAGGTACTTCTGACCAACGGAGATGACGTTCTGTATCGAGGCCAAAGTTGAGGTTACCGACGCGCCCGTTGCTTGTGCTGCGGGTCCAGCCGTGTCAAGAGCCGAGGTCGCTTGCTGGTGTGCCGCTTGTAGCTCTGCGTCTGTAGGGTCAGCGTCGCTACCCGCACTGTCATCGTTAACGATGTCGTTCAGATTACCATTCGCACTACCGACGCAGGACTGTATCTGAGCATCAACTGAAGTGGGGCTCGCTTGAGAGACCGCGCCTGAGACATCGTTGAGGACCTGTACGGTGATCTTGTACTTGCATTGGTTTTTATGGAGAAAGTTCGGAAAGAACTGCTCGATGACGACATTGAGGACGAACGACAGATACTTGAGACGCTGTACGGAGGCCTCTGCTTGCATCCTCATCAACTGTCGAGCCTGGTATTGAGCGTTCGCGCCCCAGAAGTAGCCTTCCCAAGTTATCGGTTTCCATACGGTACCTAGGCCCTGTATGATCCTTTTACCTCCAACATGGTCTTTAACGGCAAGGCTCTGTGTTGGAGTGAACTCAAGCTCGTCTGGGGCCTCATCGACTGCAAAGACGACCGTTCCTATTGAAAAGACCGTCGTCGCCGTCGTAACGAGTGTCGTAAGGCTTGGCGACGATTGAGACGTGTCGAGAGCGAATGGTATGTCTATGCTCATACCTTCACCTCATTAGAAAAGACCGGAGTAATTCGTATTGAGTTTACTGACCGGATGACGCGTCGCTGAAGAGGCTCCAACGGAAAGAGCTTTCACTAAGGCTTTCGGGTCATTCGCTTGAACAATGAGGTTCCCGTTCAGGGTGATTCCTGCCATGAACTCCCCACCATGCTCCGCCAACGCTCTTGATACCCCCCGGTAGGTTCCTTCCGCCCAGTCTAGGCCAGCCTTCGGGATAGAGCCAGGATGGGAAAGCGCATGATTGTAAGCAGCGGCGTTCGTGTCTCCACCCATGTGCTTAACCCAGTCAGGATGCTGTTTCGCCAAGTCTCCCCAGAAGCTCCAGACCTTTGGAACCGCTGCAATCGTTCCAGCGACAATAGCAAACTCAGCAAGCGCGGGACCGAGCCTCGTGAGTGCCCCTAGGATGGTACCCTCCGAAGCTGCCACCTCTACTCCGCTGACTGCGGAGGTGGTTCCAAGGATCTTCACTGCCTTGCTGAGTCCAGAGAGACTCGTTGCCACGCCCCAGAGTTGCGCTCCTGAGTAGAGCGCGAGTGCTGCTCCAACCGCCGCGAGGCCACCGGCAATCTCTTTCGCTGCGTCCTTGTGCGTATGAGCCCACGCCTGAAACGTATGAGTCTCATCACCCATCCATTTGAAACCGCCGCGAAGTTGATCAAGCCAAGGCCACATCAGGTCAGTAAGCATGGAATTGAGGTTTGACTTAAAGCGCTGTTCCTGCGCTTCGAGCGTTCCCATCTCTTTTGCTTGGATGTCTTCCATGGGGGTTTTAGAAGTACCCATCCGGTTCATCGCATCAGTGAAGTTTTTGATAGCTTCAGGAGACAGCGCAAGCGCTGCGCGTTCGCCTGTCAATCCAAACGCTGCATTGACAGCCATGATCTGTTTCCCGTACCAAGTCTTTGCTTCAGCAGCAGTGAGCCCTTTTGGCATTTCCTTCAAGGACTTCGATATTTGCTTTAGCTCGCCAACGACATCGTAGTGAGCTTCGTACTTCTTGGTTTGAGGATTATAGACTTCACTGAAGAACTTGTTCTGACCGGAAGCGTCGGTAATTCCAAGGAGTTTCAGTGCGTTCGCCCGCTTCGTCTGAACATGCTTCGTTAAGGCAGTGCTATTCATCGAGTTCAAGGTCAAGTTCTGGAGCGCAGTACCGCCCTTCCCTTTACCAAGCCCCGCAACGTCCATCAAGGCTCCAGCCTCAATAGTGTCGGACGCAGAGACCCCCAAGCCCTTGAAAATTGAGGTGTAGTACCCCATTTGCGTCTGGAGTCTCGCAAGAGAGTCGGGCATTGCAAAGCTGACCTTGGTCAGCATCTCAAGGATAGGCTTAATGGCCTCTGGAGAGTACGCTTGGAAGGCGTGGGCCATTTGGATGGACTGCGTTGCGCTATCCTTAAATGAGGTACCCTTGCTATAGAACTGAACGTCCGCAAATTGCGCTATCGGACGAGCAAGGGATATGATCCTCTTTGGGTCTCCAAGTCCACTTGAAGCCATAATGGCGAGGTTCTTGACGACATCCGTTGCGCTTTGTGCAGTTTGATCAGCAATCGTAAAGGCAGCGTTACGAAGGCCCTCAAGCTGAAAGGCGTTCGCCCCCGTTACCGCTTGAAGGGTGACCATTGCCATTTCCATTTGAGTGGCACTGGTCAAGCCTTCATGGAGGCCACCCAACACTGTACTGGAAGCTGCTCCAGCCAACATGCCACCGACTAGGCCATAGGAAGAGACTACCGAGGCTTGCTGACGTGCTTGGTCTCTAAGTGCGGCCTTCTTCGCGTCGGCTACAACCTTGATGTTGCGGAGGTCAACGCGCTCTTGCTCAACCTGCGCTGCATACGCGGCCTTTGCAATGATGCTCTGGTTGCGAAGCGCGACGCCTGCAACCACGTCCTGATTCCGAAGTGCCTGGAGGTTGAGCTTCTCCTGAGAGGCCTGCGCTTGGAAGGCGGCAGCGTCCTGCATCTTTCCGAGCCGCTCTTGGAGCGATAACTGGTTCTTACGAAGAGTCTCCTGCTCTTTCATAAGGCCAAGAGCTTTCAACTCTGTGGTGATGCGGTTCCGCTCGTCTGAATCAGTCGTCAAGGCCAACTGCTTACGGAGAGCAACCTGTCGCTCAGTATATTCGAGGATTTTCGCCTGCGAAGCGAGAGAGTGCTGCGGGTCAAAACTGCTACCTAGTGCTTGGAGGCTCTTGCGTAGCGCGTCGGTTTTCTCTTGAGCAACCTTCGCATTACGCTCTAGTGCTGCGAAGCCTGGTGCGGTGCCGTCCTTCAGCGAGATTCCTACTGAGAGCCTGTAGAGCCCACCCATGTCAGATTCTCCTCGCTAAATCAAGAAACAACCCGGCGGAAATGTACGCACATATCTCCTTCGTTTCTTCATGTAACGCAGGTCCCATAAATGGCCTCGGGGGGATGTGAACCGTACCAAATTCCATCCAAATAGCAATATCGCCGATGTCTTTCCCACTTGCTCCGATAGCCGACTTGACCCCTATCTCTGCGTGCTGGTGCTTGGCTGTAACCTCAATGGAGTCGTGAAGCTCGCCCGTATCGACAAGCGGTGTGTCGTGACCTTTGCGAGCAATCGTCGAAGCAGCTAGCGGTGCCCACGGTTCTCCGGGGTACGGTCCACCGTGATCAAGGTAGTGACCAAGCTGTCCTTGCGCGTGTTCTTTGACGATGTTACCCGCGCCAAGCATAACCTTCTCGGAGTGAGCGATCTTCGAACGCACGTCGTTACGCATCGTCTGGAAGAGGGCCGTAAACGAAGTGAACTCACGAGGCATACTTCTCCCTCTTTGCTGGTGGTACGAACCGGAACTGGTTCCAGTCGAACTCGTCACCGCGTACCTGTCTCAGTGCAATGATCCAGACCGTTCGATCATAGTCGTTCATAGCCTCCGCGCGTTCGAGAGAGACTCCTAAAGAGACGAGCAGAGCGATCTCCGAGACCTCTTTCGAGTTTACGTCGTCTCTTAGCGCGGCGACTCTTTTGGGGAGTTGTTCAGCGGCTGGAACGCTTGGTCGTATGCTTGTGGCAACTCGCCGTATTCCTGGAGAGACGGGAACTTGTCTGCTCTCGCTTGGAGGTGCATCTCGTTTGCCACGTCGATGAGCTTCTTGCCATTGATCGAGACGAGAGCGTAGAGAGCGAGGTTGTCAGCAAGCATGTGGGCATCTCGACCGGAGAGCTTGCGAACCTTGCGGAAGTCCCCTCCGTCAAGCTCTCGCATCTCAATGACCGTGCCAGGTGAGAGCCTTATCGTGGCGCGGCGCTTGCCCTTCTCGTCTTCGCTGTGTTCGATCTCGAACTTGGAAAGGAAATCTTCTGTGGAGGTTTCGTCTTCTGATACGTCGTTTTCCATGTCTTCCTATGCTAAAGCGAGTGTTTGCCTACTGGTCGCGTACAATGTCGTCACCCTCGAACTCTAATGTCATTTTGGAGTCCTCTCCCATGGTGTATCCAGGACCCTTCGACATCCACAGAGTACAATTCATAAAACGAAACGCAGACTGAGACCCAGTTCCATCTCTGTTTTGAACCGTCTGGAAGATCGTGTACGTTACGGGGTCTTGCCCTGAACGGTAGATGATCTGAGCCGCAATGAACAGTTGTTCAAAGTCGGCGTTGATACGACCAATCTCAAGCGTCCCTTTGCATCCCTTGTAATCAATGCGACGCTTTGACAGACCACCGCCGGAGATTGGCCTTCTCCGGATCATGTCGGTGTCGAAGTCCGCTTCAAAGTGTAAGAGATCGCCGCCAACGGTGGAGAATGAATACGTTATCCCATTACTGTCTTGTAGGTCGATAGTGCAGTCTTGACCCGTGTTAAAGCTATACGCCATGTGGCCCTCATTAAAAAGAGTAAGCTCTCTTTAAGGAGAGCCGCAGGGGAATAAGGGATTAAGCTGCTTGCGGAATAGCGGCTATGTTGCTCGTGATGCTGACATTTACACCGCCCTGCAAATTGAGCGTTATGAACCGAGCAGCACCGAGGTACTCGACGGAGATAGACACATTGAGTTGACCTGCGGCAATCGTGACCTGCGTATTGTTTGACGTATCACACACCACGTTAAAAGTGTCGATTTGACCATTTGCTTTGAGGGCTCCGAAGAAGTTGTTCAGCGCGTTCCGAACACCTCTGCGGGTAGGATCGTTGTTCGAGGTCCCTTGCAAGGCGTCAACATACGCACCGACAATGAGAGGAAGAGCCGTCTTCAGGTAATTCGTCAAACGCGGGTAGTTGATACCGTCTTGACCTGCTAGACCGCTTGCATTCTGGCCGTTTGCGAGACCAATGAACGACTTGTTGCGATTCATGGGTCCTAGCCACGTTATGCCAGCCTGAGTGGCTTGCGAGGCTTCTGTGCCAGACCTTGGATTGTACGTCCCAGTAGCAGTGCGATCAGTGCTAACGAGATGCGGTAAGCCGATCTGCGGATTGTTTCCAGGGTTCTGCTCTGGACTCGTTGACCCGATGACCCCGAGGACGTTGGACTCTGGAGAGAGAGACCTCAATTGCCCGAGAGTTGGATCGTACCATTGCACGAAGTCAAGGATAGCGACAGAAGAGATAGCGTTGAAGTTGTTCGTTTGCTTCGAGGTGATTGCCGTTGCAGTTGACGTATTTTCTGGAAACGATGGACCGACCGCAATGCAATTGTTGGTCGTCGCAAACGAAGCCATCGTTGCAGCGATGGTCTGGTCAACGCATCCGCAGAGAACAAACTGACCACAGTTGAGGTTGCCAGCAGCATACATGCCGGTGGCAGAGAGCCCAGGAATACCGACGTAGTTCGCGGAGGTAAGAGAGGCGGAACCGTTCGTTCCCGTACCGGACGAAGGGAACGCGGTTGACAAAAGCGGGACAACCGCGCTCTGCGTGGGAGGTGCCGACGCCACCCAATACTTCGACGGGCCTCGACTTAAATTCAAACCATAATTGATCGCACTCACTGCGTTGGCAACAAAGATTGCAGCGGTGTAGGCCGTACCGTTGTTCGCAATCACACCTTGGAATACTTCAGGAGACGCCCCGGAGATAGTCAAGGTAATGTCGTAAATTGGTTTCGCGGTCGTCCACTGCGCGTTTTTCGTAACCGTCGCGGTCCCAGAATTTCCACGCGTCCCGGTGCATCGAGCAGTAAGAACGAGGACCAATCCTGGAGTGGGAGTCGTCGTGTCAGTTACGGTAACCGTTGCAACAAAGTCCGTGCCATCGGTAACACGAATAGCGTATCCATTGCCTTGCGTACCCATAGCTGCACACGCAAGGATGTATTGCGTACAATGGGTCGCAAGATCGCTTGCCACTTGCTGAATCGCCCCGACCCCATCGTATAGGTCGCTCGTCGCTGTGAACGGAATGCCGACGTTCGGTTGCCCCCACGATCCGGTTCCGATGAGAACACTTGGAAGGTTCGGATTACCAACAGGCACGGTCGGTTGAGGCGCGATCACATTTGTGACTACACCATCATAAAGAAACGGGACGCTCATAATGGCCTCTCAATAAAAAAAGGCCGCATGATGCGACCTAGAGAAAGCGTGGCGCTCTAGGGGTTAGCGAGTCCAGACGGGGTACGGAGATGAAGTTTGAACAGGAGACGGTGACGGAGAGGAACTGCACTGGCAGTCGGTGGCTGTAGGTGATGGTGCTACCGTTGGCAGTAGCGTTGGGGTGGGTTCTGGGCTTTGCGTTGCGATTACAGTAGGACACGGGGTTGGGGTTAGCGTCCAATTGCCAGGCAATGGCGTAACGCCATGCCCTCCAGAGGGGCTCACATATCCGATTGGAGAAGGCCCGCTAGCACTAGCGTTACAGCCAGCCAGAAGGGCCATGCTGCTCAGGATGATCGTTGCGAAGAGAAAGCGCATCATGGATGTGGGAACGACGCTGGAGCGATTCGCACAACGAATCGCTGGAAGAACGGATCATCCTGAATTGCTTGGTTGTCGGACTCTGCTACGAGATCACCGATATTGTAAGCGGTATCTCCTAGAGTGAAATTCCTGATAACTCGATACACTGGTCAACCTCCGACCGTTACGATAGGTGAAAGGGAGTCGATACTGGTGGTCTCGTCGATAACACCGACCTGCGTTCCCGAGATAACCGATTGCAAGACGTACTCTGCAAGGAAGATCATGTGCGCTTCGTAGACATTGTAATCAGACTGAGACTCGTCCTTCGGAGTTGGCAGAGCAAACAGACGCAAACGTACCGACGAGGTATCTGGCAGCGCGTACCACATGTCCATATCGGTTCCGACGTTGTTTATGATTGCATCGACCACCGATGCGCGGAGACTCACGGGAGTATCGACTAAGGGAACTCCGGTATTCTGGTACGCTGAAGGGGTCCAGACAGAGACTTGAATGCGCTGCTCAAACCGGGACTGAAACTGCGTCATCGTGCCAATGGTGCCGATGTTGCAATGCACGTTGGTCAATCCATAGATAATGACCGTAGGACCACTCTCATAGACCACCACTGAGGGGTCTGGGTAGCCCCTCAAGGCAGAGGCGAGTTGCGAAGCAATCGTGACGAGCGTATCGTATCCAAGCGACTGGTAGCCAGCGGATTGAACGCCCCGCGTCGGGTGAGAGAAGATAACGTAAAAGTTATAGAGGCCAGGAGTGCCAGAGAAGGTAATTTGCGTTGCGAGACCATCGGGCATCAGCACCATCGCGACGCTAGACGTTACCGTAGGAGGGATCAGCACCGTTTGAGTAATGCGGTCCTTCCCGCGAGGAGGGAGCCTCCGACCACCGGGTAGCGGGAAGAACGAGACTGCATACTGGTTCTGCGAAAGGATTGTAGTCAGTTCTGGTCCGGTCGGAAATCCTTGATAGCCTTGACCGGGAACCGTGATCCCCGCACTGTTAATCGCCGCCGTACACGCAAGGCCGAGAACGTCAAGGACCTGCTCGATCCGTCCCATTAGCGTCCCCCAGGGTGAGCCCACCCGTCAGCGCGGCGATTTTCTTTCGCATATCGCCCTGCATTACTGGCTTAATGAGCACCGCAAACCCCTTAGCCTCGAACGCCTCCTTTATCGACGCGCGTGAGGTAAAGAGGAGGATGTAAAGGGCAGTATGAGCTTCACGAATCCGATCAGCAGCAATGTCACCGCCAATCGCTCCCATTGAAATATCAAGAATAGCAATATCTGGATGGAATTGCTCGCAGAAGGCAATGGCTTCCGTTCCATTGACAGCTTCTGCGACAATCTCATGTTTTAGATTGATAAGCATTGCGCGAAGTACTTGTCGAATCTTCAGTGAGTCGTCAGCAAGTACAACGCGCATAGCAGGTTCCTACTTCTTAGGCGATTACGTCAAAGGCCCAGGTACCGGCCTGGACTCCATCAACGCGGACTGAGAGTTCCGCTGCACCAAGAATCGAATTGGTGTTCCAGAAAGGCAAAGCGAACGGCACGGAAATCGTACCGTCGTAGCCAGCCTGGAAAGCGAAGTTTTGGACGAGAGTCTCAATCGGAGAGCCACTCTTGAACTTGTAGGCAAGCTCGACCTTATGAGAGGGCTTCGTAAGGGCCACGTTGGCCCATGCGATATGGCTCGACGTTGGCGGTCCTATGATACTTTGCTGAACGGTCTTTACACTCGGACCAGCAGCAGTAGCAGAGACCCATACGGCTGGAGCGTCAGGACTTTGGGAAACGCTTGATACCGCCGACTGCAAGACAGCCGGAGACGGATGAAGAGCACCGTTGACGTGGTTCTGAGCGGCTTGGTGGTGAGAGACGGTGGAACTTGACATGGCTGATAACTCCTTAGAAAGTGATTATGCGTTGATTTTCTCTAACGTACAGATGAAGCCTTGCAATCCGCAATCTGCACTACTGTACATCATAGAAACTTGGTAACTGTCAGCTTGAGACATTTTAACGACATCTAGTTCGTTAATAATGTATCCTGGCAATGGAGGTATGTAGCAGAGGAATTTCGTCCTTGGAAAGGTCATTGGGATTGGTGGCTTATGGCTATCGCTGACACGGTTAATCGGTTGCAAGCCAATCGGTACAGAGGCTAATATCCCTTCTCCTTGAGCTTGCATCGAGTAGAGGCCACCCTGTAGCGTCAACTCAAACCGACCAGCAGGACGAACGCCACCGTACTTTCCTTGAACGTAGACAAAGCCACTCGTAGGCTGGTCTTCCGAAGCTCCCGCGTCTGGATGTGGCTTCTCAAGCGTTGAGGGGCTCTCTACGCGAACAAGGATGTTCTGAGACATCGGTCTTAACTGACCAACGCAGTATATCCCCGCATCGGATTCATACCCGTTCTCAACCAGGAAATCCCCGACTTGCAGCTTCGTTCCGTCACACATACCCTCAAATATCATCAGGTCAAAGACCGTGTTCTCGACATGAACCTTTGATGCTCTTTGATGATTCTTGAAGTACATAGAGAAGGTCGGATACACAAGCGAGTTCGGAGAGATGACCGATCCGGACGTGTTGGGATTCATGCGGTATACGGAGTAGCTCTGACCAATGATGCGAGCGGCGGTTCCTCGACCGTACCTCTGGACAATTCGGTTGAGGGTTGCTATCCGCGTCATGCTAAATCACATGGAGAAAAAACAGTATGATGAGGAGCACGACAAGACCGCCGAGGCCGTTAGGAGCGTATCGCGGCCAGTTAGAGCCGTAAGGGCTATATCCAAGAAAGCAACCAATGAGCGCAAGGACAATGATTATCCAAATAAGCGAATGCAAGTTTGCAGTTAAGTACATACGTCACCGTCCTCTAATTCATCGTAGAAGTGCGTTTCAATAATCTCAGCCTCTTCGGCCATGCGAGCTTGTGCCTCGTCAACGAGACGCTGATACGCCGCCGTATAGCAAACGAGACTAGGAATCCTTACATACGTTTGATTCTTTGCTTGGAGAGAGGCGAGAAGGGCACTCTTGTCCTTTTCGAGCTTCTCATTGATGCGGTCTTCCCAGGCCAGGATTGCTGAACGATATTCTTCAGGCGTCACAGTTACGAAGGAGGGGGAAGTGTCGGAAGTGGTGCTGGATACGCAGGACCATTGAACATTACGATGCTTGGAGCATCCGTTACTGTGACAGCATTCGGAGAAATGGGGCCGGAGTTTACCCACTGGCTCTCGAACGGGTAGGTCCATTCCGTAACCGTCGAAGGGCCGAAGCCAAGACTGTACGTGATGCGAGCGATGATAGGCGTCACGATGTCGTACGCCTTAGCATTCGTATCCCATCCGACCACGGGTTGCCACACCACCAACGCATACTGACCATTGCTCATGCAGACTCCGAAGGAGGAAATCCCAGACGTTGCCACCGCCGCCGGAACCGTGCAATTCGAGCCGATTGGCGTCGTGTCTTTGAGGATGTTCATAAACCCGGCTATTTGATACGCAGCAGGTCTCGGAGTATCGTCGTTGGAGAAAATGCCATACGTCTGACCACCGGAATCGTAGAGTGAATATATGTATGACTTCGTGATGCCCTGAGACTGATGTTCGAATATCTGACGGAGAATGTACGATCCTTGAGCCCCTGAATCAACGTCGTTTATCGTAGTCGATGATACTTGGTATCCGAACTCTGTCGCCGCGACAGGTCTTGACACGGACGCTTGCTTTGCATTGCAAAGATTGTACGCTACATCCGCATAGACCTGACTGCAATATCCCTGAGATCCCCAACCCGCATTCTCTGGGAAGAAGCCCGCCTCGTAATCGTGCGTGTTTCCGTAGTTGATATACGGGGAGAGGTCTCCGATATTCGCGTACGTCGCTGTTCCGCCAATAGATGGCCCGATAGCAAGCAAGGCCGAATTGTTCGACTGAATGTATGCGTAGATCGTTTGAGCGGTCGTGGCGTCGTTTGGTGCCCAAGCACCATTGCCCGTGAGGTCCGCTTCGTTTGGTCCCTCGATTGCATCGACATCCCCAGGATTGAGGTTGGAAAGATCGCTACCTATCGTCCCAGACGAGATGAGGTTCGTTGTAAGCAAGTCGAACTTAATACCGTTCGCGCCGAGTAGGTTCATCGCGCTGATGACAGGTGCGCTTCCGGGGATGATGCTCATTCCGTCTCGGACATGGTGGATGTTTAAGTACTGGAGATTCGCTAGCAGTTGAGGGGCGTTGCTGTACTCTGTATATGACGTATGCACATTGAATCCAATTTGATCCTCGAAAGCATAGGCCCAGAGACCGGCAGTTCCACCGATGACTGTGGTAGGGTTGGTAGATATCGGAGGGCAAAAATACGGGGCAAAGAAACTGTTCAGAGCCCACCAGCATATCTCCGTACTCGGGAGATATGAAGCAGTTGCTTGCTCGCGAAACCCAACAAGTCCGAGCAACATAATGAAAAAGCAGACGATTACTTTGAGCTTTTTCATCATTCCCCCTTCATAGTGGCGGTTGAATGACAATTGTCTCTGCCACCCAGGGGGCGTAGTTGGTATTTGATAACATCACGGAGAACGCCGGAATAATTTGATTGACCGTCGTCGTATTCGCCGCCAAGTGGAAGCCATAGAAGGAGTTGAACAACCCGACGCTATGAGCGTCCATAATCCAAGACGAGCCAAACCCTGAAGGAACGGCAATGCCGTTATTCGATGACGTGCCCTGCTTCGTTGCAATTCCACATATTACCATCGAACCGGGCCTTGGTACGGTCACGGTTGGGCACGTTGAGGACTTGAAGAAGTTCTCGCTCGCAGCGAAGGTGGCAATTGGATTTGAACTGTCCACTCCATTGAAGTCGTACGACCCCCACGCTCCGGTATCGCCGCCGCTTGCAATCCATTCAATGGATGGTCCGATACCTGCTTGATTGGTGACGTATCCCTGCCAGGTCGCAAGGCCAATCTCGTTTGAATTGACAGGTGGAGAAGCGGGATAGACCTCAAGCGGATCAATAACCGAAAATCCACCTGGCGCAAGGATAACCCTCCGCGTCGCGGAGTACTGACTCAAGGCGAAGTAGGAGACGACGAGATCCCCGTAGGGAACGACCGAGGGGAACTGTTGCCACGTCTGAACCGTGTTGCTCGGGATTTGAGCCGTTGCAGTCTGAGCCAAGGAGACCGAAGTTGGCGTCAAAGTCGGAGCCGGAGTAGGAGTAGGAACATAGACGGGGGTCGGCGTTGGGACGGGGGTCGGTGGCGCAGTGGGCAAAGCGGGCATTGGCGTTGGGGAAGGTGGCCCATTCATAGAGATGATCGTTGGAACATCGGTCACGGGTATGCCGCTCGTTGACGCTGGAGCGTTCGACCACGAACCGTTTGCAAAGCTCCACTGCGTTACGGAACTCGGAGAGAATCCAGCGTTGAGAGTGACGGGAGTCGATATCGGGCCGAACGTATTCTGAATGAGCGTGTTCGTGTTGTAGGAGACCGCCGGTTGCCAGAGGATGAGGTCGTACTCCCCGGTGGTCTTACAGACGCCCAACGCCATCACACCGCTCGTATTCACCGTCACCGGAACGACGCAGTTTGAGATCGGAGCCGTGTCGGCCAGGATGTTCTGGAACCCGGCGATCTGAGCATACGAGGGACGTTGTGAACCGTCACTCCGCAAGAGCCCATACGTCTGACCATTCGAGTCGTCTAGCTCATAGATGTAGGACTTTGGAACGCCTAGGATCTGGTGATAGAGGATCTGGCGCAGAATGAATGTGCCCTGCACCGCCTCAATGGACCCGTTTTGCTGGTACGGGTTGATCTCATACCCGAACTCGGTTGCAATGATCGGTCTCGTTTTGCTTGCCTGTTGAGCATTGCAAATATCGGTGATGAGTTGGCCGTAAATGAATCCGCAATACGACGGCCCACCGAACCCCGTGTTCTCAGGCGGGAACCCGCCCTCATAATCGTGGACGTTTCCGAAGTCCTCATACGAAGAGAGGTCGCCAATCGACGCATACGAACTGTTGCCGGTCGCGGGGCCATACGTGAGCGCTATCGGGAAGACAATATTTCGTACGGGCCACACGATATTCGATTGCTGCCACCTGTCGAGCGAAGCCCAATTTGCAAGGTTACAGCAAATGTCAAGCTCGTTGCTATTCTCAATTGCCTCGACAACACCGGGATTTATAAGGAGCATATCTTCGATTACTTCTCCGATAGGCTCATTGTGATTGACAATAAGGTCGGCTTTGATCCCAGCGGCTCCTAGAGAGTTGTACTCATTCGTTTCCCAGACGGCAGTCTCAAATGGTTGCATCCCATCTCTAACGTGATGGATGCGAGCAGCAACGAGTACAGCCTGGATATACGGATAGTTGGCATAATTTCCATAGTTGAGATGGATGTTGATTCCGACCGACTCCGTAAGGTTGTACGCGCCGACTCCCGTCATCCCATTGACAATCGGAGCAAACGTGGGAACCGGACAAGGGTACCCATACGGATTCCCGTTGGCCGCATTGTATTTATAAATGCAGGTCGTCGAGCTTGTCGTTATCGCAAGCGCCTGCTCTCTTTTCTCTAAAGGAGACCCAAGCACGAAGAAAAGAACTACACAGAAAAAGAAAACATTTTTCATGTAGCCCTACATAAATCGAAAGACAGGTTTCCCTGAGATATACGTCGTTGCCGTGCCAGAGGTGTAGTTCGTCACCCAGATATTCTGACCGTTCAACGGGATATTGACATCAAGGTTGTCAACGGACGAAGATGGATTGTTCCGCGTGAGAGAAACGAGAGCCGCCGCCGTCGAGTTCGCCGCTACCGTGGTCGCCACGTAAAAAGAGACCCCCGCGCCAGGCGGAAGGTGAATGACGACACCGCTCGCCCCTGTCGGCAATGTGCCCAACGTCGTCCCGACCGCCAAGACCGTCGAAGGGAAGGCAGTGTCTGACCCGACTCCAGATGCGGAATACGTCTGGAGCGGAGATCCGAAGATAAGAGAAAACGGTGAGACGACTAAGCGGCCTAACGAATCAACCTGGAACGGAGAGATTTGTCCGTTGGTAAGCGTTGGCGGAGTGGTATCATATTGCCCATAGAGCAGTCCAGGAGCCCCGCCAGTACCAACAGACTGGGCCAACGCCGCCCGGACAGGAAGGATCGCCAGGAAGACGATGAACGGGAGTAAGGGTCTAAACAGCCGCGTAATCAATGTCAATACCACCCGTTGAGTTGATCGCTGCTCCGCCATCGACGCCACTTGTAATCGACCAACAGAGACCAACAGACGTAAGAACCTGCCTCGGAATTGATTGACCTCCCCCAAGCTGCAAAGAGAAGATCCGATGCGCCGTTGAGATGTTTGCAACGAATCCCGTATCGTAGAGATTCAGAATTGCGCCCTGTGGAAGAGAATCGGTATTCGTAATTGCCACGATCCGAACTGGGCCTAAAGAGAACGATCCGCTTGTATTTGCGCCTGCGGGGACTGAATAGTATCCCGTAACTAGTGGCATATCCAAATCCTCATCATACGTTTCATACGCAGGCGGGGCCGTACTGTCACTGACAGGGACGACAAAGAACGAATAATACGTGAAGTTGATATCCGCTTTAAGGGCCGCAAATACAACGTCGCGGAGCGTATCCCCGACGTTGTATTGTGTACCTCCATACGAGAAGGGCTCGACAGCAACGAAGTGCATCGACGGCTCCTATAGCGGCTTGATTACGACACTCCGACGACGCACGTCTCTTACCATAATCCATGCAATGACGAGGCCGATAAGCAAACCAATTGCAATGCCACCAACGAAGAACATCGACTCATTGCAGTGATAAGCGTATGCTCCGGCTGGATGGTGGATCATCAATGGTCGGTGAATCACTGTGCTGGTGCCATTAACCATTGGCCGTAAACTCCCCAATCAAGGTCATGTGAAATGTCAACCGTGTATCGACTGCCATCCCAATCTGGGTTTCCAATCGAGTTCTCATACGCGGTTAAAGGTGTGCAAGGAGCACCGTTTGTTGGGCACAACGGATTGGAGTATTTCGCGGCTGTGTACGTTGAATCTGCTTCTGTTTGAAATGAAAAACCCCAGTTACCACTTGTGTCTGCAATGTACGCGCCCCAATCCGCGAGAGCGAATAAGACAGGAAGATGTGTGGCAGGAACTCCGAGGGCCAGTATCTGGCTGTGGCTCATATTGAGCCGAAACCGTTCGCCATACGGCGCACCTTGATTACCAACGCATTGAGTGTCTGTACTGCTTCGGTACACGCTTGGATAAACTGTCGCATTATTGTTAGTGCATGGCGCAACCAAAAATAAGGCATGCGAGACTTTATTCCCCACCCATTCCGCATCGCGGACAACGCCTGCCCACTGAGCAAACCCGGCTCCGGTCTGTCCGAAGACGAGGCCGGAGCCGGTAACGGGGCCGTAACCGCAGGCCTGAGCGGTGAGCGTACCGCCGATTCCGCTCAAGGGACTCGTGCTCCAGCAATCTAATTCGGTATTATTGGTCGTGTCAATCGAGGTGAGATGTGCGTCTGTGCCACCTGCTGGAATTGCATACGATGGAATCCGAAAGGTCTTACTTCCAAAGTCGCAACTGGACCATGATGCGAGACAATGAACGGAATACTCTGGATCACCCGCCCGACCAAAGTATATGGGGTGTTGGTACTGGTTTGTCTGGTTTGAGTATCCAAAGGAGGCTGAGAACTTGAACCCTGGCGACGCGGCAGTATAGAATCTCTGGTACGTTGAGGAGTTCGGGTCTGGTTGAAAGTTCGATCCGATTGGCGTATTCCAAACTGAATTGATAGCATAGGGCACCCAACTCAGGTTTGGATACGCATTCGGAGCTTGGAACTTGCTGATGAGCGAAGCTCCTGCGGGGAGCGCAACGACTGGCGGTGGTATCGGCGTTGCAGTCGATACTGCTACGGGGGCAGACGTTGGCTGTGAGCGATGGCGGTGCCAACCTTGAGCCGTAGCAGGTAACGCAAGAGCGATCATCGCGACGACCGCCAGGAACGTGGATGTTAAGCGGCCCATAGTAACGCTCTGTTATTGAGTAACGGCTGAAGGAGGGGTAACCATGTTGGCGGTTTGGTCTCCGATAGTTGCTCCCGATCCAGGAGCAATGGGCATCCCAGGTGTGGTCTCTGGAGCGGCACCTGGCGTTACGGCAACGGGCTCAGTAGTAGCGGAATCGTCGGGAATGCTTGAGCCGGGAGCAGGGGCTCCAGTAGCGTCGGTTCCAGAAGCGGAGGCCACGGGTTGAGGAACTGATCCAGCAATCGGATTCGCAATGACCGGATTCGCAGCGGCATCTGCCTGGGCCTGAAGGGCTTGAGCGCTTGTATCCATGTTCCCGAGGTCAGTTGCGACATTGGTAAGGCTTGCAATCTCTGGAGTAAAGTCTTGTCCGGTAGCGAGCTTCTGTTGTAGGTTTGCAATCTGTCCTAGGATATTTGCCGAAATTGCCTGTAACGCAGTTTGCAGAGTTGCATCCTGGCTTTGGAGTACGGTGATCTCAGTGTCTAGGTCTGCTTGATTCTCTGCCATTGTCTTCATCTCCGAAAGTAACTGAGTGAATTGAGAAGCGGTGTTGTTCGATGGCTGCGGACTCCAGGGAAATCTCATGCTGACCACCTTGGAGGAGCAAATGCGTATTGGTGAGTTGATGAAAGAAGATTCTGGATACCCCACTTCCATGCGAGGTGACCCTCTACTCTTGATACGATGTTGGGAGAAGCGGTTGATAGTATAATTAACTCGTAGAGAAGGCCCTGAAACCCGTTGGCGTCTCCAGCAAGATTAAATACATACAGTGTCCCAGACGTAGTGTTATACGTCATTGCACCAGAAAAAACTTGAGTCCCATTTCCATTGAAGATTACGTTCTGACCGGACGCTGCCATAGAAGTAAGTTGAGTAGTATTGGTTACGACAGGATACGATGCAGTCGAAGGACCGTAGTACGTTGCTCCATTGTAGCCGGAGTAATTAAGAGTGCTACCGCTCGTCGTGTTGAAACTGTATCCGAATCCGCTTCCACTAGACGTTGCACCCCAAAACGCAACTATCTGTCTAGTGCTTCTTCCACTATATGTCGATGACACGAAGATGATGCTCCGATCCGCCGTGCCTATTGGCAGATTCGGATTTGAGCTAGCACCGATAAGCTGACCAGAATTAGACTGTACCGCTGGAGGATTCAGGTTGAGAGGTTGATTTCCAGAAGTTCCTTGAGAAAGATTGTTCCCTCTTCCACTCTTGTCTCTCCACGCTGATATCTTTGTCCCACTACTTGCCGTCGTAATCGAACTTGTGTCTCTAGAATCAAACCAAGCAGCTAACGTCGTTCCTAAATCACGAGGAGTCCATAGTCGTGATCGAGCCGCACGTCGAACCCCGATATATGACATAAGACTAATCCTGTAAAATTCCGATTGATACAGTTACGTCCGAAGTGCTAGCGAATGTTGGGGCTCCTGTTGCGAAAAGGATTCCATACATCGTGGTACTGCCAGGAGTTAAGACCTTCCCGATTCCGTCATCCACGTACAGCGTATGCGTCCCTAGGCTAGAGTCTGGGCTCGCAAGAGTACGGACAGCCGTAAGGAAAGGAATGTCCGCTACATTGATAGCGGGAGTCGTCTTGTCAGTCCAAGTGCTATTCGTGGGGTTGGATTTGAAAAGATACAGCTTGAATCCGGTCGTCTGAATACTCTTACACTTAATTACGATGGACTGAAGAATCCCTGTTCCTGCGGTAAGGAGCGCATTAGAAAAGGTGATCAGTCCTCCGACTATTTGGCCCGTGGCATACGCCGCTGCGGTGACAGTTAAAGCAACGTCCACCGTTGCTGTTTTGCCTCCGATTTGCCCAATTGCTGCCGTTGACGTAACAAGGGCAGGCATTGTGGCAATCGAGATCGGCTGCGTCGTCTGCCAAAAAACACCACTGACAGGAACCGGAACGCCGCCGGTAACACCTTGGATAGGGTTTGCAGTCGTGGCCGTAGTTCCAGCCGCCGTTGCGGCTACGGTATTGAATGACCCGCCCGATATAGAAACAGGAACCGGAACACCGCCAGTAACACCTTGAATCGGGTTTGCGGTCGTGGCCGTGGTGCCAGCAGCTGTCGCGGCTACGGTATTAAATGACCCACCCGATATAGAGACGGGAACCGGAACACCACCTGTAACGCCTTGGATCGGGTTCGCAGTCGTTGCAGAAGTGCCAGCAGCGGTGGCGGCAACCGTGTTGCTCGCTCCGCCGCCGGAAGTGATCGCGACGTTGACCGGGACACCGCCAGTTACGCCCTGGATCGGGTTTGCGGTGGTTGCGGAAGTGCCAGCGTTCGTAGGAGCCACCGGGCCACCGCCGCCACCACCAGAGCCGCCTGAGACGATGGCAACTTGGAGAGCAACCGATCCGTCGCTCTGCGCTATTCCGTAAAGAGGCCTCTCTGTTGCTCCGTGAGGAAGAAGCCCAGTTAGGTCGATTACCGCAACTTGGATGATGCTACCCAAGCTGAAGGAGGACTCTTTTACAGCCATGATTTCCCCGATTAAAGCCAGAAGAAAAGTCGATGAGCTTTGATAAACGGTCGTGCGAACGACTGCCGGATGAGTCTAAAAGCGAAGACTAATTGCTTATGTCTATTTGATCGCCAACGGGCGAATCGTCTTCTGGCTCATACGTTGCCTTGAAAACGTCGTCAGCGATTGGGTATAGTTCGCCCTTGATTCCTTTTACGATCCAATGACCAATAGGACACCACAGAAAGCCTTCGAGCGTTGCGATTTGAATGCGGTTGTTACTGTCGAGGTAAAGGCTTCCGCGCCTTGCGTTTTTGTCTTGCATGAGAGGCAGGACGGTATCAGGATTACCGTCCCACTGAACGGCCTCAATGACGAGAGGCAGCTTTCGGTATCTCATACGGATCTGTCAATCTCCATCCAACGCGATTGAAAACGCACACATGACCATCGACAATGGTGCGAACCTCGATGGGCTCTTCTCCGCGTGGGGACCATTGCTCATACCCAACACCGTGGAAGCACCGATACTCATACAGGGTGGGGTTATTTTCAGGCTTCTTCGCATCGAGCTTTTTCTGCTCTTCTCTCGCGGCGTCGAGATAAACCCAACCGTTGAGGCTATAGTACCGACGCATGCCGCAATCACGGAGGATTATCCCTTCGGTTGATTCATATTCTGAAACGTCATCAGCAATGGCATTGATCCAAGCCTTCTCAGAGGGTTCTTTAGATGACTCGGGATCGACCATAGCCTCGGTTCCTGCGGTTTCCCGCAATGTCAGGGTCAAGAGGGACGCTCAACGCGTCTGCGAGCTTGCGACGCATGACGTTGCACAACGCTGCTCGCTCGGGGACTTCCGTTGAGCGGAAAGTCACAACATCCGCCTTAGAGGCCAAAAGATCCTGTCGCGCGGCCAGGATGTCACTTTGTAGCGCTCGGATGATCGGCAGGTAACCCCATATCGGTTGGGTCAGTGTATCGTCCATGAGGTACTCACCGGGCGGGTCTGAGCCCATGCTCGTAGCCCCGACGCTCATTTGAGCCCCGTTGAGCAGGATCGAGGGATCGTTCGAGCCGACCATGATGGTTATGCCGTTGCCAGCCTTGCCAGGAACCGACGCATACGCAACGACGCTACCATTGAACGCGGACGGAAGAAGCATGTTCGAGAGGCCCAGAGACGCGGCGATCTTGGTTCCGAGAGTGGTGGGGGTCTCTGATCCGCTTGTCGTGATCGTGCTCGACGAGCCACCGTTGACGCTCACGCTCACCATGGCGTTGGCAGCGATGCTTATAGGCGTCGTGACGTTCAGACTCCAAGACGCCACGACGTAGAACGTAGGAAAAGCAGGGTGCTCGGCTCCGAAGATCCGCACTGCTTCCGTTGGAGCGTTGGCGAGATACGCTAACTTGTTCTGCAACATGGCATACGGTTGATAGACCGCAAGCTCAGAGTTGTAGAAGGGGTATCCCGATTGGAGCGATGCGCTTGACAGCGTATCAGGGAAGCCAAGAACGCGCACGATCTCCATTTGAAGCGTGTATGGAATGATCCATTGGGTCATAGCACGCGCTCCATATCGTTAGGCTTCTCTGGTAGCGATGTTATTGATACGTGCAAGCTCTATGAGGTGAGGAGATGCGAGGTGTTGACCGGGCCGGAAGATGACCGTTGTCGGACCAACCGAAGCCATAACCTCGTGACGTTCTGCAACGACGATGTACGGAGGCGGCGCGGGAGGCTTGGGATCTTCAGGGACCGGAGGAGCGGGAGACGGTTCTTCCTGTTGCTGGTCAACAGGAAGAACCGCATCGCTCTGTGAATCCGCCACATCCTCAGAAGGCAACACTTCATCTCCTGAATGAAACGGGGCCTTCTGAGAATGGTCTTTAGGGTTTATCAACGGAAGTCGCTTTCTTTAGAACGAAGCGTAGGTCCAGAGAACGACTGAACGCGCACGACGCGCACCATTGCCAGTCATAATAACCGTGGATCTGGTAACGTCAGTTGGGCAAACCATGTCTCTGATACTGAGCCAGTCGATGTGCATGTTGCGACCCTGGCGGTCTTGGTACGCTGGCATCAGAATAAAGGCGACACCGCCGGAAATCGTGACGTATCCTGGGTTGTAGGAATTTGCGGCCCAATCTTCGAGGCCTTCGTACCAACGGTCAACGAGTGCGCCATCACCAGTGATGATGGTTGCATACGCATAACCGCTACCACCGTATGCAGCAAGCGAGATTCTCGGAGCATTCGTTGTCTTCAAGAACGTGACGCCGAGGTACTTACTGATCTCCCCAGACTTGTAAATGGCCGATTGCCCCAAGGTCTGGTTCGCTTGCTTGAAGTCTGGATCGTTGTAGAGAGACCGAAGGACGTTTGGAGCAATGTGCGCGATGTATGTTCCCTCGGAATCGCCATCGTTGTTACGCGCATGAGGAACCGCGTTGTTTTCAAGGACGTTCACGCAGTCCAGAATGTTCGTCGAAAGAAGGCTAGAACCAGTAGCCGGGAGTTTGCTGAAGTGCAAAACGCCAGTCGCTGTGATCTGTGACGGAGCATCGCCAGCAACGATAACGTCCCCTGCAACGATAGCAGTGGTGACGTTCATGGTTAGCGTTCCAGAGACGCCGTTTGCGCGACAATTGTTCGGAGCACCTTGAGCGCCATACGTGCCGAGACCGTATGGAACAAACTTGGAAGTGTTGGTTCCTGCTGGAGTGGCAAGAGTGACATTCGTCGTCCACGCGCCAACCGTTGAACCTGCGGGATAGACGGTTACAGGCAAAGAGTTGGTGCTGTTCGTCGCGACGATAGAGCCGTTCGTTCCGCCAGTGCCAGTGGTGATGACGGTTTGGAATGCTCGAATGTCATCGACTGCAACCGCCACGCCAGTTCCATTCGAATAGCCAGTGGTCGCGATGGTCGATCCAGTTGCATACGCTGCAAGGAACGTATCGCGAGCAAGCAAGTCGATGGACTGAACGCCTTGATGATATGCAACCACGAGTTGGTGCATGAAACGATCAACAATACTGAAGTTCGTGCCGATGAGGTCAAGGTCCATCCCGTCTTCGATCTCGAACGGGGTGAACGTATATTGCTCAATGGCAAAGTCAGTTGGCGTTATACCGTCGCTTGGTCCCGCCGCTGCCGTTGCAGGAGGAGTAACCGTAACGACAGGAGCCTTGAGCCCTGGTCTCGTTTCGGTGATCGTAGTACCGCGATGCTTCTCGTATTTTTGACTGAAGATAGCCCCGTCGGAACTCTCGAAATATCCATTAGTCGCAGTAAGGAAGTCCTCAAGTTCGGTCTCAAGGTATCCTTGCTGGATCATAGGCTGAAGCTGACTCGGGAACTGTGCGATGTCAGTGCTGAAGAGATAAGGGTTGAACGTCGGAACCCATTGACCAAGAGTTTGCATTATCGTAATCCTTGTAGTGGAGTAATTCGCCGACCTCATCGCATCACGCGACTAATCAAGCGTAGTAGCTCCAAAACAACTCATCACGAGTGCTATGGAATTAAAGGGTGAAACCACCCAAACCAAACACGCGCCCATCTCGGGATTGCGTGAATGAAATCTAGTTTACGTTGAACTTACGCAATTGTGCGATCTGGCATACGCGATAGGCTCTGCACAATGAGCACAGTTCAACGGATGATAGTCAGCCGGAAGGACGTTAATTTTGTCTACCGACTCGTCGGACATGAGCCCCTGTCTCCACGCGTATATCGCCACTTCACAACGACTCTTCATTTCAAGTTTCACGAACACGGAAGAGATGTGGTTCTTTATGGTTTTCTCGGAAAGAACCAGCTTGCTTGCTATGTCCTTGTTAGCAAGTCCACTGCCGATGAGACAGATAACTTGAAGCTCTCGCGTCGTTAGGCACGCACTCCTCAACTCACCTACCGCCGCCAAATCTCATTGACTGCTTGTAGGCAACCATCGCTTCCCGCCGCGCCTTCGGATCTAACGTACGAAGATCAGGAAGTCCGCCAGTTGCCTTAGAGCCAGAAGCTCCGCCAGCGGTTGACGCTCCGGTGGACGTAGCATTCTTTTTCGTAGCGTCATCGGTCTGCGTATCGGTAGTCGTCTGGGTTCCCTTGTCGGCAGTTTGAGTGCCCTTATCGGTCGCCTGAGTACCCTTGTCATCCGCATGAGTCTCAGTCGTTTTAACCTCAGTCTCGGTAGCTTGCACAGGTTGTTTGAAAAACTCCTTGTGCGCTTCTTTCCATTGAGCGAGGTTCTCTCGAATCCCGATAGCATCTCCCGTTTTTGGGTCGATCTTCGCTTTGTCTCCAACGTCAGATAAGAAGATGTCCACAATTCTCTTGTGGATGACACCTTCGGCCTGCAATGCCTCAATGGCTTCAGCACGTATCACACGTCTGTCGGCAACATTGAGTCTGCCTTCCAACGTCTCCGCATCCTTGCGTCGCTTCTGGTTCTCTTTGTTGAGTTCTCCGATCCGCTCTTTTGCTGCTTCAGCAGCAGTTCGAGAATCTTCTAACTCGCGTCGCAGTTCGTAAATTTCCTCAACGCCACTAACACCATTGGAGCTTCCATTGGTGTTAACGACATCGCGAGACTCTCGGCTTTCTCGGCTTTGAGTACGTGTCTGCGTCCGCTTTGGCGACGGTTTAGCGACCGTCGCAGTAGTCGTGCTTGATTCGCTAGAGGTTTCGCCATCGCTGGCAGAATCGCCATCGGTGCCACTAGCTTGAGTTGCACCATCTCCGGTGCCTTCCCCGTCAAACAAGTACATATTGAACGACGGAACCCATTGATTCGAGGTTGTGTAATCCGTAGACAAGGTATCTCCTCGCGCATCACGCGCTTTGCGGGCATCACGCCCTTACTACTTTGGTTGGCCAGCCGGTTTAGGATCATGCTTCGCTTGAATAGCGGCAGTCTGATCAACAGTGTCGAGTTCGGTCTGACGTTTGTCTTCTTGCTCTTTTTGGATCTTTGCAAGTTCTTCTGTTGGCTCTAGCACGTCGAACAACGCAGAGGCATTGTCCACGGCGGTCTCCTGGCTAATTAGGCCACCTTCAAGAGCCGTTGTCTCCGCTTGAACCTCTGCGAGCTTATCTGCCCCGACAAGTTGGTAGTAGTCCGGCCAATTCGCTTCGAGAATCGAATCAGGATTGGGCTTTACCTTCGTTTTAAGGGACGGTAACGCCACGTCAACTGCGTTAAAGAGCCGCATACCAAGACGCAACACGGCAAATCCAGCAGTCTCTCCAACGGTCATACGAAGGATGTCCGCAAGGCTTATCTGGCCTTGGTTGAGCATCTTCATCGCAACGCTGCTCATCGCTCCCATCGCCTTCACGTCAGGAACGATCCTCGACATTGCTCCAGTAGCACGAGCCTTGTCGCTTAGAACCGAGATGTACGTTTCAATCGCAATCTTAAGACCCTCGCCTTTGATTTCGAGAAACTTAGCATCTCCGCCAGCTTGAGTGATGACATCCGAAGCTGTTCCGCCAATTGCCGTATCGTCGTCATAGTCTCCAAACGCTCCACCGCCCGCTTGGGCCTTGTCGAGAATTTGGGCCATCTGTGGATCGCCCGTATAATCAAACGCACGTCCTGTCTGCGACAGAGTTCGATCAATGCGAAATTGATAGTTAATCAACTTCTCGTCAAAGATCGGCATTCCATCAGGATAGAGCTTGTTATCCAGGGGAAGTGGAACTTCCCAAACTGCCGGGACAAAGCCAAGAGAATGAGAGAATGTCCGGTCTGGATCAACCTTCCACTTGTCTTCAGACCAATCCGCGCGTTCATAAATCCAACGAGGAGTCGGAAGAAACCAGGACTCACCATCCGCATCGAGGACAATGCGAAGCACCCAGTCGTTCGATGGGGTAATGGAGTATGCGTTAGACTTCACGCGATTGAGGCCGCGTCGTCCAGCCTTGTCAGCAGACCATATCGCCTTGAGGTCTTCAATGTCATAGCCGTCAGCGGCCAAGAAGTCCTCACCGATGAACCAAATCCGCTCGACCGACTTCAGTTCGCCAGGTGCAGTACGATGGAATATCGGTTTGCATTCGTAAGAAGGCCAAACCTCGAAGTGGTACGTCCCCTTGCCCTTTGGCACGAAGCCGCCCTCTGCGTCGCCCTCTGATTCGCCCAACACGCGACCCACGATACACGTCGAGCCAATCGACGCCTCCCACGTTGACCGGATCATCAGAAGCCAGTAGCTGGCGTCCCGAATGAAAGCCGCGATCCATTCGGTAGTAGCGTCGTCGTCACGAGCCTTCAGGTTCGGCCTACGAGCCTCACCGAAGAGCATGGAGCACATGTCGCGGGTTGCTTCAGCAGGAAGCCCGTCCTCGACCGCCGCCCGCCGGTCGTTCAAAAGGATGCGCTCACCGTCCATGCGGGCTCCGTGGCGCTCCTGCGAGAACCCAGAGCCAAGGTGAGAGTAGAGCTTCCCGGTCAGAGCCCTATTGAGTGCTTCGAGCCGCTTCTGTCGATGCGTCCAACGCGTAGATTGAGTCGAGGATATAGCCGATTGGAATGCTACGAAATCCATCAGCAATCCTCAGTTTCATGTAGATATGAATATGTTACGCACCTTATCAAAGATGCCAAGTTGAGTTCCTGCGGTAATCATATACCACTTCTTTCTATTACACGGCCCGCAGAGCGGCTGTATATTCCAGATATAGTCTGATCCGCCATGATGTTGGGATATGATATGATCCTTAGTTAGCTTTCGCTTTTGTTTGCAATTAGAACAAAGGTGCTTATGGGATTCCTTTAAAGTCTCCCATTCCTCGCTAGTATGCGACCCTAAAACTCCTGCCTTCCTGGCACGACGAAGTGCATAGTTTATAGCCGACTTCGCCTTACCTTCAGGAGTCCTCACCCAATTGTAACTATAAATACGCTTCTTCTCGATAGATTCTGGCTTATCGGCGTACTTTCGCTTACGTGCTCTTTGGCGTTCTGGTTTTTCAAGCATCTCTCTCTTTTGACGCTTACGAGAATTTGATCGCGACTTCTCAATATCCAAACGATAATGCTCGTGATTGTACTCTTTAGCCTCTTCTTTGTGGGAGACATAATACAGGCGATCCGCCACCCTTTTCTTATCCTTATTGTCTACAACCCATTTTCGAGTCTTAGCGCAAACACAAGGTTTACAGTCACTGGCGCGACCGAATCTGCCACTTTTATCAAGGTGAAAATCTTCAAGAGGTTTCGTTTCATTGCAAATTCCGCATTGCTTAGTACCGTCAAACGGCTTCAGTTTCGGAATATACTTCTTGTTAAAAAAG
>Ga0302324_100005591_pt1 | contig 27376 bp, 27 predicted proteins | sample Palsa_T0_1_FD_201949 | JGI IMG/M metagenome (GOLD analysis project Ga0302324, IMG submission 201949) | Peat permafrost microbial communities from Stordalen Mire near Abisko, Sweden - Palsa_T0_1 | ecosystem: Environmental > Terrestrial > Soil > Palsa > Peat permafrost | place: Sweden: Abisko...
CGCGGCCGTGCTCGACTTCCTGGCCGACGGGGAGTCCTGGGCCACCTCCGCGCTGGGACTGGCGCTCGGCACCAGCCAACGCAGCGTGCAGCGCGCGCTCGACGAGCTCGCCGCCGCCGGCAAGGTGCAGTCCTATGGCGCCGGCCGCGCCAGACGCTGGATGACGCCGCCGTTGCCCGGAATCGCGACGACCTTGTTACTCCCTGCCCCGCTGCCCAGTGATTAGGATGCGCCCATGAAAAAGTCAGCAGCTGGAGTCGTACGTGAGTACGGCCCCTTCCTCGATAGCAAAAATGTCGGCGGCGTCACTTATGACGGCAAGGACGTCTGGGCGGCGATCGGTGACAAGCTCACCTCCTTCGACCCCACCAGCGGCATGGTGCAGCGCTCGCTGAACGTACCAGCGCACGCGGGCACGGCCTTCGACGGCAAACATCTCTACCAGATCGCGGAAAGCCGCATCCAGAAGTTGGACCCGCAGACTGGCAAGGTGCTGGCCTCGATCCCGGCGCCCGGCAACGGCGGCGACTCGGGCATGGCCTGGGCGGAAGGGTCGCTGTGGGTGGGCGAGTATCGCGCCCGCAAGATCCACCAGATCGATCCCGAGACCGGCCGTGTTCTGCGTTCCATCGACTCCAATCGCTTCGTCACCGGGGTCACCTGGTCGGGTAAAGAGCTCTGGCATGCCACGTGGGAAGGCGACGTCAGCGAGCTCCGCCACTTGGACGCGAACACCGGCGAGGCGCTCGAAACCCTGGAGTTGCCGGCCGGGATCAATGTGTCCGGCCTTGAATCGAATGGCGGCGACACGTTTTTCTGTGGCGGCGGCGGCACAGGCAAGGTGCGCGCCATCCGCAAAGCCCGCTGAGGCGTTTGCGCCGATTACCGAAGTCGCGGCGCGATCGCGGACGGTCGGCTCGCTGTCAACCTGCCTCCACTTTGGACGCCGACCGGCACCGAACGGCGTTGATTCGTCTCGAATGAAACTCGATTCCTATTGAATCTTGGGCGCCAGTTCGCAGGTGACCGGAAAAATGACCACTCCGTCACGCAAAGTGTCGGCTTCGCGCATGACCGCTTTCAGGAGGACAATTATTTCCGGTCATGTTCGGGCAGTCCCTCGCAGCGGCTGGTGCGGACCCGCAGGATTCGCAATATCAGAGAAGATGTGCGGATCAACACCGCGCTCTGGCAGAGCGCCTGCCGGATCCTCGAATCCTGATTCCTCCCCTGGCGGGTCGGTCGGCTGCCGGCCGACCCGCTTCTTTTCCTGTGACTCGGGCCAGCGACCACGAGCTCGGCGCCGTCTCGGGCGCCAGATTTGGGCTCGCGAGCAATATTGGACGTTTCATCGCCGCGACCGCCGACAGAATAGTGCGGGTTCTGACTGCCATTCGGCTTGCCCTGGATTTCTGTGCCAAAAGTGCCGATTGGATTTCTCGGTATTCGACCAGAGGGCCGACGGAGTTACCGGCGTCTCGGGACAGGTAGCGCTTCAGTTCGACCCCGAGGCGCCGCCGCGGTGGCGGATTCAAGGCGACGGCAGCCCCTCCACGGCGTAGAGTCGCGCAACAGTCGATTTCTCCCGCAGCGGCCGCACGGCCGTATAGGCCGGCGAATTCCACCAGTCCTGCAGCGCCTTCATGCTGGGAAATTGAAGGATCACGATCTTGCCCTGCGGCAGAATCGAGGAATCAAGGGGCACTGGCGTGGCGTCGCGCACGAGCCTGTGGCCGCCATAAGGCGCAAAGGACTTGGTCGCTGCCTCCCGGTACTGGGCGAAAGTCGCCGCATCGTTCACGCTCTCGATATTGGCTACCAGGTAGGCAGGGGCGCTCACCGTCTGCGCATGCAGCACCTGCATCGCCGATGCGCCCGCAAGAATCCCCAAGGCACCGGCCAACGATATTTTAAATACGGTTCTCATCGTCCACTCCCATTGATTTCGACGCCGACCGCCAAAGCACGAATTGCCGTGGTTGCCTGGATCCGCATGGTTCACGAACATTTTATAATTCGCGGTCCCCCACCCATCCTGGCTCCGGCAAAGGCCAGCGCAGTATCCCACGGCAGCCGGCACAGTCGATGCCTGAGGGCTCATCGCGTGAGCCGGAAGACCACTGGCGCCGGGAGTCGCGCTGGACAAGGTATTCATCGTGACGCACGATGCGCACGTATACGCGTCCAAGTTCAAATAATACGCCACGAATCTTAAGGGTTGACTCATGTCTGGATTCAGAAGCGCGGCCCTCGGGCTGGCAGTGCTTGGCGCGTCGGCTCTCTCGTCGATGCGCGCCGCGCACGACGACATGCCGCGCTACAAAGTCGATCCCTATTGGCCCCAGGAATTGCCGAACAACTGGATCATGGGTCAGGTGGCCGGCATATCGGTGGACGGGCAGGACCATATCTGGGTCCTGCAGCGGCCCGGCTCCTCGACCAAGGACGAGCTGGGTGCATCGCAGACCCCGCCGCGCAACGACTGCTGTGTGACGACCCCGTCGGTGCTCGAATTCGACACCGCGGGCAAAGTCATCCGCTCCTGGGGTGGTGCGGGCTTCGTGCCGGACTGGCCCAGCGGCGAACATGCGATCTACGTCGACAAGGGCGGCAACGTCTGGATCAGTGGTTCCAGCGTGGATGATCGACAGGTGCTCAAATTCACACCCGAGGGCAAGCAGCTGCTCGAAATCGGCCGCAAGTCCAAGGAGCGCAAGAATAACCAGGACACCACAATGCTCGGACGTGTGGCCGGCATCGATGTCGACGACGCGGTCCACGAGGTCTATCTGGCCGATGGGTACCTGAACAACCGCATCGTCGTCTACGACTCGAATACTGGAGCGTTCAAGCGCGGTTGGGGTGCCTACGGCATTCCGCTGAGCGAAGTCACAAACACGATCGAGGGTGTCGAAGGGGATGTGCCTGCTGCCGGGTCGATTCCTGCCTACGCACCCGGGGATCCCCCCGACAAGCAGTTTCGCTCACCGGTGCATTGCGTGCGGCTGTCGGCCGACGGGCTGGTCTATGTGTGCGATCGGCACAACAACCGCGTCCAGGTTTTTACGAAGCAGGGCAAGTTCCTGTCGGAGTTCTTCCTGCGCACCAGCACGCTGGGCAACGGCTCGACCTGGACGCTGACTTTTTCGCGTGACCCGCAGCAAAAATACCTCTTCGTCGTGGATGGCGAGAATAACCGGATCGCGATCGTTCGCCGCAGCGACGGGGTCGAGGTCGGAAGCTTCGGGCACAGCGGCCGCAATGCCGGCCAGTTCCACTGGGTGCACCAGATCGGGATCGATTCGAAGGGCAATCTCTATACGGGCGAGGTGGACACCGGTAAGCGCGTGCAGAAATTCATCCTGCAGCATTAGCGGGTTCGTCCCGGCACGGTGGTAACGCAGCCTGCCACGGACCTTCTCTGCAAATCCACCGCGAGCTCAACTGTTGCGGCCGCGGCGACTCAGATTGGCTTCGCTCCAATCGAACTCGGAAGGCTCGACCAAGGTGGCGCGCCCCTTCACCTTCTCGGCGGCCGGCCCGGCGGCCTTCTCTCTCAGAATTTGGTAAGGCTCGGCTGATCGAAACCGTCACCTAAATGCGAGACCATTCGCGAGCCAATCGGAACACGGCAATAGTCGGAAAGTGCGCGAGTCAGACCATACACAAGGTTTACAGGACCAAATCATGAATAGATTCGAAGGCAAAGTCGTCATCGTCACGGGGGCCGGTTCTGGTATAGGTGCCGGAACCGCCCGGCGCTTTTTGAGTGAAGGCGCATTCGTCACGCTTAACGGACGACGTGAACACAAACTGCAGGAGACCATCGCGGGATTCGATTCCGCCAGGTCACTTGTGCACCCTGGAGATGTGTCCGACGAGAAGTATGTGAAGCGCCTTGTGGAAGACACAGTAACGCGGTTTGAGAAGTTGGACGTGTTTGTCAACAACGCGGGGATGGCAATTTTCGGTCCTTTTGAGAAGACCACCACGCAAGATTGGCGCAAGGTGATCGGCACTGATCTAGACAGTGTTTACTTCGGTACCCGCGAAGCACTACCGCATCTCCTGAAGACGAAGGGATCACTCATCAACGTCTCCTCCGTATCTGGCTTGGGGGGAGATTGGGGGATGAGTTCGTACAATGCCGCGAAGGGCGCCGTTACAAATTTTACGCGTTCCTTGGCGCTGGAGTACGGCTCGCGCGGCGTGCGGGTCAACGCCGTGGCACCGAGTTTCACATCCACGGAAGCCACTGCCGAGCTGGAAAAGAGTGAAGCAGTGATAACAGCTTTTCGTGACCGCCTTCCAATCGGCCGAGCCGCCACACCGGATGAAGTCGCCGGCGTCATCGCGTTTCTCGCAAGTGAGGACGCCCGCTTTATCAATGGAGTGAACCTGCCGATCGACGGTGGTCTGCACGCGTCCAACGGGCAACCGAATTTCCTCTCGCTATTGGGATGAAGCTGGATACTAATAGAATCCTGAGTCTTCTCCCCGATGGACGCGGCAGGATCGGCGAGCGGCTGAGCGTCGATGCGATCGCGCAGGCGTTCAAGCGCGTCGCAAAGTGGATCAAGATGTCGGCCAAGGAAGTGGCACAAGTGAGCGGGCACTCGATCCGCGTCGGGGCAACGCCGGATCTCTTGGCGCTGAATATTGATCTAGCGTCTGTGATGCAGGGAACAGGGCCGCGACAAGGAATGAGTCGTCACCTGATGCGCGATGCGCTCTTGCCATAGATGGACGCGGCGCGCGCCGCCAGATCTGCGATCACCCCGCAATTATCTGCCATCGATACGATTCGGGATCCCGCAGCTAGCGCTGCGAATGCGAATCTGATGTCGCGAAGGATTTTCTGGAATCGGTTTGCGTAACTGTTCAATTCATTCATGATGGCCGTGCCTGTTATGAGAGTTGATGCGACGGAACCCACAATGCGCCGTGGCCGATCTCGCAACAAATGCAATGTCTGACAGACAGTTAAGGAAAACTTAACGTGACTTCCGCTTATGACCGACTGCCGCTTGGCGCACTGCGTATGTTTGAAGCGGTGGCCTCAAATCTGAGCTTCACGGACGCGGCCGAAGCACTCAACGTGACACCGGCGGCTGTCAGCCAGCAAATCAAAACGCTGGAGGCATATGTGCAGGTGCCACTTTTTCGACGCACCGGGCGCCGGGTGCAGATCACCGCGGAGGGCCTCGAATTGCTGCCCTCGGTGCGCGCGGGGTTGGACCGACTCGAGTCTGCCGTGCAGCAGCTCAAGCGCTATCGACGCGCGGGGCCTATGCAGGTCAGTCTGACCGTGTCGTTCCTGCAGATGTGGTTGCTGCCGCGTTTGCGCTCGTTTCGACGTAAGTATCCGGACATCGACCCGCGTTTTCATACCTCGCGCGAACTGGTCGATTTTTCACGCACCGAGAACCACATAGCAATCCGCTTCGGCTGCGGGCATTACGCCAATCTTCACGTTGAAAAGTTGCTGGATGAGTGGTTGGTGCCAGTTGCAAGTCCGGAACTGATCAAACAGTATGGCATGATCGAACGTGGCGCGGACCTGGGCAAATATCCGCTGCTCAACAGCGATACGGAATCCTGGAGTCTATGGAGCAGACCCAGTGAGGAGGCGGCGTGGCGCTCCGGCGCTCCCAATATCGACGATTCGGCCGGCATCCTCGCCGCCGCGGAAGCGGGCCTGGGTTTCGCGCTGGCTCGCTGGACGCTGGTCAGCCTTCCACTTCAGCGCGCTACCTTGCGACTGGCCGGCAAGGATGTGCTGCCATTTGAGTCAGCCTACTATTTTGTCTGTCCGAAGCCGTTCCTGGACCTTCCGAAGGTCGCGCACTTTCGCGAATGGATTTTCGCTGCCGCACGAGATTTCCCCCGACCGGCCGAGAGTATCAAAACCTGACAGCCTCACCTTGGATTGCGATTCAGCTTTGTAAACGAACAGCCTGAATTATCTGGAACCACCGCAAATGAAAGCCAGAGCAGCGTGCGTCGCCGCATCTGCGGACGAGCACGCACCGCAACGTTGTGCGCATAACGCACATTGAGTTGCCGGGGATACGCGGCGGTTTGGAGTTCTCGAGGATATACCCTAGGCGAGGGCTCAGCAGACGCTCAAGGGCTGACCGAAAAAAGCGATGGTAGGACTCGTGAACGGTCCGGAGAGCCAACGATCCTGCCATGCTGACGCCGAATCTAGTGCGGCGGGACAGGGCGGAATTGGCCGCCCGCCAAGAGTCCATGTCGGGCCTGGTGTTTCGGTAACCGAGGTCAGATCGTGGCTTTGATCATGTCCGCAGCGAGACGCGGACGTTTGAGGGCCATCGCGCCGATCACCACAAATAGCGCCAGTGTCAAGAGTTGAGCGATGACGAACGGCGGCTCTTTCCCGCTCGGGGCGAGAACATGCAGGAAGGGGACTTTCAGAAATGCCTGTACGACGGTGACGAAGACGTTGAGATACACGGCCACCACAATACTTACGATGTAGATGCTACGCCAAGCGAGCGTGAGATGTTTGAGATAGAGCGCCAACGCCGCAATCACAATGACCACGAGCTCAATGACACCTAAAATCCGCGCCGGGTCAGGGGTGGGCGTTCCCGGAGGAGATGGCAGCGCAAAACCTGTAACGCTGATGATCGCGGTGCTGAAGAGGAGCGCGCCGGCCAAAGTCGGCTGGCGTCGTGCGCTTCCCAGTAGATCGACTAACAGCAGAGCGCCGACCAATAAGCCGGAAAACGATAGAGCGACGTGTAGCGTGAGCATGGCGGCCTTCCTTGTTGTTCGCTGTGCCGACGACCCAATGTGCAGCTTGGCACAAAAGCTGGCGGACCGCACGCCACCGCCGACACCTCGCTGCCGAATGGAACTCGCCAGTGAGGGTTTGCTGTGTGCTGTAGAGGAGAAGACACGATTCGTGCTTTAAACGCGCGAATCGGTTTCCGAGAGGATGCCCGGTCCGACCCTTCATGAGTGAAGCGAGGGACTCAGGGAATGTCAACACAGGTACCCGTGCGGGAGCGGATACCGCCTTCGATGGCTTCGCACACGTTCGCGTAGGAGATCTCGCTGAAATTCGGCGGGCGCGGCCAGCAGCGAGGCAATTAACTTGCCGGCGGCCGACACGATGCCATGCTGCACATGACACAAATGTACAATCTGCCGCCAACCCAAGTAAGGTTCGAGTATGAATCCAGACTTCCCGGAAGTTGGGACCTTGGTTTCGGCGGGGCTGGCGGCGAAGGAAATCGATGCCATATCGGTTCCGGATCGGCATGGCGGCGAGACCGGCACCCATCATAACTGCTTGAATTGTGGGGCGGATTTGAGCGCCAGTTACTGCAGCAGCTGCGGCCAGCCGGCGCACCTACATCGTTCGCTGTGGCACCTGAGCGAGGAGTTTCTGCACGGGGTGCTCCATTTCGATACGAAAGGCGTTCGTACCGCGCCGTTGCTTATTTTCCGCCCCGGCCTGCTGACGCGCCGTTACATCGATGGCCAGCGCACGCGTTATGTCTCGCCGATGGCGCTGTTTCTGTTCTGCATCTTTCTCATGTACTTCGTGTTTTCGCTCGCCGCAGAGGGCGATTCGCACAACGTCAAAGTCAAGGCCGAGGATGCCCGTACCGCCAAGGCTGACTTGGTCAAGGCCCAGCAGGAGGCGGACGACGACGTCGCTAAGGCCACCACGAAGCTCGAACAGCTCAGGAAGGCCGGCGCCGACCTGAGCGAGGCTCAACAGGAACTGGCGGAGGCCAGGTTCGCGAAGAAAATGGCTGCCGCCTCAAGCGCCATCGCCAGTGCTGCGATCGACCTCGGCTCACGATCAGCGGCGGAAGCCCGGCCTGGGCAAGCGCGGCCCGCCACACCTAAGCCCGGTGACACCGCGGTGTCCACCGATGCTGCCGTTGGCAGTGCTACCTGGCAGGAACAACTGGCGGCGAAGGCCAAGCCGCACGTCGCCGATCCGGGAACCAAAGGCAAGATTTTCCGCGCACTCGTCAACCCGGATCTCGCGCTCTACAAGCTCAAGAGCACTGCCTATAAATTCTCGTTCATGCTAATCCCGATTTCGCTGCCGTTCCTGTGGTTGATGTTTTTCTGGAAGCGCGGCGTAGCGATGTACGATCACGGGGTATTTGCGCTGTATTCCTTGTCGTTTATGTCGCTGCTGTTCACCGCCGCTGCGCTCATGGCAATGATGGGCGTCAGCAGCAGCGTGGTCGCGATGTGCATCATCTTTGTGCCGCCGGTGCACATGTTCGCGCAACTGCGCGGTACCTACGGGTTGGGACTGTTCGCCGCATCGTGGCGCACGATCGCGCTACTGTGTATCTGCGGAACGGCGTTTGTCTTGTTCCTGCTATTCGTGGTCGCGATGACCCTGCACTGATGTCGGGGCCCGTATAACGGCCATGGCGTTAGAATGGATGGGGGTGGCTCTTGATGATTACTTCTGCGTACCTCTCACTGACACGATTTCACACTTGAACACTCAAAACGTCGATCGGATGCCGCCCGGCATCCCGTACATTGTTGCCAACGAGTTTGCCGAGCGCTTCTGCTTTTACGGTATCAATGCCATTCTTGCCGTGTACATGACGCAGCACCTGCATTTCGGGCAGGCGCAAGCCACGGTGTGGCAATCGCTGTTCAAGTTCGGCGCCTATTTCTTCCCGCTTGTTGGCGCCATCATCTCGGATGTGTTCTGGGGTAAGTATCGTACCATCTTGACACTGGCGTTGGTGTATTGCGCTGGCTGTACAGTGCTCGCGACCGGAGGCGGTTCCACCACGCTGGCGGTCGGTCTTGGAATGATGGCTGTTGGGACGGGCGGCATCAAGCCCTGCGTCTCCACTAATGTCGGCGACCAGTTTACTACGAAGAATCAGCATCTAATTGAACGTGCCTTCAGCTACTTCTATCTCTCGATCAACGCCGGTTCGTCAATTTCGATATATTTTTGCCCGATTTGGCTCAACGCCTACGGTCCCAAGCTGGCGTTCGGTATCCCTGCTGCGATGATGTTTCTTGCAACGGTCGTGTTCTGGCTGGGCCGGAGCAGATTCGTGGTCGTGCCGCCGGCGATGACTCGAGGCGCCAATCGAGGCTTTCTGTTGTTCGCGCTCGCCCTGATGCCCGTGCTGGGCGTATCGGTTTGGATATTCAACATCGTGGGGTCGGACTATCGAACTATCGCCGCGCTCGTCACGCTTTTGGGACTGCTTGTGCTCGTGGTGTATTTGAGTCTCCACACGGGTTTGCAGCACGCGCTACCCGCTGAACTGCTGGCCTGGATGCAGGAAGCCTTCACCGGACCTGCACTCAAGCAGATCACCGGCCTAGCCGTCATCTACTACATCTTTATTGCAATGTTCTGGTGCCTATGGGACCAATCTAACGGTCAGACCTGGACGCTCCAGGCCACCTCCGATTTGATGGACAAGCATCTGTTCGGATTTCTCTCTCATGTTCCCGTTGTCGGCGCGCTTGCCAGCTATCAGATGCTGCCGTCGCAGATTCAGGTGGTCAACGGCCTATTTATACTCGTGATGGTGCCGATCTTCAGCTTCGTGATCTATCCACTGATGGGCAAGTTCTTCACGGTGACGCCGCTGCGTAAGATTAGCATCGGGCTGTTCGTGATCGCCGCCTCCTATTTGATCGTGGCCTCGATCGAAAACGAGATCATGCATGGGCGGACCGTGAGCCTTTGGTGGCAGATCCTAGCCTATGTCGTGCTCACCGCGGCGGAAGTCCTGATTTCCATTACGGCACTCGAGTTCTCATATAAGCAGGCCCCGCTCAAAGTCAAAAGCTTTATCATGGCGGCTACTTACCTGCTCGCGGTGAGTATCGGTAACGCTTTTACGGCGCAGGTCAACAGCGCGATGATCAAACCAGTGCCGACGATCTCCGTCACGACGGGCGTCGAAACTTGGGCGCAACTCAAGAGCGTCACGGACTTGCAGCTCGGCCAGAAAATTGACTTTGGCGGCGACACCGGGGTCACATTCATTGGCGACGACGGGCAGGCCATCGCGCTCGAGGGCACTTTTCTGATCGGCGACATTGATGCGGCTCGCAACCGCGTTCGACTGATGGATCCCATTCACCGTAGACCAGTAGTGAGCGCGGGGCAGTTCAATCCGGCGCTTGGGGACGTCACGACCTATAGGCTCGTGGGGCCCATGTATTTCCTATTCTTCGCCGGCATGGGGGGCGCCCTGGCCGTCCTGTTTGTCTTCGTCTCTGGCTTCTACCGCGAGCGCACCTACGTACGTGATGCCACAGCATAATAGGTTTGGTGCTGGGCTTTCATTGACGTTCAACGTCACATAATTCCTTCCCATAATATTGATTGAGCTAAGCTGTCGCGCTGGCTCGAAAGATGAAATGCATGGCTCGCGTTGCCCCGGATAGCAGATGGTCGGCGGTGGCCTTCCTCTGCCTACTGTGCGGTTTTCCAACCAGTGCGAACGCTGACCCGGACTCCTGGCGGTGGTTCGGGGATTGCCCCTCGGCACAGTCGTTGGCCATCCGTGTTGCATTGGATCGGAAGACGCTATTCCACAGGGTCGTCCCCATTTGCCGTACTGCCGTGCGGGATAAGAGGTCGTTTACTTTCGTCTTCGCGGCCCCGCGTCGCATCACATGGACTGGCTACGGAGACACAGATTTACGGACCTCAAAGGCTGAGCGTATCGAGGGAGATATTTGGTTGGCTGGAGGAGAAGTCGATGGACTTCTGCTTGGCATCAGCTTTTCGACGAAAACGACTATCGTGATGAATACTGTGCACCGGGCAAAGCCCACTGAGCAAACCGCAAGCGAGATCGAGCAGGGCTTGGTGATCACAACACAGCCTGTGCACGGATGGAGCATGTTCCGCGGGAATCCGTCCGCAGCGCACAACGGGCCGTGAATTGTGACTCTCTACTGATTGTCTATTCGATGTATGAATCAGGGGAAGGTGTGACGGTGACGCTGAGCAAAAAATCAAGCGCTCAATCCGCTACTGTGATGACAAGACCCTCCCGCATCAGGCGCCTGATGAGCACAATTTTCGCAGAATCCGTCAGAGAGCCGGGGAGATCCTTGATTACAAACGATGGATTGCACAATGCAAACTTGAGCGATGACGTGGTGAATCCAGGGAAAGTAATCTGCCGGGAGTTGCAGATCAGGGTTAATTTCTTGCGATGCTTCGAAACCCGATACAGCAGCCCTGGGCGTCCGCCCACCTTGCTGTTCAATGTCAGATTCGCCGCCGCCAGCAACGTGCGGGGTTGTCCCGACACCAGTGAGGGACGATTCAGAGTGAAACGATCGGCCATCAGTCCGAGCACGTGCCTGGGCCGGGCTTTTTTTTGCAGTCTCGCTAGCAGCTCCCGCAGCGTCTTACCTAGCAACCCCGGATCGATGTCGTTGGTCGCGAAGCCCGGCGGCAGACTGGTACGAAACTTGGAATCTCTCAAGGCCACGTCAGCCACCACTTCCAGCAGCAATTCCGTCCAGGTCGTCACCAGGGCTCCGAGGCTAACGTGTACCGAAGCCTCCGCACCCGCACGAGCGTTGTGCGGAGTGCCGCGCGGACAATAGAACAAACCTCCTGGACGCAAGGTAAAAGTGTTCCTCGGAGGACCGTCGGGAGGTGTCCGCCAGTAATACCGTTGACCCGGCAGCGGCAACGGGACCGCCGGCTCATAGGCTCGCCATTGCTTCGAGCCGGTCAGCTGCAGGACGAAAACATCGTGCGTGTCGTGGTGGGTGTTGAGTCCCTGCGCGTAGGGCGGAGTGAAATACAGATTGGCCTGGAACACACAGCTGAACTGCCGCTCGGCGCTGCGGCACAATCTGGCGAGGGACGGCACTTTCAGATGTAATTGGTGAAGGGAAATCGTCGCCCCCTGGTCAAACAGCCGTTGTACCCGCACGGCATCGACCCTGTCGCCGGCATACAAATATTCTTCTGGGTCGATGTCGTGGGAATTATCGGCAACTCGAATGTCATCGGCCGTGAGTGGCGTGGCACAGAGGATGTCTTCCAGTGTCTCGAGATTTGCCAGGCCGTCATAGTGTGATGGACTGTCTCGATCGATGACCAGTGGTTCACGTTCGTAGTAGCGCGATAGAAACGTCTCCAGTGATATCGGTTCCAACAAATGCGATATGGAGAGAGGGAAATCAATCATCAGTCTTGCGCGATGCGCGTCTTGCGGCGATTGATCCATTGCTGCATCGGAACCGGGTCGATACGCTCGAGACCTTCAAAGTCGATGCCCGTGGCGGCGATCAAGGAAGGCGGCGATTCTTTTCGCCTCGATACCATGTCCTCGTCGGACAGATCATGGAGTTCCGGCGTCATGGATTCGTTCACGGCATTCACCGACTTGATCGCAGAGTCCGAGTCAGCACCATTTTCCCGCCCGAGTTCAGGCCGGCGTTTGAGCCTCGTTGATATGCGGCGGCGGCCGCGGCTGCAGCCGCCGCCGCCGCGACCGTTTGACCGGAGCGCTGAAGGCACGCAATCAGTGCACCGTGCAGCTCTTCGGACGTTCCCTCGACATCCAGCGCACGATGGTACAGATCGGTGGCCGAGCCATAGTTGCCGCACAGCTCGTAAGTTTGCCCTAGATGCAGCACGCCGCGAAGATATTTCCGCTGCAGGCGACGGCGTGTGCCCAACGCCAGGGGATGGTCGCTATCGCCGAGAAAAGGCCCCCGGTATCCCAGCAGTGCGAGCAGCAGAGCGTCTGGATCCCGGGCGTTGTCCAGATTGCGCTCAAACTGCCAGGCGTCGACGGTGCAATGCTCGGAGTCCAGCAGGAGCTGCCCACAATCCGACCTCACGGCGGCTTTGTTGCCCAGCAGTCCGCGCAATCGAAAAACTGCCGTATTGAGCGCACGGCTAGCGTACCAGGCATCAAGATCCGGCCACAACGCCTCGCACAACGTGTGCTGGCCGACGCCGGAGCCGCTTGATATCAAAAGGCCTTTCAGCAGATCGAGCGGCTTACGGGGGGCCTTGAATACAAAGCGAAGAGGCTTGCCATCGATCAGGATTTTGAAGCCGCCCAGTACATGAATTTCGATTGAGGTCGATCCTTGATTCGGAGCTTCCATCGGCGTGTTCCGTGACGAGTTGGTGCCATCCCGTTTACACAGTTTCGCCGTAGAAGTACTCAGGGGCATCAAAACCTTTGCTGAAGCTTTTCTAATCTATTGGAGATCAATCGGTTATAAAATACGTCGTCGTCCCAAAAGCGCCGCGACGCAGAAATCTGAATGTCGGGAAAATCACTGGGGCCGTTTCGGCTCGGAGCATGGCTGGTCGATCCGAACCTGGATACGATCTCGCGTGCCGGGGAAACGCAGAAACTCGAGCCGCGCATGATGCGGCTCCTGACCTGTTTGGCGCACTCTCCCGGGGCCGTCGTCAGCCAGGAGCTCCTGCTCACGAACGTCTGGGCCGGAGTGGTGGTCGGGCCCGCCTCGGTGTATCAGGCGATTTCCCAATTGCGACGGCTACTTGGCGACACCGATCCGGAACCCAGCTATATCGCAACCGTTCCGCGCAAGGGCTACAGGCTTATCGCGCCGGTTCGACCCCAAGAACCCGAACCAGGGCTACCGCCTGTAGCGCCCCAGCCGGGCGCTGCCCGAACCCTCTCCAGGCGATGGGTCTGGATCGGCGTCCTGGGCGGCACGGCCCTGATGGCGCTGATCGGGCTTGCCTGGATGCCATTGAGGCGGTGGGTGCAGACTGAGGATAACGGCGCCTCGATCGTGGTGCTGCCCTTCGTCGACATGAGCGTTGAAAAGAGTGATCAGCCCTTTTGCGATGGGCTGACCGAGGAGCTCTCGAACTGGCTGGCGCAGATTCCGACGCTGCGGGTAGTCGCACGCACTTCAGCCTTCAGCTTCCGCGGTCTGAGCCAGGATGTGCGCTTCATCGGCAAGACCCTCAATGCCAACCACGTGCTGGAAGGCTCGCTGCGCCGCTCGGGTGACCATTTGCGTGTCACAGTGCAATTGATTGATGCGCGTAACGGCTATCACATGTGGTCTTCCGAGTTCGACCACCCGATCGAGGACGCCATCAAGATACAGGAAGAAATCGCGCGCTCCGTAGCGGACAGCCTGGAAATACGCCTGACCGAAGATACCGCTCAGCGTTTCGCCGAGCGGCGCAGCGTCAGTACCGAGGCCTACCGACTCTACCTGCTTGCCAGGCACTATCAACAGGATCGCACCCAAGCGTCGAATCAACTCGCGATCGAACACTACCAGCAGGCCCTGGCAGCGGACCCGCAGTTCGCGCTGGCCACCGTGGGGCTGGCCTATGCCACCATCAATGAAATCTACCTGGGCGGTCGCTCGGTGAACGACGTCAGCGCAATCGCAGAGCCTTTGCTTGCGCGCGCCCTGTCGCTCGATCCCAGGCTTTCTGAGTTGTATGCGGTTCGTGCGGCGTTGCGCGCAGAGCAAAAGCGCACCGATGAGGCCCTGGCCGATCTGAAGCATGCGGTCTCATTGAACGCCAATAACAGCTGGGCATTCGCGGTGCTGGGCCGGCTTTATAACGGGCAAGGCCAGCCTCGCGTCGCGTTGCAATATCTCATGCGCGCATTGGCCCTGGATCCACAGGATTACATATTGCATGCACGCCAGTGTCTGGCCCTGCAGGATCTGGCCCGCTACGCGCAGGCCAGCGCCGCCTGCAGGCGCGCCCGCGAGTTACAAGGGCCAGGGCAATGGGCATTCGTGGTTTCTGATTGGCTGGCATGGACTCAGGGCGACTTGGTAGAAGCGTTGCGTTGGAGCGCCGCGGCGCTGAAGGCAGACCCCCACGATATGGACTCGTATCAACGGCACGCCGATTTCCTACTGACATTGGGTTTGGCAGCCGAAGCACGTCAGACTTACGAGCAGGCCCGTGCGGCGACAAAAGAAGAGGAGGAGGTCAATATCGGACTAGCCCAGACTGCCTTTTACGAGGGCGGCGCCACGGCCTTGAGGACGCATCTGGCCGCGACGAAACTCGAAGAGTCAGAACATTCCCGACCCTTGATCCAGGCAGCTTACTTTCACTTACTCCTGGGCGAGCCATCCGTGGCTCGCCAATTGATGGCTCGAGCCATGCACGCTCCGGATTTCGACGCCATCCGCTTTAATGGTCCCTGGTCCGCGCGCTGGGGCCAGTCGGATCAGTTGATCCTGGCCGCCGCCGAACTGCAGTCCGGGGACACAGTCGCTGCCGCGAAGCACCTGCAGGAGATAGCGGATCTTGTGGATCGACTCCTTGCCGCGGGCGAGGAGCGCAATGGAATTTATGCATTGAAGGCTGAAGTGTCGGTACTGCGCGGGAATTCCGAAGGAGCCATGCAGGCGCTGAACCGAGCCGCGGAGCTGGGATGGCGCTACGCCTGGTGGGCCGAACGCGAACCCTATTTCGTCTCGTTGCGGGCGCGCCCGGATTTCCGGGCGCTGACGGCGCGTGTAAACGTGATCAATGACCGGATGCGCTCCGAGATACATCCGGTACATTGAGCTGGCGTTACTTGGATTTCTTGGCTGTCTTTGACTTCTTTTTCGTTGGTCGTCGTACGTACGGTCCCTGATTGTTGTCGTCCATCGGTCGCGCGACGCCGGACGATTTTCGTTTAGCCATCGTTTCGATTCCTCCATTTGGATTGAACGTCACCACACTAGGACATACCTGACTATACTACTGCGCATCCTAACTCATGGGCACCGCGTGCCCGCATCACCGATTGCTTACCGTTCGATTGCTGATTTACCGATCTCTGCCAGAGCAATCCGAGCACCGCGGCGCGCACTGCGGCCGCAGTCTTGTTAGTTGCATTGAGTTTTTTGACCACATTGCCGATGTGAAAGGTCACCGTACGCACCGACAGACCCATGATTGCGGCAATATCGGCGGTCGTCTTGCCTTCCGCTGTCCAGCGGATAACGGTAGTCTCACGTGAAGAAAGCTTTACGCTGGCCTCCGGGACCAGCGTCTTGACTAGCAGGCGCGCCATGGCCAGATGTGCCACTTGGATCAGCCGCGCCAGCCGATGGTTGATCTCCTGCATTTCGGACTCGCCAAGCGCGTCATCCGAGCGTGCAACCGCGAACATGCTCAGCGCACCATGGGAGTCGCGGCACGGTTGCGCCCAGCCATAGCGCATGCCTGGCTCGCACACCATTCGACGCAACTCTTGTTCGTCGACACAGTACTCGTCATCCCAGATGACCGCCAGCGGTGATTGATCGCCGGCCAGGCAATCCGGCTGCGTGTACGGTCTTGCTGAGCCGTCAGCGTAGTTCTTGAACACCACAATGCGCTGGCGTGACAGCGGTAGCGGCAGCCGCAAACCGTAGGCACAGCGATCGAAGCCCAGTTGGCGGGAAATATCGACCAGTTTGTCGAATACGCGGTGCGCGTCCTGCTCGCTGAGGAGTATCTGTAGCTGATGGTCCTGCCACGTTCTCACGAGTACCTCGACGCCTGGCCATTTTGTCATTGCGCGGTCAAGTCGTGCGCTCTTGTGTACACGACTGCTCGACGGTAGTACTGAAGGGTGTCGGAATCTTTACTGAAGCTTTTCTGATCAGTTGGAGATCAATCGGTTATAAATGCGTCGTCGCTCCCAAATGATTGAAATCTCATAACTGTCGATCACGTCTGCAGGATTGCCATTATCGGCGGCGGGACTGAAACCTGGATGACGGTCGCGAGGCTATCGAGTGCCTCAAGAGGCTTATCGGCCTGACTCATTTGAAGGTGAGCCGCCGGCGTTCAATCGATGCGCGAGGTCTCCAATCAGTGATCAATCGGTCATCACTTTGATCGGGTGTACGACATACCTTGCCATCGTGAGACATGTAGAGATGGTAAGACTGTAAGAAGTTACAGGGTCTGACTGCGGCGTTTTCGCAATGGAGGATTATCCTCGTAGCAGCATCAGAACATCGACCAGAATTACATCTCAAGGAGAGCGTCGTGGCGAAAGTACGCCGAGGCCCGCGGGCAAAAAGCGAAGGCTCTAATCGTGGCCAACATACTTGTAGTTGACGATCGCCCTTTCGATCGCGCCTATATGGTGGAACTACTCAGCATCCAGAAGCATAGTGTGTTTGAAGCCAGTAACGGTGTCGAAGCGCTTGCGTGGCTCCGATCCAAACACTCGGATCTGGTAATTATCAGAATCATGCTGCCGGCAACGGACGGCCTTGACTTCGTCCGCAGATTGCGCGCCGAACCATCCACCGCAGCGGTCCCCATTATCATTGTCACGCCGGAACATGACAATCCTGAAGCCACGACTCTCGCGCAGATCCGCGGGATCGCCAACATCGTGATAGAGCCAAGTACGCCTGGGAAGATTCTAAGGATCGTGGAGAGTGCACTGCGTACGGCGTCTCATACGACCCCTTAATGGCTGCTGGAACCTTCGATGGCGACGTCCATGCGCGCTGCCGCTCGTATGGCGAGTCCGTATTCAGGAGGGACATCCCACAACCTTACCGCGCCTGTTTGGGCGCGTTTACTGAAGTATGTCCGGGTACAGTGAGTGCCAGAACCGACAATTATGCTCGGCGTCGGCGTCGAAGGGCTTGACCTTGCCTGGATCCAATCGCATCACATCGCCGCTCGTGTGGAACGATGTCCAAGCCACAATACCCCGAGCGTGCGGTACACCGCCGGTAGCGAAACTCGTCCAGAAATCCAACATCTGTGTCGCAAGTAGTTGAGATGCTGGCTTGAGATCCGGTCCGTCGAGACGCGTCGTATTGGAAAAATGAGGAAACTGGTAAGGAAGCTCGGCGGAATGCACTGCGCCCATTTCGAACCCGGGATCCGGCGTTACGGGAGGAGCAGAGCGGTCGGCGAATTCATATTCGTATACGGGGACAAACTTCGAGGCGAGCCATGCCGTCTGAAGATATATGCAGTTGTTCAACCCGTTTCCCGGCGTAAAGTCGGACATGACGGTGCCCAGCGCTGCAGCGGGCGATGAGAACGCGCTCGGCGGATATTTCGCGAGCACCGTTTGCGCGTTGCCGCCGTAAACGGTGTTCAAATGTGCCAGGTAGTTTTCGGCTGTCACGGGTCGGCCGGCCAGAATGTCATAGGCGACATAGAGGCGGAGCTCATCCCGGTTGCCACCGTTAATCAATGGAACCCGAACGAAGTTGCCCGTGCGCATCGCCTCTGCACCCTGAATTGGTACGGCATGACTACCCACACTGGGCGCGAACGTCATGACGTCGCCGTTGGACACCTGGGATGCGGCTTCCAGCAATTGCTCGACCGGTTTGGCGCGCAGGCATTCGAGCGCACCGGTCCCCATCGCACAGCCCACCAGATTGCCCACTTGCTCGCCGATCTTGCCGCTCTCTTCAACGGTACGCAGATGCTGCACACATCCGGCGGATTGGACGATAGCCTTCTGAAAGAGACCCTTCGCTTCGATGGGCGCAAGCAAATGCATGCACACCGAAGCGGCTCCGGCCGACTCACCGGCGATCGTTACATTCCGCGGGTCGCCGCCAAAGGAGGCAATATTGGTTTGTACCCACCGCAGTGCAGCCCGCTGATCTTCTAGCCCATAGGCACCGTTCTCCTCGCCGAAGGAAGGATGGGACATGAAGCCGAAGACTCCCAATCGGTAATTGAAGGATACGATTATGGTGTCACCGAACTTGGCCATATGCGCAAGCGGATAAATCGCGCTGGAACCGCCGACGAAGGCGCCTCCGTAGATCCAGACGATGACAGGTAGACCCCGTGCGGCGCCCTGAGTTGCATTGGGCACGACCACGTTGACGAAGAGGCAGTCCTCGTTATAGGCAGCCTCGGTCAAGCCATAGCGTGCTACCTGTGGACATCCGTTGCGGAACACGGTGGCATCGAGCGGCTTCGTCCAAGGATGTGGCCGTACCGGCAGCGCCCATCGCAGAGCGCCCGTGGGTGGTGCGGCATAAGGGATACCCAAGAAGTACCGTACCCCGTCGCGGCTTTCGCCACGCACCGGTCCCATGTCGGTTACGATTGTCTCAGAGCCAGCGGAAACTGCCGCCGTCGCGGGACGTTGAGCAAGCGCGGCGCCAACCGCACCTTCCAGCAACACGATCGAGGTCAGCGCGACGAATTTTAAGCCTGCCGGATGCCACGCCACCGCGCTCTCCAGAGAGCTAATACCTTTTTGGTTATAGACCGCACGATCACCAGCTTCCGTGCGGCGCCCAACATAGGCACTAGCGCGCCATGCCATTAACGGAATGGTCCTGCCTTGGGGAGGCGGTTCGACCTACAGCGCATGGGGGTTCGATGGCATTTAATGATGATCAACTGCACGCCAAGCGGGGCACTTCCATGAGCTACCTGACATCCACGCTGATTCCCGGCGAAAAAATCGTCTATCAGACTCGCCTACACTGGATCGTCATGCTGGCGAATCTCGTCATGGCCCTGGCGCTCTTTGCGCTCGGTGGGACGTTGCTCTGGTACGTCTCGACGCATTCGGGGCTCGAGCCTGTAACGGTGCTTGGCATGAACATCACCGCTGCCGTCCTATTGGGAAGCGGTCTGATCGCGTTGCTCGCGGGCGCGGTGCGGCGCAACGCGACGGAAATGGCCGTGACCAATCGGCGCGTCGTGGTCAAGAAGGGGCTCGTGCAGCGAACGACCATCGAGATGCTGCTCAACAAGGTCGAATCAATCGAGGTCCGAGAGACCACGTGGGGCAGGCTATTGGGATACGGGACCATCGTGGTGGTCGGCTCGGGCGGCTCGACCGAGCCGTTTTCTCAGATCGCACATCCGCTGGTCTTCCGAAGCGAGTTGCAGCAGCAGATCGAGCGTACTCCGCGGCTCATGGAGGAGCGCGTCCTGGCACCGCAGCCGGCGGCGCCCTCCGTTCAGCGCGTACCGGAGAGCGGCAGCAGTACTGCAACTCTCGGCTCGGCGGTGCGATAGCCGGAGCTCAAAGCTCGATGCGTGAAAATGACCAGGCGCCGAATATGACGAACACCACTGCAAAGACGGCAAGCACAGTAAGGCCCGTGAGCGGCTGCCGATTGCCGTGTCGAGCGAACTGAACACGATGGCGATCAGCGCCATCCATAGCAACGCCTGCGGCGGAGCCACAATGTTCGGGACGGAAGCCCGCGATCAAACAGGCCGCAAGGACCAGCAGACCCTGCAGCATCGCGGCGGTGGCTCCGCCGAGCGCGACGCCTCCCTGACAAGAGGTTCCTGCTGGTGTTGGACGGATGAGCACACCTGTTCCGAGATCGATTAGATTCCTGATCGGCAACAGCTGACGCGGCATTGCCTACTGCTGCTCGGCGTAGTTCTTGACCAGATAGTAGAGGAACTCGCGTCCTTCGAGCAGCGATTTGACGCCGACGTATTCGTTGAGACCATGGATATGGCCGAGGTCAGGACCAATGAACACCGGCTCTACGCCATAGGTTGGAATCCCGACGGCGTTCATAAACCTGCCGTCCGTGGCGGCCGCCTGCAGAATCGGTAGCACCGGCACACCTGGCCAGAACTCCGCCGTAAGTTTCTCGATCGGCCCCAGCATCGCAGCAGTCAGCGGCGGCGGCGAAGTCGGACCATCTGTCTGGGGCATCGTAACCTTCACGGCTGGGTCCGAAACGAGTTCGTCAAGCTTTGTGCGCACGGTCTCCACGGAAACGCCCGGAAAGATACGGCAATTGATGTTTGCACGCGCGCGTTGCGGCAATGCGTTCGGAGCATGGCCGCCATCGAGCATCGTGGCGACGCAAGTCGTGCGCAGCGTCGCGTTCCAACTCGGGTCTCTATTGGTGACGACGGCGATTGCGCGCGCATCGCTCGGGTCCCGCAGGAACGCGCTCATGGCGTCCGCCACTTCGGTCTCGCCCTTGGCAGCTTGTATCTTCGCCATACCAGCAAAGTAGGCCCGATTGGTGTCATTGAACTGCACTGGAAACTCGTAGGCAGCTACCTTAGTAAGCGCAGCCGCAAGGTGATAGATCGCGTTGTCCTTGACCGGCCGCGAGCTGTGTCCGCCTGGGTTGGTCACTTCAAGTCGGAAGTCCTGATAGCTCTTCTCACCGGCCTCGACGTCGTGTGAGACTCGGTGCCCGCTCGCATCGAGTTCTCCCCAGGCGCCTTCGTTGAGCGCGAAGGCAGCATCGATGAGGTCGCGGCGATTTTGTGTGAGCCACTCAGCGCCGTTGAACGCTCCTGCTGTCTCTTCACCGCAAGTGAGCGCAATCTTGAGCGTGCGCGACGGCCGATAGTTCTCTCCTCGGTAGCGGACCAACAGGTCGACCCATATCGCCGCTTCAGCCTTATCGTCCATTGCGCCGCGGGCATAAAAGGAGCCATTCTCTTCATCAAGAACGAACGGATCCCGCGTCCAGTCCTCGCGCTTAGCCTCCACAACATCGATGTGCGCAAGTAGAAGGATCGCCTTCAGCTTTGGGTTCCGGCCCGAGTAGACGACCACTAGCCCACCGTCCTTCGGATGATCGGGCACGGCGAAAGGGTGTAAGTCATCGTCGGAGAAACCTGCTGCTTTCAATCGCGCCGCCATGCGCTCCGCAGCAAGGGTGCAGCTGCCGACCGAAAGGCTCGTGTTCGTTTCCACGAGCTCCTTATAGAGATCGCGGAAGCGCTGCTCTCCCGCCGCTGTGTCATGGGGAGTCGCAGCGTACACAGAAAATGCTGCCAAGACGGCCGCAAGGGCAAAAAATTGCTTCATGGCGAGATCGGCAAATGACAGATTCATCACATGATAGCTCGTGGCACTACACAATGCCGCACCGGAAGTCGAACACCGGTTGCGCCACTCGCGAATCGCCCAAATAACTCGGAGCCGCCGGTCGTGAAGGTCAGCTTTGGCTTCAAACTCGGTCGCTGGAGCGAACTGGGAATCGGCTAGACGCGTTCTATCAGCGTCGCATCGTTATTCTTCGGTGAATTGACCTTTGTGCTGACCGGCCACGCCGCCATGGAGTCGGCGGGGTAGGGCTTCAGCGCCGCTCGCGCCTCATCCACCGAGCCGGTGAACCAGGCCTCGATATCCGCATACTGCAGAATCGCCGGCATGCGCTGCTTCGCGTTATGAATCTCCGCCATCAGCGGATTGGGCGCCATAGTGATAATCGTGCAGCTCTCTAGCGCCATACCGTCCGGTCCGCGCGACGAATCCCACAGCCCGGCAAAACCGAATACTGGCTGATCGGCGCACGTGATATAGAAGGGCGTCTTGCTGCCATTATCGTTGACATGCCATTCGTAGAAGCCCGAGGCCGGCAGAATGCAACGCTGGCCACGCTTCCAGGGTCCGCGCCAGGTTGGTCCATCCGTGAGCTTCTCGATCGTCGCATTGATGGTCGAGTACTTCGGCGGCACACCCTTGGCAAAGAAGGGCACGAGGCCCCACCGTAAAGTCACGCCCTCCCGTTCGCCCTCGGCCATTCGCACGACGGGCACCTGCTGGGTGGGCGCCACGTTGTACGAACGCTCGAACTTCCAGCGGAGCAGGTGCACGAGGAAGTAGCGCTCCGCTTCGGCAACGTCCGGACTGACATAGCGTCCACACATGAAGGTCTACTTTAACTCCATACAGCTTGCTGCACCGCGGAGTACTGCATAGACGCCTGAGCTGAACAGCGCATGCCCTGTTCCCCTTGATCCTACCACGCCATATGTCGAGTTCTTGGAAGCACGGCGCTATTGCACCGGCTGAATTTGCGTCCCAGGGTTGTAAGCTCCTGCGCTGGTATTGGACAATAACCTATGAGTTCATTGCCTCTTGGCGGCCTCATCGCGCCTGGTTTCATCGCCTTGGCCATTGCGGCGGGGTTTCTTAATTTTCGGATCGATTCTGGAGGTTTGGATTGGCTGGGCCTCCTTTTCCTGGCTTTAGCGCTGCGATTTGCCCCGGACACCCGTCGCCTTTTTGACAACGCTATGCGCGCCGTTCGCGGAGATTCTACGGACAAATAGTCTGTGCAGAGAGCTACAAAAATAGCTGCAATGAAGTTGCTTACGACGAGGGCAACCCGACATAGCGCCTGGCGGTTCCTTGGCGCGAGCACTGCGTTTGATCAAAAGAGCCTATATGACTGATCGCCGCCGATCCCCAGGAATGTTCGCTGCCATTTCCACCTTGTTGATGTCACTGGCTGCCTTGACCGCCGATGCGGCGCCGGGGGCGGCCGTGGCTCAATTTCAACCTTTCAAGATTGGTAGCTATAGCGCGGTGGCGCTCAAAGACGGTGGGCTTGAGGAGCCGGTCGACGGCAAGAGTTTCATCATCGGCCAGCCGAATGAGGCGGTCGGCGCGGTGCTCACGGCGGGCGGGGCCCCCGCCGACCATTTTGAGTTCAGCATTCAGCCGCTGCTCGTACACGCCGGTGTTCACGTACTGTTGTTTGATACTGGCGCCGGTGGTTTTTTCGGCGACATTGCCGGCAAGTTGCCAGAGTCCATGATGATGGCGCATGAGAAGCCGTCCAGCGTGACCGATATCTTTGTCTCGCATGCACACGGCGATCACATCGGCGGACTGGTCACGTCTACCGGAGCGCTTGCTTTCCCCAACGCGACGATTCATATTTCCGCGCCGGAATGGAAATGGCTGAGCGGCCTCAGCGAGGATGAGGCGAAGAACTTCGGCATCCAACAGGTCTCTGTCCTGGTGAGTGCGATCAAGCTGAAAGTAGTGCCCTTCGAGCCTGGTGCGGATCTCCTGCCCGGCATCGTCAAGGCGGTTGAGCTCAAGGGGCACACGCCCGGCCATTCCGGCTATCGCATCGGGTCGGGTGCCGATAGTGTGCTTCTCTTTGGAGATGCGATGCACAGCTACCTGGTGTCTGTTCGCAAGCCTTATTGGCAGGTTGCCTTCGATGGCGACAAGCCGCTTGCAGCGGCGACACGGGTCGCGCTCGTCAAAAGCTCCACGTCGAGTGGTCAGCGCCTCTACTCGGAACACTTCCCCTTCCCGGGCATTGGCAAGATCGTGAAGGGCAAGGACGGCGCCACCTGGCAGCCCGAGTCGCTGCACTAAATCCTGAATCGGGGGCTTGTTGGCTTGTTAGGTGGAACCGCCTGTGGCCGATCGGTCCGGGTCTGGCAATCGTGGCAGAAAGCGCGCGAAGTCGCTGTTGATCACGAGAAGCCGGTGGCCTTTGGCCGCTTTTCGGAGGATAAATTCCATCAGCAATGAGCGCACGCGAATAAGATCCGCAAACGTTCAAGAAATACGGCTTCATGCCTCTGCACTACAATGGAAGCGCTCGGTGCGTCTGAGGAATACAATCGCCTCCGTACCGCAGGAACTTACCAGGAAGACGTCATGAAATTGAGTGCACGCAATGTCCTACCGGCCACCGTCAAAGCGGTGACACCGGGAACTGTCGATACCGAGGTCGTGGTCGAGTTGGCACCCGGCATCGAGGTGGTGTCAATCATCACCAAAAAGTCCGCGGAAACACTGGGGCTTAAACCCGGTGCCAAAGCGTATGCGATTGTCAAAGCCTCCAACGTGATGATCGGAGTCGACTGAGAGACCGGCGCGCCCTCGGTGTGCAGCCTTTTGGAGGCCGGCGCACTGGAATCCCCGATCGTCCGGTACTGAGCGATCATTTGGGCACCGCCGCAGACTTCCGCCTCGCGGAATTAGCTTGCCTGGAAACTGCCAACGAGCATTGGCTTCTATTGTTCCTATTCCAAGCTGATTATCACTTTGCCTCGCGCACGCCCCGTTTCCAGATATTGGATCGCCGCTGGCGCCTCACTCAGGCTGTACTGTCGGTCAATGACAGGCGTCAATTTGCCGGCTTGCATTAGGTCCCGCAAAGCGTTCAGATCGTCCGTATTGTTCGTGTCCGCCCACAATTTGACGAGTTTCTGGCTCACAAAGGGTGCAATCAGAGATACCTTGAGGACTCTGGCTAGAGATCCGATCCACGGATAATTACTCTGTGCTCCGACTATGACGAGGATGCCGTGTGGAGTTAAGACGTGTCGGTCGTCCGACAGCGAGTGATTGCCAACGGTGTCAAAAATCACATCGTAACGTTGCGTCCCCTTCGTGTAGTCCTCTTTGGTATAATCAATGACGTGGTCGGCACCAATGAACCGCACCATCTCCACGTTTCTGATACTGCAGACGGCAGTAACATCTGCGCCAGACGACTTGGCGATCTGCACGGCAAAGGTACCCACGCCCCCGGAAGCACCGTTGATCAGGACCCTCTGCCCCGGCCGAATCAGTCCTTTGTCGCGAAGTCCTTGCAGCGCAGTGATTCCTGCAATAGGTACAGAAGCCGCTTGCTGGAAGGTCGTGTTGGTCGGTTTCAGGGCCAATCCTTTCTCGGTAGAGGTCACATACTCAGCGAAAGCACCATTTGCCGTGCCAAAAATCTCGTCGCCTGCCTTGAATAGCCTGACGTCTTTGCCGATTGCTTCGACCGTTCCCGAAAAATCGACGCCCAATCGTGTGAATTTCGGTCTACCTAGCCCTATCCGCATACGTGCGATGTACGGCGTGCCTCGCATGAAGTGCCAATCGAGGGGATTCACGGATGCAGCACGCACCCTTATCAGGAGTTCATTGTGCGCAGGTGTTGGTTTCGCGACTTCTTCGAGTTTCAGGACATCCGGTGATCCATACTGGCGGTAGACGATAGCCTTCATCGGGATTGCATCGCTTGGAAGAGTTGGCGCCGGGACTGGAGCAGAGTCATAAGACAAAGCAAATGCCAGCGATGCCAGTGCGATTACGATTAGCACCACCATGGCGCTGCCGATTTTTGCAGCCAGAGTCATTGAACTGAAACTCCTGCCCGACTATGCGATCACGTCATAATTGACGCCAGCCGGTGAACCGCACGCGGATCATCCAGAATACCAGGAAGCCCAACGGTAGAAACTGGGGAAGGTAAGAGATCGGGAGCACATGATAGCGGCCGGGCAGGAGCTGCGCGAATCCGGGAAAATTTAGACTGCTCAAATGCGAAACTTTGATCGCAAAGGAGGGCGTTAGAGTGGCGATCGGACTCTGCCCCTTGCTCTTCGGATCGCTGCAACAAGAAATGGAAGCACAATGACCGACGGAACCAAAACAACGTACTTAGAGCCGACACAAGAGGCAGGCGTGCGCTTTTTTACGCGCCACATATCCGGTAGCGTCGTCATGCTCAATTTATTGAAATTTCGAGCCACCGCGGACTACTCAGCAGGCCCCGAGCTTGCTCCGGCCGCGTCAATCTCGGGCGAAGCGGCCTACAGGATCTACATGGAGCATACTCTGCCGCACTTGGAGAAATCCGGAGGCAAGGTGCTTTTTTACGGACAAGCTGGCGAGTTCCTGATCGGCCCAAGCGAGGAACGCTGGGACGCTGCCTTGCTCGTCCAGCAAGCCAGTGTTGCTGCGTTTTTGGCGTTTGCCTCGAATCAGGAGTATTTGTCCGGTATCGGACACCGTACTGCGGCATTGAAGGACTCGCGCTTACTCCCTTAATTGCCGAGCATGTCAGGGGCACCGCTCCCGTCTGATCCGGTTTGGCGATCCCTGGCGCCAGATATTTCTTTCTCGCGAGTGACGCTAGTGCCCAGCCGCACGCGGTACATCTCGCAACACCGCCGATTGGTCCAATACCTCGAATACGGCGTCAACGACTGCCTCGGGCCGGTCAAACTGAATGTAGTGCCCGGCACCGGGCACGACCTGATTAATACCGCGAGTGGACAGCCGCGCCAGATCATCGTGCAGTTCCATCCACAGTTGGTTTTTAGCGTCTCGCATCTCCTGCGTTTCGTTTGGCTGCAAGGCAAACGGAGCGCGTGACAAGACAATGAGCGGCAGATCGCCGAAACTGTGCGTCGCGGATCGCACCTGGTCTGAGCTCGAAGTGAACACATTGGCCCATTCGGACCACACGGAGCGAAAGTGCACTGCGGTAGATTCGTTGGCTGCGAGCGCTTCGTTAAATTCGGCACTAAAACGGGCATCAGGCTCCCCGACACATCGCTTGTAGAGCGGGGAATCTTTATCGAAGCCCTTGATGGCTTCAGGAATGCACACCGTGCGCAGCCACTCGACGTACTGATCATTGAGTGTTTTTGTCGAGACATCTAGCAGCGCGAAACGGCGCCCTTGTTCCTCGGAAACGGGGTCGACGAGTACCAGTCCCGCTATTTCAGCGCGATACTTATCGGTATATAGACGAACGTACATGCCCCCAAGAGAATGGCCCACCAGAATGTAGGGCGGCTTTATGCCAGCAGCAATCAAAAGCTCATGCAGGTCCGCTACGGCGTTCGAGCTCGTACTCGAGCGGG
>Ga0302324_100005592_pt1 | contig 27374 bp, 15 predicted proteins | sample Palsa_T0_1_FD_201949 | JGI IMG/M metagenome (GOLD analysis project Ga0302324, IMG submission 201949) | Peat permafrost microbial communities from Stordalen Mire near Abisko, Sweden - Palsa_T0_1 | ecosystem: Environmental > Terrestrial > Soil > Palsa > Peat permafrost | place: Sweden: Abisko...
GGCTGTCCCGAAGGGACGCTCATCGAGCGCCGCGGTGCGTCCCTTCGGGACAGCCGCTAAACGGGGGCGAATTCAAACTAAAATGCTACCCCGATGTCGTCAGCAAAGCCGCTTCGTTGACTTCATCCGCCGCTGTCGCTGCGGGCCAGACACCGGGATCGTCCTCGCCGTACCACCGATCCAGCACGTTCGTCCAATCGCGCAAGCTGTGCACGGCGATGAAATCGGTCTTCACCAGCGCCGACTGCGGATGAAACCGGCTGTACTTGATCCCCATCTTTCGCATACGCCGACCTGCCAGCGATTCACCATGCAACTGCATCGCCAGTGTGAAATGCTCTTCGAGCGTATCGCGCTGTTCGTGGATGGATGGCGGCGCGATCGATTGGCCCGCGAGGAGGGCGGCCGCGTGCCGAAATATCCACGGATTGCCGATCGCGCCCCGGGCAATCCAAACGATATCAACGCCCGTCTCCCGTAGCATTCGCACCGCATCTTCCGCGGTGAAAACATCGCCACTGCCAAGGATTGTCCGCGCTGGATAGCGTTTTTTTAGGTCCGCGATGAATTCCCATCGCGCTCGGCCCAGATATTTTTGTTCGACGGTGCGGCCATGTACGCGCACCGCCGCGCATCCAAGCGACCAGGCCGTCTCGATGATCTCGTGAAATCGGTCTTCGGATTGTGCCGAATCATCAAAGCCGCGCCGGATGCTGATCGTCAAGGGCTGCTGGGCAGGAATCACTTCTCGAACGGCACGAAGAATCGACCGTGCGCGCGGCACATCCATCAACATGTGCCCGCCGCGCGCTTTGTTTTTTATCTTCTTGACCGGACAGGCGAAGTTCAGGTCAATCACGTCGTAACCGGCATCGCGCAGAATCACGGCCGCGGCCGCCATCGACTCGGGCTCGGAACCAATCAGTTGCCCCGCCAGCGGATGATCCTCATCATTGAGATCGATGCTGCGTCGCAATCCCTCGCCGCCATTGAGGAGGATGACGTCGAGCAGCGCCTCGGTGACCGCATAAGCGCACCCGCGCCGGCGAGCCACAAGTCGCATGGCGCGATCGCTGTACCCGGCCAACCCTGCTTGGCAAAACGGCGCGCCGAGATGGATCGGACCGATATTCATTGCGGAATTTTCCTCGTTCAGCCGGCGAGCTTGCTCGCCGCTGTTGCTCCCCGGCCAAACGATGAAGGTTTACTTGCCATCCATCTCTGGCGAGCGCTGAACCAACTGCGGCGCCGGCTCCGCCGGCGAGTCGCCCAGCGTCCCCTCGACCACCTCGATCGTCTCCTGACTCGTCGTTGCCGGCAGACCCGCCGTGCGCGCCTTGAAACGAATATCCGGCAGTTTCAGCACCGCTTGTCGCAGCGCCTGTTCCCAGCGCGATCGGATTTTCAGCAACCCTGGATCATCAGCTTCGAATCGCTTGTGCCGCGTGATATCCAAATCGTTGACGGAATAAGCGAGTAAATCGATCGGCGGCCCAACCGTCACGTTCGATTTCATCGTCGAATCGAGCGAAAGCAGCGCGTATTTGGCTGCTTCCTCAAGTGTGGTGCGATCGTAGCGGATGCCGCGATCGAGAATCGGCCGGCCATATTTCGCCTCTCCAATTTGCAGGAATGGCGACTCCTCCGTGGCCTCCAACGGATTTCCCTGCGGATAGATCAGAAACAGTCCTGGCGGCTCGCCCTTCACCTGTCCGCCGACAATCAGGTGCACATTGAATTTGTATTCGTCGCGCTCCAGCGCCGGGCGATCGATCTCGGCAACCTTGCGCACCTGCTCGCCGATCAGGCGCGCCGCATCGTACATGGATGATGCCTGGGCCAATCCCTTGCCCGCGTTGAAATCGCGGCGCAATAGCGTCAAGACCGATTGGGTACAGGATAAACTGCCGCTGGCGAGAATGATGAACACGCGCTCGCCCGGCTGGATGAAGGGGTGCATCTTCCGGCAAACATTCACCTGATCGTACCCGGCCTGCGTTCGCGAATCCGACGCCATGACCAGGCCATATTTTGTGACGATCCCCAGGCAATACGTCATTACAAATCTATCCTTCCCAAAAAAAGCTGGAGCGTCCAGACAATTGGCATGTTAATCACGCGCGACCACTCTCGCTAGGGAGCCAAGGGTTAGGGTTCTGAAAGGGTATTGAGCGATCTCGTGCTCCCCACTTTTGCCGGGAAAATTTGCTGCATTGATGCCCTGTTTTGGGCCGATTAGGTCTTCACCCTGACCTTTCCGCGATCGATTCATTTCGCGCATTTGCGGCCGGGGGTGGAAGGAATCTCGACCGTGCTCGCAACGCAGATATTTATCCGCCTCGGCTACGAGCTCGTCTTCGACGTAGCAGCCCCAACGCCAATGACCTTGATGCTTTACGTGCACCCGGACCGGGCCAACGACCTGCACGAGCCCGAGACGCTTCAGATCGAGCCAAAAATCCCCGTACACGATTTTATCGATGTTTTTGGCAACCGCTGCGCGCGAATCCTCGCGCCCAAGGGAAATCTGCGGATATCCAACGATATGACCATCGAAGACAACGGCGAGCCCGAGCCGATAGATGTGGCAGCGGGGCAAACGCATGTCGACGAGTTGCCGGACGAGGTTCTGCAGTTTCTATCCGGAAGTCGGTACTGCGAGGTGGATCGGATGGGCGCTCTCGCCTGGCAATTATTTGGCAAGGAGCCGCGAGGCTATGCGCGTGTGCAGGCGATCTGCGATTGGATTCAGAAAAATGTGGAATTTGGTTATCGCCATGCGCGATCCACCAAGACCGCGCTGGAAACGTATGTCGAGCGCACCGGTGTCTGCCGGGATTTCATGCATCTGGCCTGCACGTTCTGCAGATGCCTGAGTATTCCCGCGCGATATGCCACCGGTTATCTCGGCGATATCGGCGTGCCGCCCGATCCGCATCCGATGGATTTCTCGGCGTATTTCGAGGCGTATCTCGATGGAAGATGGTGCCCTTTTGATGCGCGCCACAACATGCGCCGGATTGGCCGGGTTCCGATGGCCTACGGCCGCGATGCGGCGGATGTGGCGTTGACCACTTCGTTTGGCTCGGCGAAGCTGAAGAAGTTCACGGTGATCACTGAAGAGATCACCCCGTCGTGACTGATGAATCTGAAACAGAAATAGTTAGCGGCGGTGCGCAGCGCCGCGTTATCGCTCGACGTTGAGAGCCAACGCGGTGCTTCGCACCGCCGCTAAATAGTCACCCACCCAGCCGTTGTTCGATCACATTCCGCATAACGGCGACGGGCGCTTCTTTTCCGGTCCATGCTGTGAATTGCGCCGCCGCCTGGCGCACGAACATTTCGACTCCGCCCACTGTTTTCGCACCAGCACTTCGGGCCTGTCTCAACAGTTTGGTTTGCATCGGATTGTAGATCGTGTCGAATACGAGCATGGTGGCCTTGAGCGCGCGGGTATCATCACCCAGCGGGCTGGCATCGACGTTCGGATGCATGCCGACCGGCGTCGTGTTGATTAGCACATCGCAGCAGTTGTCACAAAGTTTCTCCATTCGAGCCGAGACCACCTTGCCGGATTTGCCGGTGAATTCGGCGGCGAGCGCGTCGGCTCTTTCCTTTGAACGGTTATAGATTACGACGGTCGCGTCGTAGGCCGCCAATGATGCGACGGCCGTCCGGCCGGTGCCGCCGGCGCCGATGACGGCGATTCGCAAATCCTTCAGGCGATCGCGTGAAATGTTCAATGCCGACGTGATCGTATCGACAATGGCGGCGTAGTCGGTATTGAATCCGCGCAACTTGCCCCCTACGATCGCGATCGTATTTACCGCGCCGATCTGCTCGGCCAGTGGCTCGATCTCGGCGTCTTTCTCCTTCAGATATCGCAGCGCGTTCTCCTTGTGCGGGATCGTGATGGAAAGGCCCGAGAGATCGAGACCCTTGAACGGCACGAACGTTTCCATGAACGCCTTGAAACTTTCGTAGGCTGGCTCAACCAACATAGGAAGGTAGACGCCGTCGAAACCGATCGCATCGAACCCGGCGTTGTGGACCGCCGGCGACATGGAGTGGCGAACGGGGTGAGCGACGACACCATAGACCTTGGTAGCAGGGCCGATGGCGTCCCAGCGGTACAGTCGTTTCATGTCATGGATCGTGACCTGGCCGGGGGCGGTTTCGTCATTTGCCGAGAGGGAAGCGAAGGTGAGGAAAGCGCCAAATTTTTTGGCGAGGACGCGGCTGAGCAATCCGGCTTCACCCATGCAGAAGGCGATCGTGGGTTTCTGTTTGGTTTGCAGCAGTTCGAAGGCTTCGAGATTGTCTCGGATCGAACGAGCGGTCCAGACGATTTTGTTTACGTCTCCGCCGGAATGCGTCTCCTCCAGAACGATGCTATATAGCTTCTGCGGTCGCCCTGAGAAATCATGGCTACTGACGATGACGCCTGGCCGGCTGTTGGGTTCGGTCACTGTGATTAACAACGATGGGCCGACTGCTAGTTCAAGATCAATGTAGGTCGCCCCATGAATCCTGCGGAGTAGATTCATGCGTTGTTCGTCAGAAGCCTTGGAGTGGCCACCCTCTGCTCGACTACGACAAGTGACGATACATGGTAGCGGCGATGCAGCAATGAGTTGTTCGATGGCGGAGACATTGACGAACTGGTCGGTGCGGAGTTCGACCATGTCCGCCCCGGCCTCCGCGGCGGCGGCGATGTCGCGCATTGCCTGCGCCTGGTCGTTCACGAAAATGGGAACACACAGATAGGTCATCTTCGTTGATACGAAACCGCGTTGTGATGTGGCGATCTTTCAATAGCCGGCGAATGCGGTCCATTCGATTTCGAGCGCGGCGAGATACATCGCAAGATTGATCCCGTTGATGAACCGCGCGGACAGTGTCCCCGCCCTTCCGGGCGAGGCTAAAAGGGCCTTATTTCAATTTCCCGACCAACCCCTCGATCAACTTCTTCGTCGATTCACTCGCCTCCCACAACGGCAGGCGCAGCTCACCGCTGTCCATGCCGGCGACCTTCATCGCATATTTAACCCCAACGGGATTGCCATCGATGAATAAACTCTTGATCAGCGGGAACAATTTTGTATGCAGCGTGGCGGCCTCGGCGAAATTTCCTGCCGTCGCGAGCTTAACGAGCGTTTTGATTTGAGCGGGCACCAGATTGGACGCCACGCTGATCACGCCGGTTGCGCCGATGGCCATCAATGGCAGCGTCAGCGAATCATCGCCGCTGATGATCGTGATGTCGCAGAGCGACCGAATCTCCGTGGCGATGTCGATGACGCCGGTGGCCTCCTTGATCGCGACGATATTTTTGTGGGCGCTCAGACGTGCGACTGTCGCCGGCGACATCGTGATGCCCGTGCGGCCCGGAATGTTGTAAAGCACGATCGGCAAATCCACCGCATCGGCCAGCGTCATGAAATGCCGGTACAGCCCCTCCTGCGTCGGCTTGTTGTAATACGGATTGACCGACAACCCCGCCGTTGCGCCGACCTTTTTGGCATATCGATGTAATTCGATCGCTTCGCTGGTCGCGTTCGCCCCCACTCCCGCGATGACCGGCACGCGCCCGGCGGCGAATTTCACCGTCAACTCGATTACCCGATAGTGCTCCGGAAAATCCAGCGTCGGCGATTCGCCCGTCGTCCCGACCGGCACCAGTCCATCGATCCCATTTTTAATCTGAAACTCGACCTGCTCGCGCAATCGGTTCTCATCCAGCTTTCCATCGCGGAAAGGAGTTACCATTGCCGTCATCGCGCCGCTGAACATGGGGGTCTTTCTTCAAAAAGAGGGTTAAGAACTTTTAACAGTGAGGATTGTATGGCGCGGGTGGGGAATCTCAAACCTTTCCAAACGCATTCGATCCGGTCTTCGTTTAGCCGGCCCACTTGTGGGCCGTTTGCGCGCGACAGCGAAAACGGCCCGCAAGCGGACCGGCTAAACTCGGAGGCATCCTCGCCCCTGTGCATCTAGCCTCCCCATTCCTCTTCCGCTACACTCTCCCCATGAGCTTCAAATGCGTGGTCGTGACTCCCGAGCAGCAGGTGTTGGACGAAACCGTTTCGCAGGTGATTCTGCCTGCGCATGATGGACTGATCGGCATTCTGACCGATCGCGCTCCGCTGCTGATGAAACTGGCCGTGGGCGAAATGCGCGTGACGCCGACCGGTGGCTCGGGCACCGGCAGGGAGCGGGTTTATCTGGTCGATGGCGGCGTTGCCCAGATGAAGGACAACAATCTTACCGTGCTGACACAGCACGCCACACCGGCTTCGGAGTTAAATTCAGAAGATGCCAAGGCCGCCCTCGCCGAGGCGACGGCCCGCCGGATCACCGATGAAAAGAGCTTCGAGCAGCGCCAGCACGATCTGCAACGCGCCCGGGAGATGGCGCACCTGGCAGGCAAAGTTGGGAAATGAGTCGAGATGGACTGCGACCTGCGAGCCTTGGTTTTTTAACACGAAGGGACGAAGGGGCGAAGGGCACGAAGAAGATTCGGTAGCGGTTGCAGCTCGATAACGAGTTCTCGCCTTAATTTTTGCAGGTCGGAAGATCACATTTAAAAATCTATTGCTTTCTTCGTGTCCTTCGCCCCTTCGTTCCTTCGTGTTAAATCCGAATTTCGGAAGACCCACTCGTCATGTCACCGTCAGTGCCACCGCCTTGCTGACGGCTTCCGTCTTATGGGAAAACACTTCAACCCGGAATTTAGCGCCGTCATCCGCCAGTACCGCGTTCGCCAATGAATAGCTCGACAGGGTGCCGTGCGGAATATCGACAAACGCGCCGCCGGGGCCGTCGTTGCGCTGCCAGCGGTATGTCAATGTGCCGGTGCCGATGGCACTGGTCGTGAAGGTTGCGGTATCGCCGACCGAGACGGTCCTGGCGACGGGAGGGGGGGTGATCTTGGTTTTATTGATCGCGAAAATCTGCACCAACTCGCCGTCGTCGTTTTGGGCGGCGTAGTAGATCGTTCCATCCGGCGCGAGTGCCATGCCCGTGGGGTTGTCCTTCAGAGCGGTATCGAATGCGGATGAGGTGTCCGGATTTGCCAGCGTTCCGGGATCGGCGGGATTGAAGACGCGCATCCAGCTATGGCCGTAATCGGCATAAAAATACTTGCCGGTGTACGTGGATGGAAACGGATCCGTCGCACCGGCCGATGGCTCGTAGAACAGACCGCCGATGATCGCATTCCCGCCGCCCGCGGGGCCGCCGTGGTGGTTGTACGCCAGTTGCGGGTCCTGATACACGCCCGGCCCTAGGCCCGTTACGGGGAGCTTGGTCGCGAAGCCTTCGGTCAGGTGCCAGCCGTAATTACCGCCTGGTACAAGTTTGTCGATTTCCTCCCATGTGTTCTCGCCGACATCATCGATGAAGATTTCTCCTGTTACCGGATTCACCGCGAACGTGAACGGATTGCGAAATCCCAGTGCATAGATGGCTTGGTTGATCCCCTGCGCTGTTCCCACGAATGGATTGGATGGCGGAATCAGCTTGGCGACATCATTGATCGGATCGCCGGGTTGGATTTTGGAGACGTCGATCCTCAACACTTTTCCGAGCAGGTTGCTCAATGTTTGCGAATTATCGACATCCGCGTTTTCGCCAACGGAGATATACAGATATCCATCGCTGCCAAAATGCATCGCGCCGCCATTGTGATTGGTCGCACTGCTGAGATTGTTCAACTGCAGAATATCCACTTCACTCGAAGGGTCGGCGACGTTGCCATCCAGCGTAAACCGGCTGACCTCATTGAAAGCCGCAGCCGAGCCCGTCGCGGGAACCGTGTGATAGACGTAGATGAAATGATTGGTGTTAAATCTCGGATCGTTCGTGACGCCGATCAATCCGCGTTCGCCGTTGGAATCGACGGTAAGCATCAGCGCCGGCGTCGGCAGGAACTTGCCGCCAGAGACGACGTGCAATACACCCGCCTGGCTGGCCACGAGAATCCTTCCATCGGGCAAGGCATCGACCGCCGTTGTCGGGCCGATGTCGGTGGCGATGATCGCCTGGGCAAAGCCTGCCGGGAGCACGGAGAAAACCAGGCGTTGTTCAAGATTCTCGATGAATGTTCTATTTGCCAATTCTGTCTCCGCTCCAAGATATCTAGTGGCGGCGCGCAGCATCGCGTTGGTTCTCGATATCGAACGGTATCGCGGTGCTTCGCACCGCCGCTGAATATGACGGGAGCCTATGCCTACTTGTTGGCGTCGGCAAGATCGGAATTGGCCGGTCGTCTCGCCCTCAAACCCAAAACGCTGAGGAAGAAACTGGAGAGAATTGTCTGACAACCCAGCATCAGAAGAAGTGCCGAGGGAATGACTACGCGCAACGCAAGCCTCGGGTCCAGCGGACCGAATGCTCGAACCTTCCAATAGACAAGGGCAGCCACCGCCAATCCCACACCGGCGGCGAACAGCAATGCACCGGCGGCCAGCCCGGCTTCCATGGTTAAATATTTAAACACCCGCTGAAATCGGGGCTCCCACGGACGCAGACCCACATTGATTGCAAAGACCTTGGAGAGAACGGCGAATGTGGTGGCCTGATATCCCAGGAACACGAAGGCGGAAAGATAGGTGAGCGAATCGACATCGAGAATCACCGCACCAATCTGCATCGGGCCGCGAATGAGCCGCAGCATTCCGATGGAGCCGAAGACCATCAGGAAGAGGCCCGGATAGAGAAACAGCCAGCGCGGGCTGTAGAGGAGCATGAAGCGCAGGTGCCGCCAGCCATCGCGCCATCGTCGCAAGTGCGGCGGGCGCGAGCGGCCGTCGGGGTCCAGTGTCGTGGGCACTTCGCTGATCTTCATCTTCAGCAGCGTCGCCTTGATCACCATCTCCGAGGCGAATTCCATCCCCGTGGTTTGCAGATCCATCCGGCAATAGGCGGATCTGGAGAATCCACGCAAACCGCAATGAAAATCATGGGCAGGGCAACGGAAAAATTGGCGCCCGACGGCGGTGAGAATGGGGTTGCCGATGTAACGATTCGGCCAGGGCATCGCGCCTTGGCGAATGCCGCCCTTGAAGCGGTTGCCCATCACCAGATCATCGCCTTGGCGGAGACGCTCGATGAACGGCATCAGGTTGGAAAAATCATAGCTATCGTCCGAATCGCCGACGATGATGTATTGCCCGCGGCACCGCATGGTCGCGCCATGGATCGCGCTGCCGTACCCATGTTCCGCGACCGCCACCACGCGCGCCCCATTTCGTCTGGCGATCCCCTGCGAGCCATCGGTTGAACCGTTATCGCCGATCACCACCTCGCCAATGATCTCGTTATCCCGCAGAAATTTCATCGCCTTGCGCACGCAAATCTCCAGCGTTTCCGCCTCGTTTAGGCACGGCATAACGATCGACAACTCGACCGTCTCCCGTGCCACATCTATCTCCGCTGGAAGATCTTCTGCCAGTAACAGGCTTGACATTGAGCTGACTCGCAAAAAAAAGTTGCCCGCTAAAACTTATTCGTTGATGTCCGCAAGATCGCTGGTCGGCGGGACGAACACGTCCGCACGATCATCGCTGTAGACACGCTTCCATTTCATCGCCACAACCGCGGCACGCAGCGAGCCACGGTTCTTCGGAACGATAGCCGCATCGGCGGCGATCAGTTTGAGAACCTGCAGCATCTCCGCCGGCGATCCCATGCATGTCTGCCGCCAGAACGCAGACGGAAAACATTGCGTTCGCCCATCGAGGAAAGTTTGATACGTCGGTCCCAGCCTCCAATCGAGATAGCCACCCCAGGGGAATTCATTGAGGATGCGGCCGTTGGTGGGGGCAATTTTCTGCTGGACAAACGCCGCCGCTTCACAGGGATAGCCGGGCGCGTCCGGTCCCATCCGGTTCAGCCACGCATCGATCGATGTAGCGCGCCCCGGAAATCCGCTGATGATGCGGACGATCCCGACACACAGCAGACTCGCCAGCGCGACGCGGATCGCCGGCTTGCCGAGCACCACTCCGCGCATCGATGGCAGTGCGACGGAAACGATGGGCGACGCGATGATGACATACAGCGGCGAGAATCGTCCCATGCGAAAGAGCAGAATCGTCCCACCCGCCAGCCAAAACCATTCGCCAGCGCGCAACCGCGTTCGCCCGTTCCAACACACCAGGAAACCCGCTCCCACGATCGATGCGGAGATCCAGCCCATCGGCCCGGAATAAAACGGCCGCAGCTCATCAATCCCCGAAGCGGCGACCATCGAGCCGCCGGCCTGGTAGAACCACATCGTTTTGATCAGCCCCGGCAACATCGGCGTCATGCAGCAGGCGATGAGCGTGAGAACCAGCAGAAGTACATACCGCCGGACGCCGCGCTTCTCGCGGATCGCGCCGGCGAGCAGGGCGGCGATGGAAAGTGGGATCACGGTCGCAAACAGATGCACGTTGACCGCGACAATCGTCAACGGCACGAGCAGCCAGATGGATCGCGTGCCTTCGCCGTATCTCCGATCTCGCACGATCAGCCAAACCGTCAGCGCGAACATGACCAGGGCTGCCGTCGCGGGTCGGAAGCTGAGGTAGGGGAGCGAAAGATAGGCGGAGCAGAATGTGCAAATCAGCACGCCCATGCGCGATCCGCCGCGTGTCGTGCTCGCCAGTGCGATCAGGGCGAAGATCGATGCGATCATGATCGACTGCACCGCGATCGCCAAACGGAATCCGCCCAGATTCCAGATCGCCCGCATCGCCAGTTCGCCCAGCCACGAATAGGGCGCCCATGGTGTCTTCAATGTCGTGAATGAAAGACTGTCCACGATCGGCCCGATCCCCTCGCGATGCAATTGGTCCGCCACACGAAGATGCCAAAAACAGTCGGGATCGAGCGTGTCATATAAAATCGCCTTGCTGGCAATGACCGTAAGCATGAGCGCAAGCAGCAACAGCCATCCAGCGCGGATTTGTCGGTCATCCAGACGGGTGTCGAAACGGGGGCCATGGATATAGCGGGCAGGGAGTTCCATCCACAGTTACTTTCGACCTTCCACGACCGATCACATTCGCGCCTGCCGCAGGAAATCCGCCTAGAATCCCCGGCATGGCCGGCTCAAATGGTTATCGGACATCCCCGAGCGAGATTTCGCTAAAGCCGACGGATGCCAAACCGGTGGAATCCAATTCAGCCGTCTTCAAGCGCCTGCTCCGTCTCCTGCGCCCGTACCGTGGCAGGATCATCTTCGCCATTATCCTTTTGATTCTTTCCACACCGGGCGAGTTATTCCCCGCCGTCATTTGGGCGTTTGTTACCGATGATGTCGCCTTCAAGGGACATGGCTTCTTTCTGCCATTGGTCCATGGATTGATCAGCTTTAATGGACACATCCAGGGACGTTTTCCGCTGCTCATCGCTTCGGTTATCTGGCTGTTTGTCATCTATCTGCTGGCAGAAACTCTTGGCACGCTGGAAAGCTGGATGCTCAATCGCATCGCTCAGGAGTTCATCCTCAATTTTCGAAATACGGTCTACGAAAAACTGCAAGGGCAAAGTCTGGCGTATTTGCAGGCTCAACGGACCGGCGATCTCATGAGCCGGACGATGGGGGATGTGGATGAACTCAAAACGTTCATCGTCAATGGTATTGACGTCATCGTGGGTGAAGGCCTGCTCTGGATCGCGACGGTCGCCATCGTATTTTATGCCGATTGGCGTGTCTCCTCGATCTCCCTTGCACCGCTGATCGGCGTTTATTTCCTCCTGCGCTATTTCAACAAGAAAGTCCGCCCCATCTACACCGCGGCCCGGGAACGGCTTGGCGATGTTTCCAACCGGCTTCAGGAAAACCTTTCCGGCGTGGTCGTCATCAAAATATTCAATCGCGAGCGCCAGGAAGCCCGACGATTTCGTGAAGTCAATGAAACCTATTACAACGCGGAAATACGCGGCATCAACGCGCGCCACCTGTTCTTCCCCTTCACCCGCGTCGTCGGCTTCTTCAGCAACATCTTCATGATCGGCGTCGGCGGCTATTACATGATCTATCAGCCCTGGTCATTCAGCGTCGGCAAACTGATCATGTTTCGGGCCTATTGGTATCGACTGTTTGGTCCGATCACCACCTTGGCGCGGGTCAATGACATGGTGCAGCGGGCGGTCGCCGCCGCCCGGCGCGTTTTCGCCGTGCTCGATGCGCCCGAGGAATTGCCCGATGCGCCCGATGCCATTCCATTGCCCAATGTCAGCGGCGCAATGCAGCTTCGCAATGTCACGTTCGCCTATGGCACTGCTCCGCCGGTCCTTCATGATGTGGATCTTCGCATCGAACCCGGCAAGACGGTCGCCCTCTGTGGGCCCAGCGGCTCGGGCAAAAGCACGATTCTGAATTTGCTGCTTCGGTTTTATGATCCCATCAGCGGCTCCATCAAGCTCGATGGCCGCGAGGTCCGCTCCATCACCCGTGACAGCCTGCGTTCCCATTTCGCGCTCGTCCAACAGGAGAGCTTCCTCTTTAACGACAGCATTCTCGACAACATTCGCTATGGACATGGCGAGGCGACGATGGAACAGGTCATCGCCGCCGCCAAAGCCGCCAACGCGCATGGTTTTATCACCAAGATGCCGCAGGGATACCAAACCAAAGTCGGCGAGCGCGGCGTGCGATTGAGCGGCGGGCAAAAGCAGCGGATCAGCATCGCCCGGGCCTTTCTGGCTAACCCGTCGGTGCTGTTATTGGATGAACCCACCAGCAGCGTCGAGCCCGATAGCGAAGCGGCGATCATCGCGGCGCTGGATCGATTGATGACTGGCCGCACAACGGTGCTCACGAGCCATCGGCCGAGCCTGATCAATCAGGCCGATCAAGTCTTCGTGATCGAAGATGGCCGCGTGACCGCCAGCGGAAACCCGGCGGACCTAAAGCAAAATGGCGGCTGGTTCGGCCGATTCATGCGCAGCGCCGAAGGATCCATTTCCGAAGCCGAGCTCGCCGATGAATCGTTGTAGATTTCGACCGATCGTATAGAGTCAAGGCGATGGGACACATGCTCGGGGTCACCTTGCCAAATCGAGCGGATTGGATCTCGGGCGGGGCCGCGGTGCGCAAGTGCTCGCCGTATCAAGCTGCTCGCCTGGCGCTGCTTTTTCTGTTCGCTTGCGGACCCGTATCTGCGCTTGCCTCTGACTACAGCATTCCCGAAAGACTGAACGATGGTTGGGACACCGCAGATTTGAAAACCGAGAACATCGACGCCCGTCGGATCGCTGCCCTTTTGGACGCGATTCTCTCCAACGATTACAAGAACATCACCAGCCTGCTTCTGGTGAAGCACAACAAGCTCGTTGTTGAAGAATATTTCCCAACCCAATTTGGTGGCCGCGCCGAACAGGCGCTGAGGCGCGTTGCGCCCCAGCCCCTCTTTTCGGCGACGAAGAGCGTGAACTCCATCCTGATTGGACTGGCCGTCCAACAGCATCTGATACATGGCGTGGATCAGAACATATCGACCTTCTTCCCCGAATACGCCGACATCTTTGCTGATAGCGATAGGTCCAAACTCACCGTCAAGGATTTTCTGACGATGTCCGCCGGCTTGTCTTGGGACGAATGGACCTATTCATACACCGATCCGCGCAACAGTGCCGTTGCCACCATTCTGAGCCCCGATCCCATTCGCCACGTTCTCGATCAGCCCGTCGTCGCTCTGCCGGGAGCGAAGTTCGTCTACGCCAGCGGTATCGCGCAGACACTGGGCCAGATCATTTACAAGGTCTCCGGACTGCGGGCCGACCGGTACGCCGAGCAGAATCTTTTCCAGCCGCTGGGAATCTCCGATTACTACTGGTCCAAACTGCCCAACGACATCGTCGAAACCGGGGGAGGCCTGTTCCTGCGCGCCCGCGACATGGCAAAGATCGGTTTCCTTTTTTTGAATGGCGGTCGATGGCAGGGAAAGCAGATCATTGATGAGCAATGGGTCAAGGATTCAACCACGAATCACATCGACCCCTCGCAGATTCCCGCGTGGGTGGAGGCCGATGGATATGGCTATCAGTGGTGGTCTGGTTCATTTAAGGTCGGTCATCGCACGATCAAATCGTGGAGCGCCCGAGGCCGCGGCGGCCAATTCATTTTCATTTTTCCGGATCAGCGGATGGTTGCCATCTTCACCGGTGCGAACGAGGGCCCGTTACTGAACCAACCCCTGGATATGCTTGAGCGGTATATCCTGCCCGCCGTGCTGCCGCCAACCACCAGACCGTAACGGTGCTTTCACTGCGGAGCGCAGAGGAAATCATTTCCGAGGCGGAACCTGGGAATGAATCGGCGTAATTTTGATCTGGATCGGCGCGCTCACTTTGACAAAGAAAGAGACAAAGAAAGAGGGTCATCACTGATTGATTTGCCTTGGCACATATCCGGGCATGGAATGAGGATTCCACCAACGACGCTCGCCAGACGAGGATGTGATCAACACATATCTGAAAACCCTCACTGCAGGACTCTGCGGGTGGCGGCGAATTCTCGAGATTCAAAAGGGCGCGGGTGCTGAATCTACAACTGCTAACAACAAGAATAGCAAGAAACCGTAAAAGGACGCGTGCCATTTTTGGGCCACTTTGGGCCGTTCGGTCTGCTGCCAACCGCTGGGCGTCGGACCGGCGACGGTGCCCTATGGTCGCGTGCGCCGCCGGCGCATCATCATGATCCCGCCCAATCCCAGCAGACCCAGCACCCCCGGCTCGGGCATGACGGTATTGCCCACATAGTCCACTTCGCCGTTGTAGGTGCTGCCCGTCACGGGGTTCCCCGCGTTGGTCGGGTCGGCTTCGGAGAAGGCAAACGTGATGTCGTTGTTGTGGGCCACCGTGCTGTAAATGTCACCAAAGTCGATCGTGCCATTGGCGGGGATGTTGATCGTGTCGTACGTGCTGGCCGTCCCCTGTTTGAGCTTGCCGTTATTTGATCCCTCGGCCAGCGTGCTGGTGTTGTCCAAAATTGTGGCCCACAGCTTGTAATTGGTCGCGTTGCGAAAGGTGGTCTGGTTCCCCAGCGTCGTGCTGCTGGGCTGAGACAAGAGCCGTTCATTCAGATCCGTATTCGGATCGCCCGAATCGAGCAGATTGCCGCTCTTGTCGAAGATGTCGTAGCCGGTGAGTGCTGTTGTCGCCGTCGCCAGGGCGTAAACATCGCCGGTGATGGTGTTCACTTCCAGCTTCAAGTCGGTGGCGGCGTTTGGAGTAAAGGTCACTGATTCTGTCCTGACCGAAGGGCTGACAATCACAGCGCTGAAATCCGTCTGATTGAAATTGGCCAATACATCATTGTAATCGCCCAGGCCCGTGGCCTGACCGTAATGGAACGCGGCCTGGGTCCAGAGCGTGCCGGTGTTCAGGTTGGCAATAACGGCGTTGTAGTCGCCCAATCCCACGGTGCCGGTGAGAAGGGCATCTCCCAGCAGTGTGGGCTTGGCTTCGAGCGTCTTGGCGGGTAATCCGGCTGGATTTCCCGGGTCGGTCACATCGGCGTAGCCGATAGCGTAGCTGGATGAATGGGCTTCAACGTACGAACTGGTAATGCCGGCTCCTGTCCACGCGCCGCTGTTATATGCGGAGACAATCAACGACTTGACCGTCGCCATCGGATCGGGCTCGGTTCCATAGTCGATATAGATCGGATTCTTAACCAGGTCGAGCGTTCCCGACAACGTGAACGTGCCGGTGTTGCTGTGTGTTGGCGTAACCGTGCCGCCGATGATGGTGATTTGCGCTGCGCCGCCGGACTGTCCGGAGGGGGACGCGGTTTGCTGGAATATGAAGGAGCCGACGTTAATGATTGCTGTCGCACTTCCGCCGTTGCCGGCAGCAGCAGGGCCATTTGCGATGCCGCCGCTTCCGCCGCTCGCGGAAGAATTGTCATTTAAGTTTCCCCAGGGGCTGTGATCGTTGACCGTGCTCGTTGCATTTCCGCCCGTGCCGCCGGTGTAGGTGGCCCCTGATCCGTAGCCGCCGTTGCCACCCGGAGCCGAGGCAAGCAGAATCACTTGCCCGGCGCTGGTGGGTGTCCCGGTCGCGGTGGCCGTGCCCGCTGCACCTCCGCCGCCGTTGCCCAGCGTTTGATTGTTTCCGCCTATGCCGCCCTGCCCGTAGGCGTTGACATAGACCATCGTGTTCGCGCCCGTGCCGGTGCCGGTCGCGCTGGCCGTTCCATTGCCGCCGGCACCGGCGGTTTCGGCTGTGGAGTTTCCAGACACGTTGCCGCCGTAGTTGCCGCTGAAGTAGTAATTGGCATAGGCGGTAACAGTGATCGTCGGCGCGTTGCCGGTCACGCTGGCCGTCGATTGACCAGCGCCAGCCGCGCCGCCGGGGGCGTTCTGTGCACCGCCGCCGTTGCCGCCGTTGGCGAAGGTGTTGGCGCTAAAGGAACTGGAACTGGGCGACCCTGTGGAAGAGAAACTCAGCAGTGAATATGCGGTGCCCGCAACACCGGCGCTGCCGGTTCCATAGCCCTGGCCGCCCGCTCCGCCGAGGGCGTCCTGCTTGAGAAACAACGTGCCGGTGGTTGAGCCGGTAACCAAATTGGAAAGGCTCACGGCATAGCCGTTGCCGCCGGGGGAGTTGCCGTCACCATCGGTTCCGCCGCCACCACCGAAGACTTGGCCGGTCACCGACACACTGCCGCCGCCGGTGGAAGAGCCGTTGACCGTCCCCAGTGAGCCGCTGCCGCCCGCGCCGCCGGAATAGGTGCCGGCCCCATACCCGCCCGGGCCGCCGACCGCTTTTGCCAGTACAGTGACGCTGGCAGAACCGGTGTTACTTCCGCTCGCGCTAGCCATGCCGTTGCCGCCCGCGCCGCCGCTGCCGATGCCGTAGTTGTACCCACCGCTGCCGCCATACCCGTAAGCGCCGACGTTGACGACCGAAGCCGATCCGACGCCCGTGGCACTGGCGGTTCCATTGCCCCCGGCGCCAGCGGTTTCCGCGATGGAGCTCCCGACGTTGCCGCCGTAGTTATAGGGGTAGTAGACATTGGCGTAGGCGTCGACTGTGATCGCGGCCGCGCCGCCGGTCACGCTGGCCGTCGATTGACCAGCGCCGGCCGCGCCGCCGGGGGCGTTCTGTGCACCGCCGCCGTTGCCGCCGTTGGCGTTGGTGGTGACGGTGAAGGAACTGGCCGATCCAGTCGTTGAGAAGCTCAGGGTTGAAGTGCCAGTCCCCGCGACACCGGCGCTGCCGGTTCCATAGCCCTGGCCGCCCGCTCCGCCGATGGCGTCTTGCTCGATTGTCAATGTGCCGGAAGTGGAGCCGGTAACCAAATTGGAAAGGCTTACGGCATAGCCGTTGCCGCCGGGCGAGTTGCCGTTGCCATCAGTGCCCCCGGCACCACCGTAGACCGAGCCGGTTACCGACACGCTGCCACCACCGGTGGATGAGCCGTTGACGGTCCCCAGCGAACCGCTGCCACCCACGCCGCCGGAAAAGGTGCCGGCACCGTATCCGCCGTTCCCGCCGACCGCTTGTGCCAGAACAGTGACGCTTGCTGAACTGGTGTTGCTTCCCGAAGCGCTGGCCATGGCGTTGCCGCCCGCGCCGCCGGCACCGGAGATAACGCTATAGCCGGCGTTGCCGCCAACTCCGTACGAATCTACGGTGACCGCCGCGGCGCCGCCAGTGCCTGTCGCGCTTGCCGTGCCGTTGCCGCCGGCACCGCCGGTGCCAAGGGTATAGTTGACTCCGCCGGCGTTGCCGTATCCATAGGAGTAGACATCGATGGTCGAAGCCGAGCCGGCACCGGTGGCGGTGGCGGTTCCACTGCCGCCCGCACCCGCCGTTTCCGCCGTGCTGTTTCCCGAAATGCTGCCGCCATTGCTGTTGGCTGCATTTGAGTAGTTGGCGTAGCAATCAATGGTGAGAGCGGAGCCTGCGCTGGTGATGTTCGCGGTCGACTGCGCGGACCCGCCAGCACCGCCGATACTGTTCTGCGCTGAACCGCCAGAGCCGCCCACGGAACTCAAAGCGACGGACGCGGAGCTGGCCGATCCGGTGTTCGGGAGAGTGAGCGTCAAACTGGAGGCCCCGGCCGTTCCAGCGCTCGCCGTTCCGCTGCCGTTACCGGCGCTGCCGCCATAAGCAGTCTGCGTCAGGGTGAGAGCGCCGGAGGTCGAACCGGTGATGGCATTGGAGAAGCTGATCGCAGAGCCACTGCCGCCGCCGGCGCCGCTGGTGCCGTTGCCGCCCGCGCCACCGTAGACCGTTGCAGTGACCGAAACGCTGCCGCCGCCGGTGGATGTGCCGCTGACGGCCCCGAGCGTCCCCGCTCCGCCAGCGCCGCCAGTGTAGCTTGCACCCGTTGCAGCGCCGCCGATGCCCCCGTCCGCCAGAGCCGCAACAGTCACGCTCGACGAACAGGAATTGGTCCCGATCGCGCTGGCGCTGCCGGTCCCGCCGGCGCCGCCACTGCCCAGCGCACTCTCTCCGCCTTCACCGGCATAGCTATCGGCGGTGACGCTGACCATCGAGGCGCTTCCCGTGCCGGCGGCGCTGGCTGTCGCGCTTCCGTTTCCACCGACCCCGCCGGTCTCAGCGACAGTGTTGGAGTTGACGTTGCCGCCGAGTCCCAGGCCACCGTAGTAGGTGTTGACATCGGCCGTGGCGGTGATCGAAGAGGCAACGCCCGTGATGCTGGTCGAGGCCACGGAGGCGCCGCCTGCGCCGCCTGTATTATTTTCCGCGGTGCCGCCCACGCCACCCGAGGCGGTGGTGGTGATGGACACAGCGTTGGCAGAACTGGTGGTGGAGAGGCTGTAGGTGGAAGTGGCGTTTCCCGCGAGTCCTGGGGTCGCATAACTTACGGTGCCGCCGTCGATGCCGCCCGCGCTCCCGCCGTAGGCACTTTGCGAAAGCGTTAGGGTGCCGGAAGTCGATCCACTGATCGCGTTGGAGAGGCTTACGGAATAGCCATTACCGCCCGTGGCGCCATTCTCCGCCTCTCCGCCGCCACCGCCAGCCACGCCGGCGCTGACCGAAACAGCGCCACCGCCGGTGGATGTACCCGAAACCGGCCCGAGCAATGCGCTCCCGCCACTGCCGCCGGCGTAGCTTCCATTCGCTCCCTGCCCGCCATTGCCGCCCGAAGCGATGGCCATGACGGTCACGCTGGCCGAGCAGGAGTTGGAGCCCGTTGCAGACGCCAGGGCGTTGCCGCCGGCGCCGCCGCTGCCTGCGCTGCCGTTGCCGCCGGGGCTTGAGTTCGCTGTGGCCGTCACGCTGACGGCAGACAAGGTGCCTGTACCGACCGCGCTCGCAGTGGCCGTCGTCATGGCGCCCACTCCGCCGCTGGTGCCCGAACCGGCCTCTCCGTAATCGTTGTTGGCGCTATACGCATAAGCATCAACGGCAACCGAGGATGCCGCACTCGTTACACTGACCGTTGCCGTCCCGCTGCCGTCGGACGCGCCGGCGGCAGTGCCGTAGGCCTGACCCCCGTCGCCAGGGTAAGCGTTGGCGGAAACCGATACGGAGTTGGCCGATCCGGTGGTGGAGAGGGTCAGGATTGAGAGTGCGCTCCCGGCCTGTCCGGCGAATCCGGCTCCGTAGCCAGATCCGCCGCCACCGCCGAAGGCGCTTTGCGTGAGGGTGAGCGTGCCCGACGTCGCGCCGCTTACGACGTTGCTCAGGCTGGTCGATGCTCCGTCGCCGCCGGAGGCGCCGAAGGTAACAGTGCCAACGGCGTAATCGCCGGCGTTCCCGCCGCTGCCGCCATATGCCGAGCCCGTGACCGAAACAGCGCCCCCTCCTGTGGAAGAACCGTAAACTGTCCCCAGCGTGCCCGAACCCGCGTCGGTGCCATTGGTACTCCCTTCACCCGATCCTCCGCCTCCACCCTCCCCGCCCTGCGCGGTCGCCGAGATGGTGACCGAGTCCGAAGTTGAATTGGAGCCCTGCGCCGACGCCGTGGCATTGCCGCCGACGGCGGCGGCACCGGCAGGGCCGTAGCCCGACGGCGAACTGGGACCGCCGTTGCCGCCGTTGCCGCCTTGGCCGCCTGTCGCGGATGCCGTCTCGCTCACCGGCCCGGCAATAACGTCCGTCGTGTCCGCTGTTGCTGAAGCGCCTCCGCCCGCCGCACCATTGCCGCCGGTTCCGCCAGGCCCCGAATTATTCGAAACGCCTTCGCCGCCCGAACCGCCCGCTCCGCCAGTTGCGTAGGCGCTGTTGGACGCATCCGTGCTGGTCGCGTTGGCTGTTCCTGTTCCGCCGGGAGTACCCGCCGCGCCCGTTTCAAAGGCGCCGTTGGTGCCGGCAGTTCCCGTAACGTAGGTGGTCTCGGCAACGCCCGGCATCGTCCAGCCCACCACCGCCGTCGCCGCTAACAGAATGGAAGCCACCCGCTTCGAAGACACATTTTTTCGATGAGCCATCCCGTACCCCGAGTTAAATGACCATGATTCAGAAATGAGCCGATTCGCGGTTGGTTCCACCCGATAGGAGCGCCGGGAATTTCAACGTTTCATCTGGGGCAGGTCAAGATAATTCTAGAAAACAGGGAAAATTTCCATTGGGCTTTGCAGATTTGACACGAGTGAGAGCACTTGCATTTCGCGCAATGCCTCGCTTCGATCCACGGTTACACCGCCGCGAGTTGGTCAACCGACCTCCAGCGGGAAGTCGGTGATCAATTTGCGCGATCCAGTGATTTCGACATGAAGGGTCCACTCATAGTTTGGGTACCCAATGACCGAGGCACTTCCAGATGCCGGAGTGCCGGCGGAGATCGTGAGGCGACTATTAACTTCGAGCAGAGCGCCGGCGGCGAGCTTGGTCTGCTCCTCCTCGACGGCGATGTATTCGACAACATTCTTCCGCACTGCGAGGTTTTGGCGGCGCAGAAACAGGACCGTTGTTTCGGTGCAGAGCAGCCACGCGCGAACGTGCAGATGCCCCAGCGGTTGTTTGGCTTGCACCGACAGGCGAATCCTCAGCGGAGTGCCTCGGTTGATAGGGAAGGGCTGGATAAAAAGTCGTGGCTGGGTGATGGCGCTCGATAGATTCCAGATTCGCCGCTGGACGATTGCAAGAATCACGACGGGAACCCAGAGGGTAGTGATGAAGAGCATGCGGTCGCCGGAAACGGGTCCGCGGGCCCTGAGCACGTTCATCGACATCGCGATGGCTAAGACGATGCTCGTGATTAGCAGCAACAGATTTGCACTGCGGCGCTGGGCGATTGGTTTGCCGCTGAGCACCTCGCGAAATCCCTGGGCATCAACCTGGGAGGTCAGCTCCATCGATTTTCGTGTCGGGCGAATGATCCCCAGTAAGCCGCCGGCGCCGATCACCGCAGGAAAGAAACTGCCCGCGAACAACCAATCAAATGCCAGCGCACTGTCCTGCTGAATAATCTGCTGTGAGGCGACGATTAATCCAGCGCAGCCCGCGGCCAGCAGCAGAATGAACATAAAACGATTCATGCGCAATCACTCGCCAGCGTGCCGTTGATTCACTTTTTCCGATTGTGGGCTAGCCGACTCGACCGGACAACTTTTCCCCGCGGCCGGATTTTGGTTGGCGTGGCGCTTCCAGTCGTCGTGGTGGCGGGCGATACCGAGGAAGAATTCCCGCTGGGCAGCACATTGGCCAGGGTTTGACTGAAGTTGGCAAGAACCGTGTTGTAGTTACCCAGCGAAACCGTGCCTGAGTAGTCAAAGCTGCCGCTGGTCCACGTTTGGCCTGAGGCATTGAGGTGACTGATTACCGAGTTGTAGTCGGCCAGATTGACCGTACCGTCCAGGTTGGCGTCGCCGGCGAGGGTGTACTTCACCAGCACGGCGTTGCCGCCCAAAGTCAGTCCGTCGAATGTGCTCAGACCCAGCGTGGAGGCTTCGCCAAATCCCAATGCCGTCACGCCGGATTTGCCTTTGGCTATGCTGCTGGTAAGGCCGGGCTTGTCCCACAGCTTGTTGTCGTAAGCTTGGCTGATTTGCGACGAGACGGTCGATAGCGGGCTGGCGCCGCTACCGTAGAGGATGGCCATGTCGTTGTCGGCGAGATCGAGTGTGCTGGTGGAATCGATGGTGTACAGCGGCGCGACAGTTGCGCCGGCGGTGCCGATGACAAGCAAGCGGTAGTTGCTCACGGAACGCGCTGACCCAAGCGAAGTCACGGTAGCCGATGCGCCATTGGTGAGACTCAATCCGCCCAGGTGAATATCGGTTCCGCTTGCGGGGTTGAGCGTGACGACGGCGGCGCTGCCGCTGGCCTCGACAATCGGTTCGTCGGTATTTGGATCGGCAATGATCGATGTCGCACCGGTGACCGTCAGCGTTTGCGCTGAAGGATTCCAAGTGGCCACGCTGCCGGACCCTAGCCAGGTGGGGACGTTGACAGTAACGCTGACCATGCTGGTCGTCGTTTGTCCGCCGGGGTCGGTGATGGTCACCGTGAAGGTGTAGTTACCAGTCGCCGTGAAAGTAGCGGTGGAGTTCTTGGCGGCGTTGTTGCCGTTGGCGGAGTACGTCACCGTCGCGGGGCCGGTGGCGGACCATCTATAAGTCAAACCAGTGTCGCCCCCGTTTTCCAGTCCGAGGGCACTGAGCGCGGTCGTAGCGCCAGTCACCGGATTGGGCGTTGCTTTTGCGGCCGTGGCAACGCTGAGCTTGGGCGTGAGATCGATCACGGTCATCGAGTATGCGGGGAACGCATAAGAGAAAGTGTTGCCATTGAGATTGAGTGTGGGGTTGGAAGTCGCCAGCGCCGCCGCACCTGTGGAAGACTGGCTTTGGGCATAATCCTGCGCTTCGCCATACTGCCAGAGCTGAGTCGCTCCGCTGGGCACGAAACCTGAAAGATTGAATTGATCGGTAATGCTTGCATCGGGATTCTTGTTCAGCACCATCAGATCCAGATGACCATTCGGCTCCATCACTGAATAAACCGTCAGCTCTCCGTAGTTGCTGACCGCCGAAACACCCGTGCCACCGCTCTGCATGATCTTGGACGCCAGTTGTTCTCCGAAGTAGCTGGGATAGGCGATATACGGGCCGGTGGATGGCGGGCTGTTCGTGCCGCTGCCACCGAGGATGCCTTCATCGCCTCCTTCGCGCCAGCCGTAGAGCGAGGATGAATTGTTTCCATCGGTAACCCAGCCGTTGCGAAGATCCCAGACCAGTCCGCCGGAGTATCCACTGTTCATCAGACTGCCGATGGAATCCGCGATGAAGAGCCCGTTGACCAGGCTGGTCATCTGCTTGCCTTCGACGCCATAGTTGGAATTGTATTCCGTGGCCATGATCTTCACGGTTGCAGCCTTGGTGGTACCCATCGCCTGCTGTAGCATCGTTTCGTAATCGCTGTAGCGGGTGGACCAATCCAGGTTGCTTCCTGAATCCGAGACGGTGTCGTTGAGCAGGAATGAATCGCTTTCAGTGCCCGGGCCCTGCATATAACTGTGATCGGAAATGAACCCGGGTACGTACCCATCGGCATAGAGATCGGTGATTACCGATTGTGTCCAATTGTTATCGCTGTCGCCGGTGGGATCACCACTGTCAATGCCGATCTGAACTGCCGGGAGCTTGGAATCGCCGGCGACAAAGCCTGCAAACGCCGCGGCGAATGTCGCATACGTGGCGGGGTCATGCTGTGCGCCCGTGCTCACTCCGCCAGGGCCGGCCGTGCCATGATGATCGACTTCCCAGCTACCGTATTCTTCGTTGCCGATCTCCCAATCGTTGATGTTTGAAAACGGAGCCGCCTGATTGATCCGCAGGAAATTCAAGCCGTCATTGGTCCCCAGCGGTTTGGCGGCTCGCAAACTGGCCCAATAACCGACCGTTTGCCAGTTCACATTTTGCCACGCGCTTGTCGAATCATTCCATTCGATTCCGGTTCCAATCGTGGTCGTATCGGTGGTTGAGCCATCCAGGTACGCCAACTCCGCTTCAGCCTCCTGCGGGCTGCCCGAGCCGTAATCGGTCGTGATAATCCCCGTGCCCGCCACCTCCGAAATAAACTGTGCAAACTGAGGAATTGTGTTTGCCGATGAGTCGCCATCGTTCTTGGATACATTGAAATGGAAATCATCCGAAGATGATCCGCCGGGAAAGCGAAACAGACTCAATCCCGCCGCCACGACCATCTGCTGCGTTTGCGTGGTTGTCAGAAGTTTGTCCCAGTACGCCAGATTCACGCCGACCAGATTGTTGGTGACGCTGGCGACCTTGGTCGCGGCGTTGATCGTGGTGGACAGATTGAGCGGCAAATCGCTGATTCCAACATACGTCGGATTGACGCCAGGTTTGAATGAATAGTTCGAACCCGAGGGAAGCTGATAGGTTGTGAAACTGCCGGTTTCGCTCGCATAGCTCAGAATCGTAAAGCCGTCACTTATCGATGGCGTATATCCATTGACCAAGCTCGCTTTCAAAGTGCCCGCCAGGGTGGCCGTGCCTCCCGCGATCAAGCTGCCGAAAAACAATCCCGCCGGGGGCCCGCCAAGCTGTGTTGTCAAATTTCCCGTAGAGGACTGCGTAAATGATCCGCTATCGCTGATCGTGTCGCCGGCACCGATGGTGATGGTTCCACTATTGGAAAGGCTCGCAGCGCTAACGGTGGCTGATGTGAACGCGGTAGGACCAAACTGGACATCATCCAGATAAGCCGATCCGCCGGCTGTGCCGGAGTTACTGGTGTAGGGCCCAACTTGCAAATAAACCGAAACCGTCGCTGCGTTGCTCGGCGCCGTGAGAGTGGTTGTTGAATTGATCCACGTTCCCGCCGGGCTATTGGAATCGAGGAGCGTGATCCACGCTGAAGGCGAGCCGATCGTGTTGCCATTGGCATCCACAAAAACGATCTGCAGAAATGCTCCCTGCTCGCCGGTGAGTTGCGCGCTGGCGGGTGTGAGGGCAAACACCGACGCCGAATAGGAAACATTCGGATTTACGGAAAACGACTGATACACCCCGGAGTTGGAGCCGGATTCCAGCAACGACTGTGTTCCGCTATGGGCATATTGTGTGCTGACATAAGCGTTTCCCCATTGCCCCCAGACACTGGGCGGCGTCGTGCTGCCGCTGGTGGAAGGGGCCTCGAACCCCGGATTGCCCAGGAGATTCGTCTCAACGCCCGTGGTCTGCGTGCCTGAGGGAAGTGTTAATGTTCCGGTCGAGGTTGCGCTGTATGCGCTGCCGGCATTCAGTTGGCTCCCGGGATTGACCGTGATCGAGCCGCTGTTGGTGAGCGTCGCGCCGGTTGCAACCGATAGCGTCGCATTGCTCAACGTGAGGATGCCCGATGCCCCGATCGAAGAACTGGCCGCGACGGACAAGGTGCCACCGGAGACCGCCAGCGTATCGCCCGTCACGGCGATGCTGTTGACGGCAGTGCTGCCGGTCAAACTCACTTGAAGATTGTTGCCCGGCTCATTGATGAGAACATCGTCCCCCGGCTGGGGAACCACCCCGGTGCTCCAGTCGGCCGCCGTGCTCCATAACCCGCTGCCTGTCGCGCTCCAACTTACCGTGCTGAGGAACAAACGGCTCTCCAGCGCTTCGGCACGGCAGCCAATCCCTCGCTTTTTTCGTGTTTTACGAATGCTGTTTCCATTCTCGAGAGAAACCCTCAGCGAGCCAACAGGAGCATTCTAACGTCGTTTTCCGATCCAACGCCCTCAAAAAGAAAAAGACTGGACGTCTAAACTGCATTGAGCTGCTTCACTGCCAAATCGGAGTGACAGGACACCGGTCGATCTCCGACGTTTCGTGGGGGAGACACGAATTTTGGCAGTCTGAGAGGCGCGTTTGCGCGTCATCGGGTTACCGTTGTAAGGAACCAATAGACAGCGTACGTCTCGATTTGCCCGCCGGGGCTGTCAAAATTGACCAGATCGAAGGCATGCGCGGCCCAGGGAAGCAAGACGAGGCCGCGCCGTACCCCTGCGGCGGCAAGTTTCTCATCCAGAAGCTCGCTCTGCCTTTTAAAAACATTGATATCGAGGCTGCCTTGGAGAATCAAAGTTGGTGGAGCGCTGGTCTTTACCAGTAGAGCACCGCTTGCACTGTCGTAGGCATCGCTGGCGCTTTCGGGGGAGCCGCCGAGAAACATTTCCAGATCTAATCGGTGATCGAGATTGCCGGGATGCGTTGCGGATTCCCATGTCAAACGGAAGTCGGTCGGCGGGTAAATTGCAATCACCCCTCGAATTCCCGGATCGTGCTTCCAATAGGCTGTCGCGGTAACCATTTGGCCACCCGCCGAACGGCCCAGCAGTACGAAACGCGCGGGATCAAGTCCCAATTGTGCTGCATGGGCACGCAAGAAAGCCACGGCGGCCAAAAGATCGTCACGTTGCGCCGGCCAAATAAACTCCGGGGCCAGCCGGTAGTCGATAGACGCCACGGCATATCCGTGTAGTGCAAGCCAGTCGTTCAACCATCGTGCCGTTCCGTCGTCCTTGCGGTTGCCTCCGACCCAACTGCCGCCGTGAACCACGATGACACAAGGTGCCGGGCTTCGTCCAACCGCTCGGTAAAAGTCGAGCATGAGCAGCTTCGAGTATTCCATGGTTTCGATGGTTACCGGCTCAGGCGCGTGCGGTAAAATGGCGGCAGTAATGGAAAACGGTGCTTGTTGCGGCGCCGCCGGTCCGAATGCCGTAGCAAGCTGCGCCGGCAAGGCGCGCCCAAGTTGCCATGCCTGCAGTGTGGGCTTGAGAAACAGCGCGAATGTCACGACGCAAAGGCCGACGGTAGCCGTGGTGATGACCGGATGGCTTCGCCGTAAGAACCACGCACCCACGCCAAAGCACACTGGCAGCGGCACCAGCCACAGGCTGATCTCAGGTAAAACCATCCCCACCGACCAGAGCGGTCCCATCCAACGTATCCAGATAGGCCACTTGAACGCCGTCAGTAATGCGAACAGTGAAGCGACAATCGTGTCGACGAGCAACGACAAGCGGATCGCAGTCGTCAACCAGCGTTTCCAGGTGAGCATTTCTGTATTGATGGCCAGGGCGCAGTCGAGTTCAAATTCTCTTCGGCGAGTTGGCTGCCGTCCATGAGCGACAGCGCCGTCAACATCTTGGGCCACGCCGTCGCCGCGTGGCGAACGTGGCGAGTAGCATGAAGACGCCTGCGGTCGCGCTCGGCTCTGGAGTCTCGAACGCGCCCAGATCCGGCGCGGCACCGTTGTACGGCAGGCCCACATTCAGCCCGGCGTCGATCAGATCGCTCCCTGGCGTCAGATTCATGAAGGTGATGTCGGGCAGGCTACCGTCGGCTTGGCGCGGAAGGGTCATCTGGCTGGCATCAAGGCTCTGGAAATCCGCGGCTTTCACGGTGAGGGGCAAGGTAAACCAATTGTTGGAGACCATGCTTCCACTCTCGTCG
>Ga0302324_100005594_pt1 | contig 27368 bp, 28 predicted proteins | sample Palsa_T0_1_FD_201949 | JGI IMG/M metagenome (GOLD analysis project Ga0302324, IMG submission 201949) | Peat permafrost microbial communities from Stordalen Mire near Abisko, Sweden - Palsa_T0_1 | ecosystem: Environmental > Terrestrial > Soil > Palsa > Peat permafrost | place: Sweden: Abisko...
GGTCCCGCGTGACGCCAGGCTGGTCATGCACGATGGCGATGCGCCGCTTGGCGATGCGGTTAAACAGCGCGGATTTGCCGACATTCGGGCGGCCGACGATGGCGATGAGGTTTGACACGCTAACAGCATGAATGAGTTCGTCGTGCTGCGGAAGATAAAATCTATTTGAATTACAATTTCCGCATCAAGGCTTTTGCGCGGCGAATCCAGACGCGGTCGCGCTTGCGCTGGAACGCCGGCGCGTGAACGTCGTCGTTCAACACAGCCTTGAGTTCGGTGCGGGCGACGTCGGGCTGGTTTTGCGCGGCGTAAAGTTCCGCCAGTTGAACCTTGGCGCGCGGATAGGAATGACTCTGCGTCACGTGCTGCCAGTAAAGAATCGCATTGCCGTTCTCATCCAGCGCCATCAGCGTTTCAGCCAGGGCCATCATCGAGTGGCCGTAGTCGTGTTCGGGCTTTTCGTGCACGACGCCTTCGAGCAGCGGGCGCGCCTCGGCAAATTTTTTCTGCCGCAGCAGGCACTGGCCGAGGTGTGCGCGCACGTCAACATCCTTCGGGTCGAGTTCCAGCGCGGTGCGGTAACATTTTTCGGCCTCGGCGAGCTTACCGCGCTGGAAATAAACATCACCGAGCTGGAAATGATGCGAGGCGTTGCCGATGTGATAAATCTGCGCCTGCAGTTCCCGGATGCGCCTGCGGCTTTGGGCGCCGGGCAGCTCGAAGCCGCTCGTGGCCGAGGCCGTGTTGCGATAGACGGAAAAAAAATACCAGAGCGCGCCCAGACCAGAGCCGATGAAAATGAAAAACGCCCAGAGCCATTCGCGGTTGCGGAGGGCGTGGACGAGCATCCAGAGCTGGAACGCAGTCATCGCCAGCCAGACCGGATTGGTCAGCAGAAAACTCCAGTCCTCTAGCTGGTTGGGCAGGAAGGCGAACATTTTCGCATGAAAAACTATGCCGGGCGACTTCCGCTGGCAACGAAAGTTTTGACGCGATTGAACTGTCCGCTTGTTTTTGCGGTCAATCCCACTTTACAATCCGCGCTTCGCGTGAACGAAACACTCATCATCGTGCCGACCTACAATGAACGGGAAAATCTCCCGCGCATGGCGCAAAAACTGTTGTCGCTGCCGGCGGCGGTGGATGTGCTGGTCGTGGACGACAGCTCACCCGACGGCACGGGCAAAATCGCGTACGAACTCGCGTCGCGGCATCCGCAGATCCACGTTTTGCATCGCGCCGGCAAGGAAGGTCTGGGCCGCGCCTATATCGCCGGATTCAAGTGGGCGTTGGAGAACAAATACGAATTCATCTTCGAGATGGACTGCGATTTTTCGCACAACCCGGACGACATCCCGGCCTTTCTCGAAGCGGCCAAGGACGCCGACCTTGTGCTCGGCTCGCGTTACGTCGGCGGAATCCGCGTCATCAACTGGCCGCTCGGCCGGCTGATGTTGAGCCGGTTCGCCGGCAAATATGTGGCGCTCGTCACAGGCATGCCGTTCAGCGACCCGACCGGCGGTTACAAATGTTTCCGCCGCCGCGCGTTGCAGGCGCTCAACCTCGAAAAAATCCAGTGCTACGGCTACGGCTTCCAGATTGAGCTGACGAACAAGCTCTGGCGGCAGGGATTCAAAATTGTTGAGGTGCCGATCATTTTCACCGAACGCACGGAAGGCCAGTCGAAAATGGCCGGCGGCATCGTCAACGAAGCGTTCTGGCTCGTCTGGCGGCTGTGGCTGCAAAACGGTTTGCGCCGCTCGCCGCGCGTGAAAAACCGGCCGATCTGACCGCGTAAACAAGATTTGCCAAAGTCAGAACGCGCTTTAGATTGGTTCCCATGATTACTTTGATCGTCGGCACGAACCGTCCGGGCAGCAACTCGCGCAAGGTCGCCGCGCAACTCGAAGAAATTTACGACGGACTCAAAGTGCCGCTGAACATTCTGGACCTGGCGAAACTGCCGCCGGAAATTTTCTCGACGACTTCCTACGCGGAAAAACCGAAGTCATTCCAACCGTTCGCCGATGCCGTTCTGCAATCCTCCGGACTGCACGTCGTCACGCCGGAATACAACGGCAGCGTGCCGGGCGTGCTGAAGTATTTCATTGATATGCTTAAATTTCCCGAAAGCTTCGAGCAAAAGCCCGTTTGTTTCACCGGATTGTCGGCGGGCATTTGGGGCGCGCTGCGGCCGGTCGAGCAGTTGCAGGCCATTTTCGGCTATCGCAACGCGCACATTTTTCCCGTGCGCGTTTTCATGCCGCAAATCCACAGTTTACTCGACGCCTCGGGCAAAATAAAAGACGCCGAACTGCTCGAACGCCTGAAGGCGCAGGCCGACGGCTTCACCGGATTCGTTGAAAAGTTGAAAAACGTAAAATTGCGCGGAACAAAATAAATTTATGAAATTGATATTACTCGCAGGATTGGTCGGCGTCGGCTTGATTGTTTTTTTCGCCGTTACCGCCTCGGCGGAAATTCCCAAGGCCGGCGATGCCGCGCCGCTGTTCACCGGCCAGGACCAGGACGGCAAGGAGTTCAAGCTCGCCGACCTCATCGGCAACAAAATCGTGCTGCTGTATTTTTATCCCAAGGATTTCACCGGCGGCTGCACGAAGGAGGCCTGCGGCCTGCGCGACCGCATGGGCGACTTGCAGACGAACAATGTCGAGGTCATCGGCGTCAGCTATGATTCGGCCGACAGCCATAAAAAATTCATCGCGGAATATAATTTGAATTTCACGCTGCTCGCCGACACCAACGGAGTCATCACCAAAACGTACGATGTGAAGATGCCGGTCTTGAGCATGTCCAAGCGCGTGAGCTTCCTCATCGGCCTCGACGGAAAAATCATCCACGTCACGGACACGATGAATCCGCAGACACATTTTGATGAGATGAAGGAGGCGATTGACGGATTGAAGAAACCGTAGCGGCGGATGTGCGCCTTTGCTCAAACGGATGGCGGTATTAAAAGCCGTCTAGTTTTTTGTTGGACAACAATTTTCGATAATTTATGTTGATTCTAATGGAAAAAGATAGGCTGCGAACCGAGCCGCCCATCATCTATTAGGCATCGTGAGCAAGCCACCTAAATCTTCGGCTACAGTCTTTTCACCAAAGCGAGCCGCATATCTTCTCGACGGCGTGAGCTTGGTATTTGTGCTACTCTACAATTTCACAAACCTTGGCAAAGCTGGTCATGTTGCAGCTTATGTCGTATTCGGTCTTTTGAGTTTGGTTTTGATTCTGTGCTTCTTTACGCCACGCTCCGTTGACGCTGGTTTCCATTTCTGATTTGTCTTGTGGTTTTTACAATATCAGTGTTGTTATGATGACGATGCCTAATATGAGGACAGCTGCACTTTTTTTATTTTCCGCCTGAACGTCCTGACTGACGCCTGGTGAAAAGACTTTTTCCAACCCGCCAAATTTCCTAACCTGCGCGCGTGTCTCTCAAACTGGCGGATAAAATTTCCCTGACCATCCACGACCTCGCGTTCGGCGGCGAAGGCGTCGGGCGGGTTGATGATTTCGTCGTCTTCGTGCCGTTCGTCATCGTGGGCGAAACGGTCGAGGCCGAAATCACCGAGGTCAAAAAGAATTTCGCTCGGGCAAAACTGTTGCGCATCGTTACGCCGTCGCCGGAACGCGTCACGCCGGAATGCCGCTACTTCACGCAATGCGGCGGCTGCCAGTATCAGCACATTGATTATGCGGCGCAGTTGGGTTTCAAGCACAAGCAGATCGCGGACTTGTTCGAGCGTTTTGGGAAAATCTCGCGCGAAATCGTCGCGCCGGTCATCCCTTGCCCCTCGCCCTACGGCTACCGCAACCGCATCATGATCCGCAGCCAGTGGAACGGCCCGTCGAAGAAGCTGGAGATCGGCTTCATCCGCTCAGACAACAATTTCGTGGTGGACATCGAGGAATGCAAAATCGCCGAGCCGGCCTTGAACGAACAAATAAAGCAAGTCCACGCCAATCCGCCGCCGAAAGGCGGCATCAAGGTCGTGCTGCGCGTGCAGCCGGAAAACTGGGACGTGCCGGAAAGCTCCTTTTTCCAGAATAATTTTTTTCTGCTGCCGAAACTTGTCGGGACGGTGAAGGATTTTCTGAAAGCGGGCGGCGCGCGGCATCTGATTGATCTGTATTGCGGCGTGGGTTTCTTCGGGATTGAAGCGGCGGACGTGGTGGATTCGTTCGTGGGCGTGGAATATGACCAACTAGCCATCGCGGCGGCGAAAAAAAATGCGGCGTCACGAAAAATTCAAAACGGTGAATTCATTTCCGCGAAGGTCGAAGAGGTTTTGCCGGGGCTGCTGCAGAAATTTTCGCCGGAAAAAACCTCGGTGATTCTCGATCCCCCGCGCAAGGGCTGCTGGCCGGAAACATTGCAGTTATTGCGCGAAACGAGACCGGCACAAGTTGTCTATGTCTCCTGCCATCCGGCGACAATGGCACGGGATTTGAACATTTTGTGCGCGGACGGTGTCTTTGAACTGGCGCGCGTGCAGCCGTTGGACATGTTTCCGCAGACGCAGCACGTCGAGTGCGTGGCGGACCTGCGGGCGGGACAAAATCTTGCCAAACCGCCTTTAATGGACTCAAACTAACCAATCCCATGGCGACCAGAGAACTGACCGACCCGCGAAAAAAATTTATTCCGCGAATTTTGCCGTGGCTGCTGGCGGCGGCGGCGTTTGTGATTTACTGGCTGACGCTGAACCGCTGGGTGTCACTGCTCAATTATCAGGCCGTCGCCAAAATGTCCGGCTGGACCTGGGAGCCGGAAATTTACAATCCGGTTTTCTTTGTCGTCACCTACCCGTTCCGCTGGCTGCCGACGGCGCAAATCCCGGTCGCGCTAAACCTATTTTCCGCTGTGTGCGGCGCGCTGACGCTGGGACTGCTGGCGCGGTCAGTAGCGATTTTGCCGCAGGATCGCACGGACGTGCAGCGCGAACGCGAGCGCAGTGCGTTTTCCTTTCTGACCATCGGCACCGCGTGGCTGCCACCGGTTTTCGCCGTGCTGGTCTGCGGCCTGCAAATGACGTTTTGGGAACAGGCGACAAATTGCACGCCTGAAATGTTTGAGCTGCTCCTGTTCGCCTTCGTGATCTGGTCACTGCTGGAATACCGGCTGGATGAACGCGAGGGGCGGCTGTTTCTGGCCGCCGCCGTTTTTGGGGCGGGCATGACGGAGAACTGGGCGATGGTCGGATTTCTGCCGCTGTTTTTGGCCGCGATTGTCTGGAGTCGCGGCCTGGGCTTTTTTCACCTGGGGTTCCTGTCGCGCATGATGTTGTGCGGGCTGGCGGGGTTGTTATTTTATCTGTTACTGCCGTTGCTGGCGGTTATCTCGCACAGGGTGCCGCTCACCTTCTGGTATGCCCTGAAACTTAATCTGGCGGCAGAGCTGGGCGAGGTGAAATCGTTTTTCGTCAACCCGGAGGTCCGGAAAATGGTGCTGCTGCTTTCCATCGCCTCGCTGCTGCCGGTTCTGGTCATCGCCATCCGCTGGAAATCATCCTTCGGCGACAACAGCAAACTCGGCCTGGCGCTTACCAGCTTCATGTTTCATGTGATCCATGCCATCCTGCTGTTTGTCTGCGTCTGGGTTGCCTTTGACCCGCCGTTCAGCCCGCGCCACCTGGGTTTCGGCCTGCCCTTCCTGACTTTTTATTACCTGGGCGCGTTGAGCACGGGTTATTTCACCGGCTATTTCCTGCTGATATTTAGCCGGCCGGCGGAAAGGCGTTCGCCGGAAAGTTCGCACAAACCATCACGCCGGCGGAAACTAAATGCCTTTCAAGTCCTGAACCGGCTGGTGGTGGGCGGCGTGTGGCTCTTTGCCGCCTTCGCCGTGACCGGGCTGGCCTACAAAAACGTCCCGCAAATCCGGAACGCCAACGACGACACCTTCAAAACCTTCGGCGCGCTGGCGGCGGAAAATTTGCCGGCCACGGGTGCCATTTGTTTGAGCGATGATCCCCGGCGGACATTTTTTGTCGAATCGGCCCTCGTGCGCGAAGGCCGCAGCAGGGATTTTCTGCTAATAGACACCTCGTCCCTGCGCGTACCCGCCTATCACAAATATCTGCACGAACAATCCCCGCAAAAATGGCCGGACACCATCAGCGCGTTCGAGGCAACCAACGGCGTCAGCCCGCTCCATCTCATCAACCTGCTGGCCACGCTGGCCAAAACCAACCAGCTTTACTACCTGCACCCCAGCTTCGGCTATTACTTCGAACAGTTTTGCATGGAACCACACGGGCTGGTCTACAAATTGAACACGCTGCCGAGCAACACGCTGCTGCCACCGCTCCCGGATAAAAATCTGATCGCCGCCAACGAAACCTTCTGGGCGCACGCGGAAAAACTTACGTTTGACCCGGTCATCCAAGCCGTCGCGCCGTCCGAGCCAAACCGGTCATCCGGCCCCGGCGAAAAACTGCTGAAACGTTTTCGCATCACGCCCGAGCCGAATCCCAACGCGGATGTCGCGGGGGATTTCTATTCGTGCAGCCTGAATTACTGGGGCGTCCAAGCCCAGCGCGCCGGCGAACTGACGGCCGCCGCCGCACACTTTGAGACCGCCCACAAACTGAATCCCGACAACATCGTTGCGCAAATCAATCTGGATTTTAACCGCAGCCTGCAGGCCGGGCAAACCGTGCCGGTGGATTTGTCCAAGACCACCACCGACAAGTTCGGCAAATACCGTTCTTGGAACGAGGTGCTCAATGAGAACGGGCCGTTCGACGAACCGAGTTTCACCTTTGAAAGTGGTGTCTTCCTGATGAGGGGTGGCCTGTCGCGCCAGGCCGTCGCGCCCTTCGAACGCGTCCGCCAACTGGAGCCGGACAATATGGCCGCGCGGCTCTGGCTGGCGCAATGCTACCTCGCCTCGCGCCTGTCCGACCGCGCGCTCGGACTGCTCCGTGAACCGCTGGAACATCCGGAAAAATTTTCCCTGGCCGCCACCGATTCCACCCAGTTCAACATCCTGGGCGCCGCCGCCTATTTCCAGAAGAACAACAACGCGCGCGGCATTCAATTGTTGGAGACCGAAATTTCCCGCCAGCCCACCAATGACATCCTGCTCGTCACCGCCGTGCAGGTTTATCTGAGGCGCGGGCTTTTCACCAACGCGATGACCATCATTGACCGCCAGCTTCAGGCCGCGCCCGAAGACCCGACCTGGCTTTTTGGCAAGGGTTTCGCGTCCATCCAGGTCAAAAAATACGACGATGCGATTGCCTCTTTGACCAGTCTGCTCTCCATACAACCGACCAACAATGACGCGCTCTTCAACCGCGCCGTCGCCTATCTCCAAAGCGGCCAGCTCGACGCCGCGCGCGCCGACTACGAGACCTTGCACCAGTCCTTTAGCAACTCCGTCCAGGTTGCCTACGGCCTCGGCGAAATCGCCTGGCGCAAACATGACACCAACGAGGCGGTAAACAATTACGAAGTCTATCTGGCCGGCGCCAACACCAACACCGCCGAGGCCACGAACATCATTCAAAGGTTGCACGAACTCCAAGGCCAGCCACACTGAACGCGCCATGCGCGTCACTCATGTCATCACCCGGCTCGTGGTCGGCGGCGCCCAGGAAAACACCGTCGCCACCGTCCTCGGCCTGTACACGAAGCCCGGCGTCGAAGTGAAATTGATTTCCGGCCCGACCACGGGTGCCGAAGGCTCGCTGGAATCTGAATTCAAAAATTCGCCGGAGCTTCTCTCCGTGGTTCCCGAACTAATCCGTTCGATTCATCCGCTCAATGATTTTCTCGCGCTGCGGAAGCTCGAAACCATCTTCCGCGAACAAAAACCCGACATCGTCCATACCCACAGCGGCAAGGCGGGAATTCTTGGCCGGCTCGCCGCCAAACGCGCGGGTGTGCCAATCACCATCCACACGATTCACGGGCCGTCGTTTGGAAATTTCCAGAACGACGTAAGTAATTTCATTTTTCGCGCCGCCGAAAAAAAAGCCGCGCGCGACACCGGCCATTTCATCGTCGTCGCCGATGCGATGAAAACCCAATACCTCGCCACCGGCATTGGAAAATCAGAACAATACACCAAAATTTTCAGCGGCTTTCCGATCAAGCCGTTTCTGGCCACAAAAAACGATTTGGAACTTCGCCGCAAATTAGGGATCGCACCGGATGATTTTGTCGTCGGCAAAATGGCGCGGCTGTTCAAGTTGAAAGGCCACGATGATTTGTTCGCCGTCGCGCCGGAACTGGTCCGGCAGAATCCCAGGATCAAATTCCTGCTCGTCGGCGATGGCGAATGGCGCGCGCGTTTTGATAATCTGGCGAAGTCGTCCGTTATCGGAAAACATTTCATCTTCAGCGGCCTTGTCCCACCAGGCGCAGTTCCAACATTTGTCGGCATCATGGACATGCTCGTGCATTTGTCTCAGCGCGAAGGACTGCCCCGCGCATTACCGCAGGCACTCGCCGCCGGCAAACCCGTCGTTGCTTACGATTGTGACGGCGTGCGCGAAGTTTGTTTGGACGGCCAGACGGGATTTCTGATCCAGGCCGGCGATTTGAAAAACTTGGCCGAAAAAATAATCCGGCTCGCCAACGATTCCGCGCTCCGTGAAAAACTTGGGCGGCGCGGCCAGGACTTCGTCTGTGAAAATTTTGCCGTCGAAAAAATGGTGGACAACATTTATAATCTTTACCTCAAACTGGCCGCCGAACGTGACCTGCGCCTGTGATTTTTCCATTCAATTTTTTTTTCGCCGCCTTCGCGGGCGCATTTCTGACGACGCTGCTCGCGCTGCCGCTCTGGCGCAAATGGTGTCTGCGCACAAATCTTCTGGACGACCCGCGCGACGGGAAAAATTACGACGCGCCGAAAATCCACACCGGCGCGGTGCCGCTCGCCGGCGGTTTTGCCGTGCTCACCGGCATCTTATTGCCGATGCTCGTCGGCGCCGGACTTGTCCAATTTGGCTACGTAAATATTTCCTTCACCAGTTTGATTGCACACGGCTTGGAAAAGCGGGGACCCGAACTCGCGGCGATCGCCCTCGGCGCGGTAGCGATCACATTTCTCGGCTGGTTCGACGACAAACACGAGCTAAAGCCGGTGCCGAAACTTCTCGGCCAGTTGCTCGTCGCCGTCGCCGTCGCCGTCGCGAGCAAGCGCATCACGCTGTTTGTCCACAGCGAAGTATTCAGCTACGCCATCACGATTCTCTGGCTGCTCACCGTCATCAACGCTTTCAATTTCATGGACAACATGAACGGCCTGTGCGCCGGGATCGGTGCGATTGGCGCGTTTATTTTTGCGTTCATCGCCGCTACGAATGGCGAATATCTCGTTGCCATCACCGGCTTTCTGATGTGCGGCGCGCTGGTCGGATTTCTGCCGTGGAATTTTCCGAACGCCCGCGCGTTTCTTGGCGATGCCGGCAGCCATCTCGTCGGCTACCTGCTCGCGGTCATGGCGATTCTGCCGCACTTTTACACGAAACAAAATCCGCGCCCGCTCGCCGTGCTCGCACCGTTGCTGGTGCTGGCGATTCCGTTGGTTGATCTCGCGCAAGTCAGCCTGTTCCGCCTGCTAAACAAAAAGCCATTCTGGATCGGCGACACCAATCATCTCTCGCACCGGCTTGTGCGCGCCGGTTTGAACCGGACGCGCGCCGTGTTGTTGCTCTGGCTCATCGCCGCCATCATCGGCGCGGTCGCTTGTTTGCTTTGAAATGGCAATGTTTTCTTTTCGTATTTTGTGTATTTTGTGGTTAATTTTTTCCGGTGAAAATCCTTTTCATCGGCGACATCGTCGGTCATCCGGGACGTAACGCGGTCAAAATTCTTTTGCCAAAGTTGCGCGCACAGCACGGCCTGGACGTCATCATCGCCAACGGCGAAAACTCCGCCGGTGGCAACGGCATCACGCCCGACACCGCCGGGGAACTTTTTGGCTGCGGCGTGGACGCCATCACGACCGGCGACCATTTGTGGGATCAAAAGGAAGTCCTGGAGCTGCTGCAAAACGAACCGCGCTTTCTCCGTCCGCTGAATTATCCGCCCGGCACGCCCGGCAAAGGCGGCGCGATTCTGAAAATCCGCGACCTGCCGCCCGTCGCCGTGATGAACGTGCAGGGCCGCACCTTCATGCAGCCGCCGCTGGACAATCCGTTCACGCTCGCGCTCGAGGAAGCGAAGTGGCTGCGCCAGCACACGCCCGTCATCTTCGTGGATTTTCACGCCGAGGCGACCTCGGAAAAAATCGCGTTCGCGCGGATGCTCGACGGCCACGTCAGCGCCATCGTGGGCACACACACGCATGTGCAGACGGCAGACGAACAAATTTTCCCCGGCGGCACGGCCTACCTGACCGACGCCGGCTTTACCGGCCCGCACGAAAGCGTTTTGGGCCGCGAAATCATGCCGGTCGTCACCCGCTTCCGCACCGCCGTGCCGCAACGGTTTGAAGTGGCGCGCAACGACGTGAAGCTGCAAGGCGCGGTGATTGAAATTGACAACGCCAGCGGCAAGGCGGTGAAAATCCGGCGCGTGTCGGAGAATTTAACCTAGCCGAGCCAGGGCAACCGGGCTTGAAAAATGTAACCTTTCGCGTCCTGCAAGAGTCTATTTCAATCAAGTTTCCCCGCTGCGCTGTCGGAATGCATTTTGGGGCAACTTCAAACCCGCAACCAAAATAAATCCAATGACCACAAGCAAATTCGCAAAAATCATGCTGGGCGCCGCCCTGGTACTGGGCGCAACCTTCCAAGTGCAGGCCGACGACAAAAAAGTGGATCCGACAGGAACCTACCAGTGGGTCATGCCGGGCCGCAACGGCGGACCGGACCGGACGAATTCACTCGCGCTGAAGCTGGAAGGTGACACGTTGACCGGCAAACTGACCTCGCCGGGACGCGGCGGCCAGACCACCGAAACAACCATCAACGACGCCACACTGACCGGCGCGGATGTTTCCTTCACCGTGGTGCGGACCTACAACGACAACACGTTCACGAACAAATATTCCGGCACGATTGCCGATGGCGCCATCAAGGGCAAAATCGAGTTTGTGCGGGACGGCGAGGCCCAGTCACGCGACTGGAAGGCCACGCTGCAGAAATAATCGCCGCAAGAAATCAGACCGATCGTGGGCGCGCAGCCGGAAGGTCGCGCGCTTTTATTTTTTCCGCGATGAACTATTCTCCGCGCCGATGTTAAGGACGCTGCGCAAAGCCGAATACGCCGAGCTGATGATTTTGTTTTTCATCCAGGCGGCGGCGATGGCCATCTGGTTTGTGCCGCTCGGCACGATTCTCGACGCGCACGGCATGAACACCATCAAGCCGTATGCGTTCGCCGCCAATGCGCTCGCGGCCTTTGTTTCACCGCTGATGTTCGGTGCGATGGCCGACCGGCACGTGCCGCCCGCAAAAGTCTTGCGCTGGCTTGCGTTTGCAACCGCTGTCACAACGACGGCCATAGCCACGGCCATCAAGGACGGCTGGAATCCGTGGCTGGTGCTGGCGTTGATCCAGATTTTTTCGCTTTCCTACGCTCCGATGTTCAGCATCTCAACGGCGCTCGTCCTTGCACGACTGGAGAATGCCCAGAAAGAATTCGGCCCCGTCCGCGCGCTGGCAACTGTCGGCTGGATGGGCGGCGCGTTGTTCATCGGCCTGTTGAATCTGGACCGTTCGGCGTTCGCGATGTATCTCGGCGCGGGATTCTGGCTGCTCGTCGCGGAATTTACTTTTTTTCTGCCTGCGTTGGAAATACCCAAATCCGCTGAGCATCTTTCATGGCACGAACGGCTCGGCCTCGATGCATTGACTCTCTTGAAGGACCGCGACACGCGCGTCGTCTTCATCACCACGACGCTGTTCAACATCCCGCTCGCGGCGTTTTATCCGTATGCGCCGACGCATCTGCACGACCTCGGCTTCGCGCACACGAGCGCGTGGATGAGCCTTGCGCAGGTCACGGAAATCATCGCGATGTTCAGCCTCGCCTGGTTGCTGCACCACTGGCGGTTGAAATGGATTTTCACCGCCGGCCTGATGTTCGGCGTGCTGCGGTTTGCGTTGAGCGCGCTGGACACAAAAAATTCGCTGCTGCTCGGCGTGACGCTGCACGGCGCGTCGTTCGTGCTGGTGTTCGTCACCGCGCAGATTTATTTGAACCATCAGATTGATCCCGCGTGGCGCACGCGGGCGCAGGCGTTGCTGACGCTCTTGAATGGCGGCGTGGGCAACCTCATCGGCTACCTCGGCAGCGGCTGGTGGTTCAATGCCTGCACGCAAAATGGAATGACGTGCTGGCCGCTGTTCTGGGGGGCGTTGGCCGCAAGTGTTGGCACCGTGCTGATCTATTTTCTCACGGTGTTTCGCGGCCAGAACATGACCAGCCCGCGTCCACTGGAAAACTGAACTACGCGAGAATCTGCCCGATGCGCGCCAGTTCTTCGGTGGTGAAGTTCAAGTTGCGCGTCGCGCCCACGCAATCGTCCACCTGGCTCGCCTTGCTCGCACCGATGAGCGCGCTCGTCACGACCTTGTGCCGCAACACCCACGCCAGCGCCATTTGCGCCAGTGTCTGGCCGCGCGACTGCGCGAGGTCGTTCAGTTGTTTTGTCTTCGCCAGCACCGCGTCGGTGATATCGGACGGGCGTAGAAATCTCTGGTCATGGCCCGCGCGTGAATCGGCGGGAATGCCCTTGAAATAGCGGTCGGTCAAAATGCCCTTGGCTAGCGGCGAAAAAACCGTGCACCCGATGCCTTCCGCTTCGAGCGTTGCCAGCAACTGCGGCTCAACCCAGCGGTCCAGCATGGAGTAACGCGGTTGATGGATGAGGCACGGCGTGCCGAGTTTGCGCAGAATTATTGCCGCCCGCGCGGTTTCGTCGGGTTTGTAATTTGAGAGGCCGGCGTAAAGTGCCTTGCCGCTGCGGACGGCGTGGGCCAGCGCGCCCATCGTTTCCTCCAGGGGCGTGTCGGGGTCGGGCCGGTGCGAATAAAAAATATCCACATACGGCAGACCCATCCGCTTGAGCGACTGGTCGAGCGACGACAGGAGATATTTGCGCGAACCCCATTCACCATACGGGCCCGGCCACATGTCGTAGCCCGCCTTGGTGGTGATGATGAGCTCGTCGCGCCAGCGGCCGAGGTCTTCGCGCAAGATGCGGCCAAATGTTTCTTCCGCCGAGCCTCCCGGCGGCCCATAATTATTTGCCAGGTCAAAACAGGTGACGCCCAGGTCAAATGCCCGCAGCACGATCGCGCGGGCGTTCTCGTAAGAATCTTTTGCGCCAAAATTATGCCAGAGGCCAAGCGAAATCAGCGGCAAATTGACGCCGGAGCGACCGCAGCGGCGGTAGAAACCAGGCGAATCGTAACGGGTGGCGGCGGGCGAATAGCTCATGGCAGCAGCATAATTGAGGTAGGATTCGGCTTCGACAAAAAAATTACGGCACGTTAAAGCCATTCCCGCCAGCCGGATGCCGCCGGCATATTGACAGACCCGCAATGACGGTTATGCTCATTCAAAATTATGAATAATCAAGATACCTACTCCGTTGGTGTTCCGGTCATTGAACTGGACGACAAATCGCGCGGCCGCTTCATCGCGCGCACCTACAACCACCTGTTCGCCGCCATCTGCGCGTTCACGCTCATCGAGATCGGCCTGTTCAAGTCCGGCGTGGCCGAATCCATTGCCAATGCCATGCTCGGCCATTCCTGGCTGATTGTCCTCGGTGGATTCATGGTGCTCTCGTGGTTTGCCCGGAGCGTGGTCTATAAAGCAACCTCCATGGCCTCGCAATACGCCGCGCTCGCGGTCTATGTCATCGGCCAGGCGCTCATCTTCGTGCCGCTGCTTTATATGGCCGACAAATATGCGCCGGGCGCGATCGCCAGCGCCGCCATCATCACCTTCATCGCGTTCACCATTTTGACGCTGGTCGTGTTCATCACGCGCAAGGATTTCTCCTTCCTGCGCAGCATCCTGATGTGGGGCGGCATCATCGCCTTGGTGACAATCGTGGGGGGCGTGATTTTTGGATTTCAGCTCGGCACCTTTTTCTCGGTGGCGATGGTGGGTCTGGCGGGCGTGGCGATTCTCTACGACACTTCTAACGTGCTGCATCATTATCCCGAAGACCGCTATGTGGGGGCGGCGCTGGAGTTGTTCGCTTCCGTCGCGCTCATGCTCTGGTATGTGCTGCGCCTGATGATGTCACGGCGCTGAAATCAATCTGCTTTCACGAAAAGCCCGGCGTGCAAACGCCGGGCTTGTTCATTGTTCCAGATCACGCAGGGCCTGGTCCAGTTCGTCATCGCCAATCGTTCCGGCGATGTAATGTCCCACCACGCTGCGAAAACTGTGCGCCTTGGCCGGCGGCAGTTTGATGCCTTGAATAAGGGTCCGGCCTATCGCGGCAAAAGTGTTTCCGTTGTAGAAGCAAAAGGGCGAAAGCTTGTGGCAACGCCGGCCAACTTGAATGGCTTCCCGCAAGGTGAGTTCGCGGAAACGGGCTTCCTCCCAAAGTTTTTGCGCCGGCTTGTATCCATCGGTGGTCGGTTTGTGCAGCGCATTCTTTTCCTTGCACAGACCCGCATTGATGGCGACGACGGTTTCCCAGGGCCAGTCCTTCAGCCACCGCTGTTTCATCTAGCCTTGGCCGAAGAACGGTGACGGACGCCCGCTTTGATTTTGTGGAGGGTGGCGACGCCTTCGCTCTTGAGATGGCCGCGCCCGGTTTTGGCAAAGACGGGTTCAGGCACGAAACGATCCTGGATCCGCAACGCGTCTTTCATCGCCGCGCGGAGATTCGCTTGAATCTGACTCACACTCGTCATGCCCAGACAATAATGTTGAATCACTATCCAGTCAATGCCCGGACTTTGTTTCATGCAAAGTCAGGATGCGCTTGCTTCCCTCGCCCACAAGCTGTTTCATTTCCGCCCAGCAACCACCAATCAACCTTATGAAAAATAATTTCCGCCGCTGTCTATTTCTTCCTGCTCTGGTTGCCACCGTGGCCGGTGCGTTGCTGGCGCTCAACGCCTTCGCCGCACCCACGGACGATCTTTATCTGCTTGGCCCGGATTCCGCGCCACACGCGGGCGTGCCGCGCGGCCAGGTTATCGGGCCGCTCACGCTGGCGAGCGATGTCTTCACCAACACGACGCGTCACTATTGGATTTATGTCCCCGCGCAATACAATCCCGCGAAGCCCGCCTGCCTCATGATTTTTCAAGACGGCCACGCGTTCGTGAACACCAATGGCGATTACCGCGTGCCTTACGTCTTCGACAATTTGATTTACCGCCGCGAAATGCCCGTGACCATCGGCGTCTTCATCAATCCCGGCCACACGCCGGAACAGCCCGAATCTTCTTCGACCAACTGGGGTGACGGCATCAACGGCCGCGCCACCGAATACAACGAATTGAACAACAACTACGCCAGGCTCATCGTCAACGAACTCCTGCCCGCGCTGGAAAAGGATTACAACATTTCCACCAATGCCGATGACCACGCCATCGCCGGGGCGAGTTCGGGCGCGATCTGCGCGTTCACCGTCGCATGGCAGCGGCCCGACCAGTTTCACAAGGTCATCAGCATCATCGGCAGTTTCACCAACATCCGCGGCGGCCATATTTATCCCGACCTCATCCTCACCAACGAACCCAAACCCATCCGCATTTTCCTGCTGGACGGCCTGAACGACAACCGTGGGAAGCGGCGCGGCACCAACACCTATGACGCGAAGTGGGACTGGCACGCGCAGAACATCAAGATGGCCGCCGCGCTGACCGCCAAAGGCTACGATGCGAACTACTGCTGGGGCATCGGCACGCACTCGAACAAGCAGGGCGGCGCAATGCTGCCCGAAATGCTCCGCTGGCTCTGGCGCGATTATCCCCGCCCCGACGACCCGCACGACGACAGCAACCGCAAACTCTTCGTGCCGCCGGAAAACCAGCCGTAAATAGGATAAAGTCCTTTGACAGGATTTACAGGATGCACAGAATAAAGAACAAATTGTTTTAGGACTCCGCGTCAATAACCGCATAGAACCAAGCTCTGAATTTCAAACAACTCTAAAATCGGAACGGCAAACGCGTCATCCTCCCGACCCCAAATTAAAGGGGCTTGAAGCATACAAACACTATATAACACATTGAGACTGAATCCTCAGCACTCTCCCGAGCGTAGAAAGAGAGATGTTATTTTGCGTTCACACCGTTTTCTTTTTCCAAAATGCATCCTGCCAGCGTTTTTGTTTCTCGCCGGCTTCGCGCAAAAACGGCGCGAGCGCGCCGAAGTTGACAAGGCGTTCGTTCAGCCAGTGGAACGGCGGATGCAGCGGCCGCGCAAAATCCACGAACAGCACCACGCGATAGCCGTCCGTATCGTTCCACACCTCGTGATTGAACGTGTCGTCGAAGATCAGCGCCCCGCCCTCGCGCCAGGAATAAAAATCGTTGCCGATGCGGATGCGGACACGTTCGCGCGGCTCCGGCACCATCAGGCCGAGGTGAAAGCGCAGGATGCCGTTCCATGCGCCGCGGTGCGCGGGGATGTGCTTGCCGGGTGAGAGAATGCTGAAGAACGCAGTGGTCATGCCGGGAATTTTGCCGAGCAGCCGCATCGTCTCCGGGCAGCGCTGCGCGTTTTGCGCGCAGTCCATGCCGATGCCCGCGAGGAAAAAAGTTTTCCAGTTGTTGTCGGACTGGATCGCGCCGACTTCCTTGAGGATGTCCTGAAAGCTCGGCATCTGGTCGCGAAAGGTCATCACGGCGTCGAGTTCCTGGCGGATCAATTTCCATTCGCGCTCGAGTTCGGCCGCCCACGGAAATAATTTGGTATCGTAGATGTGCGGATCGCCGTGGCGCGAGAGGCGGGCGACGCCCGATTCCATCATCGTCTGCGCCGCCACGCCGCAGCGGTCGAGAAAAGTGCGGTTTGGATTGAGCGTGTGACGGCGATGGCGCAGGTCTTCGGTTGCTGCCCTTGAATTTGATGTGCCGGCGGCGTTCACGGTGGTTTGCATTGCAGTGTTGTTGGTATTGCAGGCTAATTTTTATCTGCTTGAAAATCAAGCGGCGGCAAGCCCGTCCGCCGGCGTGAGGTCTTTCGCCATGATGAAGTCGTCCATCACAAACCCGGCACCAACGTCCGTCACGACAGATTCGACGACCACAAAACCATTGCGTTGATACGCCGCGATGGGACGAAGGTTGCGCTTGTTGACCGCAAGCACCAACCGCCGCGCCCCGAGCCGCCGCGCCTCGGCCTCGCAATGCTGCAGCAGCCGGCTGCCCAATCCGCGCCCGTGCAGTTCCGGCAGCAGGTAGAGTTTGTGCAGCTTCCAAACTTCCAGAGTTTCAACCGGGCCGATGGACGCAAAGCCCGCCATCCGCCCGTCCACAACCAGCCGGTAAAAACGGATTCCCAGCGAGCGCATTTCTTCGCGCAGCGTTTCCAACGCATACATTTTCCCGAGCATGTAATCAATCTGCGCGTGCGAAATGATGCCGGGATAATGCTGCCGCCACATGACGCCGGCCAGTTCCAACAGCACGGGCAGATGGTTTTCTTCAGCCGGAAGAATCTGCGCGTAGGACAGGGATTCAGCTTTCACAGACCTGGTTTCCTGAACCGATTTTCAAGTTCGCCGGTGAAAACGGGCGGTTATGGTTTTTGCGCATACGCAGTGATGGCGGAACCCTGCCGAAGCAGCCCGGCCAGCAGCGTCGCGGGCAGGCTGAGGACGGCGAGCGGCACGCCGACGACCAGCGTGCCGATGAATTGACCCCATTGGCTGTCCGGGTTGCCGATCACTTTTGCACCCCGGCCGCGCAGCAGGTTGTAAAGATAGTTGTGACGCAACCCGACGCGGTTGAGCAGCGACTGCACAAAGCTGAAAATGTCGTATTCGGGCGCGAACGAACCCCGCCCGCACAGGTGGAGCCCGGCTTTCGACAGCGAGTTTCCAAGGCTGTCTGGCGTGAAATGGGCGAGGTGCCGCGGCACATCGAGGTGAAACCATTTGTCCCGGCATAGCCGCGCCTCCCAGCTGCCGAAGTTAGGCACGCCAACCAGCAGGATTCCGCCGGGGCGCAGCAGCCGTTGAACTTGGACGAGCGTCGCCGTCGGGTCGGCGAGATGTTCCAGCACATGCCAGAGTATGATTGCATCAAAACTTGTGCCCGGCGGCTCCATCGCTTCGAGCGGGCCGACTTTCACGGGCAATTTCAGCACCTCGCGGGCGTGCGTGGCGGCCTTGTCATCGGCCTCGGTTCCGAGCACCTCCCAGCCGCGACGTTGGAATTCCTGAAGCAAAAATCCGCGACCGCAACCGACGTCAAGCACGCGGCCGGGCCGGCCGCCGTTGAATTTCTCCAGCCGCCGGATCCGCGCGGCGTAAAGCTGGCGCTGCAACCATTCAACCGGTCCCGGAAAGCGCCTTGTTCCCGCCGCACCATAATAGGCTTGGGGATAATATCTGGACCACGTCTCAGGCGCTGGCACGGGCCGGGTGAAGGCGACCTGGCAATTGCCACAACGGACTATCTTGAACTGGTCGCCGGATATGTAGTCGTGCGCATCAAACAACACCGTCTGATCCGCCTCCGCATGCGGACACGAAGGCAATGAGCCGCGATTTGACACAGGCATCGGTTCAGTCATGTGGTTCAAAATGAATGGCGGCTAAAGGCCCAGCTGCCTAAACCGATTGTTCACTTCCTTGAAATGAAAATCAAGCGAGCAGAGTTTTTCGAGTTCGCCCTTCTTGAAATGTTTCGCCACGGCGAGGTCGGCCTTCAGGACTTCGAGAAAATCCGCGTCGTCGCGGCCGGCGTGCTTGACCTCCCACGTTTTCATCGCGCCGCGCTGGACGAGGGCGTAGGCATCTTCGCGCGTCAGGCCTTTCTTGATGAGCGCGAGCAGGACAGTCTGCGAATTCCACATGCCAAGCGAGAGGCCAAGATTTTTTTTCATGTTCGCCGGATAGACGACGAGGCCGTCCATCAGGCGCGTCAGCAGGCCAAACATATAATCCAGCAGCGTGCAGGAATCAGGGAAAATAATCCGCTCGACGGACGAATGTGAAATGTCCCGCTCATGCCAAAGGGCGACGTTTTCCAGCGCGGCGAGGGCGTTGCCGCGCAGCACGCGCGCGAGACCGGTGAGCCGTTCCCAGGTGATGGGGTTGCGCTTGTGCGGCATGGCGCTCGAACCTTTCTGGCCGACGGTGAACGCCTCTTCGGCTTCCAAGACTTCCGTGCGCTGTAGATGGCGGAACTCGACCGCCCAGCGTTCCATGCTCGCACCGATGAGCGCAAGCGTGTTCATGAACTCGGCGTGCAGGTCGCGCTGCACGACTTGCGTGGCGATGGGCGCGGGCGTGAGGCCAAGTTTTTTGCAGACGAACTTTTCCACGCCCGGCGAGAGGTGCGCATTGGTGCCGACCGCGCCGGAAAGTTTGCCGATGGCGACAACTTTGCGCGCGCGTTCCAGGCGTTCCAATGCGCGGGAAAATTCGTCGTGCATCAGCGCCAGCTTCAAACCGAAGGTCGTCGGTTCGCCGTGGATGCCGTGGCTGCGGCCGATGCACGGCGTAAATTTATGCTCCTTTGCGCGCCGGGCGATGACGGGCAGAAGTTTTTTGACGTCAGCGACCAAAATGTCCGCGCTCTGCACCAACTGCATCGCGAAGCACGTATCCACGATGTCGCTGCTCGTCAGGCCAAAGTGCAGCCAGCGGCTCGCGCGATCGTTGATCTGCTCGGCGACGGCGGTGGTGAAGGCGATGACGTCATGGTTGAGCGTTTTTTCCAGTTCCTTGGCACGCTCGGTCAAGGCTTTCGTGTCGGCGAAACACTTTTCCGCGCCACGTTTCATCTTGGCGAAGTCGGCCTTGGGGACAATGCCTTCCTTCACCAACGCTTCGCTGGCGAGCAGTTCAATCTGCAGCCAGATGCGGAGTTTGTTTTCGTCCGTCCAGATCGCCCGCATCTCCGGGCGCGAGTAGCGTAAAATCATAAGGCGAGGATACCAAAATTGTCACATCGTTGAAACGATAAATCGTTCAACAGCCGCCAGCTTTACGGTGCAACGATTCACGATCCACCATTATTTGGCCCCGGCTCCAGCCATTTTGATTGCAACAAAACATTTGCCGCCGTGATCAACCCGCCGCCGATGAACAGGCGCGAGGTCAATTCCTCGTTGGCGTAGTTGATGGCCGCCCATCGCGAAAAAATGGCCGGCAGAAACAATGCCATCACGCTGGCGATGACCGGTTCGATGCTGTAAATCAACCCGGCCTCGGTGGCGGTGACAAATTTTTGCCAGCGGTTCATCATCGTGTAGGACATGAGCGTGCAGAAGACGACGAGGATCGCCAGAAAACCGCAAGCAGGCAGCGACGCAAAAGCACGCACGCACGCCGCCGCGCCGGGAGCCGTCGCGCAAACCACCGGCACGCACAGCAGCGCCATCAGCAAGAACATCACGATGGAAAAATTGGCCGGGCGGTTCGCAGCGTAGCGCGGCTGTTCCAGGCACAGAATCTGCCCGGTGAACAAAAGTGAAGCAACAAGCGTCTCCAGTTCGCCACGACCCAGTTTCAACGAATGGAGGTTTAACTTCGCCAGCACGGCCACGCCGACGACCACCAAGAGTGTGCTCAAAAAAACTTTCAGGGGCGGCCAGCGCCGGCTCGCCATCGCGACCCACAGCGGAATGAACAGGCAGTAGCTTTGCGTGAGAAACGCCGAGATGGAGGCATCGGTGTAGGCCAGTCCGTCATTCTGGAACAGAATCCCGCCGCCACCAAAAACGGCGAGTACGATGCCCTGCTCCATTTCATGGCGGGTCGTGCCCTTAAGCTGCCGCAGATAAATCACCGCCATGATAATGCCCGCAAAACCAAACCGATACATCACGCCGAGCGACGTAAAGAACCAGCTGCCCGTATGCGGCAAAAGATTTTGCTGCGTCTGCGCCAGCGCCTTCATCGTGGGAAAGCTCAAGCCCCACAGCACCGTGCAGAACACGAGGATGCGGACGGCCTTACGCCTTTGGTTTGCGCCGGACATGGCGGGCGCGCTGTTCAAGGGCGGGTGATTTTTTCGCGGGCGGTTTCGAGGATTTTGCGTTCGCGCGCCGTCAGGCTTTGCATTCCCTTGGCGGAAATTTTTTCGAGGATCGGGTCAACCTCCATTTGCAGAAATTCATCGGCGGATGAATTGTCAAATTGCTTTGGCGGTTCAATTGTGCGGCGCGGTTGTGAGGATTGGGTCCGGTGAAATATTTTTTCCCAAGGAAGTTGAACATACTGATGATGCCAGCCAAATTTTACCCAAAGGACGCCGGCAATAATTCCGCCAAGATGCGCCGCATGAGCAATAAATCCACCGCGACCGGACGGAACAATTGTAAAAAAAAGCGAGATGGCGGCAGTAATCCACAAAAGCGCATCGGCGCGAATCGGAAGAACAAAGTTCCATCGGATTTCGGAATCCGTCTGCAACCGGCAGAAAATGGCAAATATGCCCGCGATGCCAGCGGACGCCCCAAAGGCAAACGGCGGAAAATGTTCAGGAAATAAAAGCATCAACGCACATTGAAACAAACCACCGATAATTCCTGCCACGAAATACACAATCAGAAAACGGCGCGTTCCCAAAACTTCCTCCACAAAACGCCCAAAAAACCAAAGCGCGACTAAATTTCCAACCAAATGCCAAAGGTTGAGGTGCAAAAACTGAAACGTCAGCAATTGCCAGACGTAACCTTTGGACAGCGCAAACGGCGTCAACGCCAGCCATTCTTCGGCCGATGATTGAAAATAAACGTCGTTGACGCATTGCATGGCGAACATCACAGTCAGCACAATCATTAGAATGACGCTCGGCGACCAGCGGGACGGTCCAAAATTATCGGACGACGGCCCGTGGCGCATATAGTCGCGGTCATCAAGCATGGAAGGAAGTTAATCGGCCAAAAGCAGTTTTTCAACGGCCATTTTATCCGGCCGGTTCCGCCACCAAAACATCCGTTCCAGCCCAGTGCGGTTTGGATACGAGCGCGGCACCCATTCCGAGAGCAAATCGAAATGCGGGGTGAACCGCGCCAGCACTTCTTCCCGCGTCGTGCCGAACGGCGGGCCGGCGCAGTCGGGGATCAGATAATTTACGGCGAGATACTGGCCGCCCGGTTTGAGCCAGCGCCGAACCGCCGACACATACAATTCCCGCTCGCCGGGATCCACCGCGCAAAAAAGCGTGTGTTCAAAAATCCAGTCGAATAAAAACGGCGGTTCATCGCGTAAAAAATCTCCGCGTCGAAACTCCGCGCGCAAACCCGCTGCCTGCGTCCGTTCCACGCTCAATCGGATTGCACTCGGCGCGAGATCGTAGCCATAAACTTCAAATCCGGCCCTAGCCCACTGACGCACATCGTGGCCGGTGCCACTACCGGGAACACAAACGGTTTTGCCGGTCAAGTCACGACGAACGGCCAGAAAATCAACAAGGCCGGGCGACGGTTCGCCTTTCTCCCACGGCATGTCGCCGGACTGGTAACGCGCCTCCCAATCAGTGCAGCTCATGCCTGAATCCGCCCGTCCGCCAGTTCAATCACGCGCTCCGCATTCGCGGCAACCTTCGCGTCGTGCGTGGCAATGACGAGCGTCGTGCTTTTTTCGGCGCGCAAACTTTTGAGCAGTCCAATGATTTCGCCGCCGGTTTTGGAATCAAGGTTGCCGGTCGGCTCGTCGGCGAGAACCAGTTCCGGCCCGTTGATGAGCGCGCGGGCGATGGCGACGCGCTGCTGTTCGCCGCCGGAAAGTTCGGACGGCTTGTGATCCAGCCGGTCTTTGAGGCCGACGCTAGCGAGCAGTTCGCGTCCGCGTAATACAACCGTCGCGCTGGCAATCCGCGCCATCCGCGCGGGCAGGCAAACATTTTCCAGCGCGGTCAGTTCCGGCAGGAGATGATATGCCTGGAAAATAAAGCCGACGCGGCGGTTGCGGAACTCCGTTAGCTTGCGTTCCGAAAACGCGATGAGGTTCTGGCCGTCAAAATAAATTTCCCCGGCGTTCGGCAGATCCAGTCCGCCGATCAGATGGAGCAGCGTGCTTTTGCCCGCGCCGGACGCACCGCGCAGCGCGAGGAATTCGCCGCGCGCCACGTCGAGGTCAACACCGCGCAACACCTCCAGCGAGCGTTTGCCCATTGTGTAAGTTTTGCTCAGGGCGCGGGCGCGCAGCAGCGGTTCACTCATAACGCAGCGCCTCCACAGGTTTCAGCCGACCGGCGCGAATCGCCGGCAGCACGCCGCCAAGAATACAAATCACGAACGACAGCCCGCAGATGACCGCGATGTCGTGCGGATCAATCACGGCCGGCAGGTCGCCAAACCCGTAAATGGACGCGGGGAAGAGTTCAAAGCCCGTCAGCCGGTTCATCAGATGGAGAAATGGGTTTCGAATGGTGAGCATCAACATCCCAAGACCGTAGCCGGACAGCACGCCGAGAACACCGATTATGGCGCTCTGGCTCAAGAACACTCCCGCGATTTGTAATTTTGTCGCGCCAAGCGCCTTCAACATTCCGATCTCGCGCGTTTTTTGAACAACGAACATAATTTGCGCGCTCAAGATGCAAAGCGCAGCGACGAGGATGATGAAGAAGAGGATGTAAAACATGACGTTCTTCTCAACGATTATCGCATTGAGGATGCCGGAATTTTCCTCCGTCCAGATTGTTATGTTGTAACCGGGCCCGAGCGCCGACAACAGTTCACGCCGCACTTGCGGCGCTTGATTCGGATCGTTCAGCATCACCATCAGGCCGTGAACATTGTCGTCGAGGTTGTAAAGATCCTGCGCATTTTCCAGCGACGTGACCACGACGTTGGCGTTGTATTCAAAATAGCCGACATCAAAAATCCCAGTTACGGTGTATTCATCCGGTAACACGGCTTCCTCATCCTGCTTGTCGTGCTGCTTCACCATTTTTTCCAGATCGCCCGGCGAATAAATCGAGACGCGGTCACCTATGGACAAGTTCAATTTTTCCGCGAACTCGCTGCCGACCACGAGACCGCGCCCGCTCAAGTCGAATTTGCCTGCGATGAGGCTTTGCGGCAGGACGCTCACGGAACTTTCGCGCTCCACGTCCACGCCGCGAACCCATGGCGCGCCGGTGAGTTTGGACTGGCCGTTCGTCGGCTGCGTCACCACGAGCACCTGACCTAGCACGAACGGCGCGACGCCCCGGACATTTTTGTTCGACGCGACAAGGTTCATCACCGGTGAATAATTTTCCAGCGGCCTGCCGTCCGCGAAGACTTTCAGGTGCGCGTTGAAGCCGAGGATTTTTTCGCGCAGGTCGTGGTCGAACCCGCTCATCACGCTGATGACGATCATCAGCACGGCCACGCCGAGCGCGACGCCGACGATGGAGATGAGCGTGATGATGGAGACGAACGTCCGTCTGGGCCGCAGGTAACGCAGCGCCAGCAGCAGCTCAAACGGCAGTCGAGACATCAGCGCAGGCTAAAGCGGCGCAGCGGCAGTGTCAATTAACAGACGGAACATTTGGCGCGCGAACGAAATGCTTCTTAACCATTGTCTAACCATGTTCCATGGTTTAGGATCGTTTAATTGGCGCGAACTTGATCGCGCCCAGCCCGTGTTCCACCGAACGGTCGAAGATGGTGAAGTAGTTGTTCATGAGCGGCAGGCCGAGAATGGACTGGCCTTTCATCTCGCCGCCGTCACCAAAGAGCACCGCCGTGGCGTAGGCTTTTTCGGGTGCATTAACCTGCCAGTAGGTGTCCGGTGTGACTGTCAACTTGACGTCCACGCCCGCATCACCTTCCAACACAAACGTGATCGCCGGCCAGTTGGCCAGTTTCAGGCTGTTGACCGGGACATATCCGCTGCGTATGGCGCGGGCGAGCGTCTGGTCGTCTGCCTTGGACATCTTCCTGACGATGGCATTGAAAAGACCCTGGTCCAGTGTCAGGCTGTTTGTGCCGCTGTCCACGATGGAGCTGGACGCGTTGCCGCTGCTCTTGGTCGGGGCGGGCACCGTGATGGGCGCGCTTTTGCCGACGATGACGGCTTTGAGATTGGTGTTGTAATATTCATCATCCACCACGCGCACGTTTTGAAACTGGCCGGTGTAGAGGTCGGTGCTTTCCTCGCCGCCGCCGAGGATGAGAAACCCCTTGTTCAAAGGATTGGCCGCCGGCTTGCCGGTGGCGAGGCTGATCATGGAACGGCGCGTGTAAAAGGCGAATCTATTGCCGATCACGCCCGCGTCCTCAAGCTGGGTGAAGTAAGGCTCCAGATAAGTGACCCGGCCGGCTTGAATCTGGTTGTAGTTATAGGTGGGCGGCAGCGTCGGCCCAGGCAGGGTGAACGCGTTGTTCAGCTTGGTGTAGGCCAGTCCGAGAATACCGTCGGAATTGCGGAACATGCTGGCCGACTCCTTATACGCTACGGCCACGTTGGCCTTGGGCAGGATGGCCGCCTGGGCGCCGGTTCCCAGACCAACGTCCGTCTGTACGACAGCGCCGATCCAGTTGCTCCCGTCGCCATAGCCGACTTCCTGGGCGATGTTAGTGATCTTCGCCTCACTGTCCTTGGTGGGATCGTATTTTTTGCCGTCCACGGACAGGGTGCTGCTGCCGGTGTCGAGAATGACATTGGCCGGCTTCTGCTTGCTGCCAAGAAGGATCGTCCCGGTGTAGTCACCATCCATGAAGACGTTGGTGATGGGGATTCTGATGGTTTTGCTCATAGGTTGTGTGTTGCTGGCGGCTGTAAAAACTGCGGCGTTTTGCACCCTCGAACCCCTGTGCAACGACGCGGCCGGCTGGCAGCATGCCAGTCATAAGTCGGGAGGCGACTTCACCACAAAACAAATTTCCGGTCAAGGGATTTCTCCTGCGATGCCGAAATGTCACGGGGAAAATTTCCTGGCGACCGGAAAATCATTTTTCCCCCACGAACGGGTTTCCCTGGGGTGATGTCGCGGGAATTCCCGGCACGAACAGCAGGCTGACGAACAGATAAATCCACCCAAGGACAAAGTGCGCGCCGAAAATAAAGCCGAACTGCACCAGGTCCACCGCGCCAAAATCGTAAAGCAGAATGGCCGCCGCCAGCAACAGCGCACCGGGCAGCAGCGCCGCGCCGGACAATTTCCAGCTCCGCCAGAAATCCAGATCACGGTTCGCGAAAAAACCGAGCGACCAGGCCGGCAGGAAATAGACCGTCGCCAGCAGCCACCAGCCTGCCAGCAAACCCATCACGGTCGCCGCGGCGGCGATGAACAGGATTTCCGCGCGCCACGCGCCCCAAAACGGTTCAAGATCCGTGCGGTTGAAGGAAATGGTTTCGCCGTCCGGATAGGGAATTTCCATGTAGCCGAGCAACGCGGAGAACCAGATGGTCTCTTTGCCGAAATCAATCTGAAGGTCGGCGGTGGAATTGATTTTGCCGCCGTGTTCCAGATCAACGTCAAGCGCGAGAAACCGCCCTTCGGCGAGCCGCTTGGGCGAATCGCCGCGCCAGTCGAGCTGCGCGGAACGGATTTCGCCGGTGGCGGGCAGATTTTGGATCGCCGTGCGAATGACGGGAAAAACGCTGTCGTGGAGAAACCAGGCGACGCAGGCAGCGGCGAGCAGCGCGACAATGATTTGCACGAGCAGCAAGCGCCCCAGCCGCGCGCGGGCAAACGCCGCCACGCCGCGCGGCGTGAACGGCTCCCATGCAAAAGTTGATCTGCCAGCGGCATCCATCGGGCAAACAGCTTAAATAAAAATGCCGCACAGATAAACCAATCTGTGCGGCATCACGGCTGAAAAAATCAGGCCGGCTTTTCTTCCGTTGACATCGGCGGATTCTGGTTCGGCGGCGGTGCAACAACGACCGGCACGGGATAGCGGATTTTCATCACGTCATCCACGAGCACCTCGATGAAATAAGTCCCGGCGGTTTTGAATTCAAGCTGGCCGAAGACCATGACGTTGGTGGAGTGCAACGCGACGTCGCGCAGCTCAAATTTCATTTCCGCCTTCCGCAGCACGGTCGTCTGGTCGGGCGCGATGACCCGCACGGTTTCCGTGAACTGGCCGATGCCCGCCGCCCAGCGGTTGAAGACACACAGCCGCCCGGCGGTGACAGGCAGTTGCGCCACGCGGATGAGATTGATGACGCCGACCAGGAAAAAGTTGCCGTTGGCTTCCTGGCGGACTTCCTCGCACAACAGCGAGGCTTGCAGGTCGGGGAGAATTCGGGTGGCTTGCATAAACTTATTTTGTGTTTT
>Ga0302324_100005597_pt1 | contig 27364 bp, 21 predicted proteins | sample Palsa_T0_1_FD_201949 | JGI IMG/M metagenome (GOLD analysis project Ga0302324, IMG submission 201949) | Peat permafrost microbial communities from Stordalen Mire near Abisko, Sweden - Palsa_T0_1 | ecosystem: Environmental > Terrestrial > Soil > Palsa > Peat permafrost | place: Sweden: Abisko...
CCGAGCTCATGCGGCTGGAGCCCCTCGCCGAGGATGCTGCATTCCGCGCCCGTTGGCGCGACATCAAGCTGAAGAACAAGCGCAGCCTCGCGGCGCTGGCCCTGGAGCGCACCGGCATACGGATCGATCCCAATTCGATGTACGACGTGCTCGTCAAGCGCATTCACGAGTACAAGCGGCAGCACCTCAAGATCCTGCACATCGTCTCGCTCTATCACGGATTGAAGTCGAATCCCGGCTTGGCCATAGTGCCGCGCACGTTCATCTTCGGCGGCAAGGCGGCGCCCGGATACCACCTCGCGAAGCTCATGATCAAGCTGATCACCTCGGTGGGGGATGTGATCAACCGCGATCCGGATATGCACGACCGGCTGAAGCTCGTATTCCTGCCGAATTTCAACGTCACCAACGGCCAGCACGTCTACCCGGCCGCGGACCTGTCGGAACAGATCTCCACGGCCGGCAAGGAGGCGTCGGGGACCGGCAACATGAAATTCTGCATGAACGGCGCGCTCACCATCGGCACGCTCGACGGCGCGAACATCGAGCTGCGAGAGGAAATCGGCGCCGAGAATTTTTTCCTCTTCGGGTTATCCGTCGAAGAGGTGCTCGCGCTCAAGTCGCGGGGCTATCGGCCCATGGACTATTACGCCGCGAACCCGCACCTGCGCGAGGTCATCGACCTCATCCGCAGCGGCTTCTTCACCCGCGGGGATACCGCGCTGTTGCAGCCACTGATGGACAATCTGTTGCACCACGATCCGTACATGCTGTTCGCGGATTTCGCCTCGTACATCGAGTGCCAGGAGAAGGTGTCGGCAGCGTATCGCGACCCGGAGCGCTGGACGCGCATGGCGATTCTCAACACGGCGCGCAGCGGCATGTTCTCGTCGGACCGCTCCATCCGGGAATACTGCCAGGACATCTGGCGCGTGCAGCCCGTGCCCATCACGCTCCTCTCCCAGGAGCAATCGCTCACTCGAGCAGAATACGCATAGTGCGTCGCAGGGGCTCGGCGGCACCCCAGAGCAGTTGATCGCCGACCGTGAAGGCTGAGAGATACTCTCCACCCATGGCGAGCTTGCGCAATCTGCCGACCGGAATGGTCATGGTGCCGCTCACGGCCGCGGGCGAAAGTGCGGCGATCGTCGCCTCGCGCTCGTTCGGCACGACCTTGACCCAATCGTTGCCTCCCGCGATCAGGCGCTCGACCTCCGCCAGGGGCACGTCGCGCCTCAACTTGATGGTGAGCGCCTGCGAGTGGCAGCGCATCGCGCCCACCCGCACGCAGATTCCCTCGACCGGCACCGGGTTCGCCTCCGTGCCCAGGATCTTGTTCGACTCTGCGCCCGCCTTCCACTCCTCGCGGCTCTGACCATGGCCTAAATCCTTGTCGATCCACGCAATCAAGCTGGCGGCGAGCGGCGCGCCGAACTGCGCCTTCGGGAAGTCCGCGCGGCGCAGAGCGTGCGACACCGCTCGGTCGATGTCGAGGATGGCGCTCGCCGGATCCGCAAGTAAATCGGCCGCGGATCGGTGCAGGGCACCCATCTGCTCGAGCATCTCGCGCATGTTCTGCGCGCCTGCGCCCGAGGCGGATTGATACGTCATGGCCGTGATCCATTCCACGAGCCCCGCGCGCATCAGCCCGCAGACCGCCATGAGCATGAGCGAGACGGTGCAGTTGCCGCCGATGAAGTCCTTGATCCCGCGCGCGCGCGCCGCAACGATTAGGGCCAAGTTCACCGGATCGAGAACGATCACTGCGGAATCGGCCATGCGCAGCGTCGAGGCGGCGTCGATCCAGTAGCCCCGCCAGCCCGCCTCGCGCAGACGGCCATGCACGGCCTGCGTGTAATCCCCGCCCTGGGTGCTGATGAGCATGGGCAGGCGCTCGAGCGCGGCGAGATCATGAGCGTTCTGGACGGGGCGCGTTTCGCGGCCGATGTCGGGCGGTGCGCTACCTGCTTGCGATGTGCTGAAGAACACCGGCTCTATCAGATCGAAATCGCGCTCGGCGCGCATGCGCTCGAGCAAAACCGAGCCGACCATGCCGCGCCAACCGATGATGCCAACGTCCATCATCGCCGTTCTTGCGCTGGCGTGGCCGGCGCTCGTTGGGCTGGGTGCCCTTGAAGGGCCGCGATCTGATCGCGGTCGGCATTGTGAACGCCGCCGGACTCGCCAAAACCAAGACGGGGCCGAAAGGTATCGCAGAGCTCGGAATAAGAAGCTGGGTATGTGCTGAGTGTGGTGTTGCGCATGATCGGGATATCAACTCGGCTCGAAATATCCTCTTCCGTTCGGGACTATCGAACGCCTGCTGAGGGAATCCCCGCACTTTTTTGGGCGGGGAGCATGTCAAAGTGCGATCACGAACTCCGCCGCCGGGGGCCGCAGATTGTACCGAGAAGCCATCGCGTAACCATAGGCGCCGCAGTTGGCGATGAGCAGCACGTCGCCCTCTTCGCTCGGCGGCAACCAGCGGTCGCTCCCCAGTTGATCCGCCGTCTCGCAAATCGGTCCGACGATGGTGACTTTATCAGTCAGAGGCTGCTCCAGGCGCGTGAGGTTGCGAATATCGTGATGCGCGCCATATAACGCGGGCCGGATGAGCGAGTTCATGCCGGTGGCGATGCCCACGTAGCGAGTCTCGCCCTTGCCCTTCAGCTGGGTGACCAGCGCAATGAGCACGCCCGCCTTGGCAACCAAGAAGCGTCCCGGCTCCATCCAGAACTCGATGTGCGGGAAGCGCCGCGCGAGCTCCCCGACCCCCGTATCCAGAGCGCCGAGATCGATGCCGCTCTGACCCAGCTGCTCGGGAACCCCGATGCCGCCGCCCAGATCGACCACGTGGACATCGGGGAAGTGACTTGCCAGCTGCGCGAGCAAGGCGCCCGTCTCGGTCCAGTTGGCGATGTCCAGAATGCCGCTGCCGGTGTGCGCGTGCAGTCCCACGACGCGTACACCGCCGGCGCGCGCGAGGCGCGCGAACTCCTCCATTTCCGACAGCGGCACGCCGAACTTCGAGTGCTCGCCGGCGGTGCGCACATGGTGATGATGGCCGCGCCCGGTCCCGGGATCGACCCGCACGAAAATGTCGCGGCCTTCGAACACCGACGGCCATGCCTTCAGCGGATACAGGTTGTCCAAGGTCACGCGCACGCGCTGATGAAACCCGAACTCGTACTCGGGACGCGGCGCGAAATTGGGCGTGAACAGGACGCGCTCGGGCACGAGGCCGGGAACTTGCGCGAAGGCGTGCTCGATCTCGCCGCGCGATACGCACTCGAGGCTGAGGCCCGCCGCGTAAACGCGGCGGAGGATCTCGGGGTGCCAGTTCGCCTTCATGGAATAGGCCCAGCGCGCGATAGCCTTCACGTTGCGCAAGGCCGCCGCCGCCGCGTCGATGCTCGGGAGGTCGTACACGAACGCTGCGGATTCCCGCGCGGCGATATCCAGAAGCTGCCGCCGCTTGCCGGAGTCTTCCCACCAGTTGTGCGCGCCGCGCGCCGCGCTCGCCGGCGGCGCAAAGAGCTGCTGCCACGTCGGTCCGAGCACCTTGTCGGAGCCGATGCTCTGGATGAGCCGCTCGTGCAGCTTTAGCGCCAGGCGCTCGCCTTGCGACTCGTCGACCACGAACGTGAAGTTCAAGTCGTTCGCCGCCTGGCTCACGAGATACACCTTGTGGTCCTGAAAAAGCTCGAAGGCGGGGCCGAGCTCGTGCAAGATGCCGCGGATGTTGCGCCCGAGCAGGCTCAAGGAGGCACACGGGCCCAGGATCTCGACCCGGCACAGCTCGCCGAGCGCCGCCGCGAGCCTCGCAAGCGCCGCGGGATCCAGCGTATTGGCCGTCGGATCCAGCGACACGGTGACGTTCGTCTCCGAGGTCGAAATGAGATCCACCGAGATGCCCTGCTCCTTGAACACCTGGAATGCGTCGGCGAGGAAGCCCACCTGGTGCCACATACCGGGGCTGTCCATCGAGACGAGCGTGATGCCCTTCTTGATGGCGATGGCCTTCACCTGGGCCGCCGAGTCGGCGACGTCGGCGCCGATGACCGTCCCTTCGAGCCCCGGGGCTTGCGTCGCGTAGACATGTAGCGGAATTTTGTACTGGCGCACCGGCAGCACGCAGCGCGGGTGCAGCACCTTGGCGCCGTTGCTCGCGATTTCCTGAGCCTCGTCGTAATGCAAGGCACGCAGCAACCGCGCGGTCGGAATGGTGCGCGGGTTGGCGCTGAAGAGGCCCGGCACGTCCGTCCAGATTTCCAGGCGTTCGGCCGCGAGCTTGGCCGCGAAGTACGAGCCGGACGTGTCGGAGCCGCCGCGCCCGAGGAGCACCGTATCGCCGGCATCGTTGGATGCAATGAACCCCTGCGTGATGATGACGCCCTCGACCGCCTGCCACGCCGCGAGAAGCGTCCGATCGGGTGCGAAATCGCAGGTCGCCGACAGAAAGCTCGCTTTCACGTTGCAGCCGGCACGCTGCTCGGCGCGCAGCACGCCGCGCGCATCGATCCAGCGTGTCGGGATGCCTTGCGCGTTGAGAAACGCGCAGCCGAGGGTGGTCGCGAGCAGCTCGCCCATGGCTAAGACCAGCGCCCGGCGGCGGTCATCGACCTCGCGACTGTGAGCAATCGCGGCGGCGTGACCCGTGAGCTCCGCAAGGAACGTCTCGAACACGGGGCCCGGCTCGACCATGAGTTGCCGCGCCAGATCGCGGTGCGTCCCCTCGATGCGCTCGAGTCCCGCGCGGTGCGCGCCCGCTGCAGCGGCAGTGAGGAGCGATTCGAGGCGATCGGTGATGCCGGAGAGCGCAGAATGCACGACCGCGGGGCGCAGGCCTTCGGCGATGCGCTCGCGCAGAACTCGCGCGATGTTGTGCCAGTTCGAGGCGGACGACACGCTCGTGCCGCCGAACTTGAGCACGACCCATGGGCGTCCATCGGACAAGGGGAGTCCATCAGACAGGGGCCGGTCAGACATGGATGGCAGCGCGCGAAGCGGACGGCAAACGCAATCGCGCGCTCAAGGGTCAATCGTCTTCGAAAATTTCGCGCAGCTCTTTCTCTAACTGCCGCTCGGCCAGCACGTCTTCCACGCGGCTCCACGCGGCTTTGCCGCGCTTGGCCGCCGGCGCCGACGCTTTGGGGCGCCGTTCGGTGCGCTCCAGCACGGGATCGAATTCGTGGGATTCTTCGGCTTCGCCGAGGAACTCGTCGTCGATGTCAAAATGTTCGTCTTCGCGTGCACTCATTTTTCGAGAAAAGCCCCTGAAATCAATGGGATCGAACAGGCCGACACATGAAGTTGCGCACTATAGCGGATTTTCCATGTCATTCAACTAGTTCCCGACGGCATGTTTCCGCCGGGCATCGGGCCCACCCGCTGCCCACGCAACGGGCCCGTGACCCTCCTTTTCGGGGCGCGGAGGGGGGATTTCAAGCCGCTTAGAGTTCCGCTGCCGGCTCAGGTACCCGTTCGCGCACTTTGGGAGCTCGGCGCGAGGGCGCCCGAGGCAATGGCCCGGTTCACGGCCGACACCACTGCCAGGAGGGAGGCCGTGATGATGTTCGAGTGCATGCCCGCCCCGAACAAGGTGCGGCGCGAGCGCGTCGTAATCTCAATATAAGACACCGCCATGGCGCCGCTTCCCTGACCCCGGGAATGCTCCTCATACGAAAGCACGTCGAAAGGCAGGCCGATCGCCGCCACCATGGCATCGATGGGCCCGGAACCTTGCCCGAGCCGCGTCTCGAGTCGTCCGTCCCGCTCGACCTGCAAAGACAGCTTTTCCGTGTCCTCGCCATCGGTCGAGGCCGCGAGCTGATGCCCGCGGTACAGGAAGGGGGCGCGAGGGGCGAGGTATTCCTGTTGGAACAAGTCCCACAGTTCCTTAGAAGTCAATTCCTTACCAGTGATATCTGCAGCCGCTTGTACGACCTGGCTGAACTCGATCTGTAACCGCCGCGGCATAACCAGCTGATAATCGCGCTCCAAGAGATACGCCACCCCGCCCTTACCCGACTGGCTGTTCACCCGGATGATGGAATCGTAGGAGCGGCCCAGGTCGGAAGGGTCGATCGGCAGGTACGGTACATCCCATAGGTCGGATTCGGTGCGCGCAGCCAGGCCCTTCTTGATGGCGTCCTGATGCGAACCGGAAAAAGCGGTGAACACAAGGTCCCCCACGTAGGGATGACGCGGATGGATGGGCAATTGATTGCAGATTTCCGTACACCGCGCGGCCTCGTTGATGTTTGAAAAATCTATCTCTGGATCAATACCTTGCGTATATAAGTTAAGGGCTAACGTGACGATGTCCACGTTGCCGGTGCGCTCGCCGTTGCCGAACAGCGTGCCCTCGATCCGCTTGGCTCCGGCCATCACTGCGAGCTCGGCCGCCGCGACGGCGGTGCCGCGGTCGTTATGCGGATGCACGCTCAGAACGATACTGTCGCGCCTGCCGATGTGCCGAAGGAACCATTCGATCTGATCCGCGTACACGTTCGGGGTCGCCATCTCGACGGTGGCCGGAAGATTCAAGATGGAGCGGCGCTCTTTGGTCGGCTCCCACACTGCGTTCACCGCATCGCAGATCTCGACCGCGAAATCGAGCTCGGTTCCCGTGAAGCTTTCCGGGCTGTATTGAAATATCCATTCGGTACCCTTGTTCCGCTCGGCATGCTCGCGCACACACGCAGCGCCCCGCACCGCGATATCGACGATTCCGGCGCGGTCGGTACGAAACACGACGCGGCGCTGTGCGACGGAGGTGGAGTTGTACACGTGCACGATGGCCCGGCGCGCACCCTGCAGCGACTCATAGGTGCGGGCGATCAGCTCGGGGCGCGCCTGCGTGAGTACTTGAATGCTCACATCGTCCGGGATAAGCCTCTTCTCGATGATCTCGCGCACGAAATCGAAGTCCGTCTGCGACGCCGCCGGGAATCCGACCTCGATCTCCTTGAAGCCGATGCGGATCAGCATGTCGAACATACGGCGCTTGCGTGCGGCATCCATGGGCTCGATCAGCGCCTGATTGCCATCTCGAAGGTCGACGCTGCACCACGTCGGCGGGGACTCGATGACGGTGTCGGGCCAGCGGCGGTCTTTGAGGTCGATGGGCGCGAAGGCCTGATACTTGGTCGATGGATGTTGCAACATGATGTTCTTTAGCTCGTTAGGTCACTCGCCATGCCGCTCGCACAAACCGCGTGTCCGATTTGTCGGCGAGGGATTAGTTTTCGGTCTTGTGGGCGCCGACCGATGGCGCGTGTGTGAGTAGCGCCTAGCGGCGCAGCAGCAGCGCAAGCGAATCAAGGCGCAAGGTGCCGAGCGCGAGACTTGGGGCTGCCGAGAACATATGTCGGGAATCTAGCACCTCGCGGGCCGGCCCGGCAAGCGAGCGATCTTCACGCCCCCCGGTTTAGCCTTAATATGCTCTCATGCCCGATCCCGCCACCCCAATACCGCCGGCAGATCCCAATCAGACCCCGCCGCTGTGCGATTACAACCTATTCACGACCGACGCGGCGCTTTCTGAAGCCGTGAAGCGCGAGGGGGCCGCCGTGCACGCCGCGCAGCTCACGTGCGAGGGCGCCGCCATCGGATCCGCGGCGAGCTTCGAGCATGGACGGCTCGCCAATCGCTACCCGCCGGTGCTGCAGAGCTTCAACGTGCGCGGCGAGCGCGTCGATGCGCTCGAATTTCATCCATCCTGGCATGCACTCATGGAGGGCATCGCGGCGCGCGGCTATCACAGCGCCCCGTGGGCGCGCGCGGGCGGCCGACCCGTCGCCGGCGCTCACGTAGCGCGCGCGGCGGGTTACTTGATGCAAGCGCAGGTGGAATGCGGCACGTTGTGTCCGACGACCATGACGTACGGCGCGATCGCGGCGCTGCGCCGCGATCCCGATCTCGCGCGAGACTGGGTGCCGCGGCTGCTCACACGAACCTACGACAGCCGTGACATCCCCATCGACAAGAAGCGCGGGGGCTTCGTCGGCATGGGCATGACGGAGAAGCAAGGCGGCTCCGACGTGCGCGCAAATACCACGCGGGCGGAGCGCACCGCGGATGGATCGTATCGCGTCAACGGCCACAAGTGGTTCTTCTCCGCCCCCCAGTGCGACGCGCATCTGGTGCTCGCTCAGACCGCGGCCGGACTGTCGTGCTTCTTCATGCCGCGCCGTCTGCCGGACGGCACCCGCAATGGCATCCTCATTCAGCGACTGAAGGACAAGCTCGGCAACCGCTCCAATGCCTCCTCCGAGGTCGAGTTCGTGGACGCCTGGGCACGGCTCTTGGGCGAGGAAGGGCGCGGCGTGCCGACCATTCTCGAAATGGGGACCTACACGCGTCTCGATTGTGTGCTCGGCAGCGCCGGCATGATGCGTCAGGCCGTGGTGCAGGCTCTGCACCACGCGCGATTTCGCCGGGCGTTCGGAGCCCCGCTGCGCGAGCAGCCGCTCATGCAGAGCGTGCTCGCCGATCTGATCCTCGAATCGGAAGCCGCCACGGCTCTGTCGATACGCCTCGCTAGGGCCTTCGAGAGCGACGCGCCGAGCGAGGCGACCCTGCGTCGCGCGCTCACCTCGGCCGCCAAGTTCTGGGTCTGCAAGCGTGGCTGCGAGCTCGCCGCCGAGGTGATGGAGATTCTCGGGGGCAACGGCTACACGGAGGAGCTCATCCTAGCGAGAATCGCGCGCGAAATGCCGGTGAACTCGATCTGGGAAGGCTCGGGCAACATCATGTGCCTCGACGTGCTGCGTGCGTTCGGCAAGTCGCCCGCGACCGGCGAGGTCGTGCTGCGCGAGCTCTCCACCGCGCGGGGACAGAACCGCCATTTCGATGCCGCGTTCGAGCGCTTCGCCGCCTTCCCCTCCGGGGACTTCAGCGAGGCGCTCGCACGGCGCTTCGCGCAAGGCTTCGTCACGCTCATGCAGGCGCAACTGCTGCTCGGCGCCGCGGCCGGCTCTGCCGGAGCGCGCGCCGTCGCGGAAGCGTTCTGCGCGACTCGCTTGAATCCGGACGCGGGCTGGGGCGCCGTCTTCGGCGCGAGCAGCTCGCTATCGGATGCGGGGTTGCTGCTCGACCGCGCGTTCAAGGAGTAATGCTCGACGAGCAGCGTCTCAATACGAGCGGCTCTTCCAGCGCGCACCTACCCCGCTCCACGCATCGACCGCCGAGCCCACCGTGGCCGCCATGTAGAAGAGCGCGATGAGCGGCAACGCGAGCGCCCACGCGAAACTGCGGCGGTAGCGCGCAAGCGTCGGCAGATAGCTCACGACCGCGAGCGCGCATGCGGCGAGACCGCAGGCGCGCACCCAGCCGTGCCCGAGCAGCGCTGCCGCGAGCGGCGCCAGCCAGACGAGACTCAAGCCGACGAGCGTACCCGCCAAGAGCCATGCCGAACGACGCAGCTGCGTGAACGCGGTCCGGGCGATCATGCGCCAGATATCAGCGAACGAGGGATAAGGACGTATGGACGAGGCAAGCGCCGAATGCCCGAGGAAGATCGCGCCCCCACCATCCCGTCCCTTGACCGCCCTGGCAAGCGAGACGTCGTCGATGAGCGCGCCCTTGATGGCGCCGATCCCGCCGATGCGCTCCAAGGCCCCGCGGCGGATCAACACGGTGCCTCCGGCCGCCGCCGCCACGCTCGAGCGCGCGTCATTCACCTTGGCGAAGGGATACAGCATCTGAAAGAAGTACACGAACGCCGGGACGAGCGCGCGCTCGGCGAGGCTCGAGCAGTTGAGGTGCACCATCTCGCTCACCATATCGAGACCGGAACGCTCCAAGCAGGCGACGAGCGTCGACAGATGCTCCGGCGCATGCAGGATGTCGGCATCGGTCAACAGGATGAGCGGTGCATCGCCCGCGGCAATTCCCTGCTCGAGCGCCCACATCTTGCCCACCCATCCGGCGGGCTTGGGCGCGCCGCGCACAATCTTGAGATGGGGCGCGAGGCCGGCATGCTCGGCCGTTCCGTCGGTCGAGTTATCGTCGACGAGAGTCACCGCAAATGATCCAGGCGTGCCCGCGCCGTAATCTTGCGCGAGGAGTGATGCGATCACCGGCCCGATGCTTTGCGCCTCGTCGCGCGCGGGTACCACGATGTCGACGCGCGGTCCGCGCATGCCGGACACCGGCGCAAGTTCCGGCCGCGACAGCCAGAACTTGCCGTGCGCGGCGATGAGGTAGGCCCAGACGGCGACCGCGTTGAGCGCTAGCGCGGCGATAATGATCGACATATCATAAATCTAATCAAAATGTTACAGCCATCCTTGCAGGTTATTTCTCACGATCCCGCTGAGCGCCTCCACATGCCGATCATCGTCGTTGAGAGCAGGGACCAGCGCGAGCGACTCCCCGCCGAGCTCGCGAAACTTGTCGCGGTATTCGAGACCCACTTCCTGCAAGGTCTCGAGACAGTCCACCGCGAACGAGGGCGACACCACGGTGAGCTTGCGCTTGCCGCGCTTGGCGAGCTCGTGCAGCGTGTCCTCCGTGTAGGGCTGCAGCCAGCGCACGCGGCCGAAACGCGATTGGTAACAGTGCGACCAATCCTCGGATGCGAGCGAAAGGCGCGACACGACCGCCCGAGTCGTCGCCTCGGCTTGGGCTTGATAAGGGTCTCCCTCGCTCACGTAGGAGGCGGGCACGCCGTGATAGGAGAACACCAGGTGCGTCCGCTCGCCGGCACGCTCCCAATACTCCCGAATCCGCGCGCTTAGCGCATCGATGTAGCCGCCATCGGCATGATAATCGTTGATGAAGCGCATCTCGGGCATCCAGCGCCAGCGGCCGAGCGCCGCTGCCGTGCGATCGAACACCGAGCCGGTCGTCGATGAGCAATATTGGGGATACAGAGGCAGCACCAGGAGCCTGCGCACGTTCTGCTCCGCGAGGATGCTGACCGCGCTGGCGATGCTCGGATTCCCATAGGTCATGCCGAGCGCGAGGCGCACCCGATCGCCGAGCATCCCATGCAGCCGGTCGCCCAGCTTGTTGGTCAAGCGACGCGAGTACACTGCGAGGGGCGACCCGTCCTGCATCCAAATCTTGCGGTAGTTCGCGGCGCTCTTGAGCGGCCGGAACGGCAGCACGACGCCGTACAGAATCGGCAGCCACACCGCGGGGGCCGTGTTGATGACGCGCCGGTCGCTCAAGAATTCCCGCAGGTAGCGCTGAACGGCGAAATAAGTCGGCGAGTCCGGTGTGCCGAGATTGGCCAGCAAGACACCGATGCGCTCCGGTGTCGACGCCGCCGCTTGCGCCACGGCGCGGTAATAAGCCATGTGAAAATCCTCGTCGGTGCCCAGTGAACCTCTTGGGTTCCGGGCGAATCTCAAGCACACCAGTATACTGCGTAGCGCATGCAGCCCCGGATTGTTCCATCCGCATCCGAAGAATGATCGCGCCGACTCAACCTGAAGTCACCGCGCTCGAGCTGAGCCTCGGCGTCGCTCTGCGCAGCGTCGTGTTCAGTCTGCCGCCTGCGATTCTCGTCGCGTGGGTCCTGACCCGCCGGCGATTCGTCGGCAAGACGTTGCTGGATGCCGTCGTGCACCTGCCCCTGGTGCTTCCTCCGGTGGCCGTGGGCTATGTCCTTTTGCTCCTCTTCGGCACCCGGGGCCCCATCGGCGGCTGGCTCGATCGATCGTTCGGGATCGTCCTCATTTTTACGCGCGACGGCGCCGCGCTCGCCACCGCGGTGATGTCCTTTCCGCTCATGGTACGCGCCATACGTATTTCCCTCGAGAACGTCGACCGCGGGCTTGAGGATGCGGCGCGCACGCTGGGCGCAGGGCCGCTCGATCGCTTCATCAGCGTGACGCTGCCTTTGATGCTCCCGGGCCTTTTGGCGGGGGCAATCACGGCCTTCTCGGCCGCTTTGGGCGAGTTCGGTGCGGTCATCACGTTCGTGTCCAACATCCCCGGCGAAACGCAGACGCTGCCGCTCGCGCTGTACTCCGCTCTGCAGGAGCCGGGCGGGGAGCACGCGGCGGCGCGGCTTGCGGTGATGTCGGTGGTGCTGGGACTCGGCGGCTTGCTGCTGTCGGAATGGTTCGCACGGCGGGTGCGCTGGATGCTCGGCCGATGAGCCTCAAAGTCGCAGTCGAAAAGCGGCTCGAGTCGTTCGTCCTCGACGTCGCCTTCGACGCTCCCACGCCCGGGGTCGTCGCGCTGTTCGGGCCCTCCGGGTGCGGCAAGAGCACGACCATCAATATCATCGCGGGGCTCCTCGCGCCCGATCGCGGCCAGATCAGTCTCGATGAGGGCGTTCTTCTCGACACCCGTCGCCGGGTCGCGGTCGCGGCGGAACGGCGCGGCATCGGCTACGTGTTCCAGGACGCTCGCCTGTTTCCGCACCTGAACGTCGCCTCGAATTTGAAATACGCCGAGCGCCGCGCCCGGCGAGCGCCCTATGTGAGCCTCGAGCGCGTGCTCGCCCTGCTCGATCTCGGGGCTCTCATGTCGCGCCGCGCGCATCAGCTGTCGGGCGGAGAGCGCCAGCGCGTGGCGATCGGCCGGGCGCTCCTCTCGCAGCCGCGGCTGCTCTTGCTGGATGAGCCTCTCGCCGCTCTCGATCGCGAGCGGCGTGAGGAAGTGCTGCCCTATCTCGAGACCTTGCGCGATCAGCTATCGATTCCGATGATTTACGTGAGTCATCGATTCGATGAGGTACTCAGGCTCGCGACCCACATCGTGCTCATGCAGTCCGGGACGGTCGCGGCCGAAGGTGCCATCACGCAGATGAGCCTCGACCCGAAGCTGCGCGCCCTGATCGGTCCCGATGCGGTCGGATCGATCTTGGACGGCACCGTGATCGGCGAAGATGCCGCCAGCGGCCTGACCCGGGTTCGGGTGGGCCACGGCGAGATCAAGGTCGAGACCGCGCGGCTCGTGGCGGGAACGCGGCTGCGCGTGCAACTCCTCGCCCGCGATGTGATCGTGTCGACCCGCGTACCGCAGTACTTGAGCGTGCGCAACAGCTTGCCGGGCATCGTCACCGCCGTCGATGACGACGACAGCGGCGAGGGCGGCGGCTCCGACCTGGTGTCCATCGATATCGGTGCGGGCGCCTCGATTCTCGCCCGTGTCACCCGCGCGGCGACACGCGAGCTCGCCCTTGCGAAAGGAGTGCCCGCCTGGGCGCTCGTCAAGGCCGTGTCATTGCGCGGGCATTCCTTTCCCGCGCCGCGCCCGACACTCGAGCGCGGTACCGCTACTTGACGCGGGTACCGAGATGCATGATGCCGACGATGTGGTCCGTGGCGCGCAAGCCCACGACCGCCTTGACGTCCGGATCGTAGGCCGCCGCTCCCGTCTTCCACATCACGCCGTAGCCCAAGCCGTGCGCCGCCAGGAACAGATTCTCGGCGGCGGCACCCGCCGCGATCACCTGCTCGATTTCCGGCACCTTGGGATTCTCGCGCACCGTGCAGCCCACCACGACGAGAGTCGGAGAACGCAGCATTTTCTCGCGCTCGGCGGCCAGCTGCTCGTCGCTCATCGAGGCCGTGCGGCGACGCTTGGCCTCCGCCGCCGCGGCGGCGAATTCCTCCCGGGCGGAACCCTCGAGCACCACCAGTTGCCTGGGTTTCATGCGCCCGTGATCGGGCGCCCGTCCGGCGGCCGCCAGAATGCGCGCGAGATCCGAGGGCGAAGGACCGGGCGCGGTCAAGCGAGCGGCCGAAGCGCGCGTCTCTATGGCAGTCAATAATTCCATCTCTTCCTTTGGGCTCGCGATAAAGGGGGGATAGCGTCGTGCAATCGGCTATCATTCGTAGCATCGGCGCCGGTAGCACAAGCGGACGACGTCGATGCGAATTATACCCACAGTAGTTCAAGGAGCCTTCATGAACCGTATCGTTTTGGCGTCCATCGCCGCGCTCGGGTACGCGACCGCCTTCGCCGCACCGGTGACCTACGTGCTCGATCCGAAGCACACCTATCCAAGCTTCGCCGCGGATCATTTTAACGGACTGTCCGTGTGGCGCGGCAAGTTCACCGAGACCTCCGGCAAGGTGATTTACGACAAAGACGCGAAGACGGGATCGATCGACGTCACGGTCAACATGAGCTCGGTGGATTTCGGCAACGCGAAGCTCGACGAGCATGCCAAATCCGCCGAAATCTTCGACACCGCGAAGTACCCGACGGCCACCTACGTGGGCAAGTTCACGAAGTGGAACGGCGACAAGCCCACGGAGGCGGCAGGTACGTTCACCCTGCACGGCGTGAGCAAGCCGCTCACGCTCAAGATCGACTCGTTCCTGTGCAAGCCGAATCCCATGACCAAGAAAGAGGTCTGCGGTGCCGACGCCAGCGCCAGCTTCGATCGCTCCGACTACGGCGTCACCTTCGGTCAGTCGTACGGATTCCAGATGTGGGTGAAGCTCGAGATCCAGGTCGAGGGGAGTCCGGCGACCTGAAGTTGCTGCGGGCGGCGCCGGCCCAGGCGCCGCCGGCGCGGCGAGGTGCCGCCCGCTCGGTGAGGCGCCGCCCGCGAGACCACAGGCGCCCCGGCCCCGCCCAGCGCCGCCTCAATTCTTGCGTTCGAGATAAGGAAACCACCAGGGTTTCGGCATGACCACGGCGCTCATTCGCTCGACCAGGCGGTTCCGCGCGGGTTCGGCGTCGAGGGCCGCGAGAATGCGTCCCGGCCGCAGGCCCCCGAAGGGTCCCGCTCTCGATTCTCCCGGATCGTTGATGAAGCAGGTGCCGCCGCTTCGTGCCTGCACGCCGCGGCTCACCGCCCCGGGATCGCCCGTATAGATCCACGCACGCGCGGGCGCTGCCCGCGGGCTCGAGAGCTCCAGCGCCTCGGCGAGATCGCTTACCGGCGTTAGCGTGATCACCGGACCCAGGATTTCCTCGGTCGCCGGCGCACTGTGCGCGGGCACGCCGGCGAGAATCGTCGGCTGAAAGAAATGGCCGGGCAGCCCCGACGGGCGAAAGCGGCGGCCCCCGAGAATCAGCTTGGCACCCGCGCGCAGCGCGCGCCCCACTTGATCCTCCACCCGCTGTGCAGCCTCGAGAGAAATGAGAGGACCTAGGTCGGTCGGCGGCTTTGCCGGATCGTCGACATCGAGAAAACCCACGTACTGATGCATTCGCTCGGCGAGTTCACTCGCGATCGCTCGCTCGACATAAATGTGGCGTGGCGCGGCGCAGGTCTGTCCCGCGTTCATGAGACGGGTCCATGCAATGGCCGGCACGGCGCGCTCCAGATCAGCGTCCTTGCAGACGATGAAGGCGTCGAGCGAACCGGTCTCGAGGTCGAGCTGTTTGCCTCGGGCGAGCGTTTGCAGGCGGCAGGCGACCGCCGAAGAGCCCGTGAAGCTGACTCGGCTCACCTGCGGATGCGCGATGAGCCGCTCGGCGATGTCGGCGCCGCCCGTAACCACGTTGATCACGCCCGCGGGCAGGGCATCGCAGAGACGCACGAACTCGAGGACAGTGAGCGGATTCTGGGGCGGCGGTTTGCACACCAGAGTCGCGCCGCTCGCGAGCGCCGGCGCGGCCGAGGCGGCCATGGAGAGGAGCGGAAAGCTATACGGCGCTATAACCGCCGCCACGCCCGCCGACGTGCCTGCGCACGGCGCGCAGCGCATGCCGTGCATGGCGTGCGCGCCGTGCGCAGGGTCGTTGTCGGGCGCGGGCTGTGGGCCGCAGCGCTCGAACATGTCCGCGACCGCACCGATGCAATCACGCGATTCGGCGAGCGGCTTGCCGGTCTCTCGCGTCAATGAGAGTGCGAGCGTCGCCCGCTGCGCACGCACCCGGCCTGCGATTTCGCGAAGGAGCGCCGCGCGCTCGAGCGGTGGTGTTCGACTCCAGCGAGGCTGCGCCTGACTCGCCGCGGCCACCGCCCGCTCCACCTCCGCCGCGCCGCATTCCGGCACGGCGTCGAGCGTCTTGAGGGTTGCGGGATTCATGATTTCGCGAGCCGACACTGCCGTATGATGCCTCACCGTGCTTCAATTCGATCAACTGTGTCGGCGCAGCGCCGCGAGCGGTCTTGCGGTGCGCGGTGCCTTTCACCCGGAGCCCGGCGAGCTTGACGCGGCGCCCTGCGAGGCGACGCCGGGAACCGTCGTGTTGCTCGGGTTCACGGGCGGCGCGCAGTGGAGCGTCTTTCAGGACTCGAGTGAAGCTCAGGACGGACTGCCGCACCCTCTCGATCGGTGGTCGCGGCGGGTGATCGGAGCGCTCGCGAGCGAGTTCGGCGCGGCCGACTTTTATCCGAGCGGATCGCCGGCAGCGCCGCTTCCCTTCCAGCGCCTCGCACGCCGCTGCGAGCCCGTTCATCCAAGCCCCATCGGATTGCTGATTCATGAGACGTATGGCCTCTGGCACGCCTACCGGGGCGGCTTGTCGTTCGTTAAGCGGATCGCGTTGCCGCCCTCCTCGCCGCGCTCCTCTCCCTGCGAGAGCTGCGCGGATCGGCCCTGCCTCTCAGCTTGTCCGGTGCAAGCGTTTCGCAACGGCTCGTTCGATGTCGATGCCTGTGTGAGCCATGTGCTGGGCGCGGCCGGAACCGATTGCCGACACAACGGCTGCCTCGCGCGGCGCGCTTGTCCGGTCGGCCGAGAATTCCGCTACGCGGCGCCACAGACACGCTTTCACATGAGCGCGTTTCTGCGCGCCGTCGAAGACGCGCGCTCGCGCGCGTAGCCGCTCGCGCCCCGCCGCGGGCCGGTGCCGGAGCACGGGCGCCGTCGTGGACTGCCGTCGGTCCTTGCTGGGCGAACAAGCGAACATCGCGCGATAGAGCCGGCAAAAATATTCCGGCGATGAGAAGCCGCACGCGAACGCGACCTCGGTCACGGACAGCTCGGTCTGCTGCAAGAGCTGATGTGCCTTGGTCATGCGGATCAACCGGTAGCGCTCCAGCACCGAGCATTGCAGAACATCGCGAAAGCGCCGCTCCATCTGCCGCAGCGACAAACCGACTCGGCGAGCGATCTCGCGGCAGGACAGGGGCTCATCGATGTGCTCGCGCATCAACGCTTGCGCCTCCGCAACCGCGGCGTCCACGGTGGACGGGGCGCCGTCCGCCGCCCGCTGCTCCATGTCCGGCGCGCGCAGCCGCCCGAGCAACAGATGTTCCGCTACTTCCGCTGCGAGCTCCTCTTGCCCGTGCCATCCCATCCACGCCACCATCATGTCGAGAATCGCCGAGGCGCCCGCACAAGTGAGGCGCGCACCCGAGCGGCAATAGAGCTGGGAAATGGCGCGCGTTTGCCCATAGTGCTCTTGAAAGCCCAAGAGGTTGTCCCAGTGCACCGCCACGGGATGGCCGTTGAGCAGCCCCGCCTCGGCGAGCACCACACTGCCGTTCTCGATCCCGCAGAGCTCCACCCCGAAGCGCGCGAGTCGCTTGAGCCAGCGCCGCACGCTGCGCTCGCGCGCCGCATGGAGAGGCTCGAAGCTCGCGATCACGAACACCGTCTTGGCCGCGGGGGCTGCCGCGAGATCGCCCTCCACGGATATCGTCATGCCGTTGCTCGCGCGCACCGGCTTTCCGTCAGCCGAGAGGATGGTCCAGTCGAACACCCGTTCTTGGCTAAGCCAGTTGGCGATGAACAACGGCTCGATCGCGGCGGCGAGCCCCAAGTGCGAGAACTCGGGCAATAGCAAGAAGGCCAGTTTCCGCAAACACCCTCCCGGATCGAATTCGACATCATAATGACGCTTTCAAGCAGGCAGGTCCAGTCGTTGCACCGTAGCTTGAGCCGATCGGCGATGAGCGTAGCCGCAAGGAGCACCATGCAAAGCGACACGGCGGAGTGGAGCCTCGAGGACCAGGCGGCGGGCTACTCGCTGCCCGCGCGCTTCTTCTATGACGAGGAGGTTTTCAGGAGCGAGCGCACGGGCATTTTCTTCAAGTCCTGGCATCTGGCCGCGCATATGAGCGAGCTTAAGGAACCGGGCTCTTACGTGACCCTCGACATCTTCGAGCAAAGCGTGCTCGTCGTCGCCGGCCGCGACGGTGAGCTGCAGGCGTTCCATAACGTCTGTCAGCACCGCGGGAATCGCTTGATCGAGTCTCGCCGCGGCAAGACACCCACGTTCACCTGCGGCTATCACGCCTGGAGCTATGCGCTCGACGGGTGCCTGCGCGGCGCCCCGAATACCCAAGGGGTCGCGGGCTTCAGCAAGAGCGCGCACGGGTTGAAGCCTGTGCGGGTGGAGACGTTCGCCTCCTTCGTGTTCGTGAATCTCGACCGGGAGGCCAAGCCCATCGCGCAGATGGCGGCCGGTGCGGAGGCAGTGATCCGCCGCTACATTCCCGATCTCGACCGGCTCACGTTGCTCGAGGAAGTCGACGTCCCCGTCGCCGCCAATTGGAAGGTGATCCAGGAGAATTCCATCGAGGGCTATCACTTCGACTATTCGGGTCCGGCTCACAAACAGCTCGTGCAGCTGATCGACTTTTCGGGGTACACGCTCGAGGCGCACGGGGAGTGGTGGAGCTACATCGGTCCGCCGAAACGGGACGCGACCGAAGCCTACGGTGTGGCGCTCGCGGGGGCGAGGTGGCAGACCGACTGGTTCTTCAATTTCGGCCTATGGCCGAACGCCACGCTGTATGCATTTCCCTATGCGGACATGGTCGGCACTTTCATCATGAATCCCACCGGCCCTGAGACCTCCGTGCTGCGCTTCGGCTACTACGGTGTGGCGGGACGCGAGCTTTCGAAAGTCACTCGAGCGTGCATTCGGTGGATGAATCAGGAGCTCGGTCCCGAGGACATCCGCCTGAACACCTCGAACCAGAAGGGACTTCGCTCCTTGGGGTTCGACCGCGGGCGCTACCTGATCGGCGAGGGCATCGGCAATCGCAGCGAGCATCTGGTGCGTCATTTCCACGAGCTCTGCTACCAAGCGGTGCGGAGCTGATCGCTCTGCCATGGCGTCCCGCTCACCGCGCCGCTTCGACTACATCATCGTGGGAGCCGGCTCCGCCGGGTGCGTTCTGGCGGCGCGGCTAACGGAGGAGATCGACGTGCGGGTCCTCTTGATCGAGGCCGGCCCCAAGGATCTCTGCTGGCGCATCGCCATGCCCTCTGCGGTCGGGAGCCTCCTCTCCTCCGACCGGTTCAACTGGAACTACGTTTCCGATCCGGAGCCCGGTCTCGATGGACGCCGCCTCACGCATCCCCGAGGACGCGTGCTCGGCGGATCCTCCTCGATCAACGGCATGGTCTATATCCGCGGCCACGCGCGCGACTACGACGGCTGGGCCGCGGCGGGACTTCGCGGCTGGAGCTACGGAGAGGTGCTCCCCTACTTCAAGCGCGCCGAGGGACATCTCGAGGGCCGCGATGCCTACCATGGTGACGCAGGCCCCTTGACCGTTTCCGCCCCCGACCTCGAGGCCTCCCCTCTCGCCGCGGCGTTCGTGGACGCGGCGATCGAATCCGGCTACGGCTTCTCCAGCGACGTGAACGGCGAGCGTCAGGAGGGATTCGGCCGGATCGATCGCACGACGACGCGCAACGGGCGGCGCGCGAGCGCGGCACGGACCTATCTAGCTCCGGCACTAGGGCGCGCGAACCTCACCGTCGCCACGCGTGCCCTGGCGCGCCGCCTGCTCATCGACCGCGGACGCGCCATCGGCGTCGAGTACTCGCGGGGATCGCACCTCGAGTGCGCGTATGCCGACGCCGAGGTCATCGTGTCGGCGGGCGCGATCAACTCGCCGCAGCTGCTGCAGCTGTCGGGTCTCGGCAAGGCCGCGGAACTCGAGGCCTTGGCGCTTCCGGTGCGCCGCGACTTGCCGGCGGTCGGCGCCTATCTCAACGACCACCCCGACATCGTCATCCAGCACCGCTGCTCGCAGCCCGTATCGATCTATGGCGCGAACCGCGGCTTGGGCAAACTTGCGGCGGGCTTGCGCTGGTTCGCGGGCCTTCCGGGGCTCGCGAGCTCGAACCATTTCGAGGCCGGCGGCTTCATCCGCAGCCGCCCCGGCGTCGAGCACCCCGACCTGCAGCTCACCTTCATGCCCCTCGCCATCAAGCCGGGGACGGTGGAGGATGTGGGCATGCATTCCTATCAGGTGCACATCGATCTCATGCGCCCCAGGAGTCTCGGCCGCGTGAGCCTTCGTTCGCCCGACCCCGCGGCAGCTCCCTCGATATGCTTCAACTACCTCTCCGACTCCCAAGATCGCACCGACTTGCGGGCCGCGGTGCGCCTCAGCCGCGAGATCCTGGCGCAACCCGCCCTCGCCCGCTATCGCGGCGAGGAGATCAATCCGGGCGCGGCCGTGCAAACAAACGAGGAGGTGGATGCCTGGGTGCGGCGCAACGTCGAGACCTGCTATCACCCGATCGGAACCTGCCGCATGGGCGTGGATCCAAGGGAATCGGTGGTCGACGATGAGTGCCGGGTGCACGGGGTCGATGGCGTGCGCGTGGTGGACGCCTCCGTCATGCCGGCCATAGTCAGCGGCAACACCAATGCGCCGACCATCATGATCGCGGAGAAACTGAGCGACCTCATTCGCGGCCGCGCGCCGTTGCCGCTCGAGGCCGCCGCCGTGTGGCTGCATCCCGACTGGGCCACTTCACAGCGCTGACGTTGCAAAGGCGAATCATGACTGCAGCCACTTCGCTCCCGGTCACGCGCCCCACGGACCGGGAGCGCATCGACCTTGCCGCTGCGTTCCGCTGGTTTGCGCGCCTCGACATGCACGAATCGGTCGCCAATCACTTGAGCCTCGCGGTCTCCACGGACGGATCGAAGTTCCTCATCAACCCGCGCGGACGGCACTTTGCGCGGCTCTGCGCGAGCGATCTTTTGCTCCTCGATGCGACGGACAAGGAGACGCTGGAGCGGCCCGATGCGCCCGATCCGACCGCCTGGTACCTGCACGCGCGGCTTCACGAGCGCGTTCCCGAGGCTCGCTGCGTCATGCACCTGCATTCCAGGTACGCCACGGCACTCGCTTGCCTCGAGGACAGCACTCTGTATCCGATCGACATGAACACCATGCGCTTCTTCGGCCGTGTCGCGCTCGATCGCGATTTTTCCGGCATGGCCCTGTCGGACGACGAGGGCGACCGCATGGCATCGCTCCTTCACGGAGGACGCAGTGTCCTGTTGATGGCGAATCACGGCGCGCTCGTGATCGGGCCGAGCGTCGCGCAAGCCTTCGACGAGTTCTATTATTTCGAGCGCGCCGCCGAGACGCTGCTCACCTGCTATGCGACCGGCAAACCGCTGCGCATCGTTTCCGACGGGATCGCGGCGCTCACGGAGAGACAGTGGCGTGGCTACGGCCAGCTCGCGCTCGACCATTTCGATAACATCAAGGCCATCCTCGACGCGGAGGACCCCTCCTATAGACAGTGACACGGCGCAGAGTGCCCGCCCGATGAGATCGCCTCGGCGGTGGCGCAGCCTCGTGCTCGGACTTGTTCTCGCTGCCGGAACGCTCCCCGCTCGCGCGCTGCAGGGACCGGGTTGCGGCACCGTGCGCTTTTCGGACGTCGGATGGACCGACATCACAGCCACCACCGCCCTGAGCGCACGTCTTCTCGAGGGGCTGGGCTACAAGCCGGTGACGCAAATCCTGGCTATTCCCGTGACCTACGCGTCCCTGAAGAACCGGCAAATCGATGTATACCTCGGCGATTGGCAGCCGAGCATGCAGGAGGATCGCAGGCCCTTCCTCGCCGACGGCTCGATCGAGGTGGTCCGGGCCAACCTCGAGGGAGCCAAATACACGCTCGCGGTGCCCTCTTATGTCGCCGCGGCCGGGGTTCGCTCCTTCAATGATCTGCACCGCTTCGCCGATCGCTTCCAGCGCAAGATCTTCGGCATCGAGCCCGGCAACAACGGCAATCGCATGATCGGCACGATGATCACCCAGGACCGGTTCGGGCTCGGCGACTGGACGCTGGTGGAATCGAGCGAACAGGGCATGCTGAGCGAGGTGGATCGGGCCATTCGCAAGTCCGATTGGATCGTGTTTCTGGGCTGGTCACCTCATCCGATGAACCTCAAGTACCGCATGCAGTATCTCGCGGGCGGCGACGATACGTTCGGAGCCAACTACGGCGGAGCAACCATCTACACCGACGTGCGGGCCGGCTACCTCGCCGAATGCCCTAACGTCGCGGCATTGCTCGAGAACCTCAAGTTCACCCCCGACATCGAAAGCCGCATGATGGGGCTCATTCTCGACGAGCACCTGGAAGGGCGGGCGGCGGCAACGCAGTTTCTCGGCGCTCATCCGGAGCTCGTCGCCAGCTGGCTCTCGGGCGTGACCACGATCGACGGCAGGCCCGGGGATGCGGCGGTGCGCCGCAGTTTGCACGCCTCCGGCTTGAGCACGCTGAAGGACGGACTGGACGCCGCGGACGACTGGGTGACGAGCCACAAGCTGCCGCTCGGGCCGTGGCTGCGCGACGGCGTCGAATACGCGACGGATCATGCCCAGGGATTTTTCGATGCCGTATCGCAGTCCCTGGGTGGCACCATCACCGCCCTTACGGGAGCGCTCATGCGGGTGCCGGCGTTGCTGTTGATCGCGGCGGCGGCGGCGGGCGCCTATCTTCTGCAGCGGAGCATCTCGCTCGCGGCTTTCATCGCGGGCTCGTTGCTGCTCATCGACAATCTGGGGCTGTGGCAGGCGACGACTCAAACCCTCGCGCTGGTGCTGTTCTCGACCGCGGTGTGCATGCTGGTCGGCGTCCCGGTCGGAATCGCTGCCGCGCATCGCCCCTGGCTCTACCGCATGCTGCATCCGGTGCTGGACTTGATGCAGACCATACCGACTTTCGTCTATTTGATTCCGACGCTGGTGCTGTTCGGGCTCGGAGTCGTGCCGGGGTTGATATCCACGGTCATCTTCGCCATTCCCGCGCCCATACGCCTCACGCATCTCGGCATCTCTTCGGTGCCGCTGCAATTGCGCGAGGTCGGGCACGCATTCGGCGCGACGCCGCGCCAGCTCCTGTTCAAGATCGAGCTGCCGCACGCACTGCCGACCATCATGGCGGGCATCACTCAGGCCATCATGCTGAGTCTGTCCATGGTGGTGATTGCGGCGCTCGTGGGAGCGGACGGTCTGGGCAAGCCCGTGGTGCGGGCCCTCAACTCCGTCAACATTGCGATGGGGTTCGAATCGGGCCTCGCGATCGTGATTCTCGCGATCGTGCTCGATCGGGTGTTCAAGTCGCGAGAATGATAAAACCCGAGCGCAACTTGTTGACAAGCTGGCCTATTTGGGATTCATTTCGCCGTTCTCGAGGACGGCACGATCCTCGTGCGTGTGACGGCATCGATACGAATGTTGTCGTACGACTCGTCGTCGCAGACCACGCGGACATCGTTGACGCATCCAGCCATCACCCGGCAGCGCGCATTTTTCCAGCATTTTGAGGCGATTCTAAATCTGGTTACGCATTGGTGTGGGAGAGCGCAATTTTTATTCTGCGCTCGGTCAATCCTCTAACCCATGTCTTACCACTTTAGGAGATCGCAAACATGAAAACTCTGAGTCACTCGAAATCGCCGGTCATCAGTCAACCCACTTTGCTCGCGTCGGCCGTGCCGATGCAATCACGCGCCGAGTCTTTGCGCGGCTCGATCAAACGCATCCTCTTGGCCGGCGGCCTTGCTGCCGCAGCCGCGCTGCCCGCTTGGGCAGCGTCGGGCACAGACGGAGCAGTCGCCCCGGACTCGACGGCTATCCATCAATGGCGCGCACTCATGGCGCAGATGGCCACGCCGGAGGAAGGCTGCTTTCATGCGTCCTATCCCAGCACCGTTGTAGAGAAGGTGGATTGCTCGACCGATCATCAGCCCGGCATTCATCCCGTGCACCGCAAACCATCGGGCGATACGCCGGAGGTGGTGGGCAATGGTGACGATTATGTCGCCGAAGCGACGGGACTGCTCACTTGGGCGGAAGGAATCTTCGCGATCAGCGGCGTCAAATCCGAAAAAAGTGTCGGCGGCAGCGGAGGCATTCTCGGTTCGAACGAATACTCCGTGCAGCTCAATACGAACATCCGTGAAACCACCGACGCTTGCAAGGGCCATAGCGGTTGTACCGTTTGGCAACAATTCGTCTATGCGACGGATTACGTCAAGTCGGGGACGGCCGGGGTGTTCATGCAATATTGGCTGATCAACTGGGGCTCCTCCGCCTGTCCGAGCGGCTGGATCACCGATGCGCCGGATTGCTACAAGAACAGCCTTATCGAACCGGCAACGGATATTTCGATCACGGACCTCGGCGACGTGGCGCTCACGGCCAACGCAACGGCCGGCGGTAACGATAAGGTCGAGTTCTACTACGGGTCAGATTACTGGTGGGTTACCGAACCGGACAGCGTGCTCGATATCTCCTCCGTTTGGAATAAGGTGGAGTTCAATGTCGTCGGCGATGCCGGTGGCTCGGAAGCCGATTTCAACAGCGGCTCCTCGATCACCCCCAGCATTTACCTGGCCGATGGATCGACCGCCGCGCCAAAGTGTATCGCAAATGACGGGACCACCGGAGAGACCAATAATTTGAACTTGGGCGGGTGTTCGGTTTCTGGTGGGTCATATCCCTCCATGCAGTTCAGCGAATCGAACTGAAGTGCTCCGGCATCATGCGCCAGCAGGCGTGGATGACTTGACAGCCGAGGGGGAAGCCCCTCGGCTGTTGACAATGGCCGTCTTTCTGCCAGGTAATCATTTTTCCCCTTGTGGAAGACGTTGAAACCGGGGTACGCGTAGACGGCACTTCGGGCGACCGTTTATCAACTAAAATAGGGATGATGGGGAGATATCGCGTTTGCGTGTCCGGCCGCGATCGAACATCACGGGCAATGGATCCGCCCGAATCGTGGGTTTCGATCGCACGGGCCGACAGTTCGAAGAGTTGTTGCCGATTCGCGAGTTCAACGGTAAAGACGTTGATCAGCGTGACGACGGCACGGAAGTCGCTGTTCTGGCCGTCCAGCGTCACCGCGCGGCGGACCTCAGGCAGATTCTTGATTGCCGGCTGTTATGCAATCCTCTCCGAATTGGGCTGCCGAACTATCGAATATCGCCATCCGCCAGCGCTTTGCGGGCTTTGAATGCCGCGACACAGATCGGTAAATCGTCGAACATTCTCGGGATCGTTCCGCCATTGGCGCCGCGCATCGAATTACCATAGTCTTTCCAGAAGCGCTCGCAATATCCAGGATCATTGTTTGGATCTGCCTTGCATTCAGAACGCGCGGTTGCATATTTTCGATACTCATGAACTCGACCGATACGTCGTGGGCGTGACCCCCATGACTCGATGAAAATAATGATTGAAAGTCGATAAATCACCAAATCCTCGATCAAACGCAACCCGGGCCACCGGCTCTTTGGTGGCGCGCAGGGCCGTCGCAACCGTGCGAAGGCGGCGCCCCAGAATATATTGGTGCGGGGTCATGCCGCTCGTCTGCTTGAAGGTTCGGAGAAAATGATACTTGCTCATTCCTACGTAAGCGGACAACTCAGCAAGGCTCAGGTCGGTCGCCAATCGGCTCTCGATGAAGTCAATTGCGGCTGTCATCCGCCGGGTCGCCGCCGCTTTCGACCTGCGCGGACGAGAGTGGTTGGTTCCTACTAGACGCGCAACAGTTCCGATGGCATTAAGAATCGTCTCTTCAAGGGCGAGTTTAGGTTGCGGCAATGAGGCCAGCTGAAGAGACACAGAAATGGAGGCCAAGTCGGGCACGGCAGGTAGAATTGCGGTGCGAAAGCGGCAGCGATTCGAACCCAAAAGGCCGGCAGCGATCTCGCCAAATAATTCGCGGTCAATTTGCAGGGCCAAGCACCGGTCACCGTGACTGTGTTCGTGCCCGCACTCATAACAGGAGCCGGCATTGCCGAGGAGGAACGCGCCGGGATATAGAATTCCTTCGCCCGTGTCTGTTCGATAGCGAAAAGTCCCTGAGGTCACGAGCGCCACCGATACCCGGTCATGTCGCTCTTCAAAGGTTCGATCGTGGGGTCCCGCCGAGCACTCGTATTCCGTCAGCGACCATTGATGGTTCTGAGCAATTGGACGCAGTTTCGGCGGTACGTTCGCGACGCTCGGCAGAGGCGTTCGCCGCTTGAATGTTTGATAGCCCACGTGCGCAATTTTCCCCAAGTTTCCGAGGAATGCCAAGCGATATGATCCTTGGGTGCGTTTAAGCCGCGTTTAAGTTTTAGCTGGTAGGTCCTTATGCTCAATCACATCTCCATCGGCGTGGCGTCACTGCCAAAAGCCAAGGCTTTCTACGACGCTACCCTCTCGGCGTTGGGCTACCGGTGCCTCAGCGAGGATGCCGGTTCACTCGGATATGGCGACACAACCATCGTCTTTTGGGTACTCAAGGCCGAAAATCCCGTTCCTGACGAGGGTAATTCGGGTCTGCACATCTGCTTTTCGGCAGCCACACAGGAGGCTGTGAACCGCTTTCACGCGGCCGGACTCCGGCACGGCGGGCGAGATAACGGAAATCCTGGCCTGCGTTCTGACTATGGGGCGCACTACTACGCGGCGTTTCTCAAGGATACGGATGGCTACCGTATCGAAGCCTACTGCAGCGCTGGAGCGTAGTTGGACCGGACGCGTTGTGGTACACCCGTGCTGTTGCTTAGGCTCTGCCTGTCGGCCTGCATAAATAGGGGCGCGTTGATGCCAAACTCGAAATCATCTGACCTGATCGAAGTATTGCACGCGAACAGGCCGGCTACCAATCGTGCCGACGCGCTCGCGCTGTATGGTCGGTTCATCGGCGATTGGGATACAGACATCGTGACTTACACATCGGACGGTACGCAGCATCGTGGTCAGGGTGAAATTCATTTTGGCTGGATTCTTGAAGGCCGCGCGATTCAGGACGTATGGATCATTCCCCAGCGGAAGGACCGCACTCCGCACGCCGCGCAGATGCCGGTCGCCGGCAATTGGTTCGGGACGACAATTCGAGTCTATGACCTGACCCTTCAGGCCTGGCGCATTTTCTGGGTAGACCCCGCCACCAACAGCTATCGCCAACAGATTGGCCGACAGCACGGCGCCGACATCGTGCAGGAGGGCACCACTGAAGCGGGGGCGCTATCACGCTGGAGCTTCACTGAGATTACGCCGCAAGCCTTTCATTGGAAGGCCGAGGCGTCGATGGACGATGGCGCAACGTGGCGCCTATTTGTCGAAGTGTTCGCGCATCGGCGGTCCAGCTAGACATCATGGCCCCCGCCGTTCTGGCGGAGGCCGCAGTTAAGTGAGTGCAAGGAGTCTGCCTCCCGTCGTATCGTGGGTTGCGCACCGAAGTGTGCCGAGCCACATACAGAACGCCGGTCAGCG
>Ga0302324_100005598_pt1 | contig 27364 bp, 19 predicted proteins | sample Palsa_T0_1_FD_201949 | JGI IMG/M metagenome (GOLD analysis project Ga0302324, IMG submission 201949) | Peat permafrost microbial communities from Stordalen Mire near Abisko, Sweden - Palsa_T0_1 | ecosystem: Environmental > Terrestrial > Soil > Palsa > Peat permafrost | place: Sweden: Abisko...
TGGCGACCGCCTGGATCTGCAAGAACACACTCGGGAACTTTTGCGGCGAATGGAACGTGACCTTGGCACATCCCTCGAATGGGTTGCCGCTATTCATCGCAACACGGAGCACCCGCATGTTCATATCGCGTTGCGCGGCCTCGACCAGAATGGGCAGTCCCTGCGGCTGCCCCGGGAATATATTCGTTCAGGCATCCGCGAGCGAGCCGAGGAAATCGCGACCGAACTCCTGGGTTATCGCTCCCCCGCTGACGCGAAGGAGGCGCGGCGCCGCGAGACGCTGCAAAAGCGATACACCTCCCTCGACCGCATCCTGCAACAAAGTAATGACCGGGCACAGTCCCATTTTGCAGTGGTGGCCAATGCGGATGATAAAAAGCTCTCGGAATCCGCGCAGGCCCTACAGAAACAACTTGTCGACCGGCTCAAGCACCTCGAAACCATGGGCCTCGCTCAGTCTGCCGCTCCTCACGAGTGGCGCGTGCAGGGCGATTTCGAGAAAGTGCTTCGAACGCTGCAACAAAGTAGAGACCGGCAAAGAATGCTCGCGGCACACGGAGTCCTTGTTTCCGACAAACGACTTCCGATTCAAGTCACGACTCTGCGTCAATTTCAGTCCGTCGCGGGACGCATTCTTCTACATACCGAAGACGAACAAACTGGAAAGCGCTACATGCTGCTTGAAGGCACGGACGGCGTCGTCCACTTGATCTACCATACGCGCGCAATGGAAGAGGCCCGTCGACAGGGGAAACTCGGCACGAATGGATTTGCCCGGATCGAAAAGTGCTTCATTAACAAGAAGCCTGATTTGTCTGTCGAAGACCTTGGAGATGCAACCAAGCTCCTTGCGAACGGCGCTCATTTTGATCGGGAAGCAGCACTTCTACTACGGCGGGGTATTCGTGACGTTCCGCCCGTCTGGGGCGGATGGCTTGGGAAGTACCAGTTGAAACTTCAAGCCGCGGTTCACAGTCCGTCCAACGCAAGGCAAGCGAAGTCGAAAGGCGACAGCCGCTCCATCTGAACCCTTGACATCGGCCAGTCCAATGGTGCTATATGTGTGCTATACGTATCACTACATAGCGTCTCGAGCGTCGCTTTTCGAAACCGTAGAAGGGAGACGTGATATGAATCCTAAGAATTGGATTGTGCGGCAAGATGTAGTCGAAGTATCGGTGAATCACCAAATCTTTAGCCTTGCGGACTCGGCAGCTTCGCCGGCCTGCCTCGAAACCTTGCTTGCGTCTGAACTCGAGCACGATTTGATCGCGTGGCCAAGACAGTACCTTGAGTCCTATCTCGATTCCGATGTGGCGGGAAGAATCCCGCTGGACCCGGGGCAACTTCAAGACGTTCTCGAAGCGGCTTTCGATCGCGATGCCGAACTGGCGCGCGATTATCTGGAAGAGTTGAACGCTCGGCGCGTCCCCAAGCAACTTGGAGAATCCACGCTTGCATTGACGCTCGCCCGCATGCAGAGCGATCGGCTTGAATACGAATTGCTTTTCGATCCTACCGCCATCGAAGATCTCCGATATCTCACGGACAAATTAGACAAGCACGCCTTAGAGAAGCAGAAGGCTTCCCCTCATCCAACCTTTAAGTCAAAGCCTGACATTGAACGCCGCGAATCGACAACGCTATCGGCGGTTCACCAGCCAGGGAGCGGGGTCGTCGAACTCCGCGACAAGGCGACGGGGACCGAGGTGCGAAAACTGATGGGTGGCGAATCGCCACTGACCCTCCAGTCTGCGTTGCATCGGCTGCCTCCGGGCGCGCGCTTGGAAAACGCGCAGACCGACAGCGGAACCTACCGCGGCAACGTGCTCGCCGAAACCGAGAAAAGTCTCATCCAGCAAATCAGTCCGCACGCTGCAATTGTTCATCGCAAGGAACTTCTCGACAGTGTCCCGGCTGTCGGCGAACACGTGCGGATCATCTATAGCAGCGAAGCCGGCAGGGTCGTCTCCGTCAGGGAAAGGAGCAAATCGCAGGAGCTGGGACGGTGAGGCAAAGCAGCGCTTATCGGAAACCGAAAGATCCCGGTTTTGTCGGCGGTTTCTACTGGACTCCGACCATCGTGGGCTTTGTCGGACTCTTCTTTACCAATGTTCTGGCCACACAGTTTATTGCCTGGCGTTTCAAGTATCAGCCTGCGCTCGGTGTTCCTCTCCTTCGAATCTCGTCCTTCTATCTTTATGCGCCGTACAAATGGCTTGTATGGGTATGGACCCAAAGTAATTCCGATGACGTTCGCGTCAAACTGCCGTTGCTACTCGGCGCGGGAATCATCGTGGGCGGGGCGTTTGCCTCGGGCGCCGTCTTCTTCCTTTTGAACTTGGCTCGCACCAAGGCACTCTCCATGAACACCGAAGATCTGCACGGCTCCGCGCGCTGGGCGACCAAAGCGGACATCGAAGAAACAAATCTCTTGCAGACGACTCAGGGTGTTTATGTCGGAGGCTGGCACGAACAGTCCATCGGGCGTCTCCACTACCTGCGTCACAACGGCCCGGAACACATTCTCGCTTTCGCCCCAACCCGTAGCGGCAAAGGAGTGGGGATCGTCATTCCGACCCTTCTGGCCTGGCCTGAAAGCACGGTCGTGTATGACATCAAAGGCGAGAACTGGGCGAAGACCGCAGGCTTTCGCAGTCAGTCCGGCCAGATCTGTTTCAAGTTCTCTCCCGTGGAGCCAGAACACTCCTCGCGTTTCAATCCACTTGCGGAAATTCGGCTCTTCACGGATCGGGATGTTTCGGATGCCCAGAACATTGCCAATATGCTTGTTCGCACGGGAGAAGACAGCCCGCAGGAACGCTACTGGCAGGATGCCGCGGCCTCCATCACCGCGGGAATGATTCTGCATGTCTGCTACGCAGCCGCTCTCGAAGGCCACCAGGCTTCGTTGAGCCTGCTTGCCGGTGTTTTCACACGGCCCGGCTTCACCTTCCGCGAGACCCTTACCGAACTGCTCTCCTATACCCACGACAAGAACAATGCCCACAACTGGCAGCTTCCCACCGGCGAGCCAACGCGGACTCACCCCGTGGTCAAAGAAAAAGTTCAAGAAATGCTCGACAAGGAAGACAAAGACTTCTCGGGCGTGCTCTCCACCGCGAAAACGGCATTGACGCTATACAGTGATCCCCTCGTCAGCCGGACGACCTCCGCAAGCGACTTCACAATTCAAGACCTTGTCAATCATGAGAGGCCCGTCTCTCTCTATCTCGTCGTGCCGCCCAGCGACAAGATTCGGCTTCGTCCACTGATGCGCCTCATCTTCACCATGATCGTGAATCGCCTTACGGAAAAACTCGACTTCCAGGGTTCTGAGCAACTTCGTAACAAACACCGTCTGCTCTTCCTGATCGACGAGTTTCCTTCTCTCAAGCGGATGGAGATTTTCGCGGACGCCCTTTCCTATATGGCCGGGTTTGGACTCAAGGCGTATCTCATCACGCAGGACATTCGCCAGATTGTGGATGAATACGGCAGGAACGAAAGCATCGTCAGCAACTGCCAGGTGCGCGTAGCCTTCGCTCCCAATCAATACGATACCGCCGAGCTTCTCAGCAAGATGACAGGTACGCAGACGATTCGAAAAGCATCGTTCAACTTTTCCGGCTCGCGCATGTCACCCGTACTCAATAACGTGAGCACCCACATGGATGAGGTCGAGCGTCCGCTGATGACGCCGGACGAAATCATGCGCCTCCGGCCTCCGAAAAAAGACCGCGCCGGCCACCAGGAAAAAATCATCGCCCCCGGCGATATGCTCATTTTCGTTTCTGGCCATCATCCGATTTACGGCACACAAATGCTGTACTTCTCAGATCCAATCCTCGGTTCTCGAGCCGCAATTCCCCCACCTACGAAACTTTATTCCATTCATGAGGGAGGCCTTTTGCCACAAGATCCGCTCCCGGACTTGACGGTACGACCAAGACCAACCACCGGCGCACGACCTCGCCGTCCGTCGCCGGTCTCCGGCGGAAATAGTTCTGGCGGTCAGATCGAGCAACCTCCCCCACCCGCGGGTGCAACCCTGCATCCCTCGCCGGGTCTGCTCGAACGGTTGAATCTCGACTCGGAGCGATAACTCATGCAAGAGAACCGCTTTCAACTCGCCGGATACCTTGCAGCAAAACCCACGCTTCGGTACTTGCCTTCCTCCATGCCCGTGGCCAACGCCCGTCTCGGACAGACATATCGCTTCAGCCGCCAAGACAAACCGTCCGAGCACACGAATTGGTTCAGCCTCGTCTTTTACGGCGATTTGGCGATCCTGGCAACCGAACTCGAGAAAGGCACGAATCTTTATGTCGAAGGAACGTTTGACCAACGGCCCTACGTCGGTCAGGACCAATACAAGCGCTATATCTACGAAGTCAGTGTGCACAAGTTTTTTGTCATTGGCGGGGTTGCGCACGATCCACCCACGTCGCCACAAGCACACGCAAAATTCACTGACGAGGTCATGACCGATGGAGCTCCCGTTCTTGAATCTGCCGAAAGTTCGGACACCTGGCTCCTATGAATTTCGCCAACGACTTCGTCGCGCCGTTTTATGGGCTTGCCTACTGTCGACTCCGCTCTTCCTGGGGCTCGTTGCAGGCTGGGCCTTTGGCGTCCGTATTAACTTCACGCCGTCCCTGCCACGGGGTTTTTACATCGTCAGCCATTCTCCCAGTGCAGATCTCGCGGAGTTTTGCCCCCAAGGTTCGGCTGCATCCCTGTCCTTCAGCCGACGCTACCGTACCCTCGGAGCTTGTCCCGATGGCGGCGCTCCACTTCTCAAACCGGTCGTCGCTCATCCCGGCGACACGGTCCAGGTGAATGCCGATGGAATCCGAATCAATGGAAAACTACTCCCGAATAGTGCAGGACGATTCCGCGACCATCAGCAGCGTCCCCTCGACCCCTGGCCTTACGGGGTCTACGAAGTTCAACCCGGAACCATATGGGTCATCTCCACGTTCAACCCCTATAGCTTCGACAGCCGCTATTACGGCCCTATTCCAGACTCATCGATTCGACACTATCTCCGCCCGCTTTGGACCTTTACTACGGAAGTTCCTCGGGAATAGATATGCGATTCTCATCGCTGCCGGATTTGCAGCGGCGATCGCATGGAACGGAACGTTCGCAACAATTCCGCTCTCGCTCATTGCTCCACTGCTTGTCTACCAAGCAAAGTCCAGATGGCAGGCGTATGCCTTGATGTTCTGTTATTACGCGGTGGCAGGTGCGCCGCTAATCCGTGGTGCGCGCGCATTTTTCGGAGACCAAGGCACGCCGCTCATTGGCGTGTTTCTCTGCATCGCTGCAGCGCTGCTGTTGGCCTTGCCGTGGGGTTTGTTTTTCAGCCGGTCCCGAAAAATCGCGATGTGGCTCGTACCGATGTGCGTTCTGTTCGCGGCGATTCCACCCTTTGGGATCATCGGGTGGGCTTCGCCACTGCTCTCCGCGGGAGTTTTATTCCCAGGAACGGGATGGTTCGGTTTGGCGTTCGTCGTCATTTTCCTGAGTCTCTTCCGGCTTCGGCCCGGATGGAGCGTTGTGGTCCTAGTTCTCTGTTCTCTGGTCGCTCATATTTGCTATACGGAGCCGCTGCCACCAGAAGGGTGGGCGGCAATCGACACACACTACGGAGGCGCAGGGCAAGGCGAGCCTAATTTCACAACGGAATTCACCACTCACCAATCGATTCAGGAAACGATCCTCAAGTCGAAAGCCGTCGTCCTGCTTTTCCCGGAACATCTCGTCTCGCATTGGAATGAGGCGACCGATGCCTTTTGGGTGAGCACGCTCACAACCGCTGCCGCGCAACATCGGACAGTCTTGATTGGCGCCGGCATTAGCATGCCAGCTACTACCAGGAATCCATTCGGTCAGAATCGTTTCCAGAATGTTCTGCTTGCACGTGGGCAGGAAAACGATAAGGCTTATCAGGAACGTATTCCCATTCCGATCGGTATGTGGAAACCGTTCGGAACGGATGGTGTTCCGCTCAATTTATTGGGGCGCGGAACGATTCTCGTGCGCGACCAAAAGGCCGCCGTACTTATCTGCTACGAACAGCTGCTCGTATGGCCTTTCTTATCTTCCGCTCTCGAACATCCCACAATTCTTCTGACCAGTTCGAACGACTATTGGGCACGAAACACTCGCATCCCGGAAATTCAGAGATCGAGTGCGAAGAGCTGGGTTCGACTTTTTCATCTTCCCATGCTGTCAGCCACTAACTTCTGATGCGAATTTCAAAAATCATTGCTGCTGTGCTGCTTATCCTCGCGAGTATAAATTGTTCCGCGCAAACACCGACCTCGAACGCGAACACGAAACTCTCGATCACGGCGTTCGAGAGTCTGGCGCGATCATGCGCGGAGAATGTCCCGGTCAGTACCCTTGAAGCCATCGCTCGGACCGAGTCGGCGCTGCACCCTTACGCCCTTAGCATCAACCGCCCCCACCAGCTTGCCCGGCGGCAGGGGTGGAGTCGCGGCACGATCACGCTCGAACGGCAGCCCTCCTCACTTGCCGAGGCAATTGCATGGACTAAATGGCTTCTCGCTCAAGGTCTGACCGTCAGCATTGGTCTGTTGCAGGTAAACAGCGAGCACGCTGCGCTCTTGCATCTATCACCGGAACAACTGTTTGATCCCTGTACCAATCTTCATTCGGGCGCAGCCTTGCTGTCCGCCACTTACGCATCAACCGCTCGCATCCATGGCGAGGGATTCGCCGCACTCGATTCCGCCCTTTCCTACTACAACACCGGATCTCCTACGGCGGGACTAGCGAACGGCTACGTACAGCAAGTCAAAACCCACGCAAAGCCTACAGAACGTCAACGTTGAATCTCTTTTTTGCCCGAATGAATTCCTTGCACATTCCCTTCTCCGCAAGAGGCTGCGCCCGGTCCCGCGCTTAGTCCGTCAAGGGTTTTCGCTTCGCTCCACTAAACGGACCAAGCCATCCGCCCTTGACGGCGCGCGCGCCCGTTCGCAAATCCCCGCTATGAAGGGAATTTGCTTCTTTTTTCGAGCAGCAAAACTGCTCGAAAACGGAAAAAAGGGGAAACTACAATGACGAATACAGACAATTATGAAACTTGGGCACAACTGCTTCACAGCGCGGTCCACACGCCGGGAAAACTGTTGGCGGCTTACACCGCTTTCCATAACTACTCATTTGGGAATGCCTTGCTCGCTTTTACGCAATGCCGCCGTCGTAACTTGGAGCCGGGACCACTCAATACCTATCGCGGTTGGTTTGATCTTAAACGCCAAGTGCGCAAAGGCGAAAAGGGCATCACCCTTTGCATGCCGATTCAGTACAAGAAGCACCTTCCGAACGATAACGAGCAAGAGGAAGCGAGCGAAGAAACAACGCATTCCACTTTCGGGTTTCGCGCTTATTGGTTTCTCTTGGCGCAAACGGATGGGGATGCAATAGAAACCGCACCGATTCCGGGATTTGACCTAGGCACTGCGCTCCGTACGTTGAACATCACGCGCACGGAATTTGATGAAATGAACGGCAACATTCAGGGATTTGCCATCGGACGAGAAATTGCCGTCAGTCCCATCGCAGCAATTCCGCACAAGACCACGTTTCATGAAATCGCGCATTGTGTTCTGGGCCACACCACAAGAGAAAAACTCGTGGACTCCGAAGCAACACCGATGAACCTCCGCGAAGTGGAAGCAGAAGCGGTTGCGCTCATCTGTTGCGAAACTCTCAGCCTCGATGGCGCGGAATACGCACGCGGCTATATCCAGCATTGGCTAAAAGGCGACAAAGAAATCCCAAATCACAACGCGGCCCGCATCTTCACTGCGGCGAATGCAATATTGAAAGCAGGCAATCCAGCGGCGAGAAGTCAGTAGGCTCCCCCTTTGCAAACTTCCAGATTTCCGACCCGTCGAAGAATCGCTAGGTCAAGGAACTGCCCGACCATCCCTCGCGTTTCCGAGGACTCCTTTACGCCTCGGATCATCGGCCTTACTTCCAGCCCAGCGATTTTGCTGAACTGCGAACGATGAGGAAGATCGTTGGTTGGGTCGGTGGCGATCGAAAATGACGACGAGTGGAAATTCAAGGACTTACGAGGAACGACTAGGAGTGCTAAGTCGTGCGCAGCGTCAAAGCGGTGACCGTGCAGCGCCTTGGCGAACTGTACGCGGCCAACGGGCAGGTTGGATTCATCTCCAACATGCGCGTGGACTCCCAACTGCTCGACGCCGGAACGCATCCGGTGAACGTACTGCAACAGCACTCGTAAGAGCTGCTGACAACCTAACCAATTCCAGGCCCGCTTCAGAAATGAGGGGGGCTTTCGCCTCAGGGAACCGTCGCCGAAAATTGACGGGAACCGCAATCGCCAAATCTGTTGCCTCGGTGGGCACGTGCGTCAGACGGCAAACTATGTAATGCTCTCGATTGCCGATGGCCGAACTTCCCAACGACCCTAAAGGTGCCTATCTGGAAGAGTGGGTGTCCGCGCATTTTGCTAGTCGCGGCTGCTACGTCGAAACGACCATCAAAGAGCTGAAACCAGACGAGATACTCGAGTTGGACGTTGTCTGGACTGACTACAGGAAGGACCCGGAGGAAAGGCATCCCGTAGAGGTGAAATCAGGGAAATGGTCGTTGCCTGATGTGTTCAAATTCTACGGTTGGACCCGATACCTCGATCTTGAGCCCGGTCAATTCGTCCACACGCAACCCTGCGATCATGATCCGGCTAGCCTGAGTCACGTGCAACAGAAGACCGGCATTAGCCTCATTCACATCGCTGCCGCGCAAAAGGCCGAAGAATATTTCGGCAGCCTTGGACTCCCGGAGCCGCCTTCGCCGCAGGTGACCCAGCTCTGGAGATTTTCGTTCTGGGCTCGCAGGCGGTTAGTAAAGTCTTTAGGGGTGGCAATTGACGATGACGTCTGCGCTGGCAGCGGCAAGGCAGCCAAGAAATACTTACGCCTGGTGAATGATGCGGTTTTTTTCATTCCAGACGTTAGAGATCGAATTGAAATACTTCTTAAAGCTCATTTCGATCACCAAATGCTTGGAAAAAGCGCGGCGTACGAGATCGAATCTAAGAAGGTAGAGTACGTCAACCCGCCCGACACAAAGACTTTTAGAAAAGCGTGGTTTGATGGCGCACACTTCCCGGTACAAGCGTGCATGTACGTCGAACATCGCGCACGCCTCTACATAATGAAGGCCCTCGTTGACTACTGGTTGGCGAGACAACGCGGGCGGCTCGCGGAACGAAAAAAGAATGTTGTGTTGCTCGGAGGGAAGGCTGTTGGCGGGCAACAAGTGGGTATCACGAACGCGATGGAAGCCGCTCTTGCAAAGTTGAGCGTCGCCAAGAGTTTCAGGCTCTTTCCTGTCTTATGGCAGGCACTTCTGTGGAACTGGGGCGGCTTCCTTCGTAGGGACCATCTCGACGAAGAATATGCCCTGCTTGCAGGAGAAACGGGAGTGCCGGTGAACGACATTCCTCTCGCGCTCACTGCCTTCGATGAAATTTTCCCCATATATCGCGGCTGGTTCCGAGACGTAGACGAACGCAGGGTTCTGATCCTCATGCCTGCCGTTCTGCGCGGGATCGGTGCCCACCGACGCAGGATCATGCGAGGAGTCGAGCACTTCAAAGACCTGGATTGTGGAGAAGTTGCGCGGGCCAGCCTAGTGGCAGAAAATAATGCTCTCGCGAATCTGTTGGACTGCCTCGATCAAGAATTGGCGAAGTGAGTGCCCGACTTCGGCGCAGAATCTAAGAGCAGTTCCGTTTCTTCACAAATCTCGATCATACCAATCGTGTATTATCTTTGGAACGAACGGATGAATCTTGGCTTTGGTCTCATTCGCTTACCGAACTAAAGCGGTCCAAAGGAATGTCTAGATGAGGCCACCAGCTCCGCCAATAGTTGACGTCGGCATCTTAACAATTCGGGACGACGAATTCCGAGCTGTACTTCAGGTTTTTGCCGAGGGGCACGGCATCTACAAGGGCCGACACCGCGAATACACGCTGAGAACAGCGGACGCTGGTCAAGGCGTCCGTTATCGGCTTGCCATACTTCGCCAAATCGAACAAGGAAATGGAGAGGCTCAAGAGGCGGCGCGTGACTTCATTGACGACCTTCAACCCTCACTGCTGCTCGTTGTTGGTATCGCCGGAGGGCTGCCGTCGGACGATATCAGTCTTGGTGACGTTGTGTTGTCAACCCGCGTGTTGGATTTCAGCGTCGAAGCAAGGAAGTTTCAGGAAGAGACGACCTATAACGTGGGCGGCGGCCCGATATCCAAATCGATAGCAGCTGGCGTTGCGAACCTCAGCGCCCGTGAATCCGAGTTGGATGGCTGGTTCGATGATCTCCCGCCAAAACCGGCCGTCAACTTAGCCTCAGGGAAATTGTACGGTCCAATCTCTTGGCAGCGCCAAGTCCGTGACAAATTGATGGTGCACTTCGGTAGGAATGTGCCGGCCAGAGCGCCCAATTTTTCCGCTGGAGCTGTCGCCTCAAGTGACAGGCTTGTTAAAGACCCCAAGGTTCTCTTTCCTTGGATCACAACCGCCCGAGGTATTCTTGCGGTCGAGATGGAATCAGCCGGCGTACATCGCGCTACCCGGGACCGGACGCCGATGTTGTCGATCAGAGCGCTGAGTGACATCGTCGGATTCAGGCGACAAGACTCGTGGACCAAATATGCGTGCGCCTCAGCCGCAGCCTTCGCTCGCGCATACCTTCGGACTCGTCCTGTTCCTCTGCGGGTAGAGCTGCCAGCGGGAGAAGCACCTGCGCAAGTTCTGGAAAAGGCCGAAGAGGGATCAGTCGATCCGGCCTCCGATGTAGAAGAAGCCTTTGCTAATCTCATTCCGCTGCGACATTTTCCTGAAAGTCTATATGTCGCTCCGACAGTAAGCAAGACGACGAAACAGGCATGGTTTCTTCTAAGAAAAGACACTTCTGGCAGATCCACATCCAGAAAATCAAGCAAATCCAGTTCCGGTAAGCCGGGCGATTATATCCCCGGAGCGTGGAGCATTTACGAAAACAATCTTTACAGCCTTGTCGATCCTGAGCGCTCGCACCTAAAGACCATCATTGAAGTTGGCAGTGTGGAGCGATTCGACACGGAGGAGTGGGCGTTCTCCGACGACGAGAGCAGGCGGCGCCAGTTTATGTATCTACTGTATGCAGCGCTACGCGATGATCTCTGGGCGCATGGAGTTCGGTATCACAAGGAACAGGACGTTTACGCATTCATGGGGCGCCCAGAAGAACCGCCTCGACGGCTCAGGTACGGGAACCTCAAGCTGAGGAGCATCGCGACGATTGTGTCGCATTACGAAACCAAACCGAAGAGCGGAAAAACCTATAAATATTTGCGTCACGGCGCTTTCCAAGGTCGCTTTCGCTTTCTGGGAGGCCAATGGTACTTGGAGATCACGCCGACTTATCGCTTCACTCGAGATGGCAAAAACCTCGATCGATTTCACGAGGATCGGCTCTCAGGAATCAAACGGCTTGAGCGGAACCGTTCGGTGCTAAGTCAATTGCTGGTCTGGCAGGCAATTCTACGAGCACCTTGGACGCGAGCAGATCGACCGCGACTACTTGAGTTTGCACCGCTAGTCTCGTTTCAATTCTCATCCGGAATAGATGAGAGTTCATTGACGGCACTCGACGCTCCTCCGATCGTTCCCTCGCGAGACAAGGAGCTTCAAGGATGAAACTGCAAATTATTGAGGAACCCGAACTCGCGTTTCATCAAAATAACGTTCATGTGGATATTCGGGCCGGCCTTTTGGCATTTGGCGCGTTCGACAAAGGCAGCACCTCGGTTCCGACGCCGATTCGAATTGGTGTGATCGGAACGACCGCTACCGTCGATGGGGTCCGCGACTGGTTGGAAAATTGTAAGCACGGCGTTGCTTCGGAAGAACAGAAACTGAAAGCACTTCGACCATCTTTTCCGGGTATGACGAACCAGGTATTTGGAACGTCGCTCGAATTGTCGGACGCTGCGACACGTACGATCACACGCCACGAGCTGACTTCCGCGCTCGCTGCGACCGAACCCTTGCCGCATATCGTTGGCGTGTTCATGGATCATGCTCGCGACCTTGCCGGAAAGAGCGGTCTTCACGTACTGGTTGTGGCACCGCCGCCGGAAGTCTTCGCCTTGGGAGATTTGCCTCGAAGCCCCGCGGTCGATCCACCAATCGACGAGTTGCAGGAGCCGGCGCCCGAGCAGGAGGCCCCGCCAATCTCGGCGCTGAATTTTCACGATCTATTCAAGGCCCAAGCAATCGAGCTACAGCTGCCATGTCAGTTATCGCGTCCCGACACTTACGGTTCCGTGCCTTTGAACCGCGTAAAGGCTAGGCGTTTGCAAGACAAGGCCACGACAGCGTGGAATTTTCACACGGCGCTCTACTACAAGGCTGGCGGTGTGCCGTGGCGTCTCGCTCGACAGCCCGCGGTTTTAACCACCTGTTACGTAGGCGTGAGCTTTTTTCGAAGCGTTGACGGCGAAAGGTTGATGACGAGCGTCGCCCAGGTATTCGATGAGCGCGGTGAAGGATTGATCGTTCAGGGTGGAAGCGCCAGTTACGATAAAGATGACCGCAGTCCCCATTTGTCAAAGGATGATGCGCAGGAGTTGCTTGCAAACGGTTTGGCGACATATCGACGTGAGCACAAGACGATGCCGGCGAGGGTCGTCATGCACAAGACCTCTAGCTTTAATGCGGATGAAAAGAAGGGGTTCAAACTTGCAGCGGACAGTGAAAAGCTAGAGGTTCTTGACCTCGTAAGTGTGCGGCGATCAGGAGCACGCGTATTACGCGCCGGAGATTCGCCGATGGTCAGGGGTACAGCGATGTTATTTGACGACAAATCGGGGATTGTGTATTTGAAGGGAACGGTTCCTTATTTCCGAGTGTACCCAGGAGCCTACATTCCCCGTGCGCTTGAATTCGCCCGGGAGGATGGCGAGTCTAGCGCCTACGACATAGCTCGAGAGCTCGTTGGTCTGTCGAAGCTCAATTTCAACAATACCCAGTTTGATTCAGGCGATCCGATAACAGTCCGAGCTGCTCGGCGCGTGGGGGACATCTTGAAGCATGTCCCGGGCGGGAAAAGAGTTAATTCTCGCTTTAGATACTTCACGTGAGCGCTGTGCAAACTGCTGGATTGGTTTTGCGGAGTTTACGACTTGGCGGCAGCTTTCTCCTTCGCGAGCTTGGCGTCAGCCAGCTTTGCTTTCCGCGCTTGCCGCATACGCCACTTCTTGGCCGTCATGCTGTTGGCCGGAAGCATGTGGCCGTCCCGCTTTTCCAAGTTGAGGAAAAGTACGCCATCATCCAGTCCAACGAATATGTAGCGAGTATACTTTTTGTCGAGACAGGATTAGGCAGTCGCACTCGACTGCATGGTTGCCTTTGAACTTGCGGATCAGTTTGTATATCGTGGCTTGGTTTATTTCCTTCTTGGCCTTCTTCGTCTTGCTCGGCATGTTATGTCCTAGGACGCTAGTTGCGTCGTAGGACCAACGTCACCAAAAGCTCAAGACAGGACAACGGGCTGCACCCCGAAAACTAGCGGGCTAAATGGCCCACGGGCCGCGTGCCAGATCCCGCGTCATCGGCTTATAATCCAACTTAATATGAGCCGCCGTGAACGTCGCGAAGTGCCGGATTACCTCAAAAAAGATGGTGCGCCTCTTGGAATGGAGGAAGTCACACTTAATGACTGGGCTCCCGCACTTATCAACAATCTTTCTTACGACGCCCAACTCACAGCCATTCGCATCCTGCTTTATCGACTCCGCGAGCACGACAAAAAGCTTGACGCCGAAATCAAGCAAGTGCATGAGTACAAAGGGCCCCACAATGATCGTGCAGTCGATGAGTGGGTTGACCTTATGCACGGCTCCATCTACCAAGGAGCTGCTCATAGCATGGCGGCGGTTGGTATGCTTGCGCCCTTCATCGAGTCAGTTTTCTGCGGAGGCTTCGAGACCATACGCGAAGAATTCTTTGAGGATGATAGTCCGTACGATGCGCACCCGCATGCACGTTGGCAGAACGCGACAAAGTCCCAATGGGACTGCCGCTTTGTTCACGAGCGAGGCAAGCCGAGGAAAAGCCTGGTCGAGGGGATCTTTCAATTGGCCGAGGCTGTAGGTTTACACTCTTATCTTCCTCCGGATTTGAGGCCGATGATGGAAGCATTGTTCGCCTATCGCGACAAGATGTTCCATTCCGGATTCGAGTGGCCCCCTGAAGAACGCGCTGCGTTCAAGAGGTATATTGTCGATAAAAATTGGCCTTCAGATTGGTTTGCTGAAGCCACGCACGGCGGAGAGCCATGGATTTTCTACCTCACGGATGTGTTCGTTGACCACTGCATAGACTTGATAGGAAAAATCGTCCATAGCCTAGGAATCTATGTGGAAGCTGAATTGAAGGCAGAACGTTTGTAGTTCAGGAAGCCGGATTTGGTTAGCACACCGGACTCATTCGTCCATACTGAAACCTACTGATTGGAACAGGCGGCAGAGCTGCAACGTCGCATAAACACTGGCGATTTGAAGAAGCACTGTATTTTCGATCCCCACCGCCCCTACCAACCATCCCATTTGCTCAGAATGACTTAGCAGGTTAGCGGGGCGGCAAAAGGCGGCATGAGCCTCAAGGGTGGCACCGCTGGCTCTTTGCGTGAAAATCTGAAGTGGCGGAACTTCAGTGAAACTGTGAGGGGCAAGACCGTTTTCTCTTCACTGTGGAATTCTCGGACAGAAGTGAGAAATCTACGGACTCGCAATCACCACAAAGGGGAGAGCGTAGATCTCCATCAGATGGTTCTCGGTGACGCTCAGCAATTCTAGTTGGTCAGGCGTTGCGCGGGCTTTGGAAAGCCCGGGTTGCACGATATGGATCGTGAGCTTCACCAGGCACAGATGGCTCATTTCGCGGATCGTCTGAAGCATTTCCTTATCGCCTAACTCATATCTGGTTGGAAGACCCGCATCCTCGCGATTCGCTTCTCGGCGCAGCAGATGCGTGAACAGATCGGTGCGCTTTTCGGACGAACACATCCAGCGGATGCTTTTCTGCGCCTGACCGCATACTTCATACAGATCATCGATCCGCTGTCCTGGCTCGGGGCCGCCCGAGTACTTGCAGTGGTAGAATTCTACTTCGATCCCGGCCGGGGCGGTCAGCTCACCCTGAATCCGAATTGCCACGACATCTGCCGCCTCTCCCTTCGCGTCGTCGTCAATAATCATGTGGTAGTCCCGCGTTCGCAATTCGCGAATCACTCTGGCTTGAACTGAATCCACATGTTTTTCCGTTCCCTGCGATTCTTTTTGAATGTTTGTTCCTGTCCAGTTCCACGCCTGGATTTTCGCTGCGTTGTAGGGAGGCTTTACATTCTTGAGCTCGACATACTGGTTGCCTTCAAGCGCCGACCCGTCCGCAAACCAAATGGCGGGTGGATTGTCGTAAAGGAAGTCGATCATATCTTCCGGCTGGGCGCGCCCACCCCGTTTGATCAGAGTTCGTTCTTCGGATTGCAGCAGAAAGCGATAGTTTGGGGCCTCGTCTTCTGCGTAGAGTGAGAGCTCGAACTCGCCGCGCTTGTTTTCAGAGGAAATCAGGAAGCGGAGCGCACCGTCTCGACTCGGAGACAAGAGGTCGATGCTCATTTCACTCAAGGAGAACTCTTGGTCACCGATTACGATTGACCAGGGGCCTTCTGGGCTCGTGTAAATCTCCTCCGGCCAGTCGATACCTATAGGCATCTTTGCGGGGCGCAGAAGAAGAGTTTGCGATTCGAGGGTTCCGGCGAGCACTTGATCCGGATTGATCGTCTCGTCTAGAAGCTTCGTGCCGATTTCCTTGCACCATTCGGCTAGCTGATCCACCCGCTCTCTCCCGTGAGCCCAGATGCGCCCCTTCCGGGAAGCAGCAGCGGTAACCTTTGATCCTTTTTTATAACCAGTGCCGGAGAGGACTGATTTCAGCGTGCGGCGCCGCTGGGCGTCTGGGACGCCCGGTCCTACATTTCCTCCCATCCGGCCGGTGTAACGAACGTTGCGTCCCAAGATCTCGGTCAGCCCCACCTGCTGGAGCACTAGGCGATTCACGCCGGCGAATGTGCGGAAAACGTCATTCCCCTTGATGAGCGCGGCAGTTTCTCCTGCAACCGCCTTCGCGAGGGCCTTGTATTCCCCAGCGTTAGTCGAGCCATTGATATAAAGAAGATTCTGGTTGGGTGACCAGATCACGACGTAAAGCTCCCAGTCCCAGCTGAAGAGTGTCTGGACATCCGTCCATTCGAGCGGCACTCGTCGGGCCGTCACCACTACCAAAGTTTTTTCTTGGTGATTGATTGTTTCGTGGACCTGCTCGCACGTGTCAATCCCGGGAATCCCTTCGCGGAAGTTCTCGGGCTTCCAGTCCTCACATGTCGTCCGATATACGACACAGCTTGTGGCCGGCCGTACTGTTTTGAGAGGAATTTCCTTTGTGAACTCCGTGAAACCCCGCAAGAAATCCTGCAGCGACACCTGCTCGCCAATCATTCGGTCGCTTAATTGCGGAAGCAGAATGTTCCAATCGGGATCGCGCGTATACAGTTTTCGAAGCTCTTCGCGTACATTGACATCGGCTGTATTCGCGATGAAGGTCGCGTCTCCCAAATCGGCCCTTGCACGCGTAAAGCGACCAGCGAGCTGCAATGTGACCGCCAAGGTCTTCCGGATGTCGTGAAAAGCGGCAATCTTCAGCGTGGGAAGATCAAATCCTTCGCCGAGCATATCTACACATACGACGATTTTCGACTCGCCCGTAATAATCTGCTGACGAATGGACTCGCGCCGCGTTGCCGATTTGATTCCTGTATGCAACTCGACGGGACGGAATTCCTGGTAAGGCTCATACAACTTGAAGATCTCCCGCGCCCGTGCGACATTTTCCGCACGAGCCATAAGGATGTGTCCCTTATGGGCATCGGCCCGCAACTGTTCGATGGCCTTGGCTGCAATCGCCTGATCTGCCTTCTTGCGGTTAAAGGCGACAACCGGCTCAAATCGAATTGGTTTGAAATAACCCTCTTCCTGTGCCTTCTTGAGCGGATATTTGTAGATGATGTCGCCGTCGAGCGGTTTTCCGTCTTCGCGAAACGGCGTGGCCGTGAACTGCACAACTCGCCGCTCTTTGAACTTTTCTTTGAAGGCAACCCACGTCGGGGCTTCGGCATGGTGCGCCTCGTCAATAAAAAAGTAGGGACAATGATGGGCCATCCGGTCTTGGACCGACTCTTTGGATTGTCCGGCCACCGCGCTCGTCGTCACAATTACGTGCGATCGTCCAAAAACGTAGTCGACCTCATCGGGCGTGTTGGGAATATGGTGCAGCATGCAAACGACAGGATGTTGGGCATTAGCGGCCAGGAGGGTGCATCCTGGAACCTTCAAAACGCCGAGTGTGGCGAACTTCTCCGCAAGCTGCGCGCGCAAGGCATCGGTCGGCGCAACGACGAGCAATTTCGGGCAACGGCGCGAGACCAGAATTGACAACATGACTTCGGTCTTCCCGGTTCCAGTGGGCATGACGATCGTCGCCGTGGCATCCGTGATCGACCAATGGGCGTGTATCGCGTGCAAGGCTCCTAGTTGTGGATTCCTTAGGCCGACGATTTGTTCGCGCGGATCTTCCTGAACGTAGGAAAATGCTCCAATCCAAGATTCGAGACAGTTTGCAATTTGTTGCTCATGGTCGACTTGCCCTTCTTCTACGTGGCGCAGAGGGTGCTTCAGCCAAGCTCCGTTCGAGAAATCAAGCGCTTGGGCATTGGCGTCGACAGTCGCACCCAGGATGCGCAGATGTCCATCCGGTAGGCGTTTTACCTCGGGTGGAACAACCAGCACTTCCTCATCCACCACGCCTGGTTGAAAAACAAATCCTTTGAGGATTCCGCGGGTGAACGGCGCAAGAACGCCTTCCCGTTGAGACTTGTTCACGGCAATCTGACGAACGGGATTGCCCTTTATGGAATAGTCGATGCCGTAGACAGGCGGAAAGGTAATGAGCATGGCAGGAGTGTTGGCTGGGTCCTCCTAAACACACAGAGAACAGCGCAATCTCGTAAACCTTCGAATACTACTGATAAGTTAAGGCTTTCGCATCCGGGTTGCCCCGATACGTGTGGCGCACGCGCTCAACGTGAATGGGCGTCCGGGTCAATGTCGCGAGCACGGTCAATCGCTTCCGCTTGTGTATCGCGAACGTCGCTCGCACGCTCTGAGCCGGGCGGATGGCATAGTCGCCATCTTCCCGGCGTTCGACGTAAAGCTCCTCTTCGACATTTTTCAATCTCCTAAAAATGAAGATGGCATCAACCCGAAGGAAAGGCGGCGCAGCCTCTACCGCCTCCATCGAGTCAAGGCATAACGGGGCCGAAAGCTACCGTCGCGCTACGAATGGGCACTGGTCAAGCGCAAGCAGATTATCGTTCCAATATCCGTCGGCGTGCGTGCGTACATAGGGCGCTCGACCCGCCGGACGAACTACGCCGACTTCTGCTCGCTTACCCGTCTTTTTATCCTTTACGAAGAACGTGTTGGTTCCGGCTTCGATGCTCGCGATCACTCGCTCCCGCGTCCATTCCCAGCCAGCTTCCGGATTCCCCAAATGCGAAATGTGCTCATGCGGGCTGAGCGGATGGGGCTTTGTGATGCATGTTACTTGTACATCTGCCATCTCAGATTCCTTTCGGAGCTTGCGCTCTGCGATTTTAGTGTAAACTGCAATCTGACGAGAGCGTATACTGCTCAAGAATTACGCTGTCGTCACTAATAACTATACGAACTCGTCTATAGCAATGTCAAGGAGGCTCATTTGGCCGATATTTTTGCCGAAAGGCTTCGCGCCGCGCGTGAACTTCGTAAGATGAGTCAATCCGATCTGGCCGAGAGAACTGGCCTCATGCCCTCAGCTGTGTCCCACTTCGAAACTGGTCGTAGGTCGCCCTCGTTTGCGAATTTGAAGGCGCTGTCCGATGCTTTGAAGGTCACAACCGATTACCTGATTGGCAGAAGCGACTCCATGGAAGTGTCGAATTCTGTCTCCATAAAATTGCTTCGTCATGCACAAAAAATGTCCGACGAAGACTTAGAAACGATCACGCGCATGGCCGAGGTAATGGCGAGGAAACAGAAAAAGGAGTAGCGGTGGCACGACGCGATTTCTGGCGAGCCGGGGCCCAGGCCGCAGAAGTCTTGGCGGCGCGGAAAATCTCCGCGCTGCCCATTGACCCGTTTGGGATCGCGACTGGAGAAGGAATTGTTTGTGAGAAGTTGAAAGGTTCCGGCGTTTCAGGCTGTTTGTGCGGAGCTGGTGATGAGTTCAGCATTTTCTACAACGACTCGATCTCCAGTGACGGGTTCCGCAGGTTTACCATCGCGCACGAACTGGGTCACTACTTTCTCGAAGGTCATTACAAACATATCTTCGCGGACGGCAACTCGCGACACGTCTCGGACAGTGGCTACTCTTCCGATGATCCGTTCGAGCGGGAAGCTGATGCGTTTGCGGCGGCGCTGCTGATGCCGCCTGGACTATTCAAGGCAGCCTGCGATCGAGTAGCCCCAGGCTTCAAGGCGATAGAAACGCTCTCGGAGAAATGTCTCACTTCGTTGACGGCCACGGCGATTCGGTACGCGGATTTGAGCGACGATCCCATTGCGGTCATCGGGTCGAAGGACAATCGTGTGCAGTTCGCCTTCATGTCGGACCTGCTCAAACAGAGGCGAGATTTAACCTGGCCTAGAAAGAACTCTGGCATCCCCAATGGGACGGCCACACACAAGTTTAATGGGGATCCGAAGAACATTGCGCTGTCGAAGCGTATGACATCTACCGCGCTCATGGATGTGTGGTTCGACTGTGGGGGCAGGGCGTATGTGAATGAAGAGGTGGTCGGACTCGGGCCTTCCTATGGATTGACCCTGACGATCTTGGTCGCGGAGTCGCCTGGCGATCCGGACTACGAGGAGGAAGAAAGCGAAGAGCAGGGTTTCGAAAATATGCTTCCCTCCGACCGCTGGCGCCAGCCTCGCGAAGATTGAGGTCCTGTCCGACGAGGCTCGTGGCGTTGCCAGCCCCGTGCTTTTAAGCCATGTTGAAGCAAACGCCCCAAAACGCCGCAACGCGACACGCCACGTCCTTTCAAACGAGATGCCACAAATTCGGGTCGCCAGGCGGTATCGCAATTCCCCTGAAATTGACAATCCAACTACCACCAGAAGTGCCTTCAAAAACTGCTCCGCTAACGCAAATTCAGTGATCCTTCTAAGGACTCTGCGCGCGAACGTCGCCTCAAACGACACGATCTCAGTGGTGTGCCCAAACGATGGTGAGCTTTCCTTTTGAATAGTGGATTCCTGTATTTCCTGAGTGTCCGCACTCCTCACTATGACCCTGCGTCCTGAAGTGCCAGCAAACTCGCGTTGCAGTCTGAGTTACGGGCGCACACTCGGTCCATGCACAACCAGCACGATCGCCTGTCAATTCATAAACTGCACTGACAATTGTCCATCCTTCCGGCTTGTCCCTCGAACAGACGGTATTCCACTGGCCGAGGTTCCCGCAGTCTCCGCTTGCGGCGTTGTCAGATCACTCCACGTCTGTCTCGTTCACCAATGGAGCGAGGGTTTCGCAGTTGGGCGTCATTCAATAAGCTGGTTCTTCATCATACGTAAACAACGCCCTGCTCATTCCTTGTCTGTTAGCAATTAGCCACCGCACATTCCTTTCGTCCAGCCAGGCCGTCTTGGTTGACCCCTAGCTTTACACAAGACCAACGTTTCATGTGGCCGCAGGAGAATCACGTATCCCGATTGTTTTGACTTTTCGTCCAATTGCTAGCGTTTGCTGCTCCGAGATAATAGAATCCACTTGCGCTCAGACGTTATCGTCACCGAGGGGTAAAGCCTAAATGGTGCGTGGAAGAGGGAAGGATAGCAAACCGAGCAAACGCCCAATTGAAAGATACGAGCACAAAAGCAAGAAGCGTATCAACAACCCGCCCGTTGGGTTAGTGACGCCCGAGACCGATCCCGTTGCGCCCACGCACAAGATTTACGATTACATCCCTCCCGTGCCTTCAGTGAAACCTCGTCAGCAACTGGACTACGATCCGCATCTTGACCCGCAATTAGTTTGGGCGGGCAAGAGGGAACACAGATCGTTCGACGTGCCCACGGTTTCGCTACATGTCCACGAGCGGATCGATCCTCACACAATCATGGATGCCGTGCGTAAACGGAACGGTTCCGGTTTACCGGTGCAGTCATCGCTCTTCGAACGCCAGGAAGAGAATCCCCCGCTGCGCGAGGCCATTGACTTTTACCGCCATGCACACGGATGGTCAAATCGCCTGATCGCTGGCGATTCTCTTCTGGTGATGAACTCGCTGCTAGAAAAGGAGGGCATGGCCGGGCACGTTCAGATGGCGTACATCGACCCTCCCTATGGCATCCGGTACGGGTCAAATTTTCAGCCGTTCATTACCAAGAGGAGAGTGAGCGAGAACGATTCCGATGAAGACCTGACTTCAGAGCCCGAAACGCTGAAGGCCTTTCGGGACACATGGGAACTCGGCATTCATTCCTATCTTTCCTACATGCGCGACCGCCTCCTTCTTGTTCGCGACCTTCTCGGCGAAGAGGGATCTGTCTTCGTTCAGATATCCGATGAAAACGTGGCGCATGTTCGTGAAGTGCTGGCGGAAGTCTTCGGAGCGAAAAACTTCGTCGTGACCATTCCGCTCAAGAAAAAGGGCGGCCAGAAAGCCGGAATGCTGGCCCCCGTGAACGATTTCATTCTGTGGTCAGCCAAGAATGAGGAAGCGGCCCGTAAAAAATTCCGCAAACTGTATAAGCAGGTTCAGGCGGCCGACCTGATCACGAAGTTCAATCTCGTTGAACTTGAAAATGGCGAGATCGCTTCCATAAACGAGTTGTCCAAGAGAACCGGCAACGACTACCGGAGGTTCCCAAAGCTCTTCGAGGAGGATTTCCCCAAGGCGCGCCTGTTCGAATCGAAGGACTTGACAGCCGGCGGATACCGGCGCACTCAAAGCGTACCGTTCGAATACGAAGGTGTCAGCTACGACCCGGGCGAAGGCAATTGCTGGAAACACAGCGCTATTACCGATGACGGCTCGGCGTCGGGCATGGAGCGTTTGGCAAAAGCGCGACGCCTGGTCGTCGGTCAGGACCAAATCCGCTTCAAGCGCTATGCGACTGATTTTCCGTACGAGGTCGTGACGAATTGGTGGGACGAGTTCGGCGGTGCGCCGGACCAAATCTATGTGGTTCAGACAAACCCCGAGATCATCAAGCGCTGCATTTTGATGACGACAGATCCAGGAGACCTTGTCCTCGATATCACGTGCGGAAGCGGTACGACAGCCGTCGTTGCGGAGGAGTGGGGACGCCGCTGGATCACATGTGACAGCTCCAGAGTTGCTTTGACGCTTGCAAAGCAACGGCTCATGACATCGGTGTTCGATTACTACCGCCTTGCGCATGCCGATGAAGGTGTGGACAGCGGATTTTCGTATAAGACCGCTCCACACGTGACGTCGAGCACGATCGCGAACAACGAGCCCCCAATCACCGAACCGTTGTACGACGACCCATTCAAGGACGCCCGCAAGACCCGCGTGTCGGGCCCCTTCACCGTCGAGGCTGTCCCTGCGCCCACCGTATACTCCCTAGACGAAATCGAGAAGGATTCAATCGAGCAGATCCCGGCCGACACATCCGTTTCGCGCAAGGGCGCGACGCTGCGCCATGCGGAGTGGCGAGAGGAACTTCTTAAAACTGGCATCCGAGGCAAGGGCGGCCAGATGATTCATTTCTCCCGTGTCGAGCCGCTGGCGGGCACCCGCTGGCTGCACGCCGATGCCGAAACGAAAGGAGTCAAACCCGAACGCGTAGTCATCTCCTTTGGTCCCGAGCACAGCCTTCTTGAACAGCGTCAAGTCGAACTAGCCTGGGAAGAAGCTCGAACGCTGAGTCCGAGACCCGCCATCCTTGTGTTCGCCGCTTTCGAATTCGATCCCGAAGCTGCCAAAGACATTGACGGAATGACCAAAGAAAGAACTGGCATGACTTTTCTGACAGCGCAAATGAACGCCGACATGCTCACGGAAGACCTGAAAAAGAAACGAGCCTCGAACCAGAGCTTCTGGCTTGTAGGCCGCCCCGATGTCGATTTGCGACAAATTGCAAAGGGCGATCACAAAGGCAAGTGGGAGGTCGAGGTTCAGGGATTCGATTACTACAACACGCGAACCGGAACGATAGAATCAGGCGACACATCGAAGATCGCCATGTGGCTGCTGGATACAGACTACGACGGCCGCAGCCTGTACCCCCGCCAAGTGTTTTTCCCCATAGCGGACGAAGAAGGAGGATGGGCGCGGCTGGCGCGCGACTTGAAAGCGGAAATCGATCCCGATTTGATCAAGGCTTACCGCAAGACGGTTTCTCTGCCATTTGAATCGGGGGATTACAAACGCATCGCCGTCAAAGTCATCGACGACCGGGGAATCGAAAGCCTCAAAATCGTCGAGGTGAAGTAAATGACGACACAAGCTGCTTCCGCGACCATCGACCAGCTCATCATAACCTCGCCCTACAACGAGCCAGGTGAGCATTGGAAATACGATCGTGAAACGCGCCGATTTACGCGCGAACCGGGACGCCGTCCGGCAGGATACATCCGTGCTTCAGACGCATCCAAGTCCTTTGATGATCCAGGCGAGTTTGTCCAGTTGCCGCTGGTGAACAAGATTCGTCCACGGGTCGACGCTTGGCGAAGCGCCGATTATCCGGGAGCAAACGGCATCACGCGACGGCTGCTCAAGCACTGGCGAGACATCGAACAGCGAGATGGCAGCCGCCGCTTCTTTTTCTGCCAGCTTGAAGCGATCGAAACTCTCATGTGGCTTGCCGAGGCCCCAGAGTCAGATCGGGTCGGGATGAAGATCCCAGGTGATGGCGGTGAGTTCACGCGCCTATGCTCGAAAATGGCCACGGGCTCGGGTAAGACCATCCTAATGTCCATGCTTATCGCATGGCAGGTGTTGAACAAAGTCTCGTATCCACAAGACAAACGCTTTTCCAAAAACATTCTGTTGATCGCGCCCGGCCTGACGGTGAGGAATCGACTTGAGGTGCTGGTTCCCGGAAGCGCGGGAAACTACTACCAAGAGTTCCAGATTATTCCGCCGGGCTTGGAAGACAAGCTGCGCCAAGGGCAAACGTGCCGCGTGCAAGTGCGCAACTGGCACAAGCTCGATTGGGATAGCGACGAGCAGATCAGTAAGAGGCGTAGCGTGGATAAACGCGGGGCGCTCAGCGACGAGGCCTACGTGCGCGAAGTGCTCGGCGAGATGCACTCCGCGGAGAATCTACTCGTCATCAATGACGAGGCGCACCACGCGTGGCGCGTGCCACCGAAGGCAAAGATAGCGGGAATTTCCAAGGACGAATTGAAGGAAGCCACCAAGTGGGTGGGCGGCCTGGACCGCATTCACCGCGCGCGCGGAATATTGATGTGTTACGACCTGACAGCGACGCCGTTCGCGCCCACGGGCCGCAAAAGCGGCGAAGAGACGCTATTTGGGTGGATCGTGAGCGACTTCGGGCTCAATGACGCAATTGAATCGGGATTGGTGAAAACGCCGCGCGTGGTGGTGCGGGACGACGGCGAACTGAACAGCAAGTACAAGTCGAAGTTCTACCACATCTACACCGACTTGGAAGTAAAGCCGGACCTAAATCGCAAAGTGGAGCCGCACACCCCACTCCCTGATCTCGTTGGCAAAGGATACTACTTCCTCGGAAAGGACTGGCTGGAAACGGCGAAGGCATGGAAGGAAGGATCTATCAAGACGCCTCCGGTGATGATTACCGTGGCCAACCTGACCCACACGGCGGCGCGCGTCCAATATGCGTTTGAGCACAAGAGGATTCGTATCGAGGAGTTGTGCGATCCGGAAAAAATCCTGCATATTGACTCGAAGGTGCTCGACGAAGCCGAAGCACAGGAGGAGCCCGCCGAGATCTTAGTTCAGGCCACGGCTGTTGATGATGCGGACCAAGAAATTCGTGAAGAGAGCGCGGAAGAAAACGGCACCGGGGCGAAAAAAAAGCTCACGAAGAAAGACCGTGCCGAGTTCCTGCGCAAAACTGTCGATACGATTGGACGCGAAGGCCAGCCCGGTGAGCAAATTCAGAACGTGATTTCCGTGGGGATGCTTTCAGAAGGCTGGGATGCCAAGACTGTCACGCACATCATGGGGCTGCGGGCATTCACGTCTCAGCTTTTGTGCGAGCAGGTTGTGGGTCGCGGACTGCGAAGAACATCGTATGAGGTTGACGAAGAGACCGGACTGTTCCGGCCAGAGTACGTCAACATTTTTGGCGTGCCCTTCACATTTCTTCCACACGAAGGTAGCGCCGATGCCCCGCCACCGCCACCGGCCACAGGCAAGACTAGAATTGAGCCTGTCGCAGAGCGACGTGCACACTATGAGATGACCTGGCCAAATGTGATCCGGATCGACCACGAATATCGACCGCAACTAACCCTGGACACCGATAAGGTGAAACGACTCGTGCTGGACGCCTACCAAACACCAATGATTGCAGAGTTGGCGCCAATGATCGACGGAAAGCCGGATTTCACCAAGTTGAAAGAAATTCACCTGGAAGAGCTGGCACGACGGTTCCGAATGCAGCGGATCATCTTCGAGACGGCAACCGAGGTTTACGACCTGATGGCTCCGAAATGGAAAGGCAGCAAGGAATATCTTCTAGCCCAACTTGTACGGTTGGTTGAGCGTTACATCGAAAGTGGGAGGGTTGTCGTCGATCCACCTCTATTTAACGACGACGACAAACGGCGAAGGATCGTCATCACGCTTAACATGACCAGAATCGTGCAGCACATTTGGGAAGCGATCCGATTTGAGAACGCTCTTACGCTGGAACCCGTATTCGACACGGAGCGACCGATCCGTTCCACCGGCGACATGCTGCCGTGGTACACAGGCAAGCCTTGCGAACACACAAAACGATCACACATAAACATGTGTGTCTACGACAGCCGATGGGAAGCGAATGAAACCCTGGAGCTTGATCGCAATCAGAACGTGCGTGCTTGGGTTAAGAACGATCATATCGGCTTCGAAATTACCTACTCGTTTAAAGGTGTGATCCACAAGTTTAGGCCTGATTTTCTGATTCGATTATCGAATGGAAAAACCCTGATTCTGGAAGTAAAGGGTCAGGACGACCAGCAGCAACAAACGAAGCGCGAATTCCTCTCCGAATGGGTGCGCGCGGTGAACGGACATGGCGGTTTCGGGACGTGGGCCGCCGATGTCTCCCGTCATCCGGCCGACATCCACGAAATTCTTGCAAGACACATTTAGTTGTGTAGGCAGTTAGGCAGCAACTTTCCGACCTAAGTGTCTTCGTCTCTTTGCAGACTAACAAATCCGCGCCGCTGGCACATGAATGAGCGATCCCATTTTTCGTACTGTCGTCGGAACGCAGTGTGATTGTGTCGCCAAATCACAGCAGATAGAAAAATGAACGCGAGTGGAGCGACTACAAAATAGATTTGTACTGGAAGCGAGGAGATGGGAGGCGGGCTGGTCATGGGAGCGTCAATTTGCGTTGTTTTTGCGTTGTAGGATCGGAAATGATGGGCAGTGATGGGTTGTGAAGGGGCGCTAAACTCTTGAGTTTTCAGCTATCTCGTGTGTTTGACGTGCCCGACCTCAGTTTATGAGTCCGCTGCTCATACCGTTGCGAGAGCCAACCGCAGGGCCTTGGTGGTCATTTGCTTAAGTCGGGTTCGGGGGATCTCCTTGTGGTGGCGTTGGCGGACGTCCATTTCCAGCACATGTTCCCCTGTGGCTCGTGATGGGATCAATATGGCAATCCGAGCTTGTTACTCATGTTACTCATTTGGGGGACTTTCGATGTCCATTGGAGAGACTCGGAGGCACTCGTGAGACTACTGGGACTGCTGAGACTCGGCCATAAACGACAGAAAATGCTGGTATTACGGGCCATGTAACAGAAAGTAAGAGAGTTGCGAAAATCCGAGCAATATAATCCCCCCCTCTCCGCCAGATTTCCTTATCCCCCACGTCTTCATAAAGATGCGTCACGCGAAATCAGCGGGCTAATGTCCGGGCTAATAATTTCGCTTGGGTGTGTTCGTAGCCGGATCCAGTAG
>Ga0302324_100005599_pt1 | contig 27360 bp, 26 predicted proteins | sample Palsa_T0_1_FD_201949 | JGI IMG/M metagenome (GOLD analysis project Ga0302324, IMG submission 201949) | Peat permafrost microbial communities from Stordalen Mire near Abisko, Sweden - Palsa_T0_1 | ecosystem: Environmental > Terrestrial > Soil > Palsa > Peat permafrost | place: Sweden: Abisko...
AGCGCGAGTTCCCGTCGCTGTTCGAGCCGGTTCACGGCTCGGCGCCCGACATCGCCGGCAAGGGGATCGCCAACCCGATCGGCCAGATCTGGTCGGGCGCGATGATGCTCGACCACCTCGGTCACCCCGACGCGGCGCAGGACGTCGTGCGCGCGATCGAGGCCGTGCTGACCAGCGGCCCGCGCACGCGCGACATCGGCGGAACGTCCGGTACCGCGGAAGTCGGCACAGCGATCGCCGCCGAGATCGCGTAGCCGGTGGAGCGTCCGCAGGTCGCGGTCCTGACGCGCGTGCCCCCGGTCGTGCTCGAGCGCTTGCGCGAGCACGCGAACGTCGTCGATCTCTCCGGGCAACCGCGCGCCGAATGGGGTCCGGCGCTGGCCGGCGCCGTCGGCGTGCTGTGCAGCTCGAACGTACCGATCGACGCCTCGCTGCTCGACCGCGCGCCGGCGCTACGGATCGTCGCGATGCAGTCGGTCGGCTACGACAACGTCGAATTGGCCGCGTTGCGCTCGCGCGGCATCGTGCTGACGAACTCGCGTGGCTCGCTGGTCGACGCCGTCGCCGATCTGACCTACGCGCTGGTGATCGTGGCGGTGCGGCGGCTCGGCTTTGCGCTGGCGTGGGCGCGCTCAGGCCGCTGGATGCAAGGCGACGCGCCGCTGGCGCACGACCTCGCCGGCGCGACGCTCGGAGTGGTCGGCTTCGGCGCGATCGGCACCGCCCTCGCGCGCCGCGCGCAAGCCAGCGGGATGCGCGTGATCTACCACACCCGAACGCCGCGCGACGACGACGCGCGGACCGGCGCCCAGCACCGCAGCTTCGAGGCGCTGCTGGGCGAGGCCGACTGCGTCGTCGCGCTGCTGCCGCTGACGCCGCAGACGCGCCACATGTTCGACGACGCCGCCTTCGCGCGGATGAAACCGTCGGCGACCTTCGTGAACGCGGCGCGCGGCGGCATCTGCGATACGGGCGCGCTGCTGCGCGCGCTCGAACAAGGCAAGATTGCGGGCGCCGCGCTCGACGTCACCGACCCCGAGCCGTTGCCGCCCGATCATCCGCTGTTCGCGCGCGACGACGTCGCGATCGTGCCGCACGTCGGCAGCGCGACTGTCGAAACGCGCACCCGCATGGCGATGCTCGCGGCCGAGAACCTGATCGCGTTCATCCGCGGGGAAGCGCTGCCGACACCCGTCGACGCCTGAACGCTACTCTTCGCCGTCCATGTAGTCGAGCTTCGGCGAGGCGCGCACCATGTGGCGTTCGGGCAGCGGAACGGAGCACTTGTCGCTGTCGGGAAAGTAGGTCGACTCGTTGAGCGGGTTGTCGGCGACGACGTACACGACGAGGTCGGTCTCGCCGTCGTTGATGATCTGGTGCGGCTCACCGGGCAAGAAGATGAACGCGTCGCCGGGCTCTATGGGCGTCTTTCCGCCGGCGTGGCGCACCGAGCCAGTACCGCTGATGACGTGGTAGAACTCCCATTGCGCGGCGTGCGCATGATACGGGTACGGGAGCTTTCCCGGCGAGACGCGGAGGATCTCGACGTCGAACGGATGCCGCTCGAGCAGATCGGTCGATTGGGGCTTGCGCCCGAGCGCCTCGGAGACTTGGATTCCCGCTCCGCCCATCGTTCCTTTCGGGGACGACCAGTTTAACTCGGCGATCGCGTTGGTGTTGACCTTGTGCATGCGTGGCGCTTCGGTGCACCGCCCCGGCCGGACCTCGCCGAAGCAGGCGTAGCGTTCATCCTCGAAGAGAACACATCACGATGCGCTCGCCCCCTGAGCTGACCTTCGGCGCCGTCGACGTCATCGCGGCTTCCGACTGCGTGCGCGTGCGCAATCGCGAGCCGTTGGAGCGGTATCCCGACGCGCTGGTCGAGCGGCTCGAGCACTGGGCGCGTCACGCGCCCGAGCGGACGTTCTTGGCCGAGCGCGATCCGAGCGGCGCTTGGCGCGAAGTGACGTACGCCGGTGCGCTGCGTTCGGTGCGGTCGCTCGCGCAAGCGCTGCTCGACCGTGGCTTGTCGGTCGACCGCCCGCTGATGATCCTGTCCGAGAACGCGATCGATCACGGCCTGCTCGGGCTCGCGGCGCAATATGCCGGGATTCCGTACGCGCCCGTCTCGACGGCGTACTCGCTCGTGTCGACCGACTTCGCCAAGCTGCGCGACGTCGTCGCGCAGGTCGGGCCGGGGCTCGTCTACGTCTCCGACGGCGGGCGCTATGCCCGTGCGCTCGACGCGGTCGTGCCGCCGGACGTCGAGGTCGTGAGCTCCGGCGCGCCGCCGCCGCAGCGCGCGGCGACGCCGTTCGCTGCGCTCGCGGCCACGACGCCGAGCCGGGCGGTCGATGCGGCGCGCGCGAACGTCGGGCCGGACACGATCGCCAAGATCCTGTTCACCTCGGGCTCGACCGGCTCGCCGAAAGGCGTGATCAATACGCAGCGGATGCTGTGCAGCAACCAGCAAATGATCCGCCAGACGTTTCCGTTCGTCGCCGGCGAGCCGCCGGTGATCGTCGATTGGCTGCCGTGGAACCACACCTTCGGCGGCAACCACAACGTCGGGATCGTGCTGTACAACGGCGGAACGCTCTACGTCAACGCGGGAAAGCCGGCGTCGCCCGCAACGTTCGAGGCAACGCTCGCCAACCTGCGCGAGATCGCGCCGACGATCCACTTCGACGTGCCGCGCGGCTTCGAGATGCTGCTCGCGGCGCTGCGCGCCGACCCCGGGCTGCGCGAGCGGTTCTTCAGCCGGCTGCGAATGCTGTTCTACGCCGGTGCGGCGATCGCGCCGCACGTGTGGGACGGCCTGCAGCAGCTCGCAGTCGAGGCGACCGGCAGCGGCGTGTTCACCACCACCAGCTTGGGCTCGACCGAGACGGCACCGGCGGCGCTGGCAGCGTCGTGGCAGGCCGACGGGCCGGGGTCCATCGGCATCCCGCTGCCGGGCGTCGAGATCAAGCTCGTTCCGGCCGGCGAGAAGCTCGCGCTGCGCCTGCGCGGTCCGAACGTCACGCCGGGATACTGGCGCAACGAAGCACTCACGCGCGCGGCGTTCGACGACGAGGGCTTCTATGCGATCGGTGACGCGGTGCGGTTCGCGGACGCGCACGAGCCGGCGCGCGGCTTCGTCTTCGACGGCCGCATCGCGGAGGATTTCAAGCTCGCCACCGGCACGTGGGTGAGCGTCGGCGTGCTGCGGCCGCGCGTGCTGGCGGCGTTCGCGCCGCTGGTGAACGACGTCGTCGTCTCCGGCGAGAACCGCGACGAGATCGCGCTGCTGCTCTTCCCCGACGTCGAGCGCCTGCGCGCGCTGGCCGGCCTCGAGCGCGACGTGCCGGTCGCCGCCGTGCTGCGCAGCGCCGCGGTGCAGGAGCGGTTTGGTTCGCTGCTCGCCGAGCTCGCGCAAACGAGCACCGGCAGCGCGACCCGCGTCGAACGCGTGGTCCTGCTCGAAGAGCCGCCGTCGCTCGACGCCGGCGAGATGACCGACAAAGGTTCGCTCAACCAGCGCGCCGTGCTGGCGCGCCGTGCCGCGCTGGTCGAAGACGCGCACCGCAAGCCGCCGCCGCCGCACGTCGTCTGCGCGGCGCAGGAGGAATCGATCTCGTGAACGTCTCGGGTCAAGCGGCAATCGTCAGCGGCGGCGCGTCGGGTCTGGGCGCGCAGACGGCGCGCGCGCTGTGCGCGCAAGGCGCGCGGGTGACGGTGCTCGACCGCGACGGTGAGCGCGCCGCCGCGGTCGCGCGCGAAACCGGCGGGTTCGCGGTGCAGTGCGACGTCACCGATGCGGACGCGATCGCCGCGGCGCTGCAGGCGGCCGCCGAACGTCACGGCGCCGCGCGCATCGTGGTCAACTGCGCCGGAATCGGAACGCCGCGACGGATGCTCGGCCGCGACGGTCCGATCCCGCTCGACCTGTTCGAGCGCATCGTGCGCGTCAACCTGATCGGTACGTTCAACGTCACGCGTCTCGCGGCGGCGGCGCTCGCGCCCCTCGAACCGCTCGAGGACGGCGAGCGCGGCGTGGTGATCTTCACCGCTTCGGTCGCGGCATTCGACGGACAGGTGGGCCAAGCCGCGTACTCGGCCTCGAAGGGCGGCATCGTCGCGATGACGCTGCCGATCGCGCGCGAGCTGGCGCAGTTCGGTATCCGCGTCATGACGATCGCGCCGGGCGTCTTCGAGACACCGCTGCTGGGCGAGCTGCCCGACGAGGTCAAAGCGTCGCTGGCGGCGTCGATCCCGTTCCCGCGCCGGCTCGGTACGCCGTCGGACTATGCCGACCTGGTGCTGGCCATCTGCCGCAACGGCTACCTCAACGGCGAGACGATCCGGCTCGACGGCGCGCTGCGAATGTCACCGCGCTGACGCCGAGCGCGCCGCCGACGGCGCCGCAGCCGACATCGAACGCGCTCCAGCCGAGCCCTTCGGGCGCACCGTGCAGCTTCTGGAGCACTTCGATCAGCGCCGAGAACGCGGCGATGAGCAGCGCCCCGCGCAGGATCGCCAGCCGTGACGGCGGCAGCGCGAGGTGCGCGACCGCGCCCATCAGCGTGAACGCCACGATGCTGTACGACTTGCGAATGTAAAAGCGCGGCGAGAACCACGTCTCGGCCGGATCGTCGCCGAAGATGCGCTCGATCAACCCGTGCGGCAGCGTGTGGCGGTACACCGAGTAGCTCGTCCCGGCGTAGAGCAGCGCGATCGCCAGCACGATCGCGACGACGGTCCAGGCGCGCCGGCTCAGAGCTTGAACATGAACAGCGTATCCGACTGACGGCTGCCGCCGTTGATCGGGCCGCCCGCCGGAATGTAGAGCGTGTCGCCGATGACGACCGCGCCCGTGCCGTGGCGACCTTGCGGCAGCGGCGCGAGAACGCTCCACGAGTTCGTCTGCGGATCGTAGGCTTCGTTGTTGGTGAAGGTGCCGCCGCCATACTCGCCGCCGATCGCCAAGATGCGGTCGTGGAACAGCGCGACCGCCATCCCGCTGCGCTGCGACGGCATCGGCGCGCGCGGCGTCCAACGATTGGTGACTGGATCGTACGCGTCGACGTAGGACGTGTTGTGGTTGAAGTCGTCGATCCGCCCGGCGATCGCGTACAGCTTGCCGCCGTAGGGCACCAGCCCCATGTGGTCGCGCCCGACCGGCAGCGGCGCCGCGGTCGAGTAGCGGTTGGTGGCCGGGTCGAACACGTCGTGCGTTCCGACGCTGTGCACGTCGCGGCCGCCGACCAGGTGGATCTTCCCACCCAGCACCGCGACCGAGATCGAGCCGCGGGCGGTCGGGACCGGCGGCAAGGCGGTCCAGGTGTCGCTGTCGGGGTCGTAGACGTTCGCGTCGGCCACGGCGTCACGGTTCTGCTGGTCGAAGCCGCCGAAGGCGTAGATCTTCCCGCCGAACGTCGTCACGCCGACGTGGTTGAGCCCGCGCGGCAGCGCCGCCCGGTCCGACCACCGGCCCGTCCCGAGGTTGAACGCCTGCACCAGCGGCTGGTCGACGTCGACCGCGCCGGTGTTGTCGAGCGCGGCGGGATGCGGCCCGGCGGCCGCGTAGCCGCCGATGACGTAGATCGCGCTGCCGGCCGCCGCGACGGCGACCTCGCTGCGCGGGATCGGCAGCTGGACACCGGTCGACCACGAGCCCAGCGCCCCGGTCTGCGCGAGCGCGCCGGTTGCCAGGAGGGCCGAACCGATCGCCGTGACGAGGCCCAGCACACGTCGCATCCCCGAACGGATACCCGTCTCCCACGCTGTTTCCTCGTCGCCCCTGCCGACAGATGGCCAGATTTGCACTGAAAAGGAGAGGAGGGGCACCCCTACACGCCAAAGTCGCCTTCCATCCCTGGGTCCTCGGATTCAGAACTCGACTGCCGACATGTCAGCCGAGTACCAGCGCGCGACGCCGTGCGCACGATGACGGGACGTTCAAAGATCGCCGCCCTCGAGTGCACGCGTAGCCGACTCTGCCACTTTGCGAAGGATGACCCTTCGCAAGTTCTCGTCTAGGAGGCATCCACCGAATGGATGGTCCCAATCACCCGCGTAACGTCACGACCCTCGGTTCGGCGCTGATGCGCGTCGTCATCACCCTGTGCGCGGTCGTCGCACTCTTCGTCAGTGCCGCCGCCGCGGCGTCGGCGCAGATGTCGCCGGCACCGCAAGCGAGCCCGGCCGGCCAAACGAGTCCCGCCACCGGATCGAGCCCCGCTGGCCCGAACCCGCAAGGCGGCACGCAACCCGCGGCACCGCCGGCACCCCCGCTCGGCCACATGCCGGTCATCGACTTCGTCGTCACCAACACCTATCCGGCGTTTTACGGCTCCAACGCCAACATCAAGAACTTCGACGGTACGGATCTCGGCGGAACCGTGCGCATACCTGTCACGCGCAAGTTCAGCCTGTTCTTCGATCGTCTCACGGAAGGCACGCTCAACCAGCCGCTGGGGTGCATCCGCATCATGGCGGACCATGGTGCCGTCGACTGCCCCAACGACAGCCGCGACGTCATCCTGCAATACCACGGCACGTATGCCTTCGACCGCCACTGGAGCCTCGATGTCGGTGATGCGTTCCGTCATCGCGAGTTCAACAGCGGTGCCTCCGGCGTGAGCAATGTTCCGTTCCCCTACACCGTCAGCTCGACCGAAGCCCACGACGGATATGCCGGCCTCAGCTTCACGTCCAGCCCGATCAACGAGCTGTTCCACAGCATATTCGTGCTCGGGATCACCGGCTCTGCCCAGAACGTCGACCATCACGTCGCCGCTCTTTGCAGCGCCGCCAATCTGGCCACGTACGCGAACAACGGGCTGCCCGCAAGCTGCACCGCGCTCGGCGCAGGAGCGCATAACGTCGGCTACTTCGACGAAAACCCCCGCCAGTCGGTCTACTACGAATCGACCCAAAGCGTCTCGATGATCATTCCGGTCGATCCGAAGCACGGCACGACGTTCCTGGCCAACGAGCGCTGGGGCACCCTGAACTGGTACGAGAACGCGGCGCTCTTCGGCGGGATCGGCATCCCGTACCGCTGGAACAGCGCGCTGGCTCTCCAGCTCAGCAAGCGGTTCAGCCCGGGCTTCACGCTCGCGGTTCGCCACCAGGACTACCACGCGATCCCCGGTATGGCGGTTCCGCTGCCCAACGCGATCCACGTCGGATCGTGGGATCTCATCGGAACGTTCCACCTCGACACCAACAGCTGGGTCCACTGACCTGATCGGTTTCGTCTGATCGCAACAACGCCCGGGAGCTTTGCTCCCGGGCGTTGTTGCATCTGCGAGCGCGTGAGCTGTTAGCTCGGCGTTCGCCGCTCGGCCGCGATGCGTTCGAGCGACTCGGCCGTCGCGCGGGTCATGGTCGCCGGCACCCCGAGCGCTTCGAGCAGCTCGACGGCGTCGCGCATCTCGTGCGCGCGGCGCACGGCGTGCTTGTGTGTCCCTTCGACGATGCGCTCGAGCAGCGCTCCGTTGGCGCCGGCGAACGTCTTGGCAATGTCGCCGCGCAGCCAGTCCTCGACGCCGGCCGCGCGCGCCGCGTCGAGCGCCTCGCAGACCGCGCCCGACATTCCCTTGAAGAAGACCGAGCGCGTCAGCTTGCGCGCCGCCGCTTCGCCGGGCTGTGTTCCGACGATCTCGATCGGCGTTCCGAGCGGGCGCAGGAACTCGGCCAGCGCGACGGCGGCGTCCCCGGCGATGAACATCGGTACGCGGATGCCCAGTGGCGGCACCGGCGTCATCATCGCGACGTCGGCGAAGCTCGCCCCGCTCGGCGCGACGACCGCCGCGAGCTCGCGTTTGAGCGCCGGTCCGGCGGTGTTGAGATCGGCGTAGATCCGGCCCGGGCCTAGGAACGGCAGCGTCTCACGAGCGACCTCGAGCGCGACGATCGCCCAGTTCACCGACAGCACGACGTCCGCGTCGCGAACGGCGTCGGCGAAGCTCGTCGCGAGCGGAATCTCGGCGAGGTCGCCGCGCAGATCGGGATCCCAGCCAAGCACCGCGTGCCCCGCGCGCACCAGGTCGCGAGCGATCAGCGAGCCGGCCTCACCGAGCCCCAGCACCGCGACGGCGGTGCGCTTGCCGTTAGACGCCATCGCCGTCATGCTCGAGGGTTCGCTCGATGCGATCCAGGGTCTGCATGGCCGTCAGGCACTGCGCGACACTCGCGTTGGGCTCTCGGTTTTCGCGGATGGCCGCGATGAACTCGCGGTCCTGCAGCTCGATGCCGTTCATCGATACGGCGACGCCGCGGAGATCGATCGGGTTGTTGTTGCCGTCGTAGAGATCGTCGTAGCGCGCGAGATACGTTCCGTTGTTGCAGATGTAGCGGAAGAACGTTCCGAACGGGCCCTCGTTGTTGAACGAGAGCGAGAGCGTGCAGATCGCGCCGGTGGGTACCTTCAGCAGGATGCCCATGTCCATCGCGATGCCGAGCTGCGGGTGGATGGGGCCTTGAACGCCGACGGCGCGCGAGGCGGTTTCGCCGGTCTGGTACCCGAACAGGTCCACCGTGTGGCAGGCGTGGTGCCACAAGAGGTGATCGGTCCAGCTGCGCGGCTTGCCGAGCGCGTTGGTGTTCGTGCGGCGGAAGAAGTAGGTCTGCACGTCCATCTGCTGGATCGTCAGCTCGCCGTCGACGATGCGGTTGTGGATCCACTGGTGGCTGGGGTTGAAGCGCCGCGTGTGGCCGCCCATCGCGACGACTCCCGTCTCATGCTGCACCTGCACGAGGCGCTCGGCATCGGCGAGATCGTCGGCGATCGGGATCTCGATCTCGACGTGCTTGCCCGCGCGCATGCACGCAACCGCCTGCGCGGCATGCAGCTGCGTCGGCGTGGCGAGAATGACCGCTTCGACGTCCGGGATCGCCAGCGTCTCGGCGAGGTCGGTCGTCCAGTGCGGGATGTTCCACGCCTTGGCGACCTCTTCGGTGCTCGCGGCGCTGCCGCCGGCGAGCGAGACCACCTCGACGTCGTCGATGTTCGCCAGCGCCTCGAGGTGCTTCACCCCGAAGGCGCCTTGTCCGGCCAGGGCGAGCTTCACCTACACGACTACTTCTTCAGCGACGTCTTCGGGCTGCTCATCGAGCTGGGGCATCCCGTACTCGATCCGCGATTCGGCGATCCGCTGCTGCGGCAAACCAGGATTCTCGAGGATGAGGTGTCCGACCGCGGTGTTCGACGCGGGCACGTGATAGTAGCGGTAGACTTCCTTGGCCCGGTCGTCCAGCGCCCCGCGCATGATCAGCCACATCACCATCTCGATTCCCTCCGAACCCGCTTCGCGCACGTACTCGACGTGCGGCACCTTCACCAAGCGCGCAGGATCGTCGGTGAACTTGTCCATGAAGTTGATGTCGAAATCTTTGTTGATCAGCCCGGCGCGCGGGCCTTGCAGCTGGTGCGACATGCCGCCGGTGCCGAAGACCACGACGCGCAGGCCGCGATCGAACGACTCGACCGCCTTGCGGATCGCCTTGCCCAGCATGTAGCAGCGGTGCCCAGTCGGCGGCGGGTACTGCACGACGTTCACGCACAGCGGGATCACCTTGACCGGCCACTCGTGCGGCTGACCGAACATCAGCGAGAGCGGCACGGTGAGGCCGTGATCGACCTCCATCTTGTTGACGATCGTGATGTCGAACTCGTCGAGGATCAGCGACTGCGCCATGTGCCAGGCCAGCTCGGGATGGCCCTCGACCACCGGCACCGGCCGCGCGCCCCAGCCCTCGTCGGCCGGCGGGAATTCGGCGGCGCAGCCAAGCGCGAACGTCGGAATCACTTCGAGCGAGAACGCCGACGCGTGATCGTTGTAAACGAGGATCACCACGTCGGGCTTCAGATCGGCGATCCACTTCTTCGACGGTTCGAACCCACGGAACAGCGGCGTCCAGTACGGTTCGCCGGTCTTGCCCAGATCGATCGCCGCGCCGATCGCCGGAACGTGCGAGCTCGCCACGCCGGCGAGTATCTCAGCCATGCTGGTGCCACTCCGATTTGCTGCGGTTGCCCTCGGGCCGGCGCCCGCCGTCGAGCATCATCTTGGCGTACGCGTCCTGCGTCGAGCCGGTCATCAGCGCGGCGATCTGCTGGAACGACAGCCCGTCGCACGCGGCCAACTTGGCCGTGTAGTAGATGTTGCCGCCGAGCTCGAGCATGCGGTTCCAGTCGCGGTCGAGGATCGACTGCGCCTGCTCGGGGGTCATCGGGAACCGCGTCAGGTAAGCGCGCTCGTCGGCGCGGAACGTGCCGCGGTTCTCGGGCTTCATCAGCGACATGCAGAACATGTTGAGATGGTACCCTTCGCGCGAGCGCTGGGCGTCGAACAAGATCGTTCCGGGGATGTCGTCGAAGCTTTCGGTGCTCATATCGTTTCGGGCCAGTACAGGCGATTGGGGTTGACGATCAGCAGCGCCCGCTGCGCGGCCGGGGTCGTCGCCATGCGCGGGATCATGTCGACCAGTTCGCCGTCGTCGGGCACGATCCAGGTCATGTTGGGGTGCGGCCAGTCGGTTCCCCACAGCACGCGGTCGGGAAACCGTTCGACGAGCGTGCGCATGAAAGGGACGACGTCGTCGTAGGGTGGTCCCTGGACGGTCAGCCGTTCCGGGCAAGTGACCTTGCTCCAGATGTTGTCGTGGTCGGCCAGCAGGCGCACGAAGCGCTGGAAGTCCGGATGGTCGACGCCCTTGGCGACGTCGGGCCGGCCCATGTGATCGACCACGATCGGCGCTTGCAGCGAGGTCAGAAACGGGGTGAGCTCCTCGAGCTCTGGCGCTTCGAAGTAGACCACGATGTGCCAGCCGAGCGCGCCGATCTTCTCGGCGATGCGCTGGTAGCTCTCGCGCGGCGTCGCGTCGACCAGCCGCTTGACGAAGTTGAACCGCACGCCGCGCACGCCCTCGGCGTCGAGCCGCTCGAGCTCGTCCTGCGTCACGTCGGGCTTGACGGTCGCGATTCCACGCGCGCGCCCGTTCGCCGCCTGCAGCGCGTCGACCAACGCGCGGTTGTCGCTGCCGTGACAGGTCGCCTGTACGATCACGTTGCGCGACAAGCCGAGAAAGTCGCGCAACGCGAACAGCTTTTCCTTGGGCGCGTCGCACGGCGTGTACTTGCGTTCGGGCGCGTACGGGAAGACGTCGGCCGGGCCGAACACGTGGCAGTGCGCATCGACAGCGCCGGGCGGCGCGACGAAGCGCGGCTTGGACGGGCTCGGGTCGAACGGTTTGTAGTCGGGATCCATCAGGGATTATTTCGCGGCCAGCCTCGCGCTCAACCGCGGATAGACGCGGTTTGCATTGGTCTCGAAGATCCGGCGGCGCGTCTGGTCGCTCAGATCGAGCGCGTCGAAATATTGCTTCGTATCGTCGTAGTAGTGTCCCGTCTCGGGATCGATGCCGCGCACGGCGCCGACCATTTCAGACCCGAACAGGATGTTCTCGACCGGAATCACGCGCAACAGCAGATCGATCCCGGCCTGGTGGTACACGCACGTGTCGAAGAAGACGTTGTGCAGCAGCAGCTCGTCGAGCGGCGGCCGCTTCATGTCCTGCGCGATCCCGCGGTAGCGGCCCCAGTGGTACGGTACCGCACCGCCCCCGTGCGGGATGACGAAGCGCAGCGTCGGAAAGTCGCGGAACAGGTCGGAGGTCAGGAACTGCATGAACGCGGTCGTGTCGGCGTTGAGGTAGTACGCGCCGGTGGTATGGAAGTTCGGGTTGCACGACGAGCTGACGTGCACCATCGCCGGAACGTCGAGCTCGACCATCTTCTCGTAGAGCGGATACCAGGCGCGATCGGTCAGCGGCGGACCGGTCCAGTTGCCGCCCGACGGATCGGGGTTGAGGTTGCAGCCGATGAAGCCGAGCTCGTTGACGCAGCGTTCGAGCTCGGGGATGCTGTTGGCCGGCGGAGCGCCGGGCGATTGCGGCAGCTGGCAGACGCCCACGAAGTTCTCGGGATAGAGCGCGCACACGCGCGCGATCAGGTCGTTGCACGCGCGCGTCCACTGCCGGCTGATCTCTTCGGTTCCGATGTGGTGCGCCATCGCCGATGCGCGCGGCGAGAAGATGGTCAGATCGGTGCCGCGCTCGCGCTGCAGCTTGAGCTGCGCGCCTTCCAGGCTCGCGCGGATCTCGTCGTCGCTGATGCGCAGGCTGTCCAGCGACGGCGCGGCGGACGGATCGCCCAGCGAAGCGATCTGCGCGTCGCGGAACGTCTGCAGCGCGCTCGGCGCAGTGGTGTAGTGGCCGTGACAGTCGACGATCATGCCGCGCCGTCCCACAAGTCGCCCGGCACGAAGACGTCGCCGGCCATGAGAACGCGCGCCGTGCGCAGCAGCGCGGACCGTTCGACGCGCGGCTTGCCGCCGTCGTCGACCAGCGTCATCTCGACGGTGAAGAAACCGGTCGGGTGCTCGATCTCCAGGCTCCGCTCGCCCAGCTTTGCGCCGTCGCCCGCGATCTCGGCGGCGACCGTTCCGGGATAGGCGCAGGCCGTCGCGACGCTGACCGCGCCGAACACCCCGATCGCCTTGTGCACCTTGTGCGGGATGAAGTTGCGGGTCGACACTGCGCCGCCGTTCGACGGCGGCGAGACCAGACACATCTTCGGAACCGTCTTCTTGGTGACGTCGCCGAGGTTCATCAGCCGCCCGGCGGCCAGGCGCACCGTCTCGACGCGCGCTTTGAGCGCGGCGTCGGCCTCGAGCTCGTCGGGCGACTCGTGTCCCGTCTTGCCGAAATCCGACGCGCGCATCACGACCACCGGCATGCCGTTGTCGATCAGCGTGGCGTCGACGCCCTCGACCACGTCGCGCGCGTGGCCGGTCGGCAGCAGCGCACCGCCCGTGCTCGAGCCGGCGATGTCCAGAAAGTCGATCACGATCGGCGCCGCGGTACCGGGAACGCCGTCGATCCGCGCGTCACCGTCGTAGCGCACGCGGCCGCCGGGCGTCTGCACGTGCGCCACCGCGACGCTGGCCGTGTTGACCATGTGGATGCGAACGGCCGTCATGCCCGGCGTCGCTTCGACCAACCCATGCTCGATGGCGAACGGTCCGACGCCGGCCAGCATGTTGCCGCAGTTCTGCGACTCGTCGACGCGCGGCTCGTCGACCACCACCTGCAAGAAGAGGTAGTCGACGTCGGCGTCGGGCCGCGACGGAGGACCCACGACGGCGACCTTGCTGGTGAGCGTGTCGGCGCCGCCGAGGCCGTCGATCTGTCGCACGTCGGGCGACCCCATCGCCGCCAGCAACACGCGGTCGCGCAGCGCGCGATCGGCGGGCAGGTCGGAAGCCAGGAAGAACGGTCCCTTCGACGTGCCGCCGCGCATCAGCGTGCACGGAATCGGTGTCTGGTTCATTGCGGTGCGCGGCGCGCCAATGCAGACGCGTCCTCGTAGTACGTCAAGCCCTTGGCGATCAGGCGTTCGCGCATCCCGTACACGTCCAAGCCCACCTCGCCGGCGGCAAAGCGCAGCCGGTTGCGCTCTTCTTTCTCGAGCCGCGCGGCCGACGCGTCGAGCGCTTCGTCGATCCGCGCGCGCGGCACGACCAGCACGCCGTCGTCGTCGGCGACGATCGCGTCGCCCGGTTCGACCCGCTGTCCGCCGCACACCAGCGGGACGTTGACGTCGCCGAGCGTCTCTTTGACGGTGCCTTGCGCGAACACGGCCTTCGACCAGACCGGGAAGCCCATCTCCTGGAGGCTGCGCACGTCGCGGCAACCGGCTTCGATGATCGCGCCGCGCACGCCGCGCGCGAGCAGTGCGCCGCCGAAGAGGTCGCCGAAGTACCCGTCTTCGCACGGCGACGTCGGCACGACGACCAGCACGTCGCCTTCGCGGCACAGCTCGACAGCGACGTGGATCATTGTATTGTCGCCCGGCGCGACCGTGACGGTGACGGCGTTGCCGACGATCGATGCGCCGGGGTAGATCGGCCGCAGGTGCGACGAGATGAGCCCAATCCGGCCGAGCGCTTCGTGGACCGTGGCGACTCCTGCTTCGGCTAACGGAGCGAGACGCTCCAGGACCGACCGCTCGATGTTCTTGACGACGATGCCGCTCATTACGAGCGGAACGTTTTCACAGACCGGCACCGGGCTTCCTGGGAGCGGCGCGGCCCGACTACGATCCGATCCGGTCGCGGCCGGCGCCGAGCGGATTGGCGACCTGCAGCGCGAGCTGCGCGACGCACTCTCGCGCGTCGACGTCGCGACGGGTCGCGCCGAAGGTGCAGCGCAATCGTCGGGGCCGCTCGCTGCCGCCGCTGTGAACGCGCGCTCGTCGGCCGAACTCGCGGCCGGCCGGATTGGAGAAACAGCCGAAACGCTTCGCGGCAAGACCGTCTCGGTTGATATGGGGCGCGCGCTCGCGCCGCTCCGCACGCTCAAGGCGAAACAGGGCGCCGAGCTCGATCGGCTGCGGCAGATGGCGGAGAAGGCGCGCACGGACGCCGATATGAGCGCGCTATGGAAACAGGCTGTTGCGCGCTACTCGGCCGAAGCGCGACCAGGCGTCGAGAAGAGCATCACGGCAGAGGCCCCGCCGGGTTACGAGCGCGAGTCCGACCTCGCGCTCGGTTCGCCGAGTCAGCGGGGAATGGCCCTCGACGAGTCCTTCGCCGACTTTATCCGCGCGAGCGGCAGCGACCGAGCAACGCTGAACAACCCTGACGCGAAGAACGTCTGGAAAGCGCTTGAGACGATCAACCGGCTCTCGCGGGCGGGCATCGTGATCTTGCCGTTCCGTCATGCGATCCCGAACCTCGGAATGGCGTACCTCGCGGGAGACGCGACAAGCGCGGTCCGCGGTGACCCGGAAACGATGCTGCGGATTCTGTTGGGCCGCTATCGCGCCGATCCCGACGTATATCGCCGCGCGGTCGAGGCCGGCGCCACGTCGCCGTTCTCAGTCGGCGCGTTCGCGGGAACTTGAGACGCGCACGCGTTGACGGCAGACGACGGCGAGCTGACGGATGAAGTCGCTGCGAAGACGGGACCGCTCGCGCGCGTCGTGAAGCCGATCGTACGCGGTGCCGTCGAAGCTGACCGGCGGGTGTACGAGCCGATGAATCGGTGGTTGTTCCAGACTGTCGAGCAGGGCTACGCAACCGACATGTTCGACCGCCTCACGAAAGCCGGACTGAGCGACGGCGCGGCGGCAATCAAGGTGCGAAATATGTTCGGTCGTTACGGCGACGTATCGGCAGCAGAGCGCGCGGTCCACGCCAATTCCCTATTCTTCTTTTATGGGTGGATGAAGACAGCCGTAAAGTATTGGGTCCAGAAGGGCGTCCTCGATCCGAAGTGGTGGTCAGCGCCCGTGCGCGCGATCCAGGTCAACAACGAGCAGCAGGGCTTCGACGACCCTTCGCGGCCGTTCACAGCAACGATAGGACGCAACGCCGACGGCACGGTACGGCGCATGGCGGTTCCGATTCCGCAGAGCGTTCTCGCCCCCGTCGCTAGCGCGGCAAGGGTACCGTTCGACCTCGCTAGCCTTGTGCGCGGCAACAAGACGTGGATGCAAGATGCGCGCGAGGACGCTTCGGCGCCGGCGGACTATCTCGCCGGCCATTTCAGCCTTCCCGCCGGCATTGTGTACGACGCAGCTCAAGCAGTGTTGGACGGCGGACGTTCGCGCATTCCTCCGTGGAACACGTTTGCGACCGACTCGAACGCGACAGTGGGAGAGCAGGTGCGCGGCGTCGGATCGAAGATCGCCCAGCGTCTCGTGGCGCCGCTCGGCGCTGTCGATAGAGCGACGTCGGGAAGCCCACTCGCGAACGCCCTCGGCTACGGGTTCGGTGCGTTCAGCTACGACACGAAGACCCGCGAGCGCAGGGCGATCGAGCATAGCGTACACCAGCGATATGCTCCGTTGATCAAGGCTGCCCAAGGCGATACGCAACGCGTTCGCGAGCTGACCGCGCGCCGGGATGCCGAGGTTCGGAGCGAGATTCAACGGCTGAACGCCAGCTCCTGGCTCCAGCCGTTGCCGGTAGGCCCGGGCTCAACCCTCGCGCCGCTCGACCCTACGCCATACCGCGGTGCGCTGCCGGCCGTTTCGCCGGGTGATCCTTGGGCTGGGTTCCGTCCGCGATAGGCTGCCAAGCCGGAGAAGTCGGAGCCGAAGAAACCGCTAGCGTCTCGCGCGGATGCCGCAGCCGACGCTCACAAGCCTGGGTTGTGTTGTCCAACGTGGATAATCGTCCCCCCGACAAACACGTCGGGGAAGAATCTTCGCGTCGCTTCGATGATAACCGCCTCGACCATTTGAAACATCGTGATCAAGGCGAGGACTATGGGGGTATCGTTGAGGGCATCGACGTGGCCGAACGCTACTGCCGAAATAACCTGAATCCTGTATTCAGGATTCGAATCGACGGGATAGCGCGCGACTTCAACATCTTCATCCGCGGAAGCCCACTGAGGCTTTAAGAATACCTCGAATGCGCCGGTGCCTTCTTCCTTGACGCTGGTCACTTGATGAGCAAACTTCAGCTTGATAATCGCTTGGTGTTTGTCAATGCGGTCCAACTCGTTGACCGCCCAAAGAACATCGTTCCCTCCTTGGTATGGCTTCAATTCTACCAAGAACTCGAGGACATCGAGACCAAACTGAGCCTGTATTGCTCCCTTGGAACCAGGACTCTCGAACGCCCTTTCACTTTGCCGGATCGGGAAGTATATATTCCGCATGTCGCCCGAAAACTTATTTCGGGCCGCCAAAGCGCACGCCAGATGATCGAGCGCGCTATGCATGTTGTGTATGGCGTCGGCTGAGATGACGGCGAGGCGCTCTATCGACAAGCCTTGGAAGCGCACCTTGACGACTTTATGTGTACCTTCCTGGTTCGGCTCGGCAACGATGCGATAAGGCTTGTCCCTGTTAAACCAATAGAAAGCGGAGTCTGTACTTTGGAGGTGCTCGTGGGCCCGCTTAAGCTTAAGACGCGCGTCGGCCAGAGGGTCGGCCATCGTTGGCGCTATGGTTCCCTTGCAGTCAATGCGTCTTGCAGAACAACTGCTTCCAGGTTGAGCGGGCGACCATCGGCGCGCTTCACGCTAGCGCGAGCCTCGCGAAACAGGTACGTTACGCTGGCTACTGTCCATTGCGTGTATCTCGATCGCCAGCGGCATCGGCTTCCTTGCGGCAGACGTACGCACCGTGCTTCGTGCGACCGTACCAGCGCATCCCCTTCTCGTGATAGATTCCGCTGTTCGTGCTGAGCCCAGACGACTTGATCGCGCGGGCAGTGCGCCTGCGCTGCGGACTGGTTGTCGAACATGGCAAGTTGCGACTGCGTCGCCGACGCGTGGGTCTTTGCATTGACCGATTGCTGCGGTGAGAACGTAACGCACGCGGCAAGTGCGATCGCGAAGAGAAGCGGACGGATCATCGGCGCCACCCCAAGGCAAGCGAGGACGGCCTGCCTTCGCCCAGGCGCCTCGCGCCCCTCCTCGCAAAGCCACCGTCTCGCTGTGACGTCGGCTTCGCACCGATTCGCCGGCTAGAAAATCTGCACGGCGTATTGACACCGACGTTTGATTGTGAGACTGACTTAGACAGGTGTGGGTCGATACGGGTACCGTGGGGTCCGCACCCGATATCGCAAAGGTTCTTTGAGGAGAACGTCGGGTATGTTTTTTCCTCGCGCGATTACCGCGGTTCTCACGACCGCGATGCTTTCAATATCCCTTGGTGGCTGTAGCGGCGGCGGTACAAGCTCTACGACCCCTTCTGCTGGCGGACTAAAAACCTTCGACTGCAACGACGTTCCAGACTCTGTTCGGCGGACAGCCAGCGCGAAGAGAGCGCCCTTAGTTTGCGACCCGGCAGATCCGACCCCGGACCCGGCCCCGGACCCGGTACCTCCAGACCCCGGACCCCAACCTGGCTCGGGGAGTGGAGGTTCCGGCGGGAGCGGCGGCGGTCAAGTCGCCACGATAGGGCCGGCGACCAAGGGGGCTCCGTGTACCGTCGGCGGTTCGAGTGCTCCCATCGGAGCGGCCGTTGATGGAAAAGGAGACACACCGGGACCCAACGGCAACGAGGTCAACGACGTCTATTATATCGCGTATTCAAGCGGCTCGAGTACCGGCTCGATTGCGGGAGACGCCGGGTGGATACTCACGACGTTCAACAACGAATACTGGTGGGAGCCACCGGTCACCGTACCGGGTACGACGGCCCCGATATACATCAACATGGGCAACCTTTCGATCAGCCCGAACGCGCCGATGACTTCCCAGACGTTTACCAACTTGATCAACCAAGCCTTAGGCGGAACGACTAACGGCGGACTGTCGGCCGCTGCGAAAAATGCGGTCGGTACTTACTTAAAGAATAATGTGAGTACGCTGGGTAGCTCAGGCAGCGCGAGCATCGTTCCGTGCTTCGACGCGCCATGGAACGGGAAATGACGAGCAAGCTTCTGGCAATCGCCGTGGCGTGCGTGACGCTAACGGCGACGCGCTCGGCGATTGCCTCCGCAGTATCAGAGCGGCCCGTCGCGCCCGCGCATCAAGGCAGCACGTGCTCGTACGGAGCCTACTCGTCGGTGCCGGTTGGCGCCGTGATCCCCTCTGTTGCCGAGCCCGACAGGCCGGGCCCGAACGGGAACGAAGTGCGCGACATCGCGCGTGTCTTCTTCATGACGGCGAAGCACCAGTGGGAATTCGCCGGCTGGTTGACGACGGCGTTTGACGGTCGGCAGGCCTTCACGCCCGCCGGTCGTACGTCGCTACTCGCCAACCTGTTGTCGATCTCGGTTCGGGTCGCAGATAAGTCGCATCTGCCGCTGGGCGCGTGGATGCACGTGCTCGCGAGTCATCATGGTGCCTTTGATCCCGCGCTGAAGCCGCTCACCGTAGGCGAGCCAACAGCGACGAACGTCGAACCTTGCTTCACTGCACCCTGGGATGGCACGCCGAGTTCGTGAGTTGCTGCGAGCAACCACCAAAAGCGGCCGGCGCAGAGCCTGGTCATCGATTGAAGCGGCATTTTCTGACAGTGCCGGTAGCGGTAATGGTAGCGTTGGGCTTTTCCCCATATCCGCTCAGCACGAATTAGCGCGAAAGGGCGCCTCCGTGCTCGTCGCGTGAGGCGCAGGGGCCTGGGGGAAAGCCCATTTGGCCGATTTCGTGCTCGCTCCCGACGGGAGGGTCACGCGTTCGGGCTGGCTGAATAGCGGCCGGGTGCCTCCGGCTAGGCGGCCCGGCGCTGCTCGCGCGCCTCGTTCTCCAGCGGCGATGAGCCCGCACACCACTGCGTGGGCCTACCTCGCTGTCAGCTCCGACGCGCAGGCCGCCACCCTCGTCGACCAGGAGCGTTGGGCGCGGCAGACCGCGGCCGAGAAGGGCTGGCGCATCACGCGCATCTTCGGCGCGGGTCGTGAGGGCGTCGCTACAGGTAAGCGCGGGGTTCGGACGCATCTCGCCGAGTTGATCGCGGAGTTGCAGCGCGCGCCGGGCGACCGACGTCCGAGCTGGCTGCTCATGATCCGCGCCGATCGCGTCGGCCGGGGGCGCATCGCGGACAGCCAGATTGCGCTACACGCGATCGCGGACCCTGGCGTGCGCATCTGGACGAGCGACGGCGGCGAGTTCAAGATCGACGGCGCGGTGAACGAAATCATCTCTGCCGTAAAGAGCGGGCTCGCGGCGCTAGAAAACGAGGTAAAGCGCGATAAGGCGCTCGCGCACTGTGCGCGCAAGCGCGCGGCGAACCTGCCGACGTCGCGAATCGTACCGTTCGGTCTACGTCGTGAAGGCGAGCATTTCGTCGAGGACCCTCTGACGGGATGGGTCGTGCGCGAGATGGATCAGCGGTACTTGCGCGGCGATACCATCGCCGAGATATTGCGCTGGCTCGGTGCCGCGCACCCTGACGCCTGGGGATCGCATCCGGGTATTCATCGCGCACTTCGCGACGACGCAGGCTATTACACCAGCGCTGGGCTCCGAAGTCGCGACGTGCAGGATGCGCTCCGTAAACTTGCGCGCTCACGGCTCCGCGGGTCGGGGCGGTACGGGAAGCGGGCGCACGAGTTTCGTGGCGTTTTCGTGTGCGGCAAGTGCGTCGACCTTGGATTCGATGCGGCGGCCTCGCTCATGGGTGCAGAGCTCGTCGGCTACCGCTCGGACAGAGACGATGAGAGTCTTGCATCGGTCGTCGTATGCCAACGGAAGAAGGGAGCGAACAAGAGACACGACATGTTCGTCATCCGCGTTGCGCGGCTTCGCGAGGCGTGGGATTTCTTCACCGAGGCTCTAGGCTTCGACGACGCCGTAGTTGAGAATTGGGCGCGCAGTGCACCGGGGATAGACGTGCACGCGAAACGTCGGCAAGTGCAGCGCGAGCTCAGTCAGCTTGAACAGCGCGAGACTGAGATCGCGGCGGTTCGGACCGGAGCGCTGCTACTCGCCGTCGATTCGGATCCCGACGTTCTCGAACAGGCTCGGCACGCACTGCGCGACGTCGCCGCGTCCGAATCGGAAATCTACGCGCGCCGTGAGGCGCTCCATGGCGAGCTCGCAGCCACCGACGTACCGGCCCGCAGCGCAGACGTGCTACGCGAGGCGCTCAGGAACTACGGGGCGCTCTACAAGTCCGCGCCGATCGCGCGCCGGAACTCGTTGAATCGCCTGTTATGCGAGGCGGTCGGCTCGTTCCCGATCGTGCGCCGGGCAGGCGGAGGGCGCTGGGCGCCGCTCGAGATTTCGTGGCCGGCGGTGTTGGCCAAGCCGCTGATCGTCGCGCCGGATTGGACGTTGATCGTCAGCGCCGGCCAGCGTCAGCGGCGGCGGCGCATGGTGCTCCGCTAGCTGCGTCGTCGCTACAAGCCCTCGCGGCGGTGCGGCGCGGCGAGGTTCTGCATCGGGCCAATCGGCACGATTCGGGTGGGATTCAGTTCTTGGTGCGTCACGTAATAGTGGCGCTTGATGTGGTCGAAGTTCACGGTGTCCGCGACACCGCGCACCTGATAGAGGTCGCGCAGATAGGCCGACAGGTTCGGGTAGTCGACGATACGGCGCAGGTTGCACTTGAAATGACCGAAGTACACGGCGTCGAAGCGCACCAGCGTCACGAACAGCCGCCAATCGGTCTCGACCGGCGCACGGCCGAACAGATAGCGGCGGTCGGCGAGACGCGCGTCGAGCAGGTCGAGCGTCTCGAACACGCGGCGCGCGGGCGGCTCGTAGGCCTCCTGCGTCGCGGCGAAGCCGGCTTGGTACACGCCGTCGTTGACGGTCTGGTAGATCAGCTCGTTGAGCCGCTCGATCTCGGCGCGGTGCTCGCGCGGGTACAAGTCGACGTCGTGGCGCGCGAGCATGTCGAACTCGGTCTCGAACATGCGCATGATGTCGTCGTCGGAGTTGCTGACGATGCGCTTGGTGGGCGTGTCCCACAGGACGGGCACCGTGACGCGGCCGTGATAGTTCGGATCGGTGGCGCGATACGCTTCGGCCAAGTAGTGAAAGCCGTTGACCGGATCGGTCGGTGAACCGTCGCCGTCGCGAAACGCCCAGCCCAACTCGTCGCGGATCGGGTCGACCACGGTCATCCCGATCGCGTCCTCGAGTCCCTTGAGCGCTCGCACGATGATCGTGCGGTGCGCCCACGGACAGGCCAGCGAGACGTACAGATGGTAACGCCCCGACTCGACCGGGTACGGCGTGCTCCCGTCGGCGCGCACCCAGTCGCGAAACGCGTCGCCCTGCCGCACGAAACGGCCTTCGACCGATTCGTCCGGGAATTGTGTCTTGACGGTCATCGGGGTTGCTACGCTAGTTCTTGTAGCTCGGATCCTTCGCGTCGAGAATGCGCAGCAGCGCGTCCCACGCGAGTTGCGTGTCGTTGCCGGTGAGGCCAACCTTAGCTTGCTGCCGCACGACCTCTTGCACCGCCGGTGCGGGATAGTGCAGCTTCGCGCCGCCGGCCTGCGCGGCGACTTGCATCGCGCACGCGCGCTCGAGGAGGTACATGACATAGAACGCGCGCGCGACCGTCGTGCCGACCGTCAGCGTGCCGTGGTTGCGCAGCAGGATCGCGTTCTTGTTGCCGAGGTCCGCCACCAAGCGCGGGCGCTCGTCGAGCATGAGCGCCAGCCCTTCGTACTCGTGGTAAGCCAGCTCGCCGTTGAATACCATCGAGGTCTGGTCGATCGGCAGCAGTCCGTCCTCTTGGCACGACACGGCGACGCCGGCGACCGTGTGCAGGTGCAGCACGCAGTTCGCATCCTCGCGCCCGGCGTGGATCGCGCTGTGGATCGTGAAGCCGGCTGGGTTGATGATGTATGGCGTCGGCTCGACGATCTTACCGTCGAGGTCGACTTTCACCAAGCTCGACGCGGTGATCTCGCCGAACAGCAGCCCGTACGGATTGATCAGAAAGTGGTGCTCAGGTCCGGGCACCCGCGCCGAGATGTGGGTGAAGATGAGATCGTCCCAGCCGAAGTGGGCGACCAGGCGATACGCGGCGGCCAGATCGACGCGCGCCTGCCACTCTTCGGGCGAGACCTTGCGGGGGGCGGTACGGAGCTCGGGGGCGGCGGCGGTGGCGCTCATGGGGTTCCTCGCGATGGAAAGGTTACGGTCGTTTTCGACAGGAGCCGGTCATCCCCCGGGCAGTCCTACGGCAGCGGGATGCGAGCCAGCTCTTCCATGATGCGCGCGAAGTCGCTGAACGTCAGCGCCTGGTCGGCGTCGCACTTGGCCTCGGCCGGGTTCGGATGGACCTCGAGCAGCAGGCCGTGCGCCCCGACGGCCTTGGCCGCGCGGCACAGCGGCGCAATCCAGCGGCGGACCCCGACGCCGTGCGACGGGTCGACCAGGACCGGCAAGTGCGTGCGCTCGCGCAACACCGGGATCGCGGAGAGGTCGAGCGTGTTGCGGGTCGAGGTCTCGAACGTGCGAATGCCGCGCTCGCACAGGATCACGTTGGGATTGCCCTCGCTGAGCACGTACTCGGCGGCGGCGAGCAGCTCGTCGATCGACGCCGCCATTCCGCGTTTGATCATCACCGGGCGCTCGCACTTGCCGACCGCTTTGAGCAAGTCGAAGTTCTGCATGTTGCGCGCGCCGATCTGGAGCAGGTCGACCGACGCAGCCATGCGCTCGACCTGGTCGATGCTCATCACTTCGCTGACCGTCGGCAGCCCGCTCGCGCGGCTCGCCTCCGCCAACAGCGTCACGCCGTCCCAGCCCAAGCCCTGAAACGCGTACGGCGACGTGCGCGGCTTGAACGCACCGCCGCGCAGCATCAATCCACCGGCCGCGGCGACGGCTTCGGCCGTCGCGAGGATCTGGTCGCGCGACTCGACGCTGCAGGGTCCGCCGATCACCACGAACGCGCCGTCGCCGATCGCGACGTTGCCGACCATCACGCGCGAGCGCGCGTGCTCGCCTTGGCGCTGCGCTTTCGGGAAGGAAACCTTGTCGGGTGCCGGCACGACCGGCGGACGGTTGTCGACGACGATTGCCGCCTGGCGCCGAACGCGCGCCGGTGCGCTCGACGCGTCGTACGTGCCGATCACGTGCAGCGTGACGGTGACGTCGCGCAGCTCGTGCAGCGCGGTGGCGAACCGCTCGTCGCGCACGTCGCCGTCGACGTCGACGTAGAACGAGGACTGTCCGGTCACGCCGAGCCGGGTCTTCGAGTCGAGCTTCGAGCAGTTCAGCCCGTGCGCGCCGAGCACCGACAGGCAGCGCCCCAGCGCTCCCGGCGCGTCGGCGACCGCGAACACCAACGACGTCTTGCGGACCGAGAAGTCTTCGGCGGGCTCGAATTCGGACGACGGTCCCTGCGCGGCAGGGGCGCGGAACAGAATGAAGCGGGTGAAGTTGTCGGGATGGTCGGCGATTGTGTCGGCCAGCTCGATGAGCCCGTAGCGCCGTGCCGCGTCGGACGACGCGATCGCACCGCGCGCCGGATCGCCGGCCGCAGCCACGTCCCGCGCGGCGACGCCGGTATCGGGCACCGGGACGCGCCGCACGTCGGTCAGGCTGCCCAAGAAGCGGCCGCACTCGGCCAGCACGACCGGGTGCGACTCGATCTCGCGCAGTCCGTCCAGCGTCGCACCGGCAACGGCCAGCAGCCGGTGGTCCATCCTCCAGGTGATCTCCGCGAGCAGGTCGAGCTCGTACTCGGCCAGCGCGTCGTAGCCCTCACGGATCGTCCCAGCGATCGCGTTGTCGATCGGGAGGAGCCCGAGGTCGGCGCGCCCCGACAACACGGCATGGGCGACGGCCCGGTACGAGGAGCAGCCCATCGGCACGAACGTGACGCCGCGGCGGGCCGCGTAGGCGTCGAGCACGGCGTGGGAGTACGAGCCCTCGATCCCCTCGAAGGCGGCGGTCATCGTGAGGGTGGGGGCGGTCGGCTCGCCGGTCGCGGCCTGGGCGCTGATCATCGTGCTCTCCGAGAAAGAAAGAAGAGCCCCGGCGGGGGCTCTTGCAGTTCGGTCGGTAGACTCGGTTACGGCAAAGGCCTTTCGCGCCGGCGCGCATCATGCGGGGCGTAGAAGAAGCCGTAATACCAACCCAAAGCCGTCATGTCCGTCGGTCTTACCACGCCCGGCGCGGGGCCGTCAACCGGACGCCGGCTGTAAGGTGGCTTGCGGCCGCGCGGAAACCGAGTTGGTACGATGGCCGTTGTGATGACCGTGAACCGCATATTGAAGGCCCTGCCGCTTGCCCTGGCGCTGGTGGCCGGCGCGCTGAGCGCTCCGGCGCAAGCTGCTCCCAAGCAAGAGAAGGCCGTCCTCGCCGGTGGCTGTTTCTGGGGTTTGGAGGCGGTGTTCGAGTCGCTCAAGGGCGTCAGCAACGTGGTCTCGGGCTTCTCGGGCGGGGCCGCATCGACGGCGCACTACGAGATGGTGAGCACGGGGACCACGGGCCACGCGGAGTCGGTCGAGATCACCTACGATCCGTCGCAAATCTCATACCGCCAGCTGCTGCAGGTGTATTTCACGGTCGCAACCGATCCGACCGAGCTCAACTACCAAGGCCCCGATCACGGCACGCAGTACCGCTCGTCGATCTTCTACACGGACGATGCGCAGAAACGGGTCGCCGAAACGACCATTCGTGAACTCACCGCGGCACATGCATACAGCGCGCCGATCGTGACCACGGTCGTCCCGTTCGTCGCGTTCTATCCGGCCGAGGCGTACCACCAGCACTATCTGCGCCTCCATCCGGATGAGCCGTACATCGTCTTCAACGACATGCCCAAGCTCAAGGCGCTGCACGAGCGCTTCCCGGCGCTGGTCAAAGCGCACGCCTGAGCATTCCGTGGACGAAGTGGAGAAGTCCGTGGAGCGGTCGCGTTTGAACGAAATTCGCCTGGGGTAGCGCCGGCGACGCACTCCGTACGGTAGCGTACCGAAGCGCAGGGGCGACTTCGCGGGTACACCAGGCAGCATGAGTGCCTCGATCGAGCCGCCGCCGGCTCCCCAGCATCAGTGCTTGAACGTTCTCTGCGGCTGCAACGATCTGGTCAGCGCGGGAACCTGCAGCGAGTGGTGCGCCGCCAATACCGTTGAAGCTGCCGATGTCGAGCGCGGCAAAGCGTCATCGGCCGGCGCGTGCGGCTGCGGCCACGCGACCTGCGCGCAGAACCGCGCGGCTCGCGGCACTCCCGAACGCGGCTTGAGTTAGGCCCGACGGGCCGCCGGACTACCAAAGGCGCGGATGGCCGCCGGTCGCGATGAGGTCGGCGCAGATCGCGCGCGCTTCGTCGACCGACGCGACGTCGGTCCGAACGAACAGCTTGCGCCAGTAGGCTTTGCCGGACAGCTTCGCGATGAGGTCGGAGGCGTCGCGGGCGTCGACGACGCGGCCGACGAGCTGCACGCGCACGGTCGGCGCGCCGCCCGCGGTGCCCAGCGGCAAGCGGTGCAGCAGCTGCTCCTGCGAGTCGCTCCACACGGCGTCGCCCCAGCGGTCGCGCAGCGCGCGCTCGCACAGCTCGTACGCGTGCAGATCGCGTTCGGCGTTGAACTCCGCCGCCAGCCCGTACACCGTGCGCCGCTCGCGTAGCGCGCGCACGCCTTCGCCTTGCAGCGGCCGAATCGCGTCGATCACCCGAAAGTCGTCCCAGTCGAGGAACTCGCCGATGTCGTCGAGCGCGCGCGGGTTGGGCCACAGCACCTCGAGCACGTCGTTGAGCACGCGCTCGAACGCGCGCGTCGTGTGGTGAAAGTAGACCGTCGCGAACATCATGTAGCGGGCCAGCACGAACGACTCGAGCGCGACGACGCCGCGCCCGTCGACGCCCAGTTGTTGTTGCCCGTCGACGTCGAGCACGCGCAGCGACGCGATCAGCTGCTCGCCGTCGTACGTCCCGCCCGCCACGCCGGTGAAGTACGAATCGCGCAGCAGGTAGTCCATCCGGTCGGCATCGAGGTTCGGTCCGCTGACCAGCTCGCGCAGCACGGGGTCGGCGTCGGACGAGCCCGTGACGAGATGGAGCACGTCGTCGGAATCGACGTCGATCGCGGCCAGTGCCTCGCGCAGCTCCGGCAGCGCCAGGATCGCTGCGGTGCGCTGTTCGTGACGCACGCCAAGCACCGCTTCGCAGGCATGCGAGAACGGGCCGTGGCCGAGGTCGTGCAGCAGCAAGCTCGCCCTCAGGAGCGTTCGCTTCTCGCGGAACGCGCGCTCGGAGTCGAACGCCTCGGGTGAATGGACGCGCAGCGCGTCGAACGCGCGCGTCCCGATCGCCAGCGCGCCCAGCGCGTGCGAGAAGCGCGAATGCTCGGCCGAGGGAAACGCCAAATACGCCAGGCCGAGCTGGCGCAGCCGCCGCAGGCGCTGCACGGGCGGCGCCGAGAGCAGCGCCACCTCGCCCGCGTTCAGCTCGATGAAGCGGTGGATCGGGTCGTAGATGCGTTTGGCGCGCAGCGCATGGTTGTCGCGCGGCGCGTCGTAGTCACGCCGCATGCCGGTCTCTCGTACGTCCCTCGCCTTGCTGTCGACGGCGGTATTGCTCGGGGCGTCTGCACCGCAGCGCCTCAGCTACCCTCCGGCGCCGGTGCAACTCGTGACCGATACGTACTTCGGGACGACCGTCCCCGATCCGTACCGATGGCTCGAAGACGCCGACTCGCCGGCCGTGCGCGCCTGGGCCGCGGCCGAATCCGATCTGGCGCGGCGCTACATCCACGCCGTGCCGGCGTATGCGGCGATTCGCGCGCGCGTCGCGGCGCTCGCGCAAGGTTCGCCCACGCGCAGCGGGCTGCAGATCGCCGGGCGCGCGTGGATCTATCTGCGGCGCACGCCGCCGGCGCCGCAAGCCGTCCTGGTCGCGCGCGACGGCACCGCCGGTGCCGA